>Ga0209164_1000070_pt1 | contig 312440 bp, 286 predicted proteins | sample MTBNYHSulfiMetaG_FD_187458 | JGI IMG/M metagenome (GOLD analysis project Ga0209164, IMG submission 187458) | Enrichment culture microbial communities from rom New York Harbor, USA that are MTBE-degrading - MTBE-NYH (New York Harbor Sulfidogenic)... | ecosystem: Environmental > Aquatic > Marine... | reverse complement strand
TCGGAAGTTTTCGACCCAGCTTATTAGGCCAAGTCGCTTTGGGCACTTGGGTGCCCTAGAGAAGATTTTTAACGTCATCGAGATCGAGCTCGACCTTCCCCGACGGCGCTTTAACGGGCGCACCCGAATGTTTAATTAGCGCCTAGGGATTAACGTACCCCAAGGCGTCCCTTTGGATGTTGACTTCTATCTCAACACCCTCCGGGAGAGCGAGCTCTCTGCGAGCCCACTCTCTTGCGGCCTCATCCGCGACCGACAGCCACGGATGAAAGACCTCCTCCCCACAGTAACTGGCGACAACGCCGACCATGTCGCCAAGAAACGTGGAGAAGATCTCGCACTTCTCTGCCATCTTCTTCCCTCCTTTCTTTCCCTTCCGGCTCAAGGCCCTAATGGGAGGAGTTGAAAAAGATGTGCCTCTTTTAGGCAAAACCAAGACCTCTACCGCAAGAGATCCTCGTTTTGCCTAAAGAGGCTAGGGGAGTGTTCTCGTTTTCAAGGTGCCCCATTTCTCTAATCCGAAGACACTTTGACCAAATGTCCTCAAATTAAAGGGCCTTGAAAGCGGGGGGTGTGAATAGGTACAAACTCACACTCTCAAGGCCACAACCGCCGATTTTAACCATCGAGCTAAGCTCGAATCAGATCGGGAACTGGATGGTAGAGGTTTTTACCTCACCTTTAGCCCACTAACTTTATTTTTTAGTCAGTGGAGGTTTGGTTTTTCCCCACCCAAAGTTGGGTCTTTGGGGTTGGCGAGTCTCTACCTACTCACCAAGCAGTTTATGCAAGGAGTCCAGCCCCCCTGCCTTTCCTCGGAGTGTCCCCTAACTGCGCGGAACCTGACACTCCCAGCCCGTTGCTCAAGCCGATGCCTGCTTCCGAAGCTTGCGCTTCGATTCAACCCAACCCCGTACGGGACCACAGGAGTTGGATCTAGCCAGATTATTCACCCTTCCAGGTAGCGGATGGCAGCCGCTCTTCTTCGCACTCGGAGTTTTTCCGAGCGCGTTTTTGGGACTCTCTAGGAGTCCCTATTTAGGAAGATTTTTTAACGTCTCGAGCTCAAGCTCGACCTTCTACCGACGGCGCTTTACCGGGCGCACCCGCGGCCGAAACATCTGGCCTTGTTATTCTTCCCAGATGTACTCACCCACCATATCGGGGTGATCCATCTGGAACTGGGCCCAGGCTGATCTAACAACCCACCCCTCATCGTTGCGAGAAGGAGCGGGTATTGTCAGCTCTGGGTCAGCGAAAACGAGGAGTATGTCGGGCCCGCAGTCGGGGTTGGTGGACACCCAACCCGTATTGCGGAGGTTTCTCCTCGTGCGTATCCTAACTGGAGTAGCGTCAGCGAAAGCAGCGATGGCCGCTTCCACCCTCTCCAGTTCGGATTTAAGCTCCGACCGGCGCCCGATGAGTTCTTGGAGGTTAGGCATACCGACCATCCCTCCTGACAAGGCTATCCATCGCCTCGCCGAACTCCTCGTCGGTCGGGTCTTTGCCACGAGCGAAGTCCTCCCGACGGTCCACCGAGGTGCCGGCGGCCATTACTACTAGCGCCGGCAGAGGGCCGCCCGGGTGAGACTGGATGACGGCGGTAATCTGATTTACCGCCCCGATAAAGCACGCCTCACAGAGGCCGTGCTCCCCGGTAACGATCTCCCCGGAGGCCCAGTCAAAGCCCCCAGGGCGGTCGCCTTTGCACCGACCGCAGGTGCAAACCGCACCCTCGGCCACGAGACGGGCCTGCTCCTTCTGTTGCGCTTCTCTACAGCGCCAACAGAGGAGCCCGCGCTTGTGGTACCCGGGGTTGATTACCTCTCCGCAGGAGATGCAGAAAGGCATGAACAAACTTGCCTCCTGCTCCCCGACCTGCTTGAGGATCCAACCCCTGCCCCAGTCAGCGCGGAAAGTCAATACTGCGCTCTCCTCGCTGACCGACTCTGGGCGGTAATGCTCCTCCAATTCGGCCACGACCTTGTTGGCGTGGCCTTGGAACAAAGAAGTCCTCCACCCAGCCATTTTTACCCTCCTTCGAGGTTTCGGTTGCACCGGCTTGAGCGCAACCTAGGGGTTTGGTCTTTAATCCGCCTTTGGCAGACCCCTATGGTTTTTGTTCAAGGTGTTTCCGATCAACACCTGATGTAGTGCGCCTTTCTTCCTCCTTGTTTAGACTCGGGCAGAAGCCGACCGAGTGTTGGACTTATTCTTTTTTCTCCTTTCTTCTAGCCCCTCAAATTCTTTTTTTGAGGGGATGCGGATATATCTTATGGCACCCTTTGGGTAGCCAAGGAAGACGAGGATAAAGATAGGGTAGAGGAGTCCTCCACTTCCTTAGCTATCCAAAGAATCTAGAATCCTTTAAAGTACTCTCTAACCCAAAGACACTTTAGAGATCCTAAAATGTCCTTAGTTTAGAGGCTTTGAAGGGAGGTGTGAGAAAAAAGCATTCACAACCATCCAAAGCCACTCCGGGGTTTTTAACAGGTATACTCCGGACAAAACTGCCTTCTAATTTCGGTGTGCACCCTATCTGTTAGGTGTCACCAAGCGCCGAAGGCTGCGCGGGAACTGATCGCTATGTCTAAGCATACCGCCAATCAGTTGGTGAGTCGCGCCCATCTAATTTTGGATGGACCGATCTAGTACATTCTCGAGTCTGCTATCTCACCCTCCCTTTTCCCTGGGGAACGCAGACCTGCGGAAGACTCGGGCTCCGCCCATAACGGAAACCCTAAACCGGTGAGCCTTCATTATGTTTCTCCGGCGTTTTTTACTTCGGTTCTCGCCTGTCGAGATATTTCTTGGCCCCACCCTGTGAAAGGTGTGCCGCGCGTCTCGTCATCGCGCTCTCGGACCAGCCCGGGACGATACTGGCTTGGCTGGTAGGGCTACCTTACCTTACGGGAGTTGCCCGTCTCCCGTTTTCCACTGGACGCTGCCGATTGGTTTCCCCCAGCGCTCCCCAGTGACCGCAGTCCACCGTCCGCCACTCCACGTTAGGCGTTCGGCTTGTGCTACAGACTGCGCATTTTAATTCAACCCAAGCCCATTTTTTATTCCTGAGGAGAGCTTGGAGCCTCAGGATTTTCTCACCAGAGGCCTCGTGCGGAGGCATGGGAGAACGGGTCGTCTGACCCGTTATGAGGTTTATTTAACGTCAGCTCCCTGACGGAGGGTTTATCGTCGCCTCAAGACGGCGCTTTAACGGGCGCACCCGGCCGGGCCCTATGCTATCTTTTCCAGATCTCTCCGGAAAAGCTTACGGATGGCTCCCAGCACCTCGTCCGGCGGCCTCCCGTACATGGCCACCGTTACTCTTTTTTCCGTGAGATACGGATTTATCATCCCGTACCCACGGATGGAATCCTCATCCGCTTTGAAAGAGCGGAAGAAGAACAAGAAGTTTCCCCAAGACGGAGACCCCGTCCCGGGAAAACTTTTGGCATGTACGACCTTTTTTACCTCGGCAGGGCGCCATTCCTGCCGAGCCTCCTCGACAAGACTTGACATCTTGTCGAGCTCCGCGAGGTCTTCCTCGCGGAAAATCCCGAGGGCCATTAGCTCTCGGGACGAGGGAACTGTCTCCGTCATTTCAATTACCATTTCTTTACCTCCAGGTTTCAGTTACGCCGGCTTGAGCGTAACCTAGGGGTTTGGTCTTTAATCCGCCTTTGGCAGACCCCTATGATTTTTGTTCAAGGTGTTTCCGATCAACACCTGATGTAAGGTGCTTTTCTTCCTTCTTCTTTAGACTCGGGCAGAAGCCGACCGAGTATTGAGCTTATGCTCCTTTTCTCCTTTCTTCTAACCCCTCGGATCTTATTTTTCCGAGAGGACGCGGTTTTGCTGCCCCCTTTTGGGTAGCCAAGGAAGATGGGGACAAGTTAGGGTAGGGGAGTCCCCTGCTTCTTGGGCTATCCAAAGACTTCTTTTATTCCACTAATCCGTTCTCTAAGCCTTCTCGATCTTGCGACCGAGACCCTACTGCCCCGCACCAGATGGTGCAGGGCGAGCTTAAAGAACGGGTTGATGGACAGGAGATCGCGCAAGGACAGAAGTCCCTGTTGTGCGCGACCTTCTGTGAAGTTTTCCCCGTAGTTTTGATATCTGGCTTCAGGGCGGCGGCCAGAGACTTTGCTTGAGGGCATAAACCCTCAATTATTACGCCCCGAAAGGCAACCTCCATAATTTACTGCTTTTTTACTACTTACCCTCTGCCCAGGCTCCTCCATATTTTCGCCCGGTGTAAGCCCCGAAGGGCAATACAGAGGTAAAACATCGCCTCCGAATGCGCTTCGGAAGTTTTCGACCCAGCTTATTAGGCCAAGTCGCTTTGGGCACTTGGGTGCCCTAGAGAAGATTTTTAACGTCATCGAGATCGAGCTCGACCTTCCCCGACGGCGCTTTAACGGGCGCACCCGAGACTTCTTATTTTGCGCCTAAGGGTTAGTGTACCCCAAGGCGTCTCGCCTGATGTCGACATCAACCTTGACATCTTCCGAGAGACCCAGCTGTTCCCGGGCCCACTTTTCCGCCGCTTCATCCGAGACCGACAGCCACGGATGGAAGACAGCGTCTTCCCCATAGACGGCTTCTACACCTATGAAGCCGTCCGACCACGTAGCACAAACGTGACACTTCTTTTCCGCCATCTTTACCTCCTTTATTTTTATGGCGCGGGCGATGGCTTTGGCCCGCTTTTGTTTTTTGGCCCTCTTTGGACCATGCCTCTGTTTAGGCAAAACCAAGACCCCTACCTAAAGAGATCCTCGTTTTGCCTAAAGAGGTTAGAAGACTGTTCTTTTTTCAAGGTTCTTTTGCACCTCGGACGTGTATTCCGTCCACCTCCAAGGTGGGCTAGAAACCATCCTCCTCCGCCAAGGCTTCGGAGGATTGATGGCTGGTAAATTCGCTCCGCTTATTAACCAGCCAATCAACAACAAAAGCCAAGGGTTAGAGAGGAGGGCCAGCGAATACTAGCTCCTTTCCAAACCTTGGCTTTCCTATACTGTTAGCAATGGCTGAAATTGATCCGTTGCCGTCCTCCTTCCCCTGTACCATCTGGTACAGGGTTCGGCGGACACAAGGAACCGTAAATTCGCTTTGCTCATTAACGGTTCCTAGTGCTGGTTAGTAGGGAAACCAGGTTCACCGTGCACCGACTGGTGCATGGTTGGGCTCTCTGCCTTAGGCTTTAGTACTTGTTGTCACAAGAGCTTTTGGCTGCTTGCTTTAATTTTCGTTGCCATAATTTATATCACAATAATTATGGGTTGTCAAGAGGGGTAGGCTTAAACAGGGTCAGACCCTAGAGACACTTGACAGGCAAAGGGCGTTCTTTATACTCAACCCATATGAGCCAAGCTAAGTTAATGAAAATACAACAAGACCTTGAACTCCTAAAATCCTTTGTTATTGGCACGGCCGGCAAGGATCGGGAAGGTAGTTACCGCCCCAAAGCTGTTAAAAAAATCCTTAAGGCCCTTCAAGACAAGTCAAAGCATACCTTTGAAGGTGCCGATTCTTTCCTTAGGCAGCTCCAAGAAGCTAAATGATTGCCCTCGAGTATAGTGATCATTTCCTAAAGGAATCTCGAAAACTACCCCCGCCCCAGCAAAGAAAATTAGCCACCCTCTTGGAGCTACTCCGAGAAAATCCTTTTCACCCCAAACTGCACACCAAACCACTAGTAGGCGAGTTGTTCGGACTTTACTCTTTCCGAATCACTCGGGACTGGCGCGTCATTTTCCGCTTCCTAAGCGAGGAAGAGATCCACCTAGTGGACGTCGGACACCGCAAGGATATTTACCGCTCGTAACAACTGGAACACTCCCGGAGTGTAACCACGAACCGGAGATCACTCCAGGAGTGTTTCCGGCCAAATTTCGGGGTTGAACCGCGGCCCAACTTCCCCTAAGATAAGCCTATGCCCGCTTGGGAAGAAATCCGCCAAATCAGAATTGACAAAGTCAACCAGCTCCGCCAGCTAGGTCTGGAGCCTTACCCAGCCCAGGTGGAGCGGACCCACACGGCTGCCCAAGTGGTCCAAGACTTCGCCACCCTTGAAGGCCGGGCAGTCACCGTGGCCGGCCGCATCGTCGGCCAGCGCGGCCATGGCCAAATTAGCTTTTGGGACCTCGAAGACGCAAGCGGCCGGCTCCAACTCTATCTACGGCAAGACACTCTCGCCCCCAAAATTAAAGAGCACCTTGATCTTTTCGATCTGGGCGACTTTGTTCAGGGGAGGGGAGAGGTCGTTAAGACCGAGTCCGGAGAGATTTCGATTCAGGTCAAGGAACTGGTGATGCTGGCCAAGTCTCTACGCCCCCTGCCGGAAAAGCGAGCCGGCCTTAAAGACCCGGAGCTAAGGCTACGCAAAAGATATTTAGATCTGATCGCCAACCCCGAAGCTAAAGAACTCTTCCGAGCCAAAGCTCGCTGGTTCCACGCCTTAAGGGACTTTATGGAAAGCCACGGTTTTCTGGAGGTGCACACTCCTGTGATGCAAACCCTCCACGGGGGAGCCGAGGCGCGGCCTTTCGTCACCCACATGAACGCCTTGGATATCGACCTTTACCTGCGAATTGCTCCCGAACTGTATCTGAAGCGTCTCATCGTCGGCGGTTACGAGAAGGTCTACGAAATCGGCCGCAACTTCCGCAACGAGGGCGTGGACGCCGAACACCTCCAGGACTACGAAGCCTGCGAGTTTTATTGGGCCTACGCCACCTTTGAAGACCTCAAGCACTTTGTAGTCGACCTCTACCGCCACTTAGCTCAGGAATCGCTCGGCTCGCTTAAGCACCCTTACCAAAACCAAACCATCGACTGGGGTCAGGAATGGGCCGAGCTAGATTGGCGGGTCACGGTTAAAAAACTGGCCGGCGCGGATCTGACCAAAGACCGAGATGTTGAGGCTCTGCGCCAACACTGCGATCGGCTCCACTTAGACTACGAAAAGGAAGCGGGGTGGGGGAGACTGGCTGATTTAATTTGGAAAAAAGTCTGCCGTCCCCAGATTATTCAGCCTTCCTTTGTCGTCAACCACCCGGTGGAGATTTCCCCCTTAAGCAAGCGTAATCCGGCTGATCCAGGAACCGTTTTGCGCGTCCAGCCAGTGGCCGGCGGTTGTGAGCTGGGCAACGGCTTTGCCGAACTGAACGACCCTCTGGACCAGTACGATCGTTTTGCCTCCCAGCAAAAGCTTCTGGAAGCCGGGGACGAAGAGGCCCAGCCGATGGACACTGATTTTATTGAAGCCTTAGAATACGGTATGCCCCCCACGGCCGGCTGGGGCCTCAGTGAAAGGCTTTTTTCCTTCTTCGTCAATAAACCCATCCGAGAAACAACTCTCTTTCCCCTAATGAGGTAGCTACTAGCTACTAGTTGCCAGTCTCCAGTTGGCTCCAAACGCAGGCCTCCTCCGTCTTTCCGAGCGTTAGCGAGGAATCTAGCGTTAGCGCCAACAAACACTCTCCAAAATTACACCTTTACAAACCCCATCAAGATTGGTTAGGCTAAGAACACCAAGAGGAAAGTAGAGAAGCAAACTGAGGCGGTGGTCCGGCCAGGGTCCTGAGTGACCCCAAGACTTAGGCCGGTTCGAATACAGAATCGTCGCCGCAAATACAGAAGAGAGGAGGAAGTATGCATAACTTTTCAACGGTGGGGATGTTCCGTTGAACTGGTGGGCAGTGTGAGGCTAAGGGCTGGGGAGGACCTTACCCCTCACTCCAACGCGGCATACTAACAACGTAGCATTCATCCCACAATTTCCCTCCCCATTTCCCTGCGAGAGCTCCCTTAGTTGGCCGCGGCGGTCCAGTTTCCCCCTTTCCGCCCCAGCCAGGAGCTCTCTTTTATTTTTTGCATTTTGCACTTTGAACTTTTAACTAGCTAAGCCTTGCTGACAAGAAGATAGTGTGGTACCCTACGGCTCGTCATGGCCGAAGTTTTTAACAAACTCAACTACTTCCACGACCTTCCTCCCGGCCCCAACCCGCCGGAGGAAATTTACGCCTTCGTGGAGATTCCGCGCGGCGGGACCAACAAGTACGAGTATAAAAAAGAGCTGGGAACCTTGATGCTGGATCGCGTTCTTTATGAGTCTGTTTTTTACCCAACCGAGTACGGCTTTGTCCCCCAAACCTGGATCAGCGCCGAAAAAGATCCTTTGGATATTATGGTGATCACCACCAACCCCACCTTCCCCGGCTGCCTCCTTAAAGTCCGACCGGTGGGGATGATCAAGATTAGCGACAGCGGCCAGCCCGACAACAAAATTGTGGCCGTGGCCACTCAAGACCCCCGCTTAAGTCACATTCAGACCGTGAATGACTACAACCCCCACTTTCGGGTGGAAGTAGAATCTTTCTGGGAAAACTATTCTCGTTTGCAAACCGACAAAGAAATCAAAATCCTGGGCTGGGGCGATTTAGCTGAAGCTAAAAAATATCTGGATCAGGCCATTGTAGCCTACCAGGAAGAGTTCGGAGGTTAAATAATATGTCCAAATGGGTCTACCTCTTTACCGAAGGCGGTAAGGAACAAAAGGAACTTCTAGGAGGCAAAGGCGCCAACTTGGCAGAAATGACCAAGGCCGGCTTGCCGGTCCCTCCAGGCTTTACTATCTCCACCGAGGCCTGCTCGGCCTTTTATAAAGAGGGCAAGGAACTACCCGAGGAAGCTTGGGGGCAGTCCCTAGAAGCTTTAAAGAAAGTAGAAGAGCAAACTGGCAAAAAGTTTGGTGACCCCCAAAACCCCCTACTGGTCTCGGTCCGCTCGGGAGCGGCCGTCTCTATGCCCGGGATGATGGACACAGTTCTCAACTTGGGCCTTAACGAGGAGACTGTCCAAGGCCTGGCCAAACTTACTGCCAACGAACGCTTTGCTTACGACGCCTACCGCCGCTTTATGCATATGTTCGGCAACGTGGTGATGGGCATTCCCAAAGATGAATTCGAAAAGAAACTAGTAGCTATCAAAGAAGCTAAGGGGGTCAAGCTTGATACCGAGCTGGGGGTAGAGGATCTCCAAAAAGTCATCGCTGCCAATAAAGAGGTTTACCGCCAGCACACCGGCCAAGACTTTCCCCAAGATCCCTTAGAGCAGCTTCGCTTGTCTATCAAAGCCGTCTTCGGCTCCTGGAACAGCAAGCGGGCCATCGAGTACCGCCGCTTCCAAAATCTCGACAATCTGGCCGGCACGGCCGTCAATGTTCAAACGATGGTGTTTGGCAATATGGGCGACGACAGCGGCACCGGCGTGGCCTTTACTCGTGACCCGGCCACCGGCGAAAAAGTGCTGTACGGCGAGTACCTCACCAATGCCCAAGGCGAAGATGTGGTGGCAGGTATCCGCACTCCCAAAAAGATTGCCGAGCTGGAAACCCAGATGCCCGAAGTTTACCGGCAGTTCGTGGAGATTACCCAAAAGTTAGAACAACACTACCGAGAAATGCAGGATATGGAGTTCACCATCGAAAAAGGCACTCTCTATATGCTCCAAACCCGCACCGGTAAGCGCACTGCGGCCGCAGCCGTCAAAATCGCCTACGACATGGTGCAGGAAAAGCTAATCACCAAAGAGGAAGCGCTTCTGCGCGTCACTCCCGAGCAAGTGGATCAACTTCTCCATCCCCGCATCGATCCGGGGGCCAAGGTGGAAGTGATCGCCAAAGGCATCAACGCCTCCCCTGGAGCCGCTTCCGGCAAGGTGGTCTTTTCCGCCGACAAAGCGGCCGATATGGGTCGGGATGGTGAGAAGGTCATTTTAGTTCGTCCAGAGACCAACCCCGATGACATTCACGGGATGATTGGCGCCCAGGGCGTGTTGACCCAGCACGGGGGAGCCACTTCTCACGCCGCCGTAGTGGCTCGCGGGATCGGTAAACCCTGCGTGGCGGGTTGTGAAGACATTAGGGTCGACGAAGAAGCCGGGCACTTTAGCGCCGGGGAAGCGGTCGTCAAAGAGGGGGAAGTCATTACCCTTAATGGGTCCACCGGGGAAGTCATCCTGGGCCGCGTGGCCATGATTGAGCCGGAGATGAGCCCAGAGCTCAAAACCATGCTGACCTGGGCCAACGAAGTGAAACGCCTGGGAGTCTGGGCCAACGCCGACTACCCCAAGGACGCTCGCCAAGCTCGCGAGTACGGAGCCGAAGGCATCGGCTTGTGCCGCACGGAGCATATGTTCTTTGAAGAAGAACGGCGACCAATTGTGGTCAAGATGATTATGGCCGAAACGGAAGAAGAGCGGCAAAGATTTTTGGACCAGTTGCTGCCGTTTCAGCGGGAAGACTTTACCGGTCTTTTTGAGGCCATGGACGGTCTGCCGGTTATTATTCGCCTAATCGACCCCCCCATGCACGAGTTTCTGCCCACCAAAGAGGAGCTTCTGCAGGAAGTCACCAAACTCCGTTGCGAGGGAAGCCACCCTGCCGAATTAGCCGCAAAAGAAGCCATTTTGAAGGTGGTGGAAAACCTTTGGGAAACCAATCCTATGTTAGGCTTGCGGGGTTGCCGAGCTGGTATTATCTACAAAGGCCTAACCGAGATGCAATGCCGAGCCATTATGGAAGCGGCTTGTGAGGTCACCCAGAAGGGCCTCAAGGCTCTCCCCAAGATCGAGATCCCCCTCGTGGCTCATGTCAACGAGTTCCGCCGAGAGAAGGAAAAGCTCAGCCGAGTGGCCGAAGAGGTCCTCCAAGAGAAGGGCGTCAAGGTCGAGTACGAAATTGGCTCAATGGTAGAAACTCCCCGAGCCGCCCTCACCGCCAGTGAGCTGGCCCCCGAAGCCGACTTCTTCTCCTTTGGCACTAATGACCTAACCCAAATGACTTTCGGCATTAGCCGCGATGATGCCGAGGGCAAATTCCTACTGCAGTACGTGGAGGAGGGAATTTTGGAGAAGAACCCCTTCCAAACCCTTGACCAAACCGGAGTGGGCCGACTAATGAAGGCTTTTGTTAAAGAAAGCCGTGAGGTCAAGCCTGGAGTAGAGGTAGGCATTTGCGGAGAACACGGTGGGGACCCGGAATCCGTCAAGTTCTGCCATCAAGTCGGTTTGGACTACGTCTCTTGTTCGCCTTTCCGCGTGCCTATTGCCCGCCTAGCCGCCGCGCAGGCCGTGCTGGAGAGTAGTCAGTAGTCAGAAGCCAGTTGTCAGTTAACAGTTAAGTAGCTGGGGTTCAACCCCCTAAGACTTTCTAAAAACGCAAATAACACTCCCGGAGTGAGCTCCGGCCGTAAATACACTCCGGGAGTGTTCTTCACAGCCCCCTTGACCAACCCTTAACCTCTTCGGCATAATGAGTCGTGCCCGCAAGAAACAAACCCCGGTTTATTTTTGTTTGTGGAGGTGTCCTTTCCGGTCTGGGCAAAGGCATCGCCTCCGCCTCCATTGGTTTTCTTCTTAAAGCCCGAGGTTATAAAGTCACCGCCGTTAAAATTGACCCGTATTTATCCGTTGACGCTGGGACTATGCGCCCGGCTGAGCATGGAGAAACCTTCGTCACCGCCGATGGGGGGGAGATTGACCAGGACCTGGGCCACTACGAACGCTTCCTCGACATCACCGTTTCCAAAGCCAACAATGTCACCAGCGGCAAGGTTTACCAGGCGGTAATTGACAATGAACGGCACTTTAAATACCAAGGTCGCGACGCCGAGATGTTTCCCGATGTCATCAACCAAATCAAAGAGATGCTTCTGGCTCCCACCAAAGGCTTTGATTTCGCCGTAGTGGAGATTGGAGGCACCACGGGAGATTTGGAGAACCAACCTTTCCTTCATGCCGCCCGCGAACTAGGTAAAACCCACCCGGCCGTCTACATTATGGTCACTTACCTCCCCTTTCTCCGGAACATTGGCGAACTAAAAACCAAGCCTACTCAGCACGCCGTGGCCCGGTTGCGAGAGATCGGCATTTTGCCAGATTTTATTATTACCCGTAACGAAATCCCCATCGACAAACCGCGCCTGGAAACCATCGCCAAACGCTGCTTTGTAGAGCCGACCAACATCATTGATGACCCCGACCTGGAATGCATCTATGACGTCCCCCTCCTCTTTGAAAAAAGCCGATTAGCCCAAAAGATTCTCACTCGCATGGCCGTCCGCCAAGCTCGCCAACCTTCCCCGGAGTTAGTCCACTGGCGCCAGTTTACTCACAACCTCAAAAAGCCCTCCCGCAGGGTTAAAATCGGCTTGGTCGGTAAGTACGTCAAGCACGGCTCCGGCAACCACCACGATGTTTATATTTCCGTCCTCGAAGCCTTGCGGCATGCTTCCGGAAAAATGGGCCTGGGCTTGGAAGTGGTGCCCATCGACTCTGCCCAAATCGAAGAAAAAGGCCCCGGGCTCCTAAAGGGACTGGCGGGAATCGTGGTTCCCCAGGGGTGGGGGAGTCGGGGTACGGAAGGCAAGATCGCCGCTGCCCAGTTTGCTCGTGAAAACCGCATCCCTTACTTGGGCTTGTGCTTTGGTATGCAGCTAGCCACCGTCGAGTTCACCCGGCATGTTCTGGGGCTAAAGGAAGCCAACTCCACCGAAATCGACCCACGCACCCCCTACCCAGTCATCCACATTATGCCTTCCCAAGAAAAGTACCTGCAGAAACACCAATACGGAGGCACTATTCGCCTAGGCCAATGGCCATGCCAGCTTAAGAAAGGCAGCCTCGTTCGCCAAGCCTACGACCAATATCAACGGTTCCCCGCCGAAACCCTCAAGGCCAAAAGCTCCGCCGTGGTTTACGAACGCCATCGTCACCGCTACGAAGTAAACAACCGGTTTCGCCAGCGACTGGAGAAAGCGGGTTTGGTCATCTCCGGCACCTCGCCCGATGGTAAGTTAGTCGAAGCTATTGAGCTACCACCCAAAGCCCACCCCTTCTTTGTCGGCACCCAATTTCACCCTGAGTACCAGTCCCGGCCGCTCTCTCCTCATCCTTTGTTCTGCGCTTTTTTGGAAGCCGCGGCGGGCACAGTTCAAAGTTCAAAGTGAAAAGTTAAAAGTGGTAGTCTAAACACCCAAAAAACCTTGTTTTTACAGCTAAAAATTGTTAAGATACCTTCGTGAGCGAAGCCAAGGAGTCATCTCCCCAACCAACCCAGATAAGCCCCAATATCTCACCAACCGCCATCACGGCCGAGATGGAAAAATCCTACCTCGACTACGCTATGTCGGTCATTGTGGCTCGGGCCTTACCGGACGCTCGAGATGGCTTAAAGCCCGTTCAGCGCCGCATCATCTATGCTATGCACGAGCAGGGCATCCACGCCAGCTCCCGCTACGTTAAATGCGCCGCTGTAGTGGGCGAAGTTTTAAAGCGCTATCACCCCCACGGCGATATGGCCGTTTACGACGCTCTCGTCCGTATGGCCCAGGATTTCTCGTTGCGGTACCCCTTAGTCGACGGCCAAGGAAACTTTGGTTCCATAGACGGCGACAGCCCGGCCGCCATGCGGTATACCGAGTGCCGCCTCAGCAAAATCGCCGACGAAGTTTTGGCCGACATCGACAAGGAAACCGTCGACTTTATCCCCAACTACTCGGGTGACTATTGGGAGCCAGTTTTGCTGCCGGCAATCCTTCCTAACCTCCTCTTAAACGGAGCCGCGGGCATCGCCGTCGGTATGGCCACCAATATCCCTCCTCACAACTTAGGAGAAGTGGTGGATGCCCTGGTTCACCTTATAGATCATCCCGAAGAGACCGTTCTCCAAAAGGCCACAGGGGGAGAAGAGCGAGAAGGCTGGCTAATGCCCGCGCAATTTGAAGCCACGCCCAATATTGAAGAGCTAACCGAGATCATTAAGGGCCCCGATTTCCCTACCGGTGGTCAAATTTATAATCATCAGGAAGTCGTTCAAAGCTACGCCACCGGCAAAGGAGCCATCTTGATGCGCGGCAAAGCCGAAATTGAAGAAACCAAAGGGGGCAAGTTCCAGATCATCATCACTGAGTTGCCTTACCAAGTGAACAAAGCCCTCCTCGTAGCCAAGGTCGCCCAGCTAGTTAAAGACAAAAAGATCGAGGGGGTATCAGATTTACGGGACGAATCCGACCGCCACGGCCTGCGAGTGGTAGTGGAACTTAAAAAGGAAGCCCGACCGCAGCAGATCCTCAACCTTCTTTATAAGCACACCGAGCTCCAAAAATCCTTTAACGCCAACTTCGTGGCCTTGGTCGACAACGAGCCCAAAACAATGACCCTCAAGATGATTCTGGAAGAGTTTGTCCGTCACCGCCAAAAAGTAGTCTTTAGGCGAGCGCTTTATCTACTACGTAAGGCTAAAGAAAGAGAGCATATTCTCCAGGGGCTAAAGATCGCTCTCGATCACTTAGACGAAGTGATCGAGACCATTAAGAAATCTCCCGACGCCGAAGTGGCCAAGGGGAGGTTAATGAAGAAATTTGGGCTAACCGACATCCAAGCCGTAGCTATCTTAGATATGCAGCTGAGGCGGCTAGCCGCCTTAGAGCGCCAAAAGATCGAAGACGAGCTCAAAGAGATTATCAAAACCATCGCTGGACTGGAGGATCTTTTAGGCTCTCCCGTAAAAATTCTTGAGACTGTTAAGCAAGAGCTAACTGCCATTAAAGAGCGGTACGGCGACCCCCGACGCACCAAGGTCTACAAGCAAGGGGTAGGGGAGTGGTCCGACGAGGAGTTGATCCAGGAGGAGCGAGTTATCGTTTCCCTGACCAAAGGGGGTTATATTAAGCGGTTGCCGGCGGATACTTACCGTACCCAAGGCCGAGGTGGGAAGGGAGTTACGGGGGGTTCTCTCCGAGAAGAGGATGAGCAGAGCCAACTGATCAACTGCTCCACCCACGATGACATTTTCTTTTTTACCAACCAGGGCCGGGTTTACAAGCTTAAAGCCTGGGACATCCCCGAAGCTAGTCGCACGGCCAAAGGCACGGCGGTAGTCAACCTGATAAACCTTGAGGCCGGGGAGCAGCTATCCACTGTCTTAAGCCTAGACAAAGATAACGGGGCTCAGTATTTACTAATGGTCACCCGTCAAGGCACCATTAAAAAAACCTCTTTAGAGGATTTCGCTAACATTCGCCGTAGCGGCATTCTCGCCATCAAAATTTCCTCCGAGGATGAACTAGGCTGGGTCAAGCCAACTAGCGGGGAAAACGAGATTATCCTCACCACCTCCAGGGGCAAGGCCATTCGCTTTTCAGAGAAGAAGGTTCGAGCCATGGGTCGCAACGCCGGAGGGGTGCGCGGCATCAATCTCCGCAGCGGCGACTACGTGGTCGGGATGGACATTATTGACAAAAACTCTACCGCCGACTGGTTGACCGTTACGGAAATGGGCCTGGGTAAGAAAACCCCTCTTAAAGACTATCGACTACAAAACCGCGGAGGGTCGGGGATTACTACCGCTAAGATTACCAAGCGCACCGGCCCAGTCGTCTCGGCTCGAGTGGTCGACGACAGCACGGGGGACATTTTGCTCACCTCCAGCCAGGGGCAGGTAATCCGCCTCCCAGCTAAGGACATTTCCACCATGGGTCGATCAACCCAAGGGGTACGCTTAATGCGCCTCGACGCCGGGGACACTGTAGCCGCCATCACTGTCTTTGAAGGGATAGAAGAGGAATAAAAAGAAGAAAGGCAGCTAGTCTAAGGACTAACTGCCTCTAAAACTGGGGGCAACTGCTCAACTTCGTAAACACCATCTTGTCCCGCCCAACGCAGGAGAACGATCAACTCCTCCCCTCCTGCTAACTCCCGCAGTTGAGTTACTTCAGTTCGAGAGTCTGGCAAGCGTGGAGGCAGACGACGAGCCTCCTTCAACCTCAAAATCTTCGTCAACAGGCGAAACAGGTTGGGGGAGCCCACAAAGGTAACATACCTACCATCTACCAGGAAGCTTTCACGATGCGCACTCATAGATATCTCCTTTCCTTTCCTTGTACTCACTCTGCGCTTTCTCTCTTTTGAGAACTGTATATTGGCACGAAGATAACACAAGCAAAGCTTTTTAAGCAAATCCTCTTTGTAAAACCCCTTGACAGGGGTTATAAGTTTTAGATAGATTACTCTCTCAGAGCCATGAACCGAGAGCAAAAGAGATCAATTCCAGTAGATAAGAAATACTTTGGGCTCTAGATACCGCCCCAGGGGGCGGATTTTTTTTGCCCCGCACCTTTAAAAGTAGCGTCTATTTCGTAGACTCACCAGTCATTTCGAATAACTCTGCATTCCCTGAGTCATTCTGAGGCTGAAGGCCGAAGAATCTAACGCAGTCGAGCCCAGCTCGGCGAAGCGTCGGAGACGAGCCTGCGGGCTAGATTCCTCACTGCGTTCGGAATGACTTTACACGCGCAATGTCATCCTGAGCGTTAGCGAAGGATCTAGCAACAGCGCTTTTTAAGTCACCTTAAGTACTCTACCGCCCAATAAGGCGTAACGGATCAGCGCCAAAACTAGATTCCTCACTTCGTTCGGAATGACGATGTTAGACTTCTCAGCCAACAACCAAGGCTTAAGGAAGCAACCGTTTTTGATCAGATACCGGTCAAAAACACCAGCAAATAGGAAAGGAGGTGAGCATCGAAAGAATCAGCTTAGTGGGCTAAGTAGTAAGAAAAACACAAACGGATAGAAGAAAGGAGCTCCAAGATGTCAGCCAGAGATCAAACGTACGGGTACCTGCCCCCAGATGTTCCTAAGGTAGGAGCGCTGGTCAGTCTGGGATTCCAGCATGTCTTGACGATGTTTCCGGCCACCGTCCTAGTGGCTATACTGACCGGCTTCGACGTTGGTGTCACCCTCTTTGCCAGCGGCTTGGCCACCATTGTAGCTTTGCTAGGATCGGGGATGCGCATCCCGCTCTACTACGGCTCCAGCTTTAGCTACATTGCTGCCGTAGGCGCTGTCGTCGCGGCCGAATGGGGCGGACCTCAGGTAGCCCAAGCGGGTATCGTGGCTACCGCCTTCGTCTCCATCCTAGCGGGCCTCTTGATCCGCTATGTGGGCAAAGAGGCGTTGGACCGAGTGCTGCCTCCCATTATCACTGGATCTGTCGCCTTGGTCATTGGTATCGCTCTCGCCAAAGCGGCCTTGGATATGGCTACCCAGAACTGGCTGGTGGCTATCGTCACCCTCCTGTCAACCATTCTGTTCTCGGTCTACCTCCGAGGCAGAGGGCTGCTGGGAATGCTGCCGGTCCTCCTGGGGGCTGTCGTGGGCTACCTCACGGGGTGGATGGCTGGGCTAGTAGACTTTACGCCCGTCGCGCAGGCCGCCTGGTTCAGGATCCCCAACTTTAGCCTGCCGGCTTTTGGGAATCCTAACGCCTGGCGTGCTGTCTTCGCCATCGCCCCCATCGCCATCGCCACCATCCCCGAATCTACCGCCCATCTCTACCAGATCAGCCTCTACGTGGATCGCCTAGCCGAGGAAATGGGACAGCCTATCCTCAACATCAAGAGGCTAGTCGGCCTAAACCTCATCCTGGACGGCATCGGCGACTTCATCAACGGTATGTTGGGCGGCTGCGCTGGCACTAATTATGGCGAGAACAATTCGCTAATGGCCATCACCCGCAACTACTCCGCCCCAGTCCTGATGACCGCCGGGGGCATCGCCGTCCTGCTCGGCTTTGTGGGCAAGCTAGCCGCCTTAATCGGCACCCTGCCCACGGCGGTGACCGGTGGCTTGGCCATCTACCTTTTCGGAGTGATCGGGCTGCAGGGGGTGGCCCTAATCCAATCCGAGAGGGTGGATCTGTTTGACCCTCGTCAGCTCGCTGTCGGGGCTGTTATAACCGTCATCGGTATCGGCGGCGCAGCGTTCCCTGGTGGAAACATACCGGTTGGCAACTGGGAACTGCCATCCATCGCCACTTCTGCCGTCGTTGGGATCCTGATAAACCTTATCTTCCTAATGTTCCCAACCCCCAAAGAAGGAAAGGAAGAAGTAGGCTAAGGAGAAGAGACAGCAAGTAAGATCCCAAACCCGCCAAAGACGAGGCATCGTCTGCGGCGGGTATTTTTTTCAAAAAAACTCCCGTGACAAGTCGCCGACTTCTTACTTATAATCTATGTGGCGGGCAGAGTAGGGGAGAGGCTAGGAAGTTGTTATGAAAAAAGCCTTTATTACCGGTATAACCGGGCAAGATGGCTCGTATTTGGCCGAGTTCTTGCTGGGGAAAGGTTACGAAGTTTGGGGCTTGGTACGCCGAGCCAGTTTCGAGAACACTAATCGCGTAGATCATCTTAAGGGGGCCGTTAAGCTAGCCTATGGGGACCTGCTGGACAGTGTGTCCCTAGTACAACTAGTGCACCAAATTCAACCCGACGAGATTTATAACTTAGCGGCCCAATCCTCCCCGGCCGAATCCTGGCGCCAGCCCATTAACACCGCCGAAATCACCGGTCTCGGGGCGCTGCGCATTTTTGACGCCGCTCGCCAAACCTGCCACCAAGCCAGGATTTATCAGGCCTCCAGCAGTGAAATGTTTGGTAAAGTTAAGGAAATTCCCCAAAGTGAAAAAACGCCGTTTAACCCGGCCAACCCCTACGCTGTTTGCAAGCTTTTTGCTCACGAAATAGCCCATGTTTATCGACAAAGTTACCAGCAGTTTATTGCCTGCGGCATTTTATTTAACCATGAAAGCCCCCGCCGCAGTCCCGACTTCGTCACTCGAAAAGTCACTAGGGGAGTGGCTTGTCTAAAACTGGGAATCAAAGACCCCCCTCGCAACGAGGCTGGTGAGCCCCTAATTAACGCCGAAGGTAAGCTCGAGATGGGCAACCTCGATGCCCAACGGGACTGGGGCTTTGCTGGAGATTATGTGGAGGCGATATGGTTAATGCTCCAGCAAGAAAAACCAGATGATTTTGTTATCGCCACTGGAGAGGCCCACACCGTTCGGGACCTCTGCCAGGAGGCCTTTGCCTACGTAGGCTTAAACTGGGAAGACTACGTGGTAGTTAATCCCAAATTCGTTCGCCCCACCGAAACCGGCCCTCTGATTGGCGATGCCAATAAAGCCAAACAAGCGCTCGGCTGGGAGCCAAAGGTGACCTTCAAAGAACTAGTACACTTGATGGTCGAGGCAGACTTAGCCTCGTTCAAGTGAGATCTACTCGTTCCCGCTATGAAACGCCTTATGGACTTCCTTGAGTTGTTTGTTGGTCACGTGGGTGTAGATCTGGGTCGTAGCCACATTGGTATGGCCCAACATTTCCTGCACTGACCGTAAGTCCGCTCCGTGGATTAAAAGATCGGTGGCAAAACTGTGCCGCAGGGTGTGAGGGGTAGGTTTAACCACCAGGCCTACCGCTCTGGCGTGCTTGGCGACAATTCTTTCTACAGACCGCGTAGTCAAGCGTAAACCGGCATCAGCCGATTTCCGCCCCTTATATTGAACAAAAAGGGCCGAGTCGCTATCTTCACGGCTCTCAAGATACTCCTGCAGCCACTTTTTGGCGCTGGTGGATAAAAAAACCACTCGGGGCTTATTACCCTTACCAATCACAGCCACCTCATCCGTATTAAAATTGAGATCTTCCTTATTTAAAGAAACCAACTCCGCTACCCGCAAGCCGGTGCTAAATAAAGTTTCCAAAATAGCTCGGTCGCGCAAACCTGTTTTAGTCAAAACATCGGGAGCGGCCAGTAAACGCTCCACCTGCTCGGAATCAAGGAACTTGAGGGGACGGGGCTCTTTTTTGGGCAGCTCCACCTGATCGGCCGCCAAGGTTTTGATCCCTCGCTTGAGGCAAAACTTCAAAAAAGCCCGCACCGCCACCAAAAAATAGTTTTGGGTGACTCGTTTGAGGGGTTTTTGGCTTTTATTTCGGGACTTTCGCCGGGAAAGGTAAAGACGATAATCCCAAATCGTCTCGGGGGAGAGGCGAGAGGGGGTCAAATTTTCCAGACCTTGAGATGTCAACCACTGGGCCAACTCAGCCAAGTAAAAATGGTAATTGCGAACGGTTAGAGGAGACAGGCCTTTTTCCACCTGACAATAGTCCAGAAAATCGGGGATTAATTCCAAGATAGTTTTTTTAGTCATAAATTAAAATGGCTAATTATTTTATTTTAAACCACCTTCCCAAAAAGGGCTTGCCGGTGGGGAAGACCTGCCCGTTCGGGGTGTATGTCGCTTAAGTTAGATTGTGCGACATATATCAATTTTATCCGCTCGGCCTTCCCTGTCAAGGGGTAGCTCTTTATAATCCTAGGTTGGGCTCCTGGCTTGGAACCGGCCCCTTAGCCCTCAACTTCCAAACCCAAGTCTGCCTATCCGGACGGTCACCTAGTCACCCTCACCAGCAAAAATTGATCCTAGCGCATTTTAGAAGGTGGCCGTGGGAAAACTCAGAGTAGGCCACGATGGGGAACCAAACATCCGTCTGTGCCCATCTTTGCTGTTAATTAATAAGTTTATTCAGAATTTATAATAAAGAATTAGCGAGAGAGAAGAACAAGAACTAACCTCTTCTCCGGAAGTTATCCACAAAGAGGGGTTGGTTCTCGGTCAACCACGCCAACCTATAAATATTTTAGATCCTATAATTATAAGTATTTAGCAGTCGTTGTACTCAACTGATAACTAATCCTATAATTATAGAGGTAGAGGGGTAGAAAAAATGTACTCTCTCCCCTACTTCGCCTTGCCTTAGAGGCACAATCCCGCCCCCAACCTTGAGCAAATTAATCGACCAAAAGAATTAACAAAGTTACCAAGACCGCTACTCCTAAGTATTCTCCCATCACCTTACGGTTCAAAGAGTGGTGGCTAAGGTGCAGATAGATTCCTAAACCAAAGTAAAGAGCGGTCGTCAGGCTTAAGGACCTAAAAAAGGACTTCTGAGGTAGAAAAGAAAGGGCCAAGGCCAACTGGAAAAGACCCCAACTAATCCAAAAGGCCGCCGTGATAGCTCTCTTACGCAAGACCGAGCCCTCAAGAAAGTCAGGGGCAAAATCCAGCAATTGCCCAGTCATATTATGCCAAGCCAGGAAAAAAATCGCTAAACCTACCAATAAGGCCTGCCAGTAGAAGGGTAAGGCACTCTTATAAATACCCGTCATTAAAAGAAAGGCAGTCAGTAGAGTTAAAAGCAGGGACACAGTCTGGGCCGGGCGCACTAGTGGGATAGCTACGCCCCGGATTTGCGACACCGAAAACACATTCTCCGCCAAGAGACAGGCGTTAAAGCTAACCACCCAAAAAAGCAAAAAGAGAATCCTAAAGAGGGTACTAAAGCTCGGGAAATAGAGAAGAACCAAAAAGCCCCCCAAAAAAAGGAGGGCGGGTAGTAGTGTCTTACTCAAATCCCCGAAAAGCCGAAAGGAAACCATAACCACGGCCAGTCCCAAAGCCAGAACCACTCCCCACTTAACCGGAGTAGACCAAGAAGGAGTCAAAAAAAGGCTCACCGCCAAAAAAACAGACAGCCCCAGGTAAACCTGGCGCTTACCCAGCTTTTCGAGAATGGCATTTAAGGTGACCATTTTTAAAAAGATGGCACAGGGCCATCGCTAGAGCATCGGCCTCATCATCGAGGCGGATAGTTTCTTCCAAACCCAAAATGTCTTGAACCCCCAGCTGGACCTCATCTTTCTTAGCCCGCCCGTACCCGGTCAGCGCCAGTTTGGCTTCTAGAGCCGTGTACTCGTACAAGGGAAGGTGCGCCTGAGCCGAAACTAGCATCACCACTCCCCTCGCCTGCCCCACAGACATAGCTGTTTTGGCGTTAGCATTAAAGAAGAGCCTCTCCACTACCACCTCGTCCGGCTTAGCCTCTTTAACTAAATGTCGTAATTCTTTGTGTAACTGCCAAAGACGACGAGGCATCTCCCACTCTTTCGCCGTTTCGAAACAACCGTAAGAGACCGCCCGAAGAGGCTTCGACTTCCTCTTTCGATAGTCCACTATCCCCCACCCCATCCGGGCTGTCCCAGGGTCAATACCTAAAACAAGCATACAATAAAGCCTTCTGGAGAAACAAAAGTTTAAAGGCCCTGGGCGTTTGTGTAGACTTCCTGCACGTCGTCCAAATCAGCTAACGCCTCCATCAGGGCCACCACCTTCGCCTGGTTAACTTCGTCTAGCTCAATTTCAAAATTGGGCTCTCGCTCCTCGTTAAAAACATAGGCCGCTGAGCCGGCGTCCCCTAACCTCCCCGCAAAATGAGTAAAAACTCCCCGCACTTCCGAAACCGCTCGGTTGCGATTATCAGTCACTATGTCTACCAGAAAGGCTACCCCCATTGGCCCGTAACCCTCCAGGGTGGCTTCTTCGAGCACCTCCCCGCCATTACCCGTACCGGCACCCCGCTCGATGGCCCTCTGGATGTTACCCTGAGGCATATTGACCTTCTTAGCCTTATCGATGGCCATCCTTAAAGCGGGATTGGCGTTAGGATCAGAACCCCCCTTACGGGCAGCTACCGTAATTAAGCGGCTGAACTTGGTAAAAGCTTGGCCCCTTTTAGCATCGGTAAGGGCCTTGGAATGCTTAATAGTAGCCCATTTGCTATGCCCAGACACAGCCATTATCTTAACACTCTGGTTGTGCCTTGACAACAAAAATATAAACTTGTTAACCTCCAGTAGCGTGAACCTCGATACTTTAAGCAAACAGGCCGTTCAGGCAGCCCTGGCCAAACAATGGTATAAGGCAGTGGGTCTAAACGAAGCCATCCTAGAACAGGATCCGCAGAACCTAGAAGCCCTGAACCGTCTCGGTAGGGCCTACTTAAGTATTGGTGACGAGAGGAAAGCGAGGAGCTATTTCCGCCAAGCCCTTAAGCACGACCCCGAGAATCCTCTAGCCAAAAAGAACTTAGAGGCCCTTAAAAACGGCGAAATAAACCCACCCAACCCCTCCTCCCCCCGAACCTTCGTTAAAGAACCGGGAACCACCCTAACCGCCACTTTTACTAGTACGGAAACTGCCCTAGGCAATCCCCTCCAGCCAGGGGAAGGGCTTAATCTGAACCTTAAAAGGGGGCAGGTGGAGATTCGCAGTCAAAAAAACCGAAAGGTGCTTGGTATCAACCAAGATATGGCCGAAAGGTTGTTTAAACTCAGCAAAAGCGGGGTCGCTTTCGAAGCCCGTTTTGTGGGGGCGAAAGGAACCTCCCTAACCGTTCTCGTCAAAGCCAGCCGGCCTGTTTTTAAGCAGGCCATCGACTACCGCCCCTTTGTGAGGAGCGAGGACTTTGAAGAAGAAGACCTAGAGGCCCTCTCCGAAACGGAAGAAGAAGACTAACCCTCAGTGAAGCTCCGCTACTTCCGACTCCCCCCCCTCTTCCGGCGCAGACGCCTTGGTGGGAGTAGCCTCCGCCTCTTTTTTGACCTCCTTACTCAGGGACGGACTCGGAGAAGGTTTGGCCTTAGGAGCGGCCTTCTTTACCGGTCGGGCGGCTTTAGCCACCTTCCGAGAAGGCTTGCTGGCAGCCTTCCTAGGTAAGGCTGGTGCTGGGGCCGGGGGCGCGACCTGAGGCTGACTGGGCTGCTCGCTAGCCTCTTTCTTGACCGATTCCAAAGCCGCAAAAGGAGAGCGCCGGTTAGCTTCTGGCAAGACTACCACCACCTCATCGCCTTCCTCGCCTCGGTTATAAGAAACAGCCGCCGACAGAAGGCGGTGAGAGCCATCGGTAGTCACAGCATGCCACTTACCCTCCTTCTTAGCTAGGATTCCTTCCACCTTGACTCGAGGCACCCGTTCCACCTGCTTAAATAGCTTCTCCCCTCCCTCCTCGATCATTTTAAGTTTGTCCCCATAGACCAGAACTGACTTGGAAGCGTAGTTCTCCGGCACCTGGTACTTCTTGCTATCCTCCCCAACCATAAACTCCCCATCGAAAGTGCCTATCACTCCCGGTAGGTCCTTGGCCGAAATCCGAACCTCCCTTTCCAGCTCTTGGAGCATCTGCCGAGCTAAGTTGATAGAGGAAATAGCGGCCTGCAAGGCCTGGTTAATTAGTTGGGCATTGTTTTTAGCCACCGCAATCACCCCCTTCCCCCCAAAGCTAACTTTGTTCCATAAGACCCTCGATTTTCTCAGGTTCTAGCGGGTTCTCCGGTTCACGACTGGTAGAGGGAATACGCCTACCTAGAGCATCTACCTCACCTTTTTCGATGGGCTCAACTGGGGAGGGAGCGGCCGGAGGAACAGAAGGAAGGGCCTCATCAGAAGGTGGGGGCAGCGGCGGGGGTGGAGAAACTAGGTCAGGCTTTTTCGGCGGAGGAAAAGCGGGTGCCCCAACTGCGGGTGGCCCCTCCTTAGGTGGGGCCTCGGCCTTCAGTTTCTGCTCAGCCTTGGCCGCCTCCAGGTCAAAGCGTTTTTCTACCCAAGCCCTAATCCGTTCCTCCACCTTATCTACTGGACGACCATATTTCTCTCGCGAAAGTGTCAGCACCTTCTCACGATTGCCCGTCCTCTCTTGAGAGGGTGGGAAAGTTATCGCTGAGAAAGGCTTACTGGTCATGTTGTCTATGAGAAGCTTAATGTAAATATGGTAGGCCTCCAAAGAAATGAGGTCTTCCTCAGTCAAGTACGGTTCAAATTCCCTCACCAAAACGTGGGCATCGGGAGCCCCCAAAGTAAAGGTGGCCAGGGTGCCCACGTTGCCGAAAACGGCATCCTGCATCTCTTCTGGCAGTTGGGCGGTGTATTGGTGAGTTAAATGCAAAGCTAAACCGTATTTGCGAGCCTCGGAGAGAATGGATGCAAAAGCTCCTGAAGCAAAGTTCTGGAACTCGTCCACATACATATAGAAGCAAGCCCGCTCCTCAGCTGGCATATTCACCCGGCGCATGGCCGAAAACTGGAGCCGGGAAATCAGCAACGAACCCAGCAAATTAGCGTTATCCTCCCCAATCTTCCCTTTGGAAAGGTTAAAGAGAATAATTTTTCTCTCGTTCATCATATCCAAAAGGTTAATGGAGGAACGAGCCTGGCCCACAATATTTCTAATCGTGGAAGAAGACAGGAAGCGGTTGACCTTGTTCTGGATGGGGGCAATGGCTTCCGTGATAAGACGCTGATTAGTAGACATATCTTTGTACTCTTTTTCCCAAAAGTCACGGATGACGGCATCCCCCACTTGGTACACGATGTAATTTTGGTAATTCTTATCGGAAAGAAGACGAGTCACCCCCAACAGAGTAGTTCCCGGAACCTCAAGCAAGGTCAAGATGGCATAGTTAAGGAGGTACTCCAGGCGAGGACCCCAGGAATAGCCGAAGTTGTGCTTAAAAGCCGCCACGATGCCCGAAGCCATCAGATTTCTCTGGGAGGGATCCTCGCACTCCAGCATATTCATACTTACGGGGTTCCCAGCGTCCGAAGGATCAAAGACCACCACATCGTTTACTCGGCTGTCGGGAATCAAATCCAAAATCTCGCTCACTAACTCTCCATGAGGATCCATTACCCCTACCCCGTCGCCATTACGAATATCTTGAACGATCATATTCTTATAGAGAGTGGACTTCCCAGTCCCAGACTTGCCTACCAAGTACATATGGCGAGGACGGTCCTTCTGTTTCATGCCAAATTTAACCAACTGATTCCGAAAGGTGGTTTGGCCCAAATAAACACAGTCCTCCATCGGCAAATTGCTGGGAGGCTCTAAGCGCTTCGCTTGGACCCAAGAGATTTTCGGAGTCTCCACGGCGTGCGAGGGAAAGTGGTAAAGCGTTCCCAGCTCCTCGGTAGTCAAAACCACCGCCAAATTCTCGTCGAAGGAGCGTTTTTGGTAATCGTTAACGAAAGCTTCGGGATCGCTAACAGAAGGCCCAGAGACGAAGGCATTTAGGTCCGCAGTAGCGAATTGGTTCAAAGAAGCAATAAAGCTCCTCAAAAGGGTAGCCGCCTCCCCCTCTTCGGGGCTAGTGGCCACCACCCGTATAACCACTTCGAAACCCATCTTGGATAGCTTATTCTCCACTGCCTTTAAGGCTAGCTCCTGACCAGCGCTCAACCGAGGCGTTTTGGCTGGTTCTACCTTCTTGGCCTCTTCCCACTGGCTTCCGGGGCTAAGCATTGCCTTGGGAATGTCAGCCAAAACTTTAATAAGCTCGGTTAGAAAACCTTTGGCCATGACTTCGGGGGCAAAGGTTTTGGGGGGCTTGACCGGAAGACCCTCCCGGATAGCCTTAACATAATCGTGGCCTGAAGGCTGCCAAATATCGGGAATGGGCCGCACCAGCACCTGGAACCAAAGCTGCTCTTTGGCGGAGACTTTGGTAATGGAACTAGTAATCGCAGAGAGGGGGTCCACCTCAAAGTCCCTAAAAGTGCGAATAGGGTAATAATACTCTTTAGCAAAAACGATGCTAGCGCCCTTAACAAAACTCTTAACCGCCTTGGGGGGTATTTGAGCGTAATCGTCCTTTACAACCTCAATCTGAGCCTCCGGGCACTGGGCGTAAATCTGCCCCTCAACAAAGGAACGCATGGCGGCTGAGGCCACCACATAAAAGACTATGCCCTCTGTACCAAACTCTAAACCAGGCCCTTGAGAGCAGATCTCAAAAGAAATGTGGCCAGAGGCACCCTCGGAGCGCAACAGGCCATGCAAGGCCGAAAACATCTGCTCGGAGGCCAGGGGAGCCGTTTTTAGGGCCCCCTTTTCCTCTTGACGAGAGACCCTTACGGCCATAATCACTTTATCTTCGAGATCAGTTTTAGCTGGGGATTTCTTCTTGAGAGACCGGAGAGCAAAAAAGAGGGAGCCTCCTAGAACTAAAAAGAGGACAATGGTTTGCAACATAACTTTCTAGCAGCTCCTTTCCGTAGATCTTCTGGTTACAGAATAGGCAAATAAGACCGAAAAGTCAAACAGTAGCCACCGAGACTGGCCAGCTAACGCAAGCCTTCCGCGTCGGCAAAATAGGCCGTGTCAACCTTGGTCGGAGGAGCAGGTTCCAACTGGCGTTCATCGGGGAATCCCTGAACCCGACCAATAATTCCCCCCTCTAACTCCACTTTGATGCCTCGAGGATGGTAAGGCTTGCTGGTCAAGATTCTCTGAACCCGACCCACGGTGAGCTGTCCACTTCCGTAATCCTTCTTTTGAATGGCCTGCACCCAATCCCCCACTTTAGGCCGGCGAAGGCTTGGGGGCACCTCAGACTTCATACTAACGGCTAGAAAAAAACGACCAACCGCGCAGGATGAGATTAATAAGCAGCAAAGCTAAACTAAGCACAAACACCAGCAAACTAACGATGGTTAAAAAAAAGAAGAAACCCGCGGGCAAAGAGCGCTCTCCAAAGAAAGCGGCCAGGATCTTGTGCGCCGCCACCGAGCCTAAAGCCGCCCCAAAGCTCCCAAAGACTCCCGGCACGGAACCCAGCGTAATCATCACCTCTGACCAATTAATTTCTCCCATCATACAAAAGACCTCCTTCTCTTTTTATCACTTACCAATCGGTAAGGCAAGTCCTTTAGCGAGAGTAAACAGCTTACCCTTTCCTAAGATTCCGGCTCTATATATACGTAATCCCCCTCTACGGGAGGCGGTTTCTTAGGAAAGAGCTTGCGTAATATGCCTTTCTTTATTAGCCAAAACCCCAAAATCATCAATCCCAGCAAAACTATCACCGTAACTAAAGCGGGAAGCACGCCAGGCTTTCTCCAAAAAGACCCCGAAACCTCAAAACTCAAGGCTTCGGAAAGAGGGCTCTTGTTTGGCCCCTCCTTAACCCAAGCCACCGCCTGATGAGAGCCTACGGCCAGAGGAGGACTCTTCACTTGCCAGAAACCGCTATCACTAATGGGGGCCGTGATGACCGCTCCGGAGTCCAGACGAAGAGTGATTTCCCCCCCTGCCTTGCCCTGACCGCTAAAAGTAATAGCAGAACCTTCAACCAGAGACTGACGCCGAAAATCCTCTTGATCAAACTCTGGAGCCGAGGGCTCTGCCACCGTGAAGGTTAGCTGGGAAGAAGCTCGGTTGCCCACGGTATCGTAGGCAGTTAGAGTTACAAAATGCTTACCTGACCTTAAGTCATTAAGCGTATAGGTCGCTTCGGTAGTTTGGGTAGGCTGGCCGCCATCCAAAGAAACCTCGTAGTGAGAAAAACCGGCTTGATCATCTTGGCAACTAAAGCTAAGGCTTACAGAGGCGTCGTCCGCCTGAATACCGTCAGCCAACTTAAGGCTCAGGTTTTTGGGAGGAGAAGAATCTACTTTAAACTGGTAAACAGCCGGGTCACTCCACCCAGCAACGTTAAGGGCAAAAAGGTGAAAGTACCATACCCCATCCTCTACTTTCTTTTCCTGGTACCTAACTTGCTTACGATCCAACTTCTTACCCAAATCCTCGGGAAAGCGGCTGGCGGCCTCCAAACCTATATAAAAACCTAATTCCCGAGCTCCGATCACTGGCGACCAGGTAAAGACCGGGGAATCGTTGGCAAACCACTGCTCCGAGGTGGGGTGTGTTTCCGATTTAAGACCCGTGGGAGCGGACAAAACCGAGGTAGGACTCGTCTGAGCCAGCAAAAACGAGGGAAAGGCTAAAAAAAGCAGCCCCCAGAGGGCAGAAAACCCTAATCTAAGTCGCATCGACATAGGTAAAGATACCACATCCTAAGCTTAAGGAAAAGGCTTAAAAAGGCCCTAAAAACAGTACCCCGGGGCTAAATTTGGCCCCGGGGTGAAGAAAGGAGAGAGACTTAAGTTAAGTTTATACTCCTTTTAGAAGGATTTGTCAAGTCCTAAAATAACCGTGATGTCGGCTCGAGCCACCCCCGGCTCTTCGCCATGCCTTGATTCTAGGTAAGTCTCCACCTCAGTAATGCCTAACTTTTCCGCTAAAACCCTAACTGTGTAGCAGTAGGGGTCATAGGCAACCAGCTTGCTGGTGGGAAAGGAGTGAGCGGCATTGCCAGCATCCAAAACCTGGCCGCCCAGATTGGTTACCACTCTGGCCCCAAAGGAAGCCAAGCCAACCCTGTCGGTACCATTTAAAATTAAAACTCGCCGACCTTCAGCCAAAACCTGCAAATCAGCCAAGGCCTGGCGCCACCTCTCATCTAGGCGCAAGCGAGCTTCCTCGTCGCCGGCTTCCCACCGCCAACTGACAACATTGCCAGAGGGCGCCTGGCGCAAAAACAAAATCAATCTGCCCAGTTCCCCCACCTCCAAATTAGTACGTAAAAGACCATGGGTCACCAAAAAAAAGTCCCGGGGGCGACGCAGCTTATCCCAACCAAAGTAAGCTCCTAAATCTTGAGGCTGGGGGTGACCGAACTCAGCACCTAATTGTTCCCAGCCTACTCGGTCAGTTATGAGGTAGCCCTGAACCGGCACGGCCGTGGCTTTGGCTAAGGCTTGCAATAAAAAGTAAGTCCCCTGGGGGATTTGGAGAAAGTTGCCCTGGGAGTAAGCTTGGGCCAGGGTGCTCCGACCAAAACCCATAGGTAAGGCTACCTCGGTGTTGACATCCACATTTACTAACCCGTAGCGTTGGCGAGAAGGATCAATCTGCAAAATATAAAGGTCGGTAACAGCGCTAGTGGGCTGATTGCGATCTTCCAAGAGCACCAAAGCCAAACTCAAAGGCTCTTTACCTTGCCAACTGGGAGAAACCACCCCACCCCCTGCCGCCTGCGTAAAAGGAGCCTTAAGAAATCTATACAAAGAAAGGCCGGTTAAAAGGGCTGTAGACAGGCCAACAGCTACCGTAGCCAGCAAAAACAAGCGTACCTTCCTTCTAAGAGAGACTACCTTTTTCGATTTTTTCCAGGAACGGGCAGAGGTTTTGCGCCGTTTAGATACTTTTTTGGAGGCCTGGGCAGACCGTTTGGGCATAACTAATTTTTTAGTATCACTAATTTACCCATTCTGGTCAAGAACTTTTCCCCCGGGCAAAGGAGTGAGCTTTTGCAAAGCCAGGGCCAGATCTTCTGGTAGATCGGCGTGCAGGTGAAGCAGCTGTTTAGTCCTGGGGTGAGTAAATTCCAAGTCACCGGCGTGCAGAAACTGCCGGCTCAGCCACTTTCTGGCCTCGCGGCTCCGGCGGCGGCCGCTATAGAGGCAGTCGCCCACTACCGGGTAGCCCAAGGCCGCCAAGTGAACCCGAATCTGATGCGTGCGGCCAGTCCTAGGAACCGCCTTAAGAAGGGTATACTTTTCCCCAGTTTGGGCCTCCCAGTAGTCCCCCAAAAGCGTAAACTCCGTCCTAGCTGGTCGACCACCGGCGACCACAGCCCATTTGGTACGATTTTTAGGATGCCGAGCTAGAGGAGCCTCAACGACGAAGCTCGGCTGGTCATCCGCCCCCTTGCGAGCTAAGTACTCTTTGACTAGTCCATGGACCAGCACCAGGTACTCCTTCGTAACTGAGCGACCCATAAACTGTTCCTTAAGGTGAGCGAAGCTCTGCGGATGACGGGCCACCACCAAAAGCCCTGAGGTCTCTTTATCCAGACGGTGTACTAGCCCAGAACGAGCCAGGCACTCCTCTCCTACCGGATAGCCATCTTGAGAAAGAGAGAATTCCTCCTCACTCACCTTAATGGGGTAGTGTTCCTCCAGCCAGTCCTGAAGAGTGGCCTCCTTGACTGTGGTGGCCCGGTTAGGCACCAAGCCGCTAGGCTTATCGAGGACCAGCAGGTCTTGGTCTTTAAAAATCACTCTGATCACCCCTCCAAGATAGCACAAAACCCTGTAACTAAGCACCAAGCACCAAATTCCAATAACCAAACAAACAGGAAATACCTAATAACTAATTCCTAATTTCTAAGTAAGTAACCTCATTAGAAATTTGACATTAGATATTAGTAATTCGTTTGGTTATTGGTACTTGTGATTTGGTGCTTTAAAATAGGCCCTATGGCTGAGAACCTTCCCCACCACATCGCTATCATCCCCGACGGCAACCGCCGCTGGGCCAAGGCTCGAGGATTACCTAGCTTCGAAGGCCACCGCCGAGGTTTTGATATCGCCCCCAAAATTTGTCGGGCCGCCAGAGATCTGGGCATTCACACCCTCACCCTTTGGGCTTTCTCCACCGAAAACTGGAATCGCTCCCCAGAGGAGGTTTCTTACCTTATGAAACTTTATGAAACACTAATTGATCGGAACCTGAAAGAGGCCAAGGAAGATGGGGTGCGCTTCTATCACCTGGGGCGAAAAGACAGGCTCCCCACAACCTTATTGAAGCGATTAGCTAAAGCCGAAGAGGAGACCAAAGACAACGATCGCTACGTCCTCAACGTGGCGCTGGATTACGGCGGACAAGATGAACTCCTTAGAGCCACCAAAAAGGCTGTTGAACTGATCGTCGCGGGGTCCATGTCCGCAGAAAAGCTTTTCGAGGAGACCGGAAAATATCACGATAAATACCCCTACTACTTTTTCAAAAACTTCCTGGATACGCGGGACCAACCGCACCCCTACCCTGACCTGGTCATTCGCACCTCTAACGAAAAAAGACTCAGCGGCCTCTACTGCTGGCAGAGCGCCTACGCAGAAATCTATTGGGAACCAGATCACTTCCCCGACTTTACCCCAGAAAAGCTGCGGCAAGCTGTCCTGGACTATAGCCAGCGCCGAAGACGATTTGGCGGAAACTGAGCCAGGGCCAACAACAAAATCCCTAAGGTAATAGCCGTATCAGCTAGATTGAAGGTTGGGCCTACCCCTAGAGACAGGAAGTCAACCACACCCCCAAAGAACAGCCGATCCCCCAGGTTACTGAGACCGCCACTAAGGATGAGGGCTACCGAAACCAGTGGCAGGGAGGGCTTAGCCCACCTAGCCTTTAAAAATAGTAAGCTAAGAATTAGCCAACTAGTAACCGCAAAAAAGGAGTTTCGGCCAACCCCTAGGCTCAAGGCCGCTCCAGAGTTGAGGCTGGTTAACTCTGGCCTCCGGGTCAAAAACCACCACTTACTGAGTCGGTCCATCCCCAAGACGGTTAAAAAAGTAAAAATCGCCCTCGGGCGATTGGTAAGTAACCTAAGCTCCATAAATTCTGCCTAGAGGCTAATTTCTTCTTCCGGAGATTCTTCGGCAGCCTTGGCTTGCGCTTCTTCCTTCTCGGCACACTCCAAACAAAGAGTGGCCGCTGGAAAAGCCTTCAGCCTAGCGGGGTCAATACTAGTGTGGCAACGCTCGCACTTGCCGTAAGTTCCCAAGTGAACCTTGGCTAAGGCTTTCTGGATCTGGCGGCGCATTTTTGTCACGGAGTCCTGAACCACTGCGTAGCGAGCTTGAGCCACATCCTCCTGAGCATCCTCTATGAGGTCAGCATTAATCTCCGTCCGCCCCGGCTCCAGGTAAGGTTCCGATTTCTCCAAGCCCAACTGCTGCTGGGCCAATTCCTTATCTTCGCGAAGCAGACGATGTTTAATTGGCTCTAAAATATTTTTAGGAAAGCTCATCTTTAAAGGACCCAAAACCGCTTCCCGAAGCTTGGCCCATCCTAGCACACCTCCGACCAACAGAACAAGATAGAAGAATCTCGTCCAGAATAGTTCCGCCCCAAAGCCTAGGTCCGGTCGCCAAAAGCTGTCGGCCAACTCCAAAAGGGAAAAGGCGACCAGGTACAAAGTAGCTGTAAACCCAGAGGCAGAAAACCAATCCTGGGTCAGGGCCAGCCCCAAAAACAAGGCCAAGCAAAAAAGGGCCTTGCTAAGTAACCAGTAGTCACCAAACCAAGGCCACAGCTGCCCCGAGTAGTAAATACCTTGAGCCAAAGCCAGAGGGATGACTGCCAAATCAGCTACCTTTTTGAAAGACCATCCCCGACGCCGAACAAAAAATACACCCATCGCCAAAAAACCAAGGGCGACCCCCAAAAAACTGAAGGGTCCCTCCCAGACCCTAAGGACCAGCTCAGGGCTTTTGGTATACATTTGCCAGTGGAAGAGGGCAAAGGTCACTTTCCCCCCTACCAGAGCTCCCAGAAAAGAGGCTAAGGCCAAATCCAGCAGACCCTCCTCGCTAAAACCAGCCCGCCGTCCCCGACGCCAAAAAAGAAATAGCCCAACTAGAAGGCCTCCGCCTAAACCAAGGCGCCAAAAATGATTAGTCATAAAAGAGATCGTTGGGCCAAAAAGCGACATCACAAAATAGTATCCAAAACTTGGATCAAAGGCTGCTCGTCCCGAAACGGTCCGATCAAAGCCAGGTTTACTCGTGCCTTTCGGAAAATATCTTTAGCCACTTGCTGAACCTGCTGGCTAGTAACCGCCTCGATGGCCTGAGTGACGGCCTCCGCCGAAAGGGCCTGGCCTTCCCAAAGCTCTCCGAACAAGTAAAACTCGCCTGCTCCACGAGAGCCTTCAATTTTTAGGCTCAAGCGACCTTCCAGAAAAGTTTTAACCTTACGCAACTCCTCCTCCCCCACCGGTTCCCGAGCGACTTGGCCAAGTTCCGCCAAAATCACCTCCAAAGCCGAGACTACCTTCTTGACCGGTAATCCGGCAGAAACGCTGAAGCTACCGGCATCCCGGTAAGCATCGTGCGAAGCGCTAATATAGTAAGCGTAACCCCTTTTTTCTCGTACCTCAGTAAACAAGCGAGAAGACATACCGCCCCCTAAAAGAGCGGCCAAAACTTCGGCGGGGTATCGTAAGGGATGATCTACAGAGTAAGCCGGCCCCCCCAAAACCACATGGGCCTGGTCGCAATCCTTAAAAAGTATCTTCAAATTAGGGCCCGGCTTAGGCTCCGGGACCGACAGGGGTGCGGACAAAGCCGCTGAGGAGGAGGCCGCATAAGTCTGAGTGACAGTCTCCGTCAAGGGTTTTCCCCCCAAAGCCCCGGAAAAAACGACCACCGTAGCGTTAGGGTGGTACCAACGCCGGTAGAAGTCAACAAAATCCTGCTTTTTAAAAGATTTAGTAGATTCCTTAGTGCCGAAACTGTCCCAACCCAAGGGGTGGTCCCCATAAAGAAGCCTTTGAAAAACCTCCTGAACGTAAATCATAGGAGTGTCGTAGTACATACTAATCTCTTCGGCAATCACCCCTTTTTCCTGGGCAATATCTTCTTCTCGAAACAGAGGGTTCAGGAGCATATCGGAAAGCACATCCCAGCCTTTTTCCCAACTTGACTGGGGCACAATAGTATAAAAGTAAGTCATCTCGGACAAAGTGCCTGCCTGAAGAACCCCGCCTACAGAGTCAATGGCGGTGGTGATGTCCAAAGCCCGGGGCCGCTTAGCCGAACCTTTAAAGAACATATGTTCCAAAAAATGGGCCAGCCCGTTGATTCTCTTGTCTTCGTACCTCCAACCCACTCCCACGCCGACAAAAACCGCCACCGAGTGCACGGAGGCCAGAGGGGCCTGAATAAGCCTTAGACCGTTAGGTAAAGCCTGGAGAGTAAAATCCATAGAGACCGCTTTTAAAAACGAGCCTATTCTAGCAGTCAGTTAAGTTATTGCCAAACACAAAAAGCTTAGGGGGAATCTTTAAGACCAGCTTCGCGACGAAGTCTTTCCCACTCCAGTCGAAGTATTTCCTCTTCCATCTTCTCCTTTTCTAACTCGGCGCAAGTCGGGGGACGCCAGACCAAGTAAAGAAGGACGCCTAGTAAGTTAAAAACTATCACCAAAGCTAGGAAGACCTTTCTTAGCCGTTCCTCGATGGGTCGTTTAGCCATATCCTGCCAAACCCACCCAACTAAGGAAAGCCAAAAGAGGAGGAAGTAGAGCATAAAAAGAAAGCTAATTAAGCGGGCTGGGTGGAACAGCTGGCCCAAACCAGCCTTTAAAAAGGCCGAGGCAGTCGCGAAGGAGGCAGAGGCCGTAGCAGTCATTGCCCTAAGGATAGAATAAAAGCCACCAGGAGGCAAGAATTTTTGGGTGGCGGGGCTACGTGGATCTTTGCGATAACAGGTAAAATCCAGCCTCTTTGTCCTCCTACGCCCCTCGGGCTTCGGAGGACACTGTAAAGCTCTAAACTCACCGCGTCGCTATGTAGGCGACGCGCTTCGCTAAGATCTTTACGTGGTGGGCGAGGAGGGACTCGAACCCTCATGGTGTTGTCACCACAGGTTTTTGAGACCTGCGCGTCTGCCAGTTCCGCCACTCGCCCCAGCTTTTACAAGTGAATGGATTTTAGCACGCCTAGGCGCCTAAGCTCCAATTAACAATTTTCAAGCTTTCCAACGAAGGAGTTGCCAACTCCCAAAATTTTCAAGTGAGCATTGGTTAATTGGTGATTTATTGGTAATTGACCCTTGAAAATTGGTAATTAGAACTATTCCCTAGCCGTCTCTTGCTCGTAGAACTTGGTACGTTCGCCACGGAAGTGGAGGGGAATCTCGCCGGTGGGGCCGTTGCGATGCTTAGCAATCAGCAAGCTAACGCTGGAGCGGTCCTCTTCGTCCGGGCGGTAAAGAAACATCACCAAATCCGAGTCTTGCTCTATGGAACCACTCTCGCGCAGATCTGACAGCTGGGGTATCTTGGTTCCACGCTGCTCCACCGCCCGAGACAGCTGGGAGCAAGCCAAAACGGGAATTCGCAGTTCACGGGCCATATTCTTGAGAGCCTGAGAGATTTCGGAAACTTCTTGAACCCGATTTTCCAGGTTGCGGCCATGCACTAGCTGCAAGTAGTCCACAATAACCAAACCAATGCCCTGATCCAACTGCAGCCGCCGCGCTTTAGTGCGCATTTCCATCACCGAGATTCCCGGCGTGTCGTCTATAAAGATCGGCGCCTCGGCCAACTCTCCCATCGCCTCTCCAATCCGCTTAAAATCTTCTTCCTCCAGGTTACCGGTGGTGATCTTCCAGGAGTCGACATCGGCTTCCGCCGCCAGCATTCTGTCGACGATCTGCTCTCGACTCATTTCCAAAGAGAAAAAGCCCACCCCCACCTTGTGCTTGGAGGCGGCCGCTTGGGCCATATTAATAGCCAGGGCTGACTTCCCTACGCTAGGCCGACCGGCCAAAATAATCAAGTTAGAAGCCTGTAAGCCCGATGTCTTGTTGTCCAAGCTTTTAAAGCCTGTAGGTACGCCCCGCAGACTACCGCGGTTTTTGTGGAGCTCATCCAACCTATCAAAAGAAACCTCCAGGGTTTTACGGATAGGTACAAACTCCTCATGCAGATGCTCCTGGGAAACGGCAAAGAGGGTCTGCTCCGCTTCGTCCAGCAGCTCAGCCACCTCCCTCCGTTCAACAAAGCCCATCTCGGCAATACGGGAAGCGGCGCTAATGAGCCGCCTTTTGGTGGAAGCATTTTTAATGAGAGCGGCGTAGTTTTCGATATGAGCCGAAGTGGGCACTCGATTAACCAGGTCGGTCAGTTCCGAAATGCCCCCGGCTTTATCTAGCTGGCCTATTTTTTTAAGCTCAGCGGGAACGGTGACCATATCGATAGGGTCACCTTGCTCGTAAAGACTAAGGATAGCCCGATAGACAGAGGCGTAGCCTTCTCGGTAAAAATGTTCCGGCCGCAAAAACTCCGCCACCTTAATAATGGCGTCTTTATCGATCAGCAGAGCCCCCAAAACGGAGGCTTCGGCTTCCACATTTTGCGGGGGTAGACGCTGATCGGCCATTTAACTGTGCTCTAATACTACTACCGTAGTCTCCTCGGGCAGATCCGTTGGGGAGGAAAGCTTCAATTTGGATTCTTGCTTCACTTGAATCTTGCCCATTGCTTTTAAAAATTTCCCCAGAGGGTCTAGATCAGCCAACCCTCCCTTATCTTGGTAGTGCATGGGCACCACCACCGTTGGCTCCAGGTTAGCAATAATCTCCGTAGCCGCTTCGGCATCAATGGTGTAGGTACCGCCTACAGGAATAAAAAGAACATCAACTGTACTCAATTCTTCTGAGGTCTCTTCACTAAGCTTATGGCCCAAATCTCCTAAGTGGACGAGGGAAAAGCCGTCCATTTCTACCAAATAGATGGTGTTTTGGCCTCGTTCCTGGCCGCCCTTTGCGTCATGGAAAGAGGGAAAACCAAAAACCCGAACCCCCTTAACCTCGTACTCCCCCGGGCTGGCAATGGCGGGCAGGGGACCTTCGCCTGCATCTACACCTTCTGTAAAATTATGATCGGGATGATCGTGAGTTACCAACACCAGATCGGCCGTTTGCTTTTTCCAAGCGCTCTTGGGTAACTTGAGGGCCTGAGGGTCAAAAGGATCGATCACCAGGGTCGCCTGCCGACCGCGAATCTTAAAAGCTGAGTGACCTAAATAAGTAATTTCCATAGCAAGGGTAATATAGCACACCCTACTTCGCTAAAGCTACGTAGGGCAGGCCCTCTCTGTCGAGACTCCATAGGATGATCTAGGACGCTGAGGCTAGATTCTTCCCCTTCGACGGATTCGACAAGTCTTTGACCGTGAGAGCTCAGACCGAATCGGCTCACCGCAGGCAAGCTCAGGGTCAGAATGACGGGAATAGAGTTGAGTCATTCCGGACCGGCCTACCCTGTCATTCCGAACGCAGTGAGGAATCTAGCCGAAGGCGCCGTCTCTTACGCTCAGTCGAGCCAAGCTCGCCTTCGCTAGATTCTTCGGCCTTCGGCCTCAGAATGACAAAAAGGTGAAAGGTCATTCCGAGCGTAGCGAGGAATCTAGCCGCAGCGTGTCCTAGCGCTCAGGATGACAAATTAGAATACTGTTTAGGCACTTAGTGCTCCTTCGAAATGACAGACGGGGCCACAAAGTAGAAAAAGTAGAATCTGGAGCAAGGTGAGCTTGTGAACCTGGCCGCTGATTGCTAGGATTAGCCCCGTATGAGTAACTATGATCGTTTGGCCAAAATTCTGGTCCACTACTCTACCCGCGTTAAAAAGGGCGACAAGGTCTTAATTAATATGGGCGGGGTGGAATCGCTACCTCTAGTCCAGGCAGTGCGGAAAGAGGTCATTAAAAAAGGCGGGCAGACTGAGATACTGTACGGAGATGCTCAAATGGCCAGAGATTTCTACAAGTTTGCTAGCCAACGCCAGTTAGCCGCTAAGCCTAAACTTTACGCCCAAGCCATAGAGTGGGCCGATGTTTGGATCGGGTTGTCGGCGGTCGGCAACCCCTTTGAGCTGGCCCAGTTTTCCCCCGCTAAAACAGCTCTCAGGGCCAAGGTAGCGGGGCGACTGGCGCAAAGGCGAGTAGAAAAGTGCCGCTGGGTCATCTGCTTAGTACCGACTACAGCTTTGGCCCAAAAGGCAGGCTTAAGTACCGAAGAGATGGAACGCCTTTTTTTCCGAGCTACCCTTAGGAATTGGGCTCAGGAAGCCAAAAGCTACCGCCGACTGGCCAAGCGTTTTCAAAAGGCTAAGCAGGTGCGAATCTTGGGTCGGCAAACGGACCTCACTTTTTCTACGGCCGGTAGGAAGTATGTCGTGGACGACGGGAAAAACAATATACCGGGGGGAGAAATTTTTACCGCCCCCCGGCCAACCACTGTGGAGGGCCAAGTCTTTTTTGAATTTCCTGCCCTGCGAGCCGGCAAGATCGTCAAAGATATCTTTTTGGAATTTTCTCACGGCCAAGTCGTTAAGTACCAAGCCAGCCAGAACCGAACCGCCCTTCAAAAGGCCCTGGAGACAGACAAAGGAGCTCAGTATTTGGGGGAATTCGGAATCGGCCTTAACTACGGCCTCAAGCGCTTTACTCTGGAGACCCTTTTTGACGAAAAGATCGGTGGCACTATCCACTTGGCCCTAGGCAGCGCCTACAAAGAGTGCGGCGGGACCAATAAATCGCATCTGCATTGGGATTTGGTCAAAGATATGCGTCGCCAAGGCGAAATCTGGCTCGACGGCCAGAAGGTCTTTGAAAAAGGAAAGTTTTTGATATAGTAGTCAGTAGCTAACTTTTTACCTAACAGGTGTGGGCGTCAATCGGTAACGGTAACGAAGCCCGTATCGTGTAGCGTCGGTCGGTTACGTGGTCTTGGGACGATTGACGTAGCCGAAAGACGAAACGAGCCTCGTAGCCGTAACCGTTAGACGAGAGTTATGACCACCAAGACCCAAAACCTTAAAGGCTTTCGTGACTTTTTACCCGCGGCTATGCGGGTGAGAAGCTATGTCCAAAAAGTCCTGGAAGACAGCTTCCAAAGCTTTGGCTTTGAGCCTTTGCAAACCCCCTCCTTGGAGTACGCCACCACCCTGCTGGGCAAATACGGGGCCGAGGCCGACCGGCTGGTCTACACCTTCCCCGACAAGGGGGATCGAGAAGTGGGCCTGATTTATGACCTGACTGTCCCCTCCTCCAAAGTGCTGGGGATGTACCAGAACGAGATTAAGCTACCTTGGAAACGCTACCAAATCCAACGGGTCTGGCGGGCCGACAAGCCCCAAAAAGGCCGCTATCGGGAATTTACCCAGTGCGATATTGACATTTTCGGCTCCGACTCTCCTCTAGCGGACGCTGAGATCGTGGCCGTCACTTACCAAGCCCTGCAAAATCTCAATTTTGCCGAATTTACCATCCGCCTCAACAGCCGCCAGGTGCTTTTTACCATCTTGGAGGAAGCGGGGATCAAAGACAAAGCCAAGCAACTCAGCGCCCTGCAATCGCTGGACAAGCTGGACAAAGTTAGCTCCGAGGAGGTCGAGGCCGAGCTGGTAGCCAAAGGCTTTAGCCCAGAGCAGATCCAAGGAGTTTTAGCCAATCTGGAAAAAGCCCAGCCCGACGAAAACCTGGCCACCGTGTTAGATCTTTTGCCCAAGTACGGGGTCAAAAAAGACTTTTTTGAGTTCGACCCCTCTCTTTCCCGCGGACTGGACTACTACACCGGGCCCATTTTTGAAACTAAGGTCACCAAGCCGCATATCGGCTCCATCACCGGCGGCGGACGCTACGATAACTTGGTGGAAGTTCTTGGCGGCCCAGCCATCCCCGCCACCGGCACCACTTTGGGTCTGGACCGCATTTGTGATGTCATCTACGAGCGCAATTTGCTACCAGAGGTTTCAAAATCCGAAACGGAATACTTGGTCACCATCTTTGCTCCAGAGCTGATCGAACAATCTCTCCAAGCCGCGGCCAAACTGCGCTCGGAAGGCAAAGAGGTGACCCTCTACCCCGACGCTGCCACCAAACTCGACAAACAACTCAAGTACGCCAATGCCAAAGCCATCCCCTACTCCGTCATCATCGGACCGGAGGAGGCGGAGAAAGGAAAGATGACGGTAAAGAATATGGAAACCGGGGAACAGACAAGTAAGACAAGTAAGAGAGTTTAGCCTTAACCTCTTGGTGAGTGTACTCCATGATAAGAATCCGCAAAGCATCGAACTTAGATGCACCTGCCCTACAAGCTACCAAAGAATCCCTCTTAGCTAAGGCGATTGAAGAACGATTGAAACGACAGGATCGCGGAGAGGTTGACTTTTTAGTTTTGGAAGAAGATAGGGAAATTATCAGCTTTGTACTCCTCAAATGGCAAGGGAAATCAACTCATCCCGAATACCCGGATATCGAGGATTTATACACGAAAGAGTCAAAAAGACGGCTAGGGTATGGCTCAAGACTCTTGGAAAGATGCGAAGAATTGGCCAAGCAGAGAGGATTTGCCAAAATAGGGTTGGCTGTCAACCCCAATTTCAACAAGACCACAAGAGAGTTCTACGAGAAGCGAGGATACAAACATGATCGTAGAGCGACCTATCTTGACGGGACATATGACGGAACCAAAGATTGGGTGATCGATCTGGAAAAGGGTCTCCTTCCGTAATCGGTGACCGAACGGACTATGATTTCGGAAAAAGAGGGCTAAAGGTTAAGCTGGCGTTAACAAGATAGTTATCTTTAAAGACCACCCTCTCCCATTTTTCTACAATATCTTTATCAAAAATAGTCCCAATCTTCTTCTCCCGACAGATGTCCCGACTGTGTATCGGGATTAAGACCGAACCGTCGGGATAAATAAAAAAATAGGCTCGATTTCTAGCGTCCATTCGAGAAATTAGAATATTGAGCTCAGGAAAAGCTTTCTTAGCCTCCAAAGTTACCTGCTCGAACTTTTCCCTTGAGATCTCCAAGCGTTCCTTGCTCTTCAGAGCGGTGTTTTGGGGCAGGAACTCATATAACTTCCACAGATCAACAGGATACTTTCTAACGAGTGCCCCAATCTCAGAGAGCTTCTGGTAGTTATCTCGGGTAACGACTGTGCCTGCCCGAATCTTGGGTCGGTGTTCAAGACCACGAATATATTCGAGGATAGCCAAAACCCTCTGTAAGTTACCCGGACCGCGGTAACTGGCGTCCGGAAAATCGATTGGCAACCCAAGCATCTCTACCTTTTTGGTAATCACTTGTTGGTATCTTGAAAACAGGTCCCCGTTAGTATCCACAAACACTTTTAGATTATTGTTGGCCAATTCCTCCACGATGTCTCTAAAATCCTCTCTCATCAGAGGCTCCCCACCTGTCAGAAGCACGGCCTTGGCCCCTTTGGCAGCAAGAAGGGCGAATATCTCCTTTAACCGCCCAAAAGGCAGCTCCTCGACACCTTTAGGGCCAAAACAGTAGTCACACTGGGCGGTGCATCTGGAAGTTACCATGAAAGATATAACTGGAGGAAATTCAACCATTCTGGGAGCGTATTCTACAGGACCTAAAATCATTAAGAAACCTACTTTTTTCTTTGCTTCCTAATTAGTTTCGACTAGACGCCACGAGGGGCTGTTTAAGACTTCTAATATGAGATTCCGGGACCAATTTGCTATAATCAACCAAGAGAGAACGAAGGAGGAGAAAAGATGTACTCTGGTCTATGTCTATTTGTTAAAAACCTTCCGGGTAATACTCGCGGTAGTATTGAGTACGACCCGGCTGCTTGCGCAGAGCTTTACCAAGAAATCGCCCAGGCATCTGGTGCGCAAATTGAACAGATCGAGGTCCATATCGAGAATACCAAGTACCTCGACCTCGACCCAACAGGCATCTTGCTATGTACACCGCAAGGGGTGCATGTGGATGTCGAGTTGCTAGCTGGTTTATCCCAAAAAGCAAAGGATAAGATAGCAGCGGCGATTCATCACTTCCTAGGGCTACATGGTCTGGGACGCGATTCCGACATCGCTTTTGTCGAGTTCCTGCCCGGCAACTTCTATTTCGAAGGTCAACGGGTCAGCTAATCTTATTATCACAAACGCAAGGGGCTCAGGCCACCCAAACTTGAGCCCTCTTCTTTTTTTCTCGCCGAAAATTAGTCTCTGCTGGAATCGGCTTGTGGCCCTAATACAAGCCTATATAATTTGCTGGGAAGCAATTAATAGAGTATAATTCCCCTAAACTCAACATTAGAGTCGGCTGCTCTTCACTTAATGAGGCCAACAAAAGGAAGGGAGGGGAAAAATGATTGTTAGTTTCTTGACGAGGAAAGAGGAGAACCCAGGCACAGTTTGGGTGTTACTGTACTTGCTGGAACTAGTAACACTTGACCTGGCGTTGGTTGTTCACGTTCTCATCAGAGTGCCGCTTCTTCTCGAAAAAGTGACCTTGGTCAAATACCTACCCCTGACCACTTTCGCAATCTGGCTTGTCGTAAGCATAGTCTACGAAGGATTTAGCGAAACGCGGAAGTTGCGGAAGGTCAGCCTCTGGGCGTGGAAGAATCTCAAATGGTTCGCGGTACTCTTCCTCGTATCAGTCTGGCTAGCTTTACCCCACTGGGTTAGGTAATCAAAAGGGGGCTTTGTGCTCAAGCTTGCACAGGGCCCCCTTACTTTCTCCAGGACCGAATAGAACCCTGTCCTCCACGGCGGTAAGATAAATACATTCCGTAATCGGTGACCGAACGGACTATGATTTCGGAAAAAGAGGGCTAAAGGTTAAGCTGGCGTTGGCGGGGTAACAAGCTCCTACACCCGACGGGTGTAAAACCCCGAAATAGCAACCTTCCTGTGAACAAATAAGATCGCTTACCGGACCGACTACCTACTCAAATTCAAACCCGTAAGCCTCCAAAATCATGATTTTTACATATCGCCATACCGGCCGGTACGCAGATATGTAGACATGGCAAAGTGTTTACATTTAGCGATGACTGCCGGCAGTCGGATATGTAAAATAGTCAAGATATCCTTCTCCGAAACCCGCGACCCGGTGTTTATGTCACACAATATTTCCGATCCAGGAACGGATTTACTACCGGGCTATCCCCTTCCCGCAGTGGGCAGCCGTTGTGGCCGCAGCCTTGGTACACTCCGGGAGTGTTCAAAATTCACTTTCCGTATTCGTTGACCGAACGGACCATGATTTCGGAAAGGGAGGGCTAAGTTTCATCCCCTTAGACCTTGCCACTTTTCGATCAGAGCTGCTACAATAACCCTGTTATGGCCAAAAAATATCAGGTTGACACCTTAAACTACCGCGTAATAATCGAAAAAGACACTTCTGAAAGTGGCAACCCTCTCTATACTGCTTCCTGCCCCACCTTGGGCGTCTTTGATTATGGTGACAGTCTCGATGAAGTTCTTAAAGGGATTAGAGATGGTATCGAAGGGGTGATTGAATTTTTAACCGACCAGAAGCGGGAGATCCCCAGTCTATTAAAAAACCTTTAGAAAGAGGCTTGGGGTTGACCCATCTCTTTTTGACTAGTTTTCGATTGCGAAACTTCATGCAAAACCTCCTCGACCATCTCCCTTACCTCCTCGGCTCTGCGCACCCAGCGCGGATGGACAAAAACTTGAGCCATCCAACTCATCTCTTGACTAGGGGCATGCTCCCTAGCCATCCCCTCCCCGTCAATCAGGGGCAGGTGCACTTTCTTGAAGCCCTTATTTTTCCCCAGCCAAACGCAAACCTCCTCCGGAGGTATTCTTAAACCTTCGCTAATCCTGTCTGCCAAAAGCCACCGGCTTTCGCTTTCCGTAAAGAAAGCTTTTAAAGTGTCGGGCAGATCCGGTTCGGCTAAATTAAACACCCGCGAGTAAAATACCCACCCCCTCATTTGCTCCATCAAAGCCTTAGTTTTGTGATTACATTCCTGGGTCAGGTAGTTAAAGGCGTCGGTATCAGACATCCGAAAGTAGCTAGGGGTTAATTCGCCTCCTTGGTAAGCAAAGCTTAGAGCGCGAAAGATCATCGCCGCCGTCGAAAGATGGTCAGCGCTGTAAACATACTCATAAACTACCTTCCTGGTCCACTCCCAGCCATCAAGCGCCTGTTGGTTAGGGGCCTGAAGGGCCACCTTCCCCTCCCGCATAGTAAAAGCCAGAGCTAGCTCCTGAGGCGAGTAGAAATAATCGCGAAACAAACCCAAACTTAAACCGTACCTCAAGGAATTGTCTAAGTTATCTAAATCAATTGAGCCGTTAATCAAGTCGCCAAAGGGCGACTCTTTCCCTTCCACCAGACCTACGATTCGACTGAGGTTTCCTCCTTGCTTTTTGATCTCCCTAGCCAGCTCTGATCCACCCAGCATTTCCTCGACGTACTCTTCATGGTTTTTACCGAAAATCTTAATCTGGAAGTGCTCGCTGGAGTGAGAAAAGGGAGGGGTGCCTAAATCATGCACCAAAGCCGCAAAATACAAGTCTGGTGTTAAGGAGGCAAACTCCGGCTTGGCTTGAACGAGCCGAGCCAGGTACCCTACCCCCACTGAATGCTCGAACTTGCTAGCACAAGTCCCGGGCTGGGGGGTAAGAAACGACATTGCCGCTAAGGAAACGGATCGCAGGCGAGTCAATTCCGGGGTTTGAAAAAGCCTTAAGTCAGCTTCCGAGAAGTTGATCTTTCCGTAAAGACGGTCGTATATAAAGTTGTCTTGGTTGAGAGGCACCTCTGATAACATCGGCTCAGTAAAAGGCTAAAGAGAGTTTAACACACAAAAGAAAACACGCCCCTCGATCTTTGTAAATAGCCCAACCACCCCCAACCAGCCCCCGGAATCGGGGTTATGCTAGAATCGGTTCACGCTCACGTCACCACTAAGGACTTAAACCACCATGAAACTTATCTCCTGGAATGTCAACGGCCTGCGCTCGGCCGAGAAAAAGCTGCTGGAACTGGTACAAACAGAACAACCGGATATTTTAATGCTCCAAGAAATCCGGGCCCATCCCAACCAACTCTCGTTTTTCCTAAAATTTATCCCTCACTACCAGGTGGAATTCAATCCCTCCGGCCGAGCTGGCTACGGAGGAACGGCCCTCTACTTTAAGGAAGACCTCCCTCTAGAGGGGCTAACCACCGATCCGGGACCATCAATTCTGGGCCAGGGGGGGCGAACCATTTTTAGTCGGTTAGGGAACCTCACCTTACTCAATTTTTATATCCCTAACGGCAACCGCGGCCCCCAGCGTCTCCAGTTCAAACTGGATTTTTGCCGCCAGATAAGTGCCTTAGTTCAGAAGTTGCTTGGCCAAAACCGAACCATCATCATCGGCGGGGATTTTAATATCGCCCACACTCCTTTGGATGTTTTCTCCCCCGGCGATAAAGGTGCCGGCTCGGGTTTCTTGGAGGTGGAAAGGCAGTGGTTTGACAGCTTGCTGAAACTGGGCTTAGTAGATACTTTTCGGCTCTTTGAAAGAGAGGGCGGCCACTATACTTGGTGGCATCTACGCGATCCCACTAGGGAGAAAAACCTCGGTTGGCGGTTCGACTACTTTCTAGTTTCCCAAAACGCCATTCCCCATGTCCAAAAGGCAGAAATTATGAAGGACTTTTTCGGCTCCGACCACTGCCCTATTACGCTTGAAATCCGAACACCTTAGAGGTGTACAGCACTTTTTGTTAGAATTGAGCCGTGAAACTTACCCTTACCCCCAAAGCCCCCTTTAACTTTGACCTAATCGCCAGCCTGTATTCTCGCTTCCCCACCCAGTGCGTCGACCTCTACTCTCGGAGCCTTTATGAGCGGGCTTTAAGGATTAGAGATCAAATTTATTTAGTTAAAGTTAAATCCATAGGTTCAGTTAGCCAGCCCAAGCTTTCTGTCGAGGTGTTGCCAGATACTACCCATAAAGCCGAATTAGAAGAAAAGCTACTCTGGATGCTGGGAGCCGATGATGACTTAAGTAAGTTTTACCAAAGTGCCCTCAAAGACAAAAAATTTGACCCAATCATCCGAGATTTATACGGTTTAAGACCGCCAAAGACTCCCACCGTCTTTGAGGCCCTCATTATCGCCATCACCGAGCAACAAATCGCCCTTCCCGTCGCCATCTCCGTACGAAAAAGGCTAGTGGAAAAGTACGGCGATTCTCTAACAATCAATGGACAAAAATATTACGCCTTCCCTACCCCCGAAACCTTGGCCAAGGCCAAACCGGAAGAGATCAGGCAGCTAAAATTTACGTCGCGCAAAGCAGAGTACATCGTGGGTGTAGCTCAAAAAGTTGTCAGCGGGGAGATAAATTTAGAGTCCATGAGAAATTGGCCGATAGAGAAGGTTCTGGAAACACTCACCAAGATTAGAGGAATTGGGCCTTGGACAGTAGAGTATATGATGTGTCGCGGAATGGGCCGCTACGAGGCTCTCCCCGCCAGCGATATTGGCTTACGAGCCAGCCTTACCAAGTATTTGGATCGAAGAGAGAGGGTCACAGAGGAAGAGGTCAGAAAGTTCCTCAAACCTTTCGGCCAGCACCAAGGCTACGCCGCCTTTTATTTGATCTACAACTATGCTTTTCGAAGATACCCTCCCCGTTTGTTAAAATAAAAACCATGAAAATCGCCGAAGGACTATTTTCCCTTGCCAAAACTCCCCTCGGAGACCTAATCGTAGGTCTGGCCTTTGGAAAATTCAGTAGCTTCTTGCCAGTAAACAGAGTTAAAGAGACGGACAAAGTCGTGGCTTTTTGGCACCCTAAACCGTTTTGGGAGCAACACATTCTCATCGTTCCGAAAAAGCCAATCAAAAGACTTACCTCCCTAACCGAAGAGGATCTGATTTACGTCACCGAGGCCTTTAAAATCGCCAAGCAATTAGTAGAAGAATTAGGCTGGGAAAAAGATGGCTATACTTTGTTAGTCAACGGCGGCAATCGGCAAGAAGTAAACCAACTGCATTTTCATCTCTGTCACGGAAAGGAGATTAGTCGCTAGTATGCTTCCTCCTTGTGATCGAAATCGCCCTCACCCTAGCCGCCTCCACTTACCTACTCTGGCAACGCCGTCAACCCCACTCCCACCAGTCCACTTGCACCCGGAGGGTGTAAAAGTACTAAACACTCTAGGTTTATTTTCCAAGACTAACCTGCTAAAATCACCAGTGGATAAAGAGACTACTATTCACTGAGGAAAGAAAGGAGGCGTGAAGTGATCACGGCAATGTTTGAGCTCCCAAAGGGGATAGAGCTACCCCCAGAAGGTCTCGAGGGGATCCGCGAGATACTAACATTAGCCACGGAAGACAGAGAGGCGACGCTGTTAGTATCTAAGTCACAGTGGAACGTCAGAACCAAAATCGGAGGGGAGGACCTGGTGGGCAAGAAAATAAGCACCGCCGTAGTCACGGTTGTATCGGCGCCTAAATTATCGGGAATATGCCAGCTAGGTATAGCCCACAGCTTTATGAGCTTCCTAAAAAAGCACGATGCTGCCGAAGGGGCCGTCATCATGTTCCTCGTTGCTGATGGACTAATGATCACCTAGGATTCTTTCACCTCCAAGGGCTCAAGCGAATCTAACTTGAGCCCCTTTTACTAAAAACCAATATAATAGCCTTGTGAAAAAAGCAGTCATCGTTCTTTTTTTTCTCTCCAGCGCGCTGTTGACTTTGGCACTCATCTGCTTCCTTAGAACCTACTTTCAACCAGTAGCGATCGTCGTTCCCCATCACAACTTGGTCCAAGCCAAGCGGCGAGAGTTTTTTTCCCAGATAGCCAGGCAAAGGCCCCATACCAGCACCGTTGTTATCCTCTCCCCCGATCATTTTTCCCCCAACCAGCTGCGCATCTCCTACACCGACCGCCCGTGGAACTTGTCCAATGGCCAGCTAAAGTATGATCAGGAGCTAGGACCCCAACTCACCGCCGAGTTGACCAAAAGAGACGGCGTGGTTAGTCAAGATCACGGGATCTACAACCTTCTACCCGACATTAAAGCCGCTTGGCCTCAGGCCAAGGTAGTCCCCATCCTCATTGGCCAAAGTATTCCCCTACCGACGCTAAAAGCACTCAGCGACAAGCTAGTGGGCACCTGCGGTCAGGACTGCCTACTCATAGCATCCGTAGATTTTTCCCATTACTTGCCCAGTACCTTAGCTAACATCCATGATGTCAAAAGTATCGCTGCCTTGGCCAACCTCGACATTGAACCCGACTTGGAAGTGGATAGCCCCCAGTCACTCTTCCTCCTAGCTCAATTTGCTCGGCAAAGGCAGGCCAAACACTGGAAGCTTTACTTCCATAGCAACTCGGGCGAAATAGCCAGCATAAGAGACGCCGAAACCACCAGTCATGTATTCGGCTATTACCGACGGATGATATACTCCAGGCCAAAGGTGAGCTCCGCCACCTTCACTGTCGCTCGAAACCTCAATTCCCAATCAGACGGTTCTAGTCTCGGTTCCCGCTTTTTTTATGGCACCGACCGCACTCAGTTAAACTTGCAAGAGTCCTACGACCCACAGCCTCAAGTCAGGGTTATCCCTACCTTCGGCGAAAATTCGTACTTAAAGTTCAAGGATAGCCGTTTAGAGATTTACCTCAGCCACGACCTAGCCGTAGCTGGAGCCGCTTTGGATAACAAAATAACCTTAGCCTTTCTGCCATTAACCAGAAAAGAAGGCCAGGTCTACCTTACTCAAGGAATAGCTAAAACCGAGTTTTTCGAACAACTATTCGCAGGCCTATCCCCCACACCTGCCATGGAGGCTGATCCCAACTTAGGCATTATTGACATTCCCAAGCCTAAGAGCTTATGATGATTTAGAAGTTAAACTGCCTATGGAGCCGACTAACTACCCTGATGTACCTCAACCAAAAACAGCCGTTACTTCCCCTCCCAACCAACCAGAGACTCCTTTGCCGCGCAGGGGGTTTGTCCTAAAAAACACCAAGGTCCTAGCGGCAGCGGCTGCGGGATTGAGTCTGGTCTGCCTGGGAGCTGGCTGTTACTGGTTCTACAGTCAGCGGCTCGCTGCCTCCCCAACCACCCAGCCCTCTGCACCTCTCCCTACACCACCAACATGGCCACCACACGGTGAAGTAACCTGGCTAGATAGCCCCCAAGAGGTGGCTAGCTTACCTGTCTTTCAACCCCATCCCCTAGGGAGAGAAGAATTTTCGATACTCGTCACCGACCAAGCTAAGTTTTACAAAGTCGCTACCTTCGAGGATGGCTCCAGTCTTATTAACTGCTGGGTCCCCATTCAAGGACCAGGGACTGGTGAGGAAATTATTCGCTTCATTCAAGGAACCGACGGCAGCTATACTTGCCTCGCTAATTACCTAGATTCCTGGCTAGTAGAGGAGCTGCGAGCCGTCCTAACATTCCAAGTAGAGATGGGTACGCTGCTCTACCTGGAAACTCCCGATACCATCCGGGCAGGAGATAAAATCATTAAAAAAACGGGTGTCATTTCTGAGAAGCAGTTTTCTGACTTAGAAAGCCCGCAGTTCGTATTGGATACCGTATACTACGGGTCCCTTTATAAAACTGAGGTTAACATTTTGGAAAGCAGCGAAATCTGGGCTCGCCACCTCTACCTCAAACTCAAGGACAGTTCCGTAATCAGATATGCCCTCGAAACAGGTGTGCTTACCGACGACGACCAGGCCGTTCTGACCTTAGACAACGGCGAACGCCAAGCTGACTGCTATTCCCAAAGCCAAGTCACCGGGTCCGCGGAGTTATTATTGAGCACCCCCGTCATTAAAAGTGAATCACCTTTGCTTCAGAATATGACCAAGATTGCCAACCTACCCAACGGAGATTCCGTCTACCAAGTTTTAGATGCCAACTCTGATCTTGTTAAAGCCCTCTATGAAGTCTACAGGGGGAGCCGCGACTATCCCGAAGCTCCTCCGGTTATGAGCCGCGAAGATTTTGCGGCCACTATTGGTGCCTTCTTTCTGTGGAAAGATGCCTTAGGTGACTACCAAATTTTTATCAACCAGGAATTTGTCCCTTTAGCCGAGCTTGGCAAACCAGTCATCTACCTCTACCCACAGCAAGAGACCTCCGTTAAAGTTCGGGTGGGAGCTAACATCAGCCTGAGTGATCCTCTCTACCCCCCAGGAGGCTGGTCTGTGGCCGCTCATCCCAACGGGACGCTTACCTACCAGGGCCGACTGTACGACTCTCTTTTCTGGGAAGGGCAGGGGCACGGCTACTATCCTGATTACCGTGACCAAGGGGTGGTCGTTAGCCAAGCAGAGTTGCTACCCACTCTGCAGAAACAGCTCTCTCAACTGGGTTTAACTCCAAAAGAAGCCGCTGATTTCTTAACTTTCTGGGTACCCCGCTTACCAAACACCCCCTATGTGCGCCTTACTTGGCTAGGAACTTGGGAAATGAACCGTCTAGCTCCGCTTGAAGTTGAACCCCAGCCGGATACTATTATTAGGATCTTTCTGGAGTTTGAAGGCCTCCAGGAAATTAAAGCCCTTAAACCCCAAGCCCTCGCCTCCCCCGCCCGTCGTGGCTTCACCCTCATTGAGTGGGGTGGGTTACTTATTAAACCCCACTAAGGAAACCTCTTTTGCCAGGTCTCAAACAAAGTGTTATATTATTGACCCCATAATACATGGAGGAAGAGCGTGCGCCTCTACGAAAAGAAGGGAGAACAAGAGTGGAACTGACCATCAAGGCCAGCAAGAAAGAGGGAGAGGAAGATGACTGATGAAATCCAAGTCAAGAACGGAAGCGCCGTACTTGCCCACACTGGTATCACTACAAAAACCTGGCATCTGCAGCTACCCAAGAGTAATGAGCTGGTAGCTAGAGTTCAGGTTGCTAAGGACATTGTGAGAATAACCAACTGCTTTGGCAGCGGTATCTCGATCAATGGCGAGACCCTGTGTAGGTCGGCAACAATAGAGCTGCCTAGGGAGAAAAAAACCATAGAGCTGCGCGTTGAGGCAGGCGGTAATACCCCCATTACCGTCATTGTTCCTCATGAGTAGACAACCCGTTCGCCAGCCAACCACACCTAAGTCGGCTGGCGAACCTCTCCTTTTTGGTTGACTCCCCCACCCTTTCCCGCTATAATCCCTTCCGCTATGAAAAAGGATACTCACCCCCAGTGGTACCCCGAGGCCAAAGTACGCTGCGCCTGCGGGAATACTTTCCTGGTTGGAGCCGCGGTTCCCGAAATTACCGTGGAAATTTGTAGTGCTTGCCACCCTTTTTATACCGGCCAGGAAAAGCTTATTGATACCGAGGGCCGAGTCGAAAAATTCGAAAAGAAAGCCGCCACCTCCGCTAAGATTAAACAGACCCAGGCTCAAAAAGAGAAGATCAAAAAGCAAAAAGAGGTAGAGACCAAACAACGCCCCAGAAACCTCAAAGAAATGATCGAGTTGGCTGAGAAAGACGCCAAAACGCGAGAAAATCAGGAAGCCTCTACCAGTTAGATGGAACCCACCAGTTACCTCGAGCAAGAATTAGCTACCCTGCAATCCCTCCTTAAAGAGGCCACTCAGCTTTTGGCTGAAGCCACCGACCCCGACCTAAAAAAACTGGCTCAGGAAGAAGTGAGCAGTCTTCAGGAAAAAATAAAGGGTGTTCAGGCCTCCGTTGAGGAATTTCACTCCCTAGCTACCCACAGCGACAAGGATCCCAAAAAACAGGATTCGCCAGTTAATCCCGACCTGGCAATTTTAGAAGTTAGGGCCGGAGCGGGTGGAGACGAAGCCGGCCTCTTTGCCGCCGAACTCTACCGTATGTACACCAGGCTGGGCCAGAATAAAGGCTGGAAAATTAGTGAACTCTCCCGGCATGACGGCGGCATCGGCAATATCAAAGAAGTTACGGCCGAAATAAAAGGACCGGGGGTCTACACACTGCTACAAAAGGAAACTGGCACCCATAGAGTACAGCGTGTACCCACCACCGAATCCTCGGGGCGGGTTCACACTTCCACCGCCACCGTGGCTGTTCTCCCTATAGTGACCGCTGTTTCCTTAGAAATCAAACCCGAAGACATCAAATTCGACTTTTTTCGCGCCTCGGGCCACGGGGGCCAAAATGTTAACAAAGTCGAGACCGCCGTCCGCGCTACTCACCTCCCTACCGAGATAACTGTTGAGTGCCAAGAAGAGCGTTCCCAAGCCCAGAACCGAGAACGAGCAGTGGGGCTGCTCCGTTCCCGCCTCTACCAAATGCTAACCGAGCAGCAAAAATCTAAAGTCGATGATTTAAGAGCCCAACAAGTGGGAACCGCGGAGCGCAGCGAAAAAATTCGCACCTATAATTTTCCCCAAAACCGAGTCACCGATCATCGCCTCAAGCAATCCTGGGGTCAGCTAGAAAGGATTTTAGACGGCGAAATGGAAGAAATAATTGAGGCCCTCAAGACAGTGGACGAAGGCAGCGATAATGATAAATCTGGTCCCGAGCCACAGTAATATCGTTGGAGCTACCGCTTGACGAGTACCCCTTCACAAAGGTTTGCCAGAAGCCACGCCAGCCTTGCCCTCTTCCCACTAGGGGGCAAGCAGCCGTCACCAACCTCGAGGCTTTAAGAGAACCGCCATTAAAATCTTCCCCCCGGGTGTAGACGGTGTGCCAACCAGCCTTTGTAGCAAAGGGGAAATCGCTGGGAGGAGGGCTGACACCTTCTCCAGGGGTAACCACCAAAAGGTGGAAGGTGTCGTCACCATCACTATTGGCCGAGAGGGCCAAACTCGTCCCTCCAGGAAAGGATCCCTTAGTTAAATCAGCATTAGTTAAAACGACTTCCTGGTACTGCCAGCCAGAGCTCCTCTTAGTCACAACCTCCCTCTGCTTACTGCCCCCCTGGTCATAGTACTCTAAAGCGAAAGTCCCGGACCCACCCCAGTAAGTTACTCCCACGGTAAACTTACCCGCCTGTCGCCCTGCCCAACGCTCATCCACTTTAAAGAACATCGAACCGTTATTGGTCGTCTTCCTCGCCCCCCAAGCTCCATAGATGCCCTGGTAGTCCCCCACCTGCGGCCGAGGCACATAGGCCGTGGTGGCTGCCGGCAAATCGGTATTGTAGCGATTACCCATATCAGTGTTTGCTTCGCAGGTTCCCGCCGGCAAGCCACGGCAAGTATTTTCCGGCCGGTAAAGGTAAAATTCCCAGTCACCAAACTCCTGACCGTTGACCGTCAGCTGCGGGTAAGACTTCGCTGGTTCTGCCTCCCGGAGCATAATCCAGACCGCCTCTGGTTGAGACTCACCCGAGCGGAAGCCATGCCCAGCGTGTTGCTGCCAAAAGTCCCACAAACCCTCGCCGCTGGGCATTCGGGTGGCGGCAATGGTGGAGAAAAACTGCGTCCCTCCCTGAGATTCGCGAGACTCCAAATCCAAGACATCCACCCCGTGGGCCAAGGAACTCATTAAGGCCCAGTAGGCCCCCCAAGAGTTGTCACCAAAGGCATGCTCGTAACCAATAGGGCAGGTCTCCTTAAGGCGGTCGGCAATTTGCGCCATTCCCCCTCCTCCGGCCTTGTAGTCGTAGGCTAGAGTAGTGTCTCCCGCTAAGGTGTTAGTTTTAAACCCCACCCCAGCCTGGCAGGCTGTGTCTGAAAGATCTTTAGCCAAGGAATTGTGGGTAATGAGCATAAAAAGGGGCTTCTGGCCAAAGGCTGCCCGGTAAAGAGCCGGGATAGAGCGGCGCTGCCCGTCTACGTACCAACCTCTGCTTAGCCAGTTGCCAAAGTAACCATTGTAGCCTAAGTCGTAGCGGCAATTGCCAATGTTAACGGTAGTAGCCGTCTCACCATAATTCCCGGAAGCAATCCAAATAGAGTCCACCAAAGGATCATTTTTGAAAGCATCACCCAACTTAAAGACCATCTCGGTGTAAGCTTCCTGCCAGCGCCCGTCGTTCCAGGCCGGAATCTGGATATCGGGACAGTCGGCAGTTGAGGAGGGAATCATCAGCTTTTGGGCCCCCGAGGTGTAAACCCAATCCGGCGTCAAATCAACGCCATCAGTGGTCAAGAGCACCGATAGGGCTACCGGTTTATAGAAGTTTTGGCCTTGGTAAGAAACGGTGCAATTATAATCCTGACAGATCTTGTTTAAGTAATCCCTAAAGGGAGAGAAAGAAGTCTCCGAAGAGGGCTGAACCCTTTTCCAGCTCTCGTAGTACCAGGAACCCACTGCCCCCCAGTCGGGATGGCTAGCTGCCCAGTTGGTATTTTGGTAGTCACCAAACTCGTACAAAATAGGCAGAATCTTGTTATTAGGGTGGGTTAAAGCCTGGTTCGGGCAGGCGCTGGCCCCACCTTGGCAGGGAGTCACCGCTGCCTGAACTGGCCGAGGGTAAGTCAGCCCAACCCATAGCCAGAGGCTCAGAAAAAGCGCTCGTAACATTAGTTCCCTTCTAATCTTGTCTTTCTTCCAAAGTCACTGTCAAAGTAAGAGCGTCACCCTGACGATCGACTTCTATCTTAACTGTCTCCCCCACCCCATGCTTCTGAATAAGGCTAGCCAAGCTTTGGTCGACTGACACTTTTTCACCACCAAAGCTGGTGATAATATCGGAGGTCTTAAGGCCGGCTTTGCTAGCGGGAGAATTCGCCACCACTCGGCGAATAAAAGCCCCCTCCGGTAAACGACGGAGGGTAGCCAGCTCGGAGTCGATCATTACATACTCCACCCCCAAGAAAGGCCGGATGATCCGCCCATACTGGCGAAATTCCTCAATCACCGACTTGGTGGAGTTAATGGGAATGGCAAAACCAATGTTCTGAGCCCCCTGAGAGATAGCCACATTAAGACCCACCACTTGGCCGGCCAAGTTAATCAGTGGACCCCCACTGTTGCCGGGGTTAAGGGCAGCATCTGTTTGAATGACATTTTCTAACTGCTCGGCCGGGCCCAAAAAACTTTCCTGAGCCACTAGTCCCCGCCCTAAACCCGAGACCACCCCCTTAGTAACGGTATTACTAAAGCGACCCAGAGCGTTCCCAATCGCTACCACCGTTTGACCGACTTTCAACTGGTCCGAATCACCCAAGGGAACCGTCGGTAAGTTGGTGGCTTCAACACGCAAGAGCGCTAAATCATTCACGGTATCTCGGTGAATCTCTTTTACTGGGTAGGTGGCTTTATCTTTAGTCACAACTGTGTAGTCGCCATCCTCCACCGAGACCACATGCCGATTGGTGAGGACCAAACCGTCCGCTTCGATAATGAACCCGGTGCCAATCCCCGACTCCTCCGAGTAGGGACCACTAAAAGGGTCAAACCCTACTCGCTTCAGGACAATAGAGACTACCGCTGGCGAGGCTTCATCCACTGCCTTAATAACAGCAGACTGCTCGTCCAGCACTTCGTAGGTCGTAAGTATACTCTGCGGAGTCTCTGGGGAAGTAACCGCCACTCTCTGGGACAGCCACCCGGAGAAACGCTGACCCCATCCGGAAGGATTCTGAGTCAGAATAACCGTCAGAGCTAAAACAGCTAGCGAAATGCCCAAAAAGACCCTGTCCCACCGAGTTTTTTTAAAAAACATATTTGGCAGGCCCAAAATTTTAAGAAGCGATGGACGCCCTCAAAACTTCGACAGCCTTCTCCAACTGAGGGTCACCCCCCTCCTCCTGAACCCCACCCTCTACTTCACTATCTATCAGCACCTCAACATCCGGTGTAATGCCTTTTTCGTGAACCCAACTACCCTGGGGGGAAAGCCACTTAGCAGCGGTAACATGTAGCCCGGAACCATCGGTAAAATCCTTAGCTTCTTGAACAGTGCCTTTTCCAAAAGAAGTCTCACCCACCAATACGGCTCCTAAATTGTCTTTAAGGGCCAAGGCCAATATTTCCGAAGAAGAGGCACTACCCTTATCTATCAAAACTACCACCGGCAAATTCCTTAACTGCCCACCCCCCTGGGAAAGAAGCTTACGAGAAGAACCATCCCCAAACTCCTCACTAACAACCAAGCTGCCTGGGTCGAGAAATTCGCTAGCAACACTAACGGAACTCTCCAAGTAGCCGCCGGGGTTGCCCCTAAGATCCAGAATCACTCCCTTTGGCAACCCCCCCTCCTTCCCTAACGCCGCCACAGCCTCGCTCCACTCCCCTACGGTCGGCTCGCCAAAGCGAGATATTCGCAAGTAAGCCACTTCAGGGGCATCCTCCAAACGCCGCCAACTGACACTCTTTAAGGCGATCTCCTCCCTAACGATGGCCAAAGAAAAGGGTTCCCCCTCCCCTCGCCGGAGAGTTAAAGTCACGGTCTCGCCAGCTGGGCCGCGGATCCTAGCCACCGCTTCAGTCAAGGTCATTCCCGTCACGCTGTCGTCGTCAATCTTTAAAACGAGGTCACCGGGCAGAGCGCCGGCCGCCTTAGCCGGAGAGCCATCCAGAGGCGAGACGATAACCAAATTACCATCCCGAACAGCCAGCTCCGCCCCAACTCCTTCGTACCGGCCGTTGAGGTGCATCGACATCACCTCATTTTGCTGAGGAGGCAGAAAGGCAGTAAAGGGATCGCCAGCCGCCCCCACCAAACCAGAGATTGCCCCGTAGACCAAGTCTTGAGCATCAAGAGGTTGGAAGAGGTAGTCTTGATTGAGAATATCCCAAACTTTCCAAAAAAGGGAGAAGTCTACTTCTTTCGGCAACGGGGCTGCTCGAGGCTCCCGGTTCAGTATTTTCGCCAAGCTGGGAACGGGGGAGCTCGCCCCCAACTCGCCCCGGGCTCCCAGGTAAAAACCCAAACCTCCCGACAGGCCAGCCACCAAAAGGAGGGAAAGAAGCCACCCTGCCAATCTTTTTCGGTTAGAAAAGGATCTGTCTACCAAAGGCATAAAAATTCTCCTCTAAGATAAGCGAACGTTTCTCAGATCAGCGCTAATTTCCTTTCCGTTCACCTTTAAGGATACTCTGCTCTCCTCCTCTTGCCAACTCGTCAGCACCCCTTCCTGAAAAGAACCCGTTCCCCTAAAAATCACCAGGGAGTCGCCCACCTTCACCTCCACCAGACCTCTCCTTTCACTCAAAGTCTCTTTAACTAAGGAGGCCGAGGGGTTAGGCAAAATTAACTCTCCCCGGCTGCCGCTTAAAAGGACCCAGTGTCCAGTAAGTTTTTTAAGTAGAGCAGAAGAATCTGAGGACAAGCTGTGAGGGCCCAAACCTTCAAAAACACCCAGAGTCAAGCCTTTAGTTCTAAAATTCTCTAAACTGGAGTAACTTAAACCCCCGACGAGGGCCCCCACCGCCCCCAGAGCTTGAGCCTTAAGGATAGCCTCCACGGGCACTGACTCACGGTAGACCAAAAGCTTTCCCGCCCAACCCTTATCTTTTTCCTCTTTTCCCACTTCCCACCACTGCAATTCCCCCCAGACCTCCCCCGGAGTGACCAACCTAACCGGCACACTCAGAAAAGAAAGTTTAAGCAGCAAAGACCGGTCCCTTGCCACCCCCTCCACCACCCCCGCCAAAGGCGACTTCCAGGTAGAACTCTCTGGTGTTGGGCGGACAGTCAAACCCTCTTCTGGGTCAGGTAACTTGGCCAGAGAATCCCCCCGCGCTATTTTCTGACCAGGGTCCACCAAAATCTTGCCCGGGGTTGGCAAGACCAACTCTAAAAGCCCCTCCTCAATTAACCGGGCGCTGGCGCGGCGGTAAAGTAAACCCCTCATCTAAAAAACCCTCCGACTTAGTAGCTGCTGACGCCACAAAAGTAATTCTTCCCGGTCACTTAAGGAGTCACTCTCGGAGCGAGCATCAATAATCAACCCTACCTCCCCCCCATGAACTTCAAAGGGAGGCCAGAGTCGCTTCTGAGAGTCTCTCACTGCCAAATGGGCACTATCTTTACTAGAAAGGGGCAGGGCCGCTAGTGAACCAGCAGGTAAAGAGAATCGGCCAACCTCCTCCCAACCAAAGTCCACCTCCACCTTAAGAGGCCCAGGAGCTCGAAAGACAGTGGCAGCCTTAAGCAGTGGTAACTGAGGCAAAACTTCCTCGTAAGCCCGATTATCAACCAAGGCTAAAGCTCCCAAGCAAGGAAGAAAATTTCCGGATTCAAAAAAAAGCTCTACCCCTAACCCCAAGGGCACGGTCTCTAAAGCTGGTAAAAGTCTCTCAACTAAGGAGCTGGTTAGAGTCAAAAAGCGCCCTCCAAAGACTATGGTGGCCAAAGACTCTGGCCACCCCTCAACCCGGGCTAAATTACGCCAAAGGCGAAGGAATAACCAAGCCAAATTCGTTTCCTGCAAAAAATCCTCTGCCTTCTCCGGGTAGTAGGAGGGGTAAAGATAACGATTGATCAGATATTCCTCCAACTCTAGAACCTCTAAATCCCGAGCCAGAGTTTTTAAGAGTGCCTGATAGCCAGTAAGAGACCGATTAAACCACGAAGAGTACACCCCTTCCCCACCGAACCACACGTAGGGGAAGCTTAAGCCTACCAAGCCTTCTTGAGTACCGAAGAAGTGGTCCGACTCTTTTTTTTGACCTTGACTACTTAATTTACCCGTGAAGATACGGGGGGACTCTTGAACCCCCCGGGGTAATTTTTCTGAACCAAAAAGTTTTTCGAGGAATGGGCGAGAGCGTAAGTAACTCAGCAGATCCGAAGTTAAATCCGGGGGGGATTCCAAACCTAGGGAGAAGGTCTTAAAAAGGGGGGCCTCGCCGTCTCGGTATGCTAAACAGTAAAGTGTACCGCTCTCGTAAAAGATGGACAGGAACATATTCTGTAAAAAGACCACTAGAAGACCAACTCTACAGCGCGTGGCGGTCAGTATACGGTAAAAGGGCTAGGAAACGCGCCTTCTTTATCTCCCGGGTTACTTGGCGTTGATGCTTAGAACAGATCCCGGTTTTCGACTTAGGCATAATCTTACCTCGATCCGAAATGAGCTTTTTTAGAAGAAGGACGTTCTTGTAGCTAACTTCCGCGCCCATTCGGCAAACCCGGCAACTGGAAGGACTGCGAGTTTTCCTGTGACTGGACCTAGTGATTTTTTTAACCGATCTCACTGTCATCTTAGCTTACCTCTCAACTAGAAGGGAATCTCATCTGGTTTGACTGACTCGTCAACCGTTTCCTCTTCCTCGCCAGCGCTGATAACTTCAGGGGCTTCTGACCCCTCTTCAGAGGAGGAGGCCTCAGGGGTTGCCTGCCCTCCCTGCACCTTAGGAGAGTTCTCCGGCGAAGCTGCCGCGGGACGAGGGTCCAAAACCACCATCTCGTCAGCCACAATTTCCGTTCTGTAATGCTTAGTGCCGTTCTGGTCTTCCCAGCTCCTAGTTTGAAGGCGACCCTCAACATAAACCTTTCGACCTTTGGTCAGCAATTGAGAACACAACTCGGCTAACTTATTCCACGCCACCACATTGTGGAACTCAGTTTGCTCTCGGCGCTCACCGTCACTAACCCACTCCCGATTGGTAGCTACGCCAAAAGAAGTCACGGCGTGCCCCTGCGGCGTGTAGCGCATCTCCGGATCCCGAGTGAGGTTGCCGATGATAATCGCCATATTAACCGATCTAGACATAGGTAACCAAGACCAACTCAGCAGCAGTAATCGCTCCCGATTCCTGCTCTCAGAAGCGGGCCTTCCAAAACCAGTACTTCCACCCTAGACTCCCGACAGCAAATAACGCAACACGGACTCCTCTAGATTCAGCTTTCTAGAAAGGGATTTAGTCTTTTGACCCCCAAGCTCAAAAGTTAACAGAGCCATAAAGCCTTCTTGAAAGCCTTTAAGGGGGTAAGCGAGCCGCCGCCGGCCCCAAAGGTCCTCTGCCAACACCCGACCCTCCTCGGCAGCTATGGCCTCTTTAACCCCATCCAGACAGCTCTTAACGGCCGCTTCATCCAGCTGGGGACTAATTATTAGCATCACTTCGTACTTAGACATTTCTTAAAACAAGACTCACCAGTTTAGACGCGCTAGAGCTTACCATAGTCCTCTCTCCCTGACAAGAGCTACCCCCAAGCCAGGGTCAGTAACCCCGCCTTCCCTCCAGAGCCTGGGTCAAAGTTCGCTCGTCAGCGTATTCCAGGTCACCTCCTATGGGTAGCCCCTGACCAATGCGGGTCACTTTCACGGGGTAAGTTTCTATTAACTTTTTAATATACATAGCCGTAGCCTCACCCTCCATACTAGGATTAGTAGCCAAAATAACCTCCTTAACCCCCCCGGGCAGGCGAGTTAGCAAAGGTTTAAGAAAAAGATCCTCCGGGCCGATATTATTAAGAGGGGCCAAGTGGCCATGCAGCACATGGTATAAACCACGGTAACCAGTTTTTTCCAAAGCCAAAACGTTTAGGGGAGATTCCACCACGCAAATAGTGCTCTTATCCCTTTTGTCATCTCGGCAAACCTGACAAGGGCTAGACTCGTCAACATTAAAACAAATGGAGCAGAGCTTAGTCGAGTCTTTCAGTTTAAGAATAGAGTTGCCTAAAATAGTAAGCTCGCTCTGAGGCACCGCTAACAAGTAAAAGGTGAGCCGTTGAGCCGTTTTTGGACCAATGCCGGGCAACCTCTCGAAGGCTTCGATTAAATCTTGGAGGGCTTGGGGAAGGCGCATAACTACTCCAGGTCTCCCTTAAAGGCGGTAAGGGCTTCCTTGGTTAGATCTTCGCCACCGGGACCAGAGGGGGCTGAAGAACCCCCAGAAGCCAACTTCTTCTCCTTAGGGACTAGCTGGCAGCGAACTTTCATAGGCCTGGACATTACTTGAGCCAAAGCTTTTTCCAAAAGCTGGCGGTTACGCCCATTTTCCAGCTGTTTTTGGTGAAATTGGTAGGAGACTGCCAGAGTCAGCTGATCCTGGGTACAGCTCCAGGGAAAGCAAGAGCGAAGCAAAGCTTCCAAAGAATGGTTGTAGGGCTTAACTGTTTTGAGAAGTTCCTCCCAACGCTTCCTGACTTCTTCTAGCTGAGGGCCAGCCTCTTGGCGGGGTACCTCTACCTCACTCTCCTTAATTACCTGAACATCCTTAGTCAAAGGCGCCTTAGGTAAACTCCTGTCTAGAGAGACCAACTCGGTAAACTTGGCGATGGCCATTTCTAAAGGGAGCTGGGGTATAAAGGCTTCACGACTTTCCGACAAGGCCTGGGAGAAAAGTCGCAGCATCTGTCCAAGAGAAGCTTCCAGAGCTGCTGATTGGGCTTGCATCACCAAAAACTGCTCCTTAGTCGCTTCCACCAACTCCTCGCCCAAACCCATTTGGACCAGGAGCAGCCGGCGCAGATATTCCAAGAAGCCCCCCAACCAGTGATCCAGGCGAACTCCCTCCTCAAAAAGGCTGTTTACTAAAAGGATGGCTTCAGAGGCTCTACCTTCAGCCAGAAAGCCGACCATTTTGGGGTAGCTGTCCTCAGCCGAAATCTGAAGCAGTTCCGCTAAAGGAATCCCCCCTACAATAACTTGCTCTAAAAGCGTTTCGGCGTCCCTAAAGCCCCCCAAGGAAGCCTTAGCGATACGGTCTAGATCTTCCGCAGCAACCTTGGCCTTCTCGCTAGAAACAATCTTTTGCAGTTTTAAAACTAAATCGCTAACTTTACCCCGGTGAAACTCAAAGCGCTGGCAGCGAGACTTAATAGTGGCCGGTACCTTCTGGGGATCGGTAGTACAAAGTATAAAAACTACTCCCAATGGGGGCTCCTCCAAAGTCTTGAGCAGAGCGTTAAAAGCCTCTGTGGTCAGCATGTGTACCTCGTCGATAATGTAGACCTTCCGCTTTCCTTTGGTAGGGGCCAGCTTAACTCTGTCCCGAAGACTCCGAATGTCGTCTATGCCCCGGTTACTAGCCGCGTCGATCTCTATAAGGTCTAAAAATCTATCTTGAGCGATAGCCAAACAGTTCTCGCACTTGGTACAAGGCTCGCCGTCAGCAGCCGGCTGCAGGCAGTTTAGGGCTTTGGCCAAAAGGCGGGCCATAGATGTCTTACCGGTTCCCCTGGGGCCAAAAAAGAAATAGGCGTGGCCTGCTCTCTCCGAGCGAATCTCGTTACGTAGAGCCTTGGCCGTGGCCTCTAGGCCAATCATATCCGCAAATTTTTGCGGCCGGTACTTGGTATAAAACATCGCTACCCAGTATAGATTTGCTTAAAGTGAGCTGGCAAGAGGAGAGTTAATAAGCCAGAGGTCGATGCTTCGGATGGCCATCCCCACCATCTTAGGCAAGTCCTGTTGTTCAGAAGCAGAAAAATCATCCAGGACATAAGTCTCTCCTTCCAGACGGGAAGAGGGTTTGCCAATCCCCAAGCGTAAACGGCTAAAGGTCCTCTTTCCGCCTAAATTTCTTATGACCGACTCCACGCCGTGATGCCCCGCCGCGCCTCGATCCCTTTGCAGGCGTAGCTCTCCGTAAGGCAAGTCCAAATCGTCGTGAATTACTAAAAGTTGGTCGCTTCCCAAACCATAGTAATCCACTCCTCTAGCAACGGATACCCCAGAGTCATTCATATAGGTTAGAGGCTTTAAGAGGAGCACTGGCTCCTGAGGTAAACTGCCCCTGCTGAGCTCAGCCAAAAACTTCACGCTTTTTTTCCAAGGGGTAAATGAGGAAGCGTATTGGCAGTGGTAGCCTTCCGCTACCAAGAAACCATAATTATGACGGTTAAGTTTGTACTTATCGCCCGGGTTGCCTAACCCCACTACTAACCTCACCTCAGTCGTCTCCTCGGTGATGAACACCCAAAAGATGGAGAAATCCGTGCTCGGCTAGGCTCCCCAGCTCCCTCTCCAAGGAGGACCCGTGACTAGAAGCATTTTTATTAGCGGTCGGCAAAGAAATAACAACATCCCCCAAGTAGTATCGACCATCAGGTAACTTCTGATTAATGGGAAAGGAGAGGACATCGGTAACCTGATCCTGCTGCCGGTACTTCTTGTTGAGGCGACGGATTTCGGAATCGGAGACCAAGTGCAGATTGACGAAAGTGTCGGGACTTAAGAGCATGCACTCAACATCTCGTAAACCAAGGACTTGACTGCCTGCCCGTCAGCCTTCCCCTTAACGAGAGGCATAACCTCAGACATCACCCGACCAATATCTTTGGTACCGCTGGCACCAACCGCAGTAATCGCTTGCCCTACCAACTCCTTGATCGCCGCCTCAGATAATGGGGGAGGCAAGTAAGCCTGGAGAATCTCCAGCTCTTGCTTCTCCTTACTGGCTAAATCGGCCCTACCAGCCTTCGAGTAGGCTTCGATCGATTCCCGCCTCTGTTTAACCTGCTGCCCAATTACCTCGAGAAGATCTACTTCGGTGATAGCTAAACCCTGCGCTCTCAAAGAGATTTCTCGGTTCTTGAAAGCCGCTAACAGAAAACGCAAAACCGAGGCTTTCAGAGCCTCACTGTTTTTTAAAGCCTGGTTAAGATCCTGACGAAAGCTCTCGATACTCATAAGTTAACCCAACCTCTCCCTTTCCAGGCGATGCTTTCTCAGTGACTCTTCGCGCTTCTTAACCGTGGAAGGCTTTTCGTAATACTCCCTCCGCTTTAATTCCTGAAGGATACCTTCCTTCTGTACCTCGCGATTAAAGCGGCGTAGTGCCTGCTCGATCGTCTCGCCTTCGCGGACAATCACTTTGGCCATTTCCCATCCCACCTCCTCACCAGGGAAAAACTAAGCGCTCAATTTATCAATAAGCCAGTTTCGCATTTCAATTAAATGAGGATGCAGCATATACCCTCGACTCAGCTGATCCACTATCAGGCAGTTCGCTTCTTTCATGGCCGCCTTCTCCAAAGAGGAGCCGACCAAAAACCTAACCTCTTCCACGCCAGCTAACTCTACTGCAGGCTCAATCTTATCTGCCAGGAAAGTAATCAATTCTAGCAGACCTGCTCCGCTCCTGCCAGTAGTATGGTAACGCACCGCCTGAAGTACCGCCTCATCCGTGACTCCGTAATCCCGACGAAGGAGCACCGCCCCCACAGGGCCGTGCAGCAGAATGGGAGCATGTCGCTCCACCAGATTTACCTCTAAACCTTCTGCTTCTGCCATCGCTAGGAGTTTTTCAGAGGGCACCTCCCAAGCCACATCATGTAGAAGCGCTGCTAGCTCGGCTTGCCCTGTCTCCACCCCATACTTTTGAGCCAAACCCCTGGCCACCTCAACCACTCTCAAATTATGAGAAAGTATCTGCGAGGTAACGGCCTGGGAGTACTGCTGCTTTAGCTCCTCAAAACTCGGCTGCATCTTTAGTTAGAATGAGTTACCTGATACTATAATCACCCTGCCACAGCTTAGCAAGTTTACTACTAGGTATAACTTCCCCCTCCGGGTTGTCACGGCGAGAAACTTCCACCCCGCCCATTGCCAAAGAGCGCTTACTAACAAGAACCCGCCAAGGGATACCTATCAAGTCAGCATCCTTTAGCTTTACACCAGAGGATACCTCCAAACGGTCATCATACAGAACAGAGGCCTTGGCGGCCTGACTTTCTCGGTAAAGCTGCTCCCCCACCTCAAGCACTTGGCTATCGGCGTCGGGGCCAAGGGTGACAAGATGAACGTCCATCGGCGCCACCGAGGCAGGCCAGCAAATACCTAGCTTATCGTGGTGGGCCTCAACTATGGTAGCCAAGAGACGGCCTACACCGATTCCGTAGCAGCCCATCCACAGAAGCTGCGCCTGGCCTCCCGCATCTAGGTACTTAGCCCCAAAAGACTGAGAGTACTTGGTACCTATCTTAAAAATGTGACCAACCTCTATACACGAGGCCAACTCCACTTTTTTCCCACAAAAAGGGCAAGTGTCTACATCGGAGCTAACTTCGTAATTACCGGCCCAGCAGCCCTTGGGGCAGAAAACGACTTGGTCTTCGCCAGTATCTGCTAAGCAGAGAAATTCATGGGTGGTCCGACCACCTATAGTCCCTCCAGAAGCGGCGGCTAGCTTAACCTCCAACCCACAGCGGTGAAAAATATTAAAGTAAGCCTCCTGCACTCGCTGATAGTAGGCGTCCAGATCAGCTTCCGAGGCATGGAAGCTGTAAAGATCCTTCATAATAAACTCGCGGACCCTTAGTAGTCCACCTGTAGATCGCATTTCGTTACGGAATTTGTTCTGAACCTGAAAGACTGCCAGTGGCAGGTCCCTATAACTACTGATAAAGCGGGTGGCTAGGTCGGTGATGACCTCCTCGTGCGTCGGGCCTAAGCCCAATTCTTTGTGGTGGCGATCGGGAACAATAAAAAGCGGGGGATCAATTGTCGACCAGCGGCCGGACCTTTCCCAGAGAGACCGAGGCTGCAAAGTTGGCAGCAAAACTTCTTGAGCACCTAGGGCTACCATCTCCTCTCGAATAATTTCTTCTATTCTTTGATGAACTTTTAAGCCCAGGGGGAGTAGGCTGTAAACACCGCTCACCAACTGGTCCACGAAACCGCCTTGAGTTAAAAGGCGACCACTAATGTTAACCGCCTCTTTTGGCGGTTGCCTCAGGGATCTGCCAAGAAGTTGGCTGTAGCGCATGCAACTAGATTAGCACCAACCAGATTTTCTCACAAGGGACTTTACAGAAAACGCTTGATGTCTTGGAAGGTAATTAGGAGGATTAAAAGAAGGAGAAGAGCCATACCTGCTTGGTGGAAGCGGCCTTCCCACTTAGGACTCACTCGACGATGCGTAACAGCTTCCCAAACCACAAAAACTAGTCGGCCTCCGTCCAAAGCGGGAAAAGGCAAAGCGTTGATAAGAGCCAAGTTTAAAGATATCGAAGCCAGAACCTGAAGAAGATAGCGCCAGCCCAACTCCGCGTAGACAGAGATAATTTGGGCCATACCTACAGGACCAGCAATCTCCCCCGGTACCTCACGTTTCGTCAGCAGGCTGCCCAGCAGGTGACCTACCCCACCAAAAACCGCCCCGAGAACAGACAACGACTCTTTAAAAGCGTCCACTGGTGCCCAATACCAAGGCGTAGAGGTCCGCCAAACAAAATTACTGACGTAAACACCCAAATAAGGTTTAGGGGCAACTAAAAATGTCAGGCTCTCTTGACCTCGCTTGACGGACACCTGAATCGGCTCTTGGTGAACTTCAACGTAGTCACTCACCTCCCACGAGTAGCTAATTTTAGTCTCGTCCAGAGCCTGTATAGTATCTTCTTCTAGGAGCCCTGCCTGCTGCGCCGGAGACCCAGGCTCCAGCTTAGTAATAATTACCTGCTCAGAAAAAAGGGGCAACCCCACCCAGAAGAGGAGAACAAAGGTTAGCCATCCCAACAAGAAGTTTCCGGCCACGCCGGCCAGAAGAATTATCGCCCTTTTAAAAGGAGGCTTAACGGCAAAACTGCCGGGGTCGCCTAAAGAAGCGTACTCAGTTGCCTCCTCGCCGGCTAAGCGTAAAAAACCTCCTATGGGAAGCAAATTCAGCGAATAGGTGGTCTCTCCGATCTTTCTACCGTAGAGTCTGGGAGGTAAACCAAAACCAAACTCTTCCACACGGACGCCCACCTTCTTAGCAGCAATAAAGTGCCCAAACTCATGCACAAAAACCAAAACGGAAAAAACTGCCAAAAAAACGAAAACAGTAAAAACCATTTGGAAATCTATCTAAACCGTGAGAATTTCCTTCCGTTTAAGATCCGATTTTTCTTCTAGAAGTTGGTTGGCTTTCTTAACGGAGGCCTCCACCCCCTCTTGCTCGCGGAAGCTCTCATCTTCACTCAAAACCTTCTCCTTCTCCATTTCCTGAATTGACCTCATCGCTTCCTGACGAATATTGCGTACTGCCTGTCGGGCCTCCTCCAGGCTTTTATCAATATACCTAGTCAACTCTTGTCGTCGCTCTTCGCTCAAGGAAGGAATAGTCACCCGCAAAATCTCACCTTCCCTGCTGGGATTTAAACCCAAGGGGGCTAAACGAATTGCTTTTTCCACGGCCTCCACCAGGCCCTTGTCCCAAGGCTGAACGAGGATTACCTGAGGGCCAGGGCAGGAGAACGAGGCCACTTCTTGCAGCCTCATTTTTTGGCCGTAGGCATCTACCTCAATGTTTTCCAATAACGCCGGCTGGGCCTTGCCCGTCCTAACAGCCGTTAGCTCTTCGGCCAAAACGCTGACTGTTTTTTCTAATTTTTGAAAGGTGTCTTCAAGAATTTTTGGCATCGCTAAGTACCCTAGGCAAGGAGGAAAACTACTCGATCACAAAGCGCATCATATCCCTCAGATTGATGTTCTCACCAAGTTTGGCCACCGCCCCAATGATCAGATCGCGGACCTTTATACCTGGATCTCGAATATACTCCTGGTCAAGCAAAGACTCCACGGAGTCGGGGTCAGTAGCGGCTACTTGCATCGCCAACTCATGGCTTAACTTCCGAAACTCGGGGGTGCGGGCTACAAAATCCGTTTCGCAAGTCACTACCACCAAAGAGCCAATCTTCCCGTTAGGGTGCAGATAAGCTTCTATCAAACCCTCAGCCGTTTCGCGACCTTCTTTCTTGGCGGCTTTATCCAAACCCTGCTCCCTAAGATGCGCCAAGGCGGCCTCGTAAGTCCCCTTCTCCTCCAGGGCTTTCTTGCACTCCATTACTCCCGCCCCCGACTCTTGGCGAAGCTTCTTTATGGAAACTATCAAGTCCTCTGGCATCTCTACTAGATCTCCTCTTGAGAAAGTAACTTTTGGATTTCCTGCAGACTCTTGGGGCCTAGCCCCTTAATGTTACTTAGGTCCTCGGAGGAACAAGAACCCAGTTGGCGCCGGTCAGTGATACCCGCTGCGGCTAGGGCTTTAACCACGCGAGGCTTTAGAGAGCTTTCCTTAAGAGAGGGGAGGTCCTCCTGACGGCCCGAACTACCTTTTTCTTCAACTTCCGGCCCCAGAGTTAAATTTAACCCCGCCTCCTGGTAACCCTTCTTAACGGCTTTAGAGACCTCAGAAACAAGAAGCTTTAAAGAGCGGATGGCATCGTCATTCCCCGGAATAGGGTAAGTAATCTGGCTAGGATCACTATTAGTATCCACAATCGCCACCACGGGGACACTAATAATCTCCGCCTCCTTCACGGCGGTCTTTTCCCGCTTAATGTCGACCACAAACAAGGCAGCGGGCCTCTCCTTCAGGTTTTCGATCCCCCCAACCAACTTTTCTAACTTACCTAGCTTTTGCCTAAGCTGACTTTGCTCACGCTTGGTGTACTTAGCGTACTTCCCCTCCTCTAAGTCCCTTCTTAGATTCCTTAACTTAACTAGGTTCTTTTCGATTTCCCCGAAGTTAGTTAGGGCCCCTCCCAACCAGCGTTCGGTAACATAAAAAGCGCCACAGTCCTTAGCCGCTGCAGTGACAATCTCCCGCGCCTGCCTTTTGGTACCCACAAAGATAATAGGGCCACCATCTTTAGCCACTTGGTAAAGAAAGAGGCAGGCCTCGTGCAACCCTCTTAGGGTTTTTTCCAGGTCGATGATATGAATACCGTTTTTCTTGGTGAAAATAAATTCCCCAGACAGGGGATGCCACCGACGGGATTGGTGACCGAAATGCACCCCCGCCTCCAGAAGCTCGGGCAGACTAGGTAAGTCAAACCGAGGCGACGCCGTTTCGCTTGTAGCTGTCTTTTTAGACACCGTATAAACTCCTTTAAACCTCTGCCTAGAAACCCCCTTGGGGGAGGAGTCTAACTCTAACTAGGCATGATGTTGTAATTTCGGGAGAAGGTTACCACACCCATCATCAGGCTGTCAACGAAGGCCAGCCCAGAAGACTGCTTCTAGCCCTCTTTATTAGGACCTTCGGCGGTCTTCTCTTGACTGGTCTCTGGTTTTTTCCAAGAAGCGAATTTGCACTTAGGGTAATTGGAGCACCCATAGAAAGTTCTACCAGTCCTAGTCCTTTTGACAATGATTTCTCCATCCTGGCACTTAGGACAGGCTTGGCCGATCTTTTCCAAATAGGTTTTGGTAAATTTACACCGAGGGTAATTCTCGCAGGCTAAAAAGCGACCGTAACGCCCCTCTTTTAGAATCAGCTGGCCCCCGCACTGCTCACAAACTCCCAGCTGGCTCAAATCAAGACCACTCTCGCCGCTTTCGTTACCGCCACCTTCCAGGGGGCGAGCATACTTACATTTGGGAAAATTGGAGCAGGAAAGAAACTTTCCGTACCGACCCAGCTTGACTACCAAAGGCTCACCACACTCTGGGCAAGGTTCTTCCGTTTGCTCGAGAGTAGTCACCTCCTTTTTCTTTAAATTCCGATCAGCTTCTTTCAGCTCCTTGGAGAAAGGTTCATAGAAGGCCCTAATCACCGCCACCTTATCTTTAAGACCTACCGCAATTTCGTCCAGACCCGCCTCTAACCTAGCTGTAAAATCAATATCAACTATCTCTTGAAAGTGGTCCTTAAGAAGATCAGTCACTACTTTAGCCACCTCCTCGGGGAAAAAATAGCGGCCATCTTTGGAGACGTAGCCTCTCTCTTGAATCGTAGAAATTATCGGGGCGTAGGTTGATGGGCGACCAATCCCATTCTCTTCCAGGGCCTTAACCAAACTAGCTTCCGTATAGCGGGGAGGGGGCTGGGTAAAGTGCTGAAGAGGAAGAATTTCTTGCAAATTCAAGGAGTCGCCCACGTCCAAATTAGGCAAAGCATTTTCCTTGTCGTTTTCCAAGTCTTCAGCGTGACCAACCGCCTTTAAGAAACCTTCAAACTTTAGAGTAGACCCAGAGGCTCGGAAGAGATAGTCCTGACCCGCCGTAATGTCCGCAGTCACCTGATCGTAAGTAGCCGGGTTCATTTGACAAGCTAAAGTCCTTAAAGCAATCAGGTCGTAAAGCTCAGACTCATCGCCCTTTAAGGAGGGCCGAAAATCAAATTTGGTAGGACGAATGGCCTCGTGGGCCTCTTGAGCTAATTTAGACTTGGTTCTATAAGCCACCCTATTCTCTGGCAAAAATTGGGCACCGTAGTCTTTTTCCACCCTTTTTCGAATAGCATCAACCGCTGCAGAGGCTAAAGAAAGGGAATCAGTCCGGTGATAAGTAATTAAACCGGCCTCAAAAAGCCGCTGGGCTACCTGCATCGTCTTTCTGGCACCGAAGCCAAGCTGATTGCTAGCCACCTGCTGTAAAGTAGAGGTAGTAAAGGGAGGAGCTGGGCGGCGGAGCCTCTCGGTACGGGTCACATTAGATACCTTGTAGGGTAGTATTCGTAGATCGTTGGCTAAAGCCAAAGCCACCTTCTCTGTCTTGATTTTAAGCTGCCGCCCTCGAATCTTCTGCAAACTAGATTTAAAGGGCTGACCCTCCTTGTCTAAAAGAGCATCAATAGTCCAATATTCTTCGGGCTTAAAAACCTCCCTTTCCCGCTCTCGGTCAACAATCAAACGCACCGCCACCGACTGTACTCGACCCGCAGATAGACCCGGCCCTACTTTATGCCAAAGAAGAGGGGAAAGTTTGTAACCCACTAGCCTATCCAAAATTCGACGAGCTTGCTGAGAATCGACCAAAGGAAAATCTAGCTCTCGGAAAGCCTTGAAGGCACTTCTAACAGCCTCAGAAGTAATTTCATGAAAAACTACCCGACGACAGCTTTTCTTAAGCGCTCCCCCTTTCTCCAAACCAGTTACTTGAGCTAAGTGCCAAGCGATAGCCTCACCTTCCCGATCAGGGTCTGTGGCCAGAATAACTAACTCCGCCCGACGCACCTCTTTTTGAAGCTGCTTTACCTGCTTAAGGGCCTTGGAGGGAACAGTGTACTGAGGAGTAAAGTCCTTTTGAATATCCACCCCCAGCTCCTTCTTGGGAAGATCGCGGACATGGCCGTAAGAAGCGGTCACTTGGTAATCGCCCTTAAGAATTTTACTCAGAGTTTTCGCCTTGGTTGGGGACTCTACAATCACTAGTTTCATATCCGGCAAAACTGGGTACCAGCAACGCTCTTCACCATACCCTTCATCTCCATAACTGTCAAGGCGGCGTTAACCTGAGACACAGAAAGGCCAGACTGGCGAATAACCTCGTCCAAAGGCAACGGCTCGCGTGTCAGGAGGCTCCAAAGGGCCTTCTCCTCTTCGCTAGCTAGGGGCCACTTTTGTTTGGCTTCCTCCTGGCGCCGTCGGCCAAAAATTTCCAACTCTTCCAGAATATCAGAGGCTCTGGTCACCAGCTTAGCACCCTCCTTAAGCAATCGATTGGCTCCCTCTGACTGGAGACTGAAGACCGACCCGGGGACAACAAAAACCTCCCGCCCCTGATCCAATGCGTGGCCAGCTGTCAGTAACGAGCCGCTTTTTTGGGCCGCCTCCACCACCAAAACCCCCAAGGAGAGGCCACTCAACAAGCGATTCCTGATAGGAAAGTAAAACGGTTGAGGCGAAGTACCTAAAGGAAACTCGGAAAGTATCGCCCCTTGGCCGCCACGAATCAGCCTTTCGGCCAAAGGAGTCTGACTCCGAGGAGTAATGTTGTCGACACCAGAAGCCAGAACCGCCAGGGTTCTCCCCCCAGAGTTGAGAGCCACTTGATGAGCCCAAGAGTCCACCCCAAAAGCCAAACCGGAAACAATAGTCACTCCGTATCTCACCAACTCGGGAACGAGAGTGTCGATCACCAACCGCCCGTAGTTAGTCATCTTTCTACTGCCCACCACGGCTAGGGAAAGAGAATCGGCTGGCCGCAAATCCCCCCGGACGTAAAGCCAAGCGGGTCGATCGTCTAAAGGAAGGAGATTGTAAGGAAAAGCGGGATCCTCCTCGCTTAAAAAACGGATACCCAAATTAGCCAGCTTAGCCCAACTAGTTAGCAGCACCTTCCTCTTTTTTAACCAGAAAAGGCCTTGCTTCTCGGGCCCTAGACCTAGATGGAGTAAATCCTCAGCTGTCAGCCGCTCCCAAGACTCTTTTAAAGATCCGTATCTGGCTTTTAGCAGCCTCAGTCGACGAGGGCCAATGAATTCGAAAAGGTGACTAAAGGCGTAATAGTATGGCAGTTCAGGGTTTAGCGGCAACACTGGCCTCCTTAAAGTACCAATCCAGAATTTGGCGAGCCGTTAAGGCAGCTGCTACGCTGCCCTCTCCCCCACCCTCTACCAAAACCGTAAGAGAGACTACCGGGCTTTCGTAGGGAGCATAGGCGGTGTACCAAGCGTGAGTCCTTCCCCTGTCGGGGTCACCGTATTCCGCTGTTCCAGTTTTACCGGCTGAGCTATAAGTAGAAGACTGAAAGGCATAAAAAGCCGTGCCCCCAGCCAAAGTAGCCTCGTGAGCTCCCTGACGAAGGATGTCTAAAGTCTGGGAAGATAGCAAATCATTAGCCAAACTTCTAGGCGAGGTTTGCCAAACCACATAACCGTCGGGGGAGAGGGCTTTTTTAACTATAAATGGTTGCCACAAGTGGTGTCCGTTTGCCAAAAAGTTAGTGTAGTTGTTCATCTGCAGGGGCGTGGCTAACACATCCCCCTGCCCAATAGCCATATGATAAGTGTTGCCTATGTACCACGGCTCACCCTTAACCCTCTCCTTCCAGGAGGGATCTGGTATCAAACCCCCCTCCTCAGCATCCAAATCAATCAGAGTTTTCTGACCGTATCCCACCTTTCGAGCCCAAAAAGCCAACTTCTCTACCCCCACCCCCGGGTAACTCTGGTAACCCCCACCAACTATATAGAAATAAGTGTCGCAGGAAACGGAGATGGCCCTAACCATACTAATTAAACCGTGACCTCCCGGCTTCCAATCATTGAAAGTAAAATCACCAACTCTAATAAAACCCTCGTCATTAATTAAAGTCGTTGGCTCAAATACGCCCTCCTCTAGGACCGCTGCCGCCGTCACTAGCTTAAAAGTCGAGGCAGGCGGATAGAGGCCAGAAATGGCTCGGTTCGATAAAGGGCTTTGGGGATCAGTGAAGATTTCCGCTAACTTCTCCTCCTGGTCAGGAGTATTTTGGGTGAAGAGGTTGGGGTCGTAGCTGGGCAAACTTACCAAAGCCAAGACCTCGCCTGTCTCAGGCTTTTGAGCCACCACCACTCCCCCCGTTCCCTGGTATTTCTCAAGGCTGTCTTTTAAGATCGCTACCGACTTTTCCTGAAGAGCGAGGTTAAAAGAGGTTACCAGACTCTTACCAGGCACAGGCTTACTTTGCGCCACCAGTCTTTCACTTCTCCCTTGGGCTGAAGTCTCTATGATCTGAGCTCCAACTTCCCCACGGAGATGGGAGTCGTAAATAGCCTCTAGACCCGTCTTACCTATTTTTTCGCCGCCATAGATCTCCCCAGAAATTTTGGCCAAATCCTCGCCGTCCGCCTCGGAAACATAACCGAGGGACTGAGCCAATAAAGGGCCGTAAAGGTAATCCCGCAGGGGCTCAATCTCGATAAGGAGTTCGGGCCACCGAACAGAATCAACCGCCAATTTAAGGGCTTCGTCTTGAGAGAGGCCACTTTTTAAAGTCACCTGTCGATTATCACTTGCAATTGCTTTTCGCACATCACCAAGCGTATCTGACAGGTCAAGCGAAAGAGCAGAGGCTATTTCAAAGAGATGACTTTCGAAATCTTCGGGCAGAAGAAAGTTCAGGTTAAGACTAACCCGGTAGCCGGGGCGATTACGGGCCAAGGTTCGCCCCCCTTCGTCGTAAATGATCCCTCTCTCTGCCCAAATCACTTGGCGTCGATATCGATTCTCTTCACTAGCCAATAGCAGCTCCTGACCCCTAACGATCTGGAGCTCAAAAGAGCGTAGCAATAAAAAGCTGAAAGACATCAATAGGAATAGACTGTAGGGAACCAAACGCCAGACTCGGCGGTAGACAACTTCCCCACCCCTCCCTTGACCTTCAGGTAAGAAAACACTTAAGCAGTTAGACTGAGAGTCCCGCCAATTTACCTCAGGCATTATCAGGCAGCCTCAACTGCAAGTAGCGCTCAGGATTGACTTTTCTTAACCACCTGGACCCTAACCAGGAAAATCCCCAAAAGCAGAGGCTATTAACTACTGTCTCCCTCAATATGGGGCCGAGCTGCCAGTGGGGGCTAAGACCCCAAGCCAAAGTTAGGGAAAAAACCAAAAAAGTTACGGGAAAGACTACCCACTTTCCTTGGCTACCCCTACCCGTCAAGAAACTCCCCAAAACTGAAGTAGAATAAAAAGCCGAGTAGGCTAAAAGGTAGAGGCCAACCGCCAGATTACCCAGTAGCTCCTTGCTAACAGCTGTTACGATAATCTGTGAGAAGGCCACCGACTCCCCTTTGTAAAAATAGACCCAAGCCAACCAAATCAGGCTCAGGCGCCAGGTCGAACCCAAAGGATAAAAGACTGTGCCCACGCTTTCCTCAACGACAAGAAGTAGAAAAGTCACCAAATAGAAGAGTCCGTACCGGCGTATCATAGGGGGTCTCCCTTGACAACAAAAACCTCTTCCAGGTTTAGCAAGTCCAAACGGCTCCTAAGAACCGCCTTCTTAACACTTTGGCTAGACTCCCCTTCCACCGAGGCCACCTCACCTATAACTAAAACTTCCTCTGTAGCCTCACCCGGCCTGGTGAGGTAAGTTACTATGACATCGCCAGGGCGAACCTCAGCTTCCGGGAGGATATTATCCATAATTAAGGACAGTCCGTAGTTACCGCGAACGATCCCTTTAGAGCGTTGAGGGTCGTCCTGATCCACCCCTGTCAAGATCACTTCGGGACTGCTTATTAGCCGAACCAAAGACCAATTCGCCCCCACCTCACTCAAAAAGCCTACCAAGTTATCCAGGTAAATCACGGGATCCTCCCCCCTTAACCCATCGTCCCAGCCGCGGTTGATAACAAGAAAGTAGCTCTCTCTACGCCCACTAATCCTCGCCTTAACTAAGTCCTGCGGCTCACCAACCTCCTGATTAATTTGGTCACGCCAAAGCTGACAAACCCTAAACTCCTCCTCTAAGCGCAGCTTTTCTCCCTCCAACAGGAGTACTTCCTCTCTAAGCAAATCACTCTGTTGGTAACTTTGCCTCAGACCCTTCCAGAACTGCCGCTCGCGCTGCCCAGCTACCTTTAGCTGCCAAAGGGGGGCACGACACTTATCGGCCTCAGTAAAAAGACGGTTCCGGACCCTCAAATACCAATCTTGAGAGCCTACTATCCAGAACAAGAGGTTCACTAGCAGGAGGGTTAAAAGACGGGCCATCCTTACTTTACCTGCACCCTAGCTAAAAGGTCCGGCCTTTCCAGAGCCAGGGCACAACCTTTGACCACACACGTCATAGGATCCTTTGCCACCCGAACGGGCATGCCGGTTTCCTGAGTCACCAGGCGGTCAAGACCCAGAAGCTGAGAGGACCCACCAGCCATAGCAATTCCGTTTTTAAGAACATCGGAAACTAACTCTGGGGGGGTCTCCTCAAGAGTGTCTTTGATAGCCTCGACAATCGACCTGACCGGACTTTTCAAAGCCTCTCTTATTTCCGCGGCGGGTATCTCAACTAGCCGCGGTAAGCCTGAGCTCAAATCCCTTCCCCGCATCACCCCCAAGGCCTCCTCTTCACCCTCGAATGGAAAGGCACTCCCTACAGAAATCTTTAGTTCTTCGGCGGTTCCCTCCCCTAGGAGCAAATTATGTTGCGACTTAGCATAATTAATAATTTCCTGATCCATGGCGTTACCAGCCACTTTCAGAGATTTGTTCACCACAATCCCCCCCAAAGAAATAACGGCAATTTCACAGGTGCCACCGCCAATGTCGACAATCATTAGACCTTGGGGCTCTCCTACCGGCAAGTTCGAGCCAATAGCTGCTGCCATAGGCTCCTCTACCAAAAAGGCCCGACGGGCTCCCACGCTTAAGGCCGCATCCAGAACCGCCCTTCTTTCTACCGGAGTCACCCCGGAAGGGATTCCCAAAACGATGCGAAGGCGGGATCGAGGTAGCCTAAAAGGCGAGGGAGGACTAACTTTTCCTACAAAGTAGGCCAGCATTTTTCGAGTAATATCAAAATCGGAGATAACGCCACCACTTAGAGGGCTTAGGGCAATAATATCCCCTGGAGTTTTCCCCAGCATCCTCTTGGCCTCTACCCCCACCGCCAAGAGATCCTGGGTTTTACGATTGATAGCTACTACGGAGGGCTCCCGAACGACAATCCCCTTGCCCAAAACGAGAACTAAGGTATTAGCAGTTCCTAAGTCTACTGCTAAGCCCTGAGAAAAAAGAGAAAAAAACTGTTCTAGCATGGCCTCAATCTAGCATCTCCCCCCTCCCTCTTTCAAGGAACTCTTAAATGGTACAAGTGATACAATTGATTTGTATGCTACTAGAAATTCTTAAAAGTCCGGACCCCAGACTTCGTCAAAAGGGCAGCCCCGTCGAAGCAGAGCCGGGGGTTCAGGAGCTAGTTCAAAACCTAAAGGAAACCCTCCTCGCTCAGAAAGATCCAGAAGGCGTAGGTTTGGCCGCCACTCAAGTAGGCCGGACAGAGCGAGTCATTATTGTTAGAGAGTTAGCCGACGAAAAAAAGAATCGCACGGAGAAGGTTATGGCTCTGCTAAACCCCCAAGTTCTTTCCCAGTCCTTTCAAACGACGAAGGAATACGAAGGCTGTCTCAGTGTCCCAGGCTACTACGGATTAGTCAGTCGGGCCGAAAAAATAAAGGTGACGGCCTTGGAAGAAAACGGCCGCCCTATCAAATTCAGGGCTGAGGGTCTTCTCGCCAGAACCATTCTCCATGAGATCGATCACCTAGAGGGTATCTTATTTACTGACAGAGCAGAGGGCAAACTTCTCTCTGAAGAAGAGCTTGATAGTCTCCTCCAGCAAAACTTATCTTTGAACCTAAGAATCGTTTTCTTTGGCAGCTCTAGGTATTCAACCCTAGTAGCAGAGTCACTCCATAATCAGCCAGGATTAACGCTAGCTTTAGTTGTCAGTCAGGAGCACCAGCTGAGCAGTCAGCCCCCGGCCCTGGAGCAGTTCGCCCAGAAGTACAACCTCAAGCACCTTAGGGTAGCTAAACTGGGAAAAGAAGAAACGGAGCTTATAGCCGAAGCTAGGCCAGATTTTCTTATCACGGCTGATTTTGGTCTAAAAATTCCCCCCAGTTTGCTGCAGTGCCCTCGGATCGCTCCCCTTAATGTTCACCCCTCGCTGCTACCTAAGTACCGAGGGCCAGCTCCCGGCCCGGCCGCCATTCTCCAAGGCGAAAGAGAGAGTGGAATCACCATTATCCAAATGGACGCAGGCTTTGACACCGGAGCTGTTATCGCCCAAGAAAGGTTTCCCCTCGATCCCCAAGAGACAGCGGCCTCTTTTTACCAAAAGGCCTACGAATTAGGTGCCAAGCGTCTCCATAAGGTCCTGCTCCAAATGGCGGAAGGAAAAATCGTTCTTAGAGCTCAAGACAACAACCAAGCTACCTACACCTCCAAGATAAGCAAGGTATGTGGGAGGGTAAAGTGGGAGGAAGATTCTCCTGATTATATTGAAAGGATGATTAGAGCTTACTACCCCTGGCCAGGAGCCTGGACCACGATAGGTGAGCTAAGGAAGTTCTACTTAAAGGAAGCGTATTTGCCGCAAACATCAGACCCGAAAAGACTAAAGCTCTTAAAGGGCCACCTAAGAGAGGGGAAGCTAGAATTAGCGGAGGTACAAATCGAAGGTAAAAAACCGATTAGTTGGAGGCAGTTTCAGGCCGGCCACCTATAAGTTAACCTCTAGGACTCTTCGACTAGCCGGACTTTCTTTGATTTGAGGCATTTGGCACACAGACGCATTCTCTTCATACTCTCCCCCACCAAAACGCGCACCGTCCTCAAATTTGGAGACCAAGTTCTCCGGGCTTTGGGTGCCCGCTTGCGCCATTGACCACTGTGCTTATGAACGCCATCCCGACCAACTAAAACACCTTTTCCACAAAGATCGCAGACTTTAGACATAGCGTTGGATAAACTAACACGAAAAGCAAGTAGAAGCAAGTTTTTACTTATAAACTTTCTGGCGCGGTCGGCAGGACTCGAACCTGCAGTTCCGGTTTTGGAGACCGGTGGTTTACCGTTAACCGACGACCGCAAATCGTGAAAATTTGCGTAAATGACCTATTTCATTTTTTGAGTTTCTTTGTGCAAAGTGTGCTTCCGACACTGAGGGCAGTACTTCTGGGGGCTCAACTTCTCCTTAATGTTGAGCTTATTCTTCTCGGTAACGTAATTTTGCCGACCACAAACACTGCACTCCAACTTGAGCAAAATCCGAGCCGTTTTCTTAGCCACAGCTAATTCCTCCTACTAAAACTAGCGCCAATAACCTACAGTCCAAAAAGCCTGGAGCCGTCTATCGGGATCGAACCGATGACCTCATCCTTACCATGGACGCGCTCTACCAACTGAGCTAAGACGGCTTGTGTTCCGCATGGCGGAGCCACGCTAAATCTAGTGGTTGGCCCAAAGCAACTGGCAATATAGCCTACTTACCACCCCTCTGGCAACTAGCAGTTAACTGGTTCTGGCGGTGCCACGTTAGATCTTGCCGACTGTCGGATTCGAACCGACGACCCAGTGTTTACCCCGTACAAATTGCCGACAAATTGGAGCCGAGGACAGGACTCGAACCTGCGACCCGCTGTTTACAAAACAGCCGCTCTACCACTGAGCTACCTCGGCAAAATTTCTACGGGAGTAGCCACGCTCGGCGTGGCGTTCCAAAACCGCCGCTTTACCACTAAGCTAGGAGGGCGATTTTTACGGGAGTGGCAAAGCTCAACGTGACGCCCCAATTCCGCCGCACTGCCATTGGGCTAGACGGGCACTTTTTACCAAAACTTGGCCGAACCGCCGGAACTGTCGTCCTAAGCCTAACTAAGACCCAACAAAAAGGCAAGTTAAAAAAAGAAGCGCCCACAAGCGCTTCTTTCTGGAGATGACTAATTAATAATTCCGCCCTGATGGTGCCGTACGTTGGTCTGGCTGACCCCTAAGGATCAAAGCTGGGTCTTCGGGGCCCAAGAGCACGCTCAGGAGCCACCAGAATACCCCTATACACACGATTGAGGAATCACCACTAACCAATTTTCACGTGCACCACAGGGTTCGTCTTTGCAGACTGAATCTAGTATAAAACTAAGCCTTTGACCTGTCAAGATCGAACGTCAACCCATGCCCAACAGGAGGCCACCTAACATAGCAGTAAGTGGGAGCAAAGTTTGACCAAGAAGCCCACTTAGAATAAGGAAGAGAAGGACATAGGGACCTAAAGCTTCGAGACCAAGCCAGTCAACAGCCAGGCGGGTAGGCAAGATTCCCAGCACTATCTTAAAACCATCTAAAGGTTGAAGGGGCAGTAAGTTAAACAGACCCAAAACTAAGTTCAACTGACACCAGACGATCAAAAAAGACCAAGGAAAAAAACGAAAAATCAAAGAAAAAATAACGGCCAAAATTAGATTAGCTAGAGGCCCAGACAAAGAAATCAGGGCTGCATCACGCCGAGGGTTCCTAAGATTTAAAGGGTTAAAAGGCACGGGCTTACCCCAGCCAAATCTAAAAAGAACCAAGGAAAGCGTACCCAAAAAGTCGAGGTGGGCCAGGGGGTTCAGGGTTAATCGACCAGAGAACTTGGCCGTGCTATCTCCCAAACCTGAGGCGCACCAAGCGTGAGCAAACTCGTGCACAGAGATAGAGATCAAAAGAGCCAGGGTAAAGGTAGGCTCTACCAAAAGGACGACTAACAGTAGGAGGGGCAAAATGTACTGCTCAAATCTCCAGAGATTCATGAGGCCAAAAACCTGCTCTTTAGAAGAGGAAGAAAGATCAAAACCCCTACCAAGACCGCCAGAGCAGCCGCCGTTAGAACCGCAGCGGCAGCTACATCCTTAGCCACCTTGGCGCATGAGGACCAGCGCCCCTCAGCCAGTAAGTCAGTAGCTGCTTCCAAAGAGGTATTAATCAGCTCGGTTATCATAACGACAAAAATCGCGGAGAAGATAAAAAGAAACTTTTCCAGGGAGACCTTTAAGTACCAAGCCGTAAACAAAGCGGCTAGGGCTGCTATCAGGTGAAACCTGAAGTTAGGTTGGGTGCTAACCGCCCAGCGCCATCCGGAAAAAGCATTTTGAAAACTAATTCGGTGCCTCCGCAAACTTCCCATACCCGACTAATTCTAGCATATCTCCTACCTGCCAAGAGAAAAGATCCTTGCTTGTCTTGCCACAAAGCCTATGCTAGAATCCACCCTGCGATGTTGGGTCTGGCGGGCCTTAAGAGCTATTTGCAAGAAGCTAAAGCCGAACTTACTAAAGTCAGCTGGCCGAGCCGGCAGCAAACCTTTAGGCTAACGGGAGCGGTACTAGTGGTCAGCCTTTTGGTGGGTACCTACATCGGTTTTTGGGACTGGCTACTCAACCAAATCTTGGAGAAATTTGTCTCCTCTTAGCTAGAGGGACTAAGGGTAGGTTTCGTATGGAGAACGGATCTAATCCAACCACCGAGGAAAAAGAGGTAAAAATAGAGAAAACCGGAGGGTCCTGGTACGTTTTGCACACCTACTCCGGCCACGAAAACAAAGTGGCGATTACTCTCAAAGAGAGGGTTAAATCGATGGGCCTGGAAAGCAGAATTCAGGAGGTCTTGGTCCCTTCCCAAGACAAAATCGTTATCTCCGAAGGCAAGAAGAGAACCGTTAAAGAAAGGCTTTTTCCGGGATATATTCTGATCAAAATGGATCTCGACGATGAGACCTGGCATGTGGTGCGCTCAACCAGCGGCATAACAGGGTTTGTCGGTGCCGGCAACAAACCCAACCCCCTCCCCCCCAAAGAAGTGGAATCTATCATGAAGTTCATGAAGATGGGGGCGCCCAAATTTGAAGCCAAATTCAATATCGGAGATGGGGTCAAAATCATAGATGGGCCCTTTACCGATTTCATCGGCAAGGTCGACGGCTTGGACGAGGAGAAAGGCAAGGTGACCGTCCTCGTCTCAGTTTTTGGCCGAGAAACCCCAGTAGAGTTAGATTTTATGCAGGTATCTCCCCTGTAATTAATAAAATTTGGGAGGGTTAGCTAATGGCTAAGAAAGTAAAAACCGTCATTAAATTAAATATCCCGGCTGGAAAGGCGTCCCCTGCGCCACCTATAGGTCCCGCCTTAGGGCAGCAAGGAGTCCCTATTATGGACTTCTGTAAGCAGTACAATGAAAAAACCAAAGACCTGGGTGAAGCTGTTATCCCAGCCGTCATTACCGTTTACGAGGATCGCTCCTTTACCTTTGTCACCAAGACTCCTCCCACGACCGATTTACTTAAAAAGGCCGTTGGCCAAGAAAAGGGCTCTAATGCGCCCAACAAAGAGAAAATAGGCACCATTTCTAAAAAGCAGGCAGAGGAGATCGCCCAACGAAAAATGGAAGATTTAAACACTAAGGACCTAGAGAAGGCGCTCAAAGTCATTGAAGGAACCGCGCGGAGCATGGGCATCGAGGTGGAAAGGTGAGCCGATATGAATAACGAGAAAGCCAAACCCACCCTGGTAAGGAGTAAGAGATACCAAAGAGCCTCCAATTACCTAAACCACCAGAAAGAGTACCCTTTAGAGGAGGCCTTAAAGCTTTTAGAACAAGTCAGTTACTGCCGTTTTGACCCTAGTGTTGGGGTGACCATCCAGCTAAATCTCAACCAGAAAAAAGAGGAAGCCCCCATTCGTTTTAACGTTACCCTACCCCACCAAACCGGTCGGCTTAGAAGAGTTTTGGTGTTTGCCGACCAAAAGGTTGATGGTGCAGACTTCCAGGGCACTGAGCAGACGATAGCTGATATCGCCAAAGGATCCTTTAAGCCTATGAAAGACTTTGATTTGGTCCTCGCTACACCAAATTGGATGCCTAAGCTAGCAGAAATCGCTAAGAAGCTGGGGCCGCAGGGGCTAATGCCTTCCCCCAAGACAAAAACTGTCACTTCAGACCCCCAAAAGGCGCTTCAAGAAGCCCAGGGCGGGAGCGTGTCCATCAAGCAAGAGGGTCATACGCCCGTTATCCACACGGTAGTCGGTAAATTGTCTTTAGGTCAAAAGGCTCTTCAAGAGAATCTGCAAACTCTTCTGGAAGCCCTAACAAAGCAACGCCCTCTCAAAGTCAGAGGGGTATTCATCAGGAAGCTGACCCTCTCTACGTCCATGAGCCCTGGTGTAATAGTTAAACTTGACAAATAAACCAAGAGGCTCTAAGCTTCTGGCACCAAAGACCGTGGGGCTCGCTAGTCAAGCGGGTTAAAAATTACCCCACCGAGGTATGATTGTCTGTTAGACCTCACTACATCTTTGGTGAGGTTTTTTGACTCTTACGGGGTTAAATCTTATGGCTAACCAACAAAAATTACAGCTTGTCAGGTTACTTCAGGAGCGCCTTCAAAAGGCTAAGGCGCTTTATTTCGCAGACTATCAAAAGTTGACTGCTTCTCAAGTTAATGAGCTCCGCCAATCGTTGAAGGGAGTAGGAGGAGACCTAAAGGTTATAAAGAACACCCTCTTAGAAAAGGCTGACCCCCAATACTCCTTCAAGGGTCCCACTGCAATAATTCTATCCGAGGAAGACGCCATCTCTCCCCTAAAAACCCTGGCGAAGTTCTCGGAAACCAATAATGGCTTGCCACAGATAAAGGGCGGTTGGCTAGAGGGAGTATGGTTAACCATCGAGGACATCAAAGAGCTGATCAAACTACCCCGAAAAGAGGTTCTCCTAACTAGGCTGGTCAGTGACTTCAGTCAACCACTCACTCACTTTGTCCTCACCCTATCCGAGGTAGAAAAAAGGCTTATCCTCGCCTTAGCTGAAGTTTCCAAGAAAAAGCAAGGGGGTGAAGTCCAATGAGCGAGGCCGAAACAAAGCTCAGCCCTAAATCACAAGAGATCATCAAAAGCTTAGAGGGGATGACCATCCTAGAACTAAACGCTTTGGTCAAAGCCCTCGAGGAAAAATTCGATATCTCGGCGACCGCTCCCGTGATGGTAGCTCCCAATAGTAACGGACAACCTGCGGAAGGGCAACCTGCCGAGGAAAAGTCCGAGTACGATGTTATCCTCAGTGCTTCGGGGGAAAACAAAATCACCACTATTAAGGCTGTTAGGGAGATCAATCCCAGCTTAGGCTTAAAAGAGGCCAAAGACCTAGTGGAATCCGCCCCTAAACCAGTCCTCGAGGGAGCCAAAAAAGAAGACGCTGAGGCCGCTAAGAAAAAGTTGGAAGAAGCTGGCGCTAAAGTGGAACTCAAGTAAAAGGCCTCAACCCCTAGGGGGATTAGCAAGACCAACCCGCATAAAAGGCGGGTTGGCTTTGTTTAGCGCTCCCCCAGACCCTATTTACAGTTCCTGGCCAGGAACCAAACGTCGATAGCGACGGGCGTACTTTCTCGTCAGCTCAGAAAACTCTCCCAACTTCCCTTCGGCCCTCAGCTGATCAACAATATGCATGGCATCGTAAATATCCAGGCCCTGCTCTAGTTTTTCTCTCCCATCACGCCACTTTATGGCCTGCTCGTACTCCCCCCGCCGTGAAGCTAGCCGCTCCTCCTTTGCTAGCAAGTTGATCACTGCCTCAAACTGACCAGCCTCGGAACGGTCCTTAAAAGGAACCTTCCGCCAGGACTCTCGCTCCTTAAAGAGAGAGCGGATATAACCACTCCTTTGCCACTCAAAAGCCTTAAAAACGATCTTCTCGTAGAGAGACCGGCCTTCTCTAATCGCTTTCTTTGACACGCCAGGAATAGCTTGGAGAGCCTCCAGAACTTGATAAGACCCCGCCTCAACCATTTCCAAACTCCACCAGCCATAGGGGGAGGCCCACCAAAAGTGGCAAGAATTAAGAGACTCGTCCAGCTTCTGCCTGGCCCTCTGCCAACCAGAACCAGGCAGGCGGCCCTTTTTTCTGGCCTTCTCCATCTCCTGAAGGGCAAGATGAGTTAATTGCCACTTCCAGCGATGAATAACATTGCTTGGATCACGCCAAAGCTTGTAAGGCAGACCTTCTAAAAGATCCTTTTCGCTGCTAGCCCAAGTGCAGGGCACAGGCTCGACTTCTTCCGACTCAGGAAAACGGGTAACAAGATCAGAAATAAGAGCCGAGGGGAGAGCCCCTCCCCGATATAGGTCAAAGAGAACGCGCTCCAGGCCAGGTCGATGGTGACCGAAAGTCTCCCCATCCATAGCTGTCAAGAGGTACCGATCGAGGCTCATTTCTTTCGCCAACGAGCGCACTAACGTATCTGCCTGCCGTACTAAAGCTCCCATAATTAAGTTGCTCGTGCGGCGCTCTCGAAAAAAGAGCTTCAACCCAACATCTCGAAGAAGGTAGCTTTTATTAAAGCCGAGGCCATTAACCTTACCGGCGTAAGCTAACTCATCTAAAAGTAGCCACTCGTAGCCAAGGGATTTCACTACCCGAGCCAACCTCTTGGAGTAGGCCATCTCCGGCGGAAAGAAACCCCTAGGCTGGTAAAGACGCCCAAAGTATTTCTCATTGGTTTGGTGGTTGGAGATGATTTGTCGCTCTATTTCCCGTTGGGGTAAGAGGGGTAAGAAGGCGTGATACTTAGCGCTCTCAGTAAACTCTAATCGGCCGTCGGAAGCCATACTCCGAATAGTGTCCAAGACATCCTGGTAGCCGGCCTTAGAAAGCATTTCCGTAAGCACAGCGTTAATATTCAAGATGAGCTTAGCCTCTTTAGTGTCCAAAAGCCCCTGGAACAGGGGCCTGTAACTCTCATTAACCACCTTCTCCAAGATGTCTGGCATTTGATTAGGTGGCTGGTAAATGTGAAGAAAATTGGCCCACAACATAGCTTAGAAAAAGGTGTCTACTACTCTGCTAACTGGGTGCCAAAGGGGGCTAAACCTCGCTGACGGAAATGAATAGCCTTTCGGTAGAGGTCAAGGTATTTCTTAGCGGAAGCCTCCCAAGAAAAGTCCTGCCGCATAGCCCTAAGGATTAGCTTCTGCCAAGTTTCCTTGTGGTTATAAACCTCCAAAGCCCGTACTAACTGGGCGAAAAAACCCCATTTGTCAAATTCCTTGAAAACAAATCCGGTGCCGCTGTCTTTCAAGGGGTCGAAGTTCTCTACCGTGTCTGCCAATCCTCCTGTAGCTCTTACTACAGGTATACTCCCATAGTGCATAGCTTCGAGTTGAACCATCCCACATGGCTCAAATCGTGATGGCATAACAATCAAGTCAGCCCCAGCAAAAATTAACCGAGGGAGAGTGAAATTCGGCAGTAAGTGAGTTCCTACCTTCCCAGGGAATTTCTCCTCCAGGCTTCGGAGGGACTCAACATAACGAGCCTCCCCACCGCCAACAGCCACAAACTGGACTTCAAAGTCCTTCAAAATGGGCTCTAAGGCCTCAACAGCTAAATCAATACCTTTTTGCTCAGCTAATCGACCTACGTAACTAATGATGGGGGTACTAGCATTCTGAGGCAAGTTAAACTCTTTTTGCAGAGCCAACTTATTCAAAGAGCGTTTCTCAAGGTGGTTCCAATCGTAATTGACCGAGATAAATTTATCTGTGGCGGGATTAAACTCTTGGTAGTCTATCCCATTAACAATGCCAAACAGCTTGCTACGCACCTCCGTTAGTAACTTATCTAAACCTTCGCCAAATTCTGGAGTCAAAATTTCCCGGGAGTAGGTCTCGGAAACAGTGTTCACCGCATCGGCGTAGATAATACCCCGTCGCATAAAGTTTTGCTTATTGAGGCGGTCGCTAAAGAATGGGGCTACCGGAGAATGCCCGTCGTCAAAGTCTAGTTCCGACACATGCAGAGGGTCAAAGTTCCCCTGAAAGCGTAGATTATGAATAGTAAGAACAGTTGCCACCCCCTGAAGCTTCTGGGAATCAGAGTAGTTAGACCTTAGGTAGTTAGGGAGGAGGGCACTATGCCAGTCATTAACATGAATGACATCAGGAACCCAATCGGACTTTTCCAAAAACTCCAAAGCCCCTCGACAAAGAAGCGACCAACGAATGGGGTCATCAACGTAACCGTATACATTGGAGCGGAGCTCGTAGTACTCCATGTTCTCTAAAAAGTAAACGGTGATACCATCCTCCGTCAGGTGCTCCTTAACATTGCAGATGAGGGAACGAGGCTCGTCCTGATCCGTCGGCACTTCCAAACCCGTGTAGGCGACACGGGTGGGAGACTTACTCTCGTCAATAAAACCAAACTTAGGCATCATCAAACGAACATCGTAGCCCAAGGCCTTCATGGCTTTAGACAAAGATTCTGTAACTCGAGCAAAACCACCTACATTAGCAAAAGGAGAGGCCTCAGCGCCAACAATAAGGACCTTTAGCGGCTCTTTGTTTAAGGCGTGAGGCTCAGCAATAAGCCTCTGAACAGCATCAATCAACTTCGTCTTACTCGCCGGCATAACTCACCCATTATAATGCCTGCAAACACCCTTGACAAGCTTAGCCAGAGATGAGATGGTAAGTAAAAGGAAAAAGCAGGGGCTAACAGCTAAGGCACTTTGACAAATCACCCTTCTCCAAGGCCATAAATCTAGAAAGCAAACGCTTTCAACTCCGGCCAGATCCCGCAAATGGAGGCAGACAAGAAAAAAATAGCAAATAAGAAAGTGCCTAGGTCACTAAGCCCCTACATGAAGGACTCGCGAGCCCTCTGGAGGGGCTTTTTTTATTCACTACCTCGGATGGCTTCTCGAGCGACCAGAAGGGGGAAAATAACAATCGCCCTGAAAATCCTCAGCCCCCGCTTCCTTGGTTGATGCACCAGTCGCCACAGCCACTCTAGACCTCGAGCTCGCCAGCTACCGGGGGCTCTAGGGACGGAAGAGCTCCCAGAGTAGTAGTCGAAGGTACCACCCACCCCCACAGCCACCTTTGCGCTAGAAAACTCCAGGTTTCTTACCACCCACTCCTCCTGTCTTGGGTGGCCATAGGCAACAAACAATAAGTCTATCTCCTCCAACCCAAGCCGCTCTCTAATTAGACGATCTGAGTCAACGCTCGGGCTACCAGCATAAGTACCAACTATTTTTAGATTAGGGTAGGCCGCTTTTAAAAAATTGGCTGTCCGGGAAGCTACCCCCTCCTGTGCCCCCAGCAAAAAAACAGAATGCCCCTTATGAGCCGCTTGCTGGCAAAGTGCCAGAAACAGATCACTCCCCGACAAGCGTCGCCTAATAGGGCTGTCTTGCTTACAAAGCAAAAGCGAAAAAACCACGCTCGTAAACTCCCGAGCTACCTGAAGAGCTCTCAGAGCTCGTATGGGAGAGTAAGGGTAACTCAAGATACGGTCGGCCATTAGAAGACCCACGCCATCTGGAATTGATAAATCCGCCCTATTAAGAATCGCCAAGAACTCCTTATTTTTAAGGGCAGTTAGAACAAACTCTGGGTTAGGAGTAACGATGTAATGCTGCTGACCATCGCCAAGGAAAGATTCCACCCTAGCTAAGGCCCCCGGCAGATCAATGGGGTCAAACCAGACTCCCAGCACTGGCCTTCTCCGACAATTAGTCACCATAGGATTAATATCTAACTTAACGCTGAGTTAAACTCTTCTCAAAGTAGCTCAACTGCTCCAAAGCAACCCCAACGCCAGCGACCACACAGAGCAACGGGCTTTCGACTACGTGGGCTGGCACTCCAGTGGAGTTAGTGATGTAGGTGTCAAGGCCGCGCAACAGAGCCGTTCCTCCCGAGAGGAATAATCCCTTGTCGATCACGTCACTGGAGAGCTCGGGGGGTGTCTTCTCCAAAACCTGGCGCACACCTCCCAAGACCTTGTCTAGTACCGGGCGCATAGCTTCGGTTATCTCGTGAGACTTAATAGTCACCGTCCTGGGCAAACCAGCGACTAAGTCCCTCCCACGCACTTCCTTTTCCCAGTTGTCTGCACTCGGTACGGCACTACCGATGTCGATTTTGATCGACTCTGCCGTACGCTCCCCGATTAGCAAGCCATAATTCCTTCTAACGTAAAGGGCAATCGCCTCATCAAGCTGGTTACCGGCCGCCCGAAGACTGCTATTAACCACGATGCCTCCTAAAGAAATGATAGCCACCTCCGTCGTCCCTCCGCCGATATTAACAATCATGTTACCCGAAGCCTCGGCAATAGGTAATTTCGCCCCTACGGCTGCGGCCAAGGGCTCAGGGATTAGGTAAGCAGATCCAGCGCCCGACTGATAGGCAGCTGCCAAAACAGCTCGGGACTCAACCGTAGATACTCCCGTAGGCACGGCGATCATCACTTCGGGCTTTACGAACCGCATAGACCCGCAGACTTTACTCAGGAAGTAGCGAAGGATAGCTTCAGTTATCACATAGTCAGCGATAACTCCATCTCGGAGGGGCCTCGTGACACTAATCTCCTCCGGAGTCCGACCCATCATTTCCTTGGCTTCGTTTCCCACAGCCAAGACCCGCTGGTCGCCGGCGCTAACGGCTACTACTGTGGGTTCATTTAAGACGATGCCCTCTCCAGGAACGTAAACTAAGGAGTTGGCAGTGCCTAAATCAATGGCAATTTTCTTAGATAGAAATTTCATAATTATCTAAGGACAGGCTTCCCCAGGAAGTATAACAACGGAAGAAAGCCTCCTCAAGACCGGGAATTTGCGTCTCTTGGGCAGTTTTGCTAGTATTAAGCCGCTATGACCAAGCCCTTAGTAACCTTTTTGGTGACCATCGTCGGCCTAACCACAGCCTCTTTAGCAGTCATACTTTTTGCCAAAGGCTACCGGTTGAGTTTACCCACTAAAGAGCTTAAAGCTACCGGAATGATCTCCGCCAAATCCTACCCTGAAGGAGCTAAGGTCTTTCTTAACGGTAAACTAGTAACGGTTACCAACAACCCCATCACCGCCCTCAACCCAGGCACTTATCAGCTAAAAATATACAAAGAGGGTTATTTTACCTGGGAAAAGGCTATTCCGGTCTACGAGGAGCTAGTCACAGACGTAGACGCCTTACTAGTGTCTTCCACTCCAAAGCTGGAGCCGCTAACCAACTCTGGGGTTAGTCTAATGGCCATCTCCTCCGACAAAAGCAAGGTGGCCTACTGTACCTCTACTGGAGAAAAGCCGGGCATTTGGATTCTGTACCTAGCTTCCGGATCCCCCATTAACCTTTTTAGGACCAAAAGCCAACTTCTTTTGGCGGATACCCCCAAGGCGGCCTATTCCTTGGCTGAAGCCCTTACCTGGAGCCCAGATGATAGTGAACTCCTCATCCAGATGAACGAGGGGGGCTACTTCTTAGCTAAAGGCGTCGGGAACAGTAGCCTTTCTCTTTCACCAATTTCTAACCCTAGTGAAACACACAAGAGGTGGGAGCGGGATCAACTCAAAAAGAGGCTTTCCTTCTTAGAGACGGTAACTAAGAAGCTGGAAATTCCTGAGCCCATCCTCCAAGCGGCTACCGCCTCCTCTACTCTCTGGTCACCAAGCGAGAGAAAATTTCTTTACCGTAAGGGAGCACAGGATAGTGTCGAGTACCATACCTACAGTCTTGAGGATCCTACCCCCGTGGGGCAGGAAACCAGAGATTTCCTCACGCTTCGCATTAAACCAGAATCAGAAGAGACTACTCGCTTCTTTTGGTACAGTGATGATCGACACTTAGTCACCTTAGAGCAGGACCACCTCCTCAGTCTAATAGAGATCGATGGGGCCAATAAGGTGGCCGTCTTTGCTGGTCCTCTAAAGTCCCCGGAGGTCACTGCCACCCCCAGTGGGGATAAGTTAGTCATTCTCACCTCCTTCAACCCCAACCTGGAATCGAGCATCTACACTCTCAGTCTTTACTAGGGTAGCTAGCCACCTGTTTGGCCGTTACCACCAAGCGGTTCAAGGTCGTCCCCGGAGGGTCGCAGGTTTGCATCAGCAACATAGGCGCGCCATACTGCCTCTTAAGAGGCTCTGTATTAAAGCCGGAAACAATCTCTCGCCGAGTGACTTGGTAGTCGTACCTAGCCCCTAAGTAGAAAATTGAAAGTCGATCATTAGGCTCCAACTTTCTAAGAAGATTAAAGACTGTGGCGTACTTACCTAAGGCCCAGAAGTCTAAAGAGGTATGAGCAAAAACGTAAACCGCCCCCGGTTGACCCGGAAGGGCTGATCCCTGAGCATGAGCGATACCCTCTCGGAGAGCCTGCTTGTAGGCACCTTTATCCGTCAGGCTAACATTGGCAATGACAGGGGCGTTGAGACCGATCTTGTCGCAGACTAGAGAAAATTCCTTAGATACTGGCAAGGAGTAGAGTGGCCAAGGCTCACGACTTAACTGGTTAAAAGCCCCTGGGGTAGAAGAGCCAGGACCTTTTCCCCGAAACCACCGCCAGCGGTACCGCAGCTCACTCCCTATAAGCGGCCAAAATGTTGTTGTTAAGACCAGTAAGCCCGATATTATCAGTATATTAGACAAAGTGCGAGTAAGTATAAACCCGACTAACTTTTTTTTAAGCATCGCTACAAAGGGCTATTGGCTATTAGTAAAAACCCAATGCCCCTAAACCACGAGGGAGAGCCCTCAGAGCATAGGTAATTTGGTCGGGGTAGCCAGACTCGAACTGGCGACCTCACGGACCCGAACCGTGCGCTCTAGCCAACTGAGCTATACCCCGAGACGAGCCAAGGCATAACTATCCTAGCTCTTATTTATGGTAAAATCCAATCGTCACTAGGGCCGGTATAGCTCAATTGGATAGAGCAGTTCCGTCCTAAGGAAAAGATTGGAGGTTCGAGTCCTCCTACCGGCACCACCCTACGCTCTTCGAGCTTCGGGTGGCGCAGCCACACGAAGCGAGGTAGAGCTAGGAGTGCCCGCCGTAGCCCGCCGCAGGCGAGGCGAAGGTGGGCTGCTTGGGGTTTTGCAGTATGGTGCGTTCGCCCAAGGCGGGTAAACCACCGTCGCAAGCTCCACGTGGCAGGCCAGCAACCCCACCTAAGTCACCACCCGGCCCCAGTCGTTCCCATACAAAACCTCTTCTTCCACCAGAGGGTAGCTAACGATTTCCTCAGGTAAGAACCACACCCCTATATCCTTTTCGGCCTCTTCGATGCTACCAGAGGCGTGCACCAAAGTCCTTACTGGCCTCTCCTGGGAGTCTGCCAGCATATAGGAGTCAGGGCAGAAGTCGCCTCGTACTGTACCAGGCTCCGCCTCCAAGGCGTTAGTCGCCCCAACAGTTTTTCTTCCTAACTCTACCGCGTGTGCCCCCTGCCAAACCATGGCCAGAACGGTCCGACCCACGAAGTCCTTAATTAGTTTCTCTCGTACCCACTTACCAATCTCCACGGGAGACCTGCTATCAATCTTACCTCTTTTCTGATAACCGGCTAAGGTCTTTTGCCCCACGCTCTCGTACCAAGCCAAATCGTCTGGGTAGAGCCGCTCCATCTTTTCCCTAGTAGCCACTGTTAATTTGCAGGCAACCAACTTTAAACCACGCCTTTCCAAACGAGTGATCACTTCGCCTACAAACCGCCTCTGAATCCCCTCAGGCTTGACCGAGATAAAAGTTCTCTCCCCCTGAGCATTTAGTTGGCTCATTTTTCTTTAAAAGAGTTCTCCCTAAAGCCGACCCCCTAGGGCTTTGCCCCAGTAGCCACCTATAGGTAAAACTACATCCTTTCTGGAGTTGATACTCCTATTAAACCTAAATTATCCTGGAGAACCTTCCTGGCGGCCATTACTAAGGCTAATCGTTCTCGCTCCAAAAGGTAACCAGACCCCAAGACACGGCACTCCTCGTAGAATTGATGAAACAAGTCGGCTAAGCTGATAGCGTAGGTAGTTAATTGATGCACCGCGTAGCTTCGACTAATATCCTCAATCAATTCTGGGTACTTAAGAAGGTGGCGAATCAACCTCAGCTCCGAAGGTTTGTTCAAATGAGCAAAGGATTCCACCTGGAGTATATCTTCCAAGCTTGATGGGCACCTACTAAGAAGGCTACTCATCCTAGCGTGGGCATATTGGACATAATAAACCGGGTTCTCCTCTGTTTCCTTCTTCACCAACTCCAAGTCAAAATCTAAAGGCGTCTGAGCATCCTTCAAAAGGAAGGAAAACCGAAGGGCATCGCTGCCAATCTCATCGAGCACCTCTTTTGCCAAAATAAAACTACCTTTTCTCTTAGACATAGAAACAACTTGCTCTCCTCGGCGGACCCTAACCCACTGGTAAAGAACTACCTTTAACCGTTCGGGGTCAACACCCAAAGCCGCCATAGCCGCCCTCATCCTGGGTACGTGCCCATGGTGGTTAGCTCCCCAAACATCAATCACTACTCGAAAACCCTGGGCGAACTTATCCCAATGATAGCCAATATCGTTGGAAAAATAGGTGTACTCACCGTTGGATTTTATAACCACGCACTCCCTATCTTTTAAATAGCTGTCGGCCGGGGCAAACCACCAAGCTCCCCCAGCTTCTTTAAGCTTCCCAGCTTTTTGGAGAGTGGATAACGCTTCCTTAGTACGGCCCTTAGAAACTACTTCACTTTCCTTAATCACCCGATCAAAGTTAATGCCCAAACGCTGGCAGAAGTCCAAAGCCTCTTTTAGAAAGAAGGCCACCGCCTCCTTACCGAAGGCAGTGGCTGCCTTATCACTATCGAAACCAAGGTAACGACGGCCTTCTCTGCTAACCAGCCCTTCCGCTAGATCCTGGACATAAGCGCCTTGGTAACCGTCCTCGGGAAAGCTGACCGGCTCATCCCAATGTTTCTTATACCAGTAGAGAACAGATTCCCCCAACTTTTTAACCTGGCCTCCCACATCGTTATGATAATACTCACGCCACACGGAGTAACCTGCCTTGGCTAACACATTGGCTAAGGCGTCGCCTACTGGACCGCCGCGCAGGTTGCCAATGTGCAACGGCCCCGTTGGGTTAGCGCTCACATACTCCACTTGATACTTGATCTGAGAGCGTTCCTGAGCCACTTCTTTCACTGGGCCACCATAACTGCTCCCTTCCGCCAAGATCTGGGCTAGCTGACCGCTAAGCCAAGTATCTGAGAGATAAAAGTTGATAAAACCCGGAGGCTCTACCTTAACCAGAGACAAGTACCCAAAACCTTGATCACTTAAGCGCGCCCTCTCAATAAGAGCAGCGATCTTACAAGCTAACTCCAATGGGCTTTTTACCTCAACTTTACTTGCTTCTTTTAGGGCCCCAAAGTCCCGCAAAGCCAGGTTGGTCGAAAAGTCACCAAAATCCTCAACGTTAGGGTGCTCCAGAGAAATTTCCCCCAAACTTTTTTTAAAAAAAGTGCGCAGCAGCAAAGACAGGTCCCTTTGCAGAACTTCCCGAACCATCTTACTCATAGAGATAAATTCTAGCACTCCCGGAAGTTGAAGTCACTTCATTTTTTCCCAGTTAAGATCCCAACTGGAGCCATCACTAAAGATGGCCACGTTACCGAAGAGATCGGTCCTTAAAACTTTGAGACTATATTGCTCCGCCAAAGATAAAGCCTGATCAGTTGGGTGACCATAAGCGTTAGGTCCTACAGAAAGAACTGACAGCTGGGGAGAGATTTGTTTTAGAAAGTCCTCACATAAAGAAGTTGCAGCGCCGTGATGGGGAACTTTCAGAACCGTCACCTTCTGTTCCAGATCAAGCTGACTTTCAATCGATGTATCAATATCCCCCGTTAACAAAACCGAGAAACCACCGTACCTTACTAGGACCACTACCGAACCGAGGTTGGTATGCCGAATCTCCTGAAGAAAAGCCTTAGAGGGGGGCCAAAGAACCTCGAAGGTCAACTCCCCAAAACTAAAGCGGTCTCCACGAAAGGCTGGTAGTGGTTCTAGGCCACTCGCGACTAAGCTAGCCGCCCAATCTAATTGGACTTCGGTGGTCTGAGGGTATTCATTAGCAATCACTCTATTTACCTGATATCGAGTGAGAACCTCGACCAAACCAGCTAAGTGATCCGCATCCGGATGGGAAGAAATCAGTAAGTCCAAGGAACGATCGTAATAAGGTACGTACTTGTCCAGTTGGCCAACTACGTCGGCTCCCGGCCCCCCATCCTCAAGAACCCTTACCCCCTCCTTTGTCTGGATGTATATTGAATCCCCTTGCCCCACATCTAAAAAAATTACCCCCAGCGGCTTTTTTGAAATTCCCCCACCCAAGTAGCCCCAAACCAAAGAAGGCAGAAGAAGACAACCAGCCAGAAGAACTTTCCTAAGCAAAGTTGATCTCAAAAGAGCCTTCATTCCTTAGACTCCGAGGCTGCGGAACCAAACCTTCTAAAAGAAGGCTTAAAGAGAAAAATAAATAAGCCAAGGCCAAAAACCGTCGCATAGTAGAGAACTAACCAAGTCCGACTCAACTCCACAAAGAGTAATGAGCCCGGCAAGCTCGAGAGGGTGCTTGCCGCCTTAACGAAGTAAGTTAGAGGAATCAGAGCCAAAGAAACTGTCAAAAACAAAAGAGGTCGCAGAAAACTAGGAGTCACCATCGACAAAAATCCCAAGAGCATCGCCGGCTCCACTGACCACAGTAAAGAGAGGTTAGTTAAAGGAGACCAGAACGAAACGCTTTTAAAACGGTAGGCCACCAGAGGCCAGACCAAAGCTTGCGCGGAAAGAGAACTCCAAAAGTCTTCTAAGTAGCGGTACTTGATTATCCCCTTTAAAAAGGGGGCGATGGTCAACAAAGCCAGCGTGGCCAAAAATGAAAGTTGAAAACTCAGATCCTCAACGAGCAAAGGGTTAACCATCACCATAACGACTGCGGCAACTAAAAGAAGTCTCAGGAGAGAACTCGGCCGACCTAAGTAGTCGCCGTAACATACCAGAACCCCCATCAAAAAAGACCTCATCACCGGGGGCTCCGCTCCAGTCAAAAGCGTGTACAGCAAGAGACCTGTTATAGTCACCATTAGGGAGAGGGTTCTTCCTAAAAACCGGCTTATCTTGGTAAGAAACTTTGCCAAGAGAGAAATGTTAAAACCAGAGGCCACCACCACATGCAAAGTACCTGTCCGCCTTAAATCATCAGCAAAGGAATCGGGGAGGCCCACCTTGATACCCAGGAGCATGCCTTTTAAAAGAGCGGCCTCGGGCTCAGGGAAAAGAACTCCTATTTTCCTCGACAGAAGTCCCCTAAAAGAAAGCAGCTTGGCCTTAAAACCAGTGTACCCTTGGTTTTTTGTCACCTCCACTTTAGCTTTGCTTAAAAACGGGCTACCAGCCTGGAGGAGGCCGGTCACTTTTAGATGATCTCCATAATGAAGGCGGGGCCCACCAGCAAAACTAACTTGGAGATTACGGTAGCTGAAGGATTGAAAAGAGCCCTTAACGCTAGGTTCGTCGGCCAGAGTCATCTCGAAGGTTACTGGAGTTACCCCAACCCTTGGGAAGGGAATCCTCAGGTCCTGCCAACGCCGGTACCACAGACACACGAGCATAAAGCCGCCGCTCAGTAGAAGAATATTAACCCAAAGGCTAGGATCACTCGATCGCAACCTGATCACGAATGGACTTAAAAACATTAGAGGGGACGATCCTTCTCTCCAAAAGCTCCTCTACCCTTTGATAGGGGCGGCCGGCCACGATGGCTTGCGCCCTAGCCGGCCCTATCCCCCAAAGGGCATCCAATTCTTGAAGTGAAGCCCGGTTGAGATTAACTTTTAGGGCCGTGGGAGGTGAGACCTTAGTCATCAGGCCCCCTTCGCCCTCGCCAGAAAGGGCCGCCTCCCCCTGATAGGGAAAATATAGCTTATCCCCATCCTCAACTTTAGCGGCCAAGTTAATGTTCTTCTCGACCCAGACTTTATCAGCTGCCGCCGTCAAACCGCCAGCTTCTTGCAAGCAGTGAACCACGCGAGACCCTTCAGGAAGTTCGTAAACAGCGGGTTTAGATACGGCGCCACTCACTTCCACCAAAATTAAGTCCTTCTCCACCAAAGTCGTTTCGCTCTCCGCCCCAGCCACGGGTTCGTAATCAAAAGTGGGTTTAGAAGCTGGAGATCGGGCAACCACCACCCATCCAGCCATAATCATCAGAAAGCTAGCCCCAAGAACAATAGGAAGGTAAGGTTTCACTTAGACTACAAAATTAATTAACTTGCCGGGGACAAAGAACACTTGCTGCACCGGCCGACCGCTAAGGAATTTTTGAACATTGGGAAGACTCTCTGTCAGAGACTGTGTCTTTTCCTTATCCATAGCCAAAGAAACCTCCATTTCAACTCGAGAACGTAAGTGACCATTTACCTGCACCACCATCAGCACCTCATCTTGCTTAATAATTTGAGGGTCAAAGTTCGGCCAAGGTAGGTGGTGAATCGTAAAACTAGAGTCCTTCTGGTAGGCGGAGGGGGCAATTTGTTGGTAAAGCTCCTCAGCTAAGTGGGGGGCCAGGGGAGCTAGCAAACGCAACCATATTTCTGCTTCCTCCCGCCCCAGCTGGCTGCCCTCTTCAGCAATAAGGTTTGTAAATTCCATCATCGCCGCTACCACTGTGTTAAAACGCATAGCCTCCAGATCCTCGGATACTTTCTTAATCAACAAGTGAGTGGCCTTTTGCACCCGAGAAGAACTAGTCTCTGCCAAATGGCTCTCCTCCCCCAAAAGTAATCGCCAGACCCGGCCGAGGAAGCGGGCCGCCCCCTCCACCCCCCGAGGATCCCAGCGAATCATCTGCTCAAAAGGACCCATAAACATCTCGTAAATTCTTAAAGTATCCGCTCCAAAGGATCTCACAATCTCGTCTGGATTGATAACATTACCGAAACTCTTGCTCATTTTACGACCATCCGCCGCTAGAACCACCCCATGTGATCTTCTTTTGGCGTAAGGTTCTGAAAAGCTAACAAGACCTAAGTCAAAGAGGAACTTGTGCCAAAAACGTGAATAGAGCAAATGTAGAGTCGTGTGCTCCATGCCCCCGTTGTAGAGGTCAACGGGCATCCAGTAGTCTAGCTTTCTTTTGTCGGCGATTTCGCTCTGGTTATGGGGATCCAAATAGCGCAGGAAATACCAACTGGAGCCAGCCCAGTTAGGCATAGTGTCGGTTTCCCTCTGGGCGCTCCCCCCGCAGACCGGGCAGGTCGTTTCCACCCAATCTCTCATAGTGGATAAGGGAGACTCCCCAGTCCTACTTGGTTCATATTTTTCGACGAAGGGTAGCTCCACCGGTAACTGATCTTCGGGCACCGGCACTTCTCCGCACTTCGGACAATGGACAATGGGAATAGGCTCTCCCCAATAGTGCTGACGGCTGAAGACCCAATCCCGCAGTTTGTAGTTGACCGAAGGTTCCCCAAGACCCGCCTCTTTCAGACAGCTAACGATGGCCGCCCTAGCCTCAGTTGAAGGTAGCCCATTAAAACTTCCCGAGTTAATAAGCTGGCCGTCACCAGTATAGGCCCCCTGACTGATATCTCCACCCGCGATCACTTCCCGAACCTCCAAATGGTATCTCTTGGCAAAATCGTAATCCCTCTGATCATGAGCCGGCACTACCATAACCGCCCCCCCTCCATAGGTAGCCACTACGTAGTCAGCCACCCAAACCGGCAAGCGCTCCTTACTAATCGGGTTGAGGCAGTAACTGCCAGTGAAGATACCCGTTTTTTCCTTAGAGACTTCCGTTCTCTCAAAGTCGCTTTTCTTCTTGGATTGATTAATGTAACGGTAAACCTCTTCCTTCTGCTCTTTACTAATTAGAGACTCTACTAGAGAATGCTCGGGGGCAAGGACTAAAGCCGTTACTCCTAGCAAAGTGTCCGGGCGAGTGGTAAAAACCGCGACTTTTTCTGAAGACTCCTCCAGAGGGAAAAAAACAGTCGCACCCTCGCTGCGACCAATCCAGTTAATCTGCTGAGCCTTTATTCTAGGTGAGTAATCGACCACCTCCAGGTCATTTAGCAACCTCTCGGCATAAGCAGTAATCCTTAACATCCACTGCTTAACTTCTCGCCTCTCTGTGCTGCCGCCACAGCGTTCGCACTTGCCCCCAATAACCTCCTCGTTGGCTAAACCAATGCGGCAGGAGGGGCACCAGTTAATAGGAATCTTAGCTTGGTAAGCTAATCCTTTTTTGTAGAGTTTCAAAAATATCCATTGTGTCCACCTGTAGTAATTAGGATCGGTAGTGTTTATTTCCCGGTCCCAATCAAAGGACAGCCCCAAGCTTTTTATCTGACGTTTAAAGGTAGCAATATTCTTTTCGGTAGCTTCTTTAGGATGCACCCCTTTCTTAAGGGCGTAGTTTTCCGTCGGCAAGCCGAAGGCGTCCCAACCCATAGGGTAAAGAACATTAAAACCCTCCATCCTTTTCTTCCTAGCGAGAGTATCCAAAGCCGAGTAACTCCTTACATGACCAACGTGAAGGCCGTTACCAGAAGGGTAGGGAAACTCTACTAAAATATACTGTTTGGGTTTAGCAGAAAAATCATGAGCTCGATAGGCCCCTATCTTGTCCCAGTAATCTTGCCACTTCTTTTCGATACTTTGAGGGTCATAGCCAGTCACGAGGGAATTTTATAACGAGGGGATAATTAAAACAACCCAGAAAGCGGGGAAGCCGTGTGGATCTTAGCAAAAACCGGTAAAATCCAGCGATTTATCCACCACCGCCCCTTCGGAGCTACGGCGGGCACTCCTCGCTCTAATCTCGCCTCTGGTGGCCGTAGGCCACCCGAAGCTCGAAGAGCGAAGGGTGGTGGAGCTAACCGGGTTCGAACCGGTGACCTCCTGCATGCCATGCAGGCGCTCTAGCCAGCTGAGCTATAGCCCCTTACCAAAGCTGACGGGAATCATTATACCAAATCAGCGTGAGGGACTCTCTTCGCTCTTTCGGGCATCGAAGACAAGACTGGAGACATTGAGATCTTCAATACCAAAAACGGGGCTAGTCTTAACAGGCTCGATCCTTGGAGGAGCGGCATTAAAAAAAGCCTCCAACTCTCTTTGCAAATCTCTGAAACCCTCACCACTTAGAGCAGAAACGGGAACAACCTTCAGGCCCTTCTCTCTTAAAAAACCTAAGGCTCTCTCAAGAACCTCCTTATTGGGGGCTAAGTCCACCTTGTTAAGCACCACCATCTGAGGCTTAACCTCCAAGCTGTGATCATATTCGGCTAGCTCTTTTCTTACCAAGAGGTAGTTGTTCCAAACTTCCTGAGGAACGGAGACTTCTTCCTCTAGTGGGAAAGCCAGGACGTGAATTAACCCGCGGGTTCTCTTAGCATGCCGAAGAAACTGGTCACCCAAACCCCGGCCCTCGGAGGCCCCCTCAACCAAACCAGGAATGTCTGCCAAGACCACTCCGCTCGGCATCACTCCTAGATTAGGAGATAGGGTAGTAAATGGATAAGGAGCTACCTCACCGTGAGCCGAAGTCAAAGCGTTAAGAAGAGTAGTCTTACCAGCATTAGGAAGGCCCACCAAGCCTAAATCGGCAATCAACTGCACTTCCAATTCCAAATGGCCAGATTCTCCCAAAAAACCCTGAAGTTTGTGGGTGGGAGAAAAATGCTGGTTGCCCTTCCCTCCTAAACCGCCAGAAGCCACTAAGTACTTCTGGCCAGGCTGGTTTAGATCTACTAAAACTTCTCTCGAAGGTAACCCCCTGACCACAGTCCCCAGAGGCACCTTCAGGACCAAGTCATCACCTTGCCGGCCAGTCTTACCGTTGCTACCGCCGCGGCGACCATCCCCCGCCTTAAAAACAGCCTGGGTGTGAAAATCAATAAGGGTGCTAAGATTGGAGTCAGCTATTAGAAAAACGTCGCCGCCTCGACCGCCAGATCCCCCGTCTGGGATCCGCTTTTTCCTAGAGCGGGTGTGAAGAAAGGAGAGACACCCATCCCCACCCCGGCCTCCCTTAACAATAATCTCCGCTAAGTCAACCATTACTGATTTTCCAGTCACTAAAGCACCGAAAGAGGATCTATGTAGCGCCCGTCTTTAGAGATCATCAAGTGAAGGTGCACGCCGGTGGATCGCCCCGTCGTTCCCATCATCCCAATAGTCTGAGCCTTGGTGACTCGATCGCCCACCGAAACGTAGATCTCCCGAAAATGAGCGTAAAGAGAACGGTAACCGTTACCGTGATCAATTTCTACGGCTAACCCAAAGCCGCCAGGCCTCCAGCCAGCCCCAATCACTACCCCCGAGTCAATGGCATAGATGGGGCTTTCCATAGCAATATCAATCGCTGGGTGATAGAAGCTAAAATACTGAGTCAAATAACGCCTATTAGTCGGCCAAGCGAACTGGGCATCGCCCACCACCTGCCCTCCTAAGTCGGGGCGAAAATCATACTCCGAGGTAGGAGGAGGAGCAGGATAAGCCGTTACCGAAGGAGAAGCCGGGGGAATCTTATTTACCGAAGGGGTCTCGGTAGTCGACAAACTAGCTCCAGGAAGGATCAGTTTCTGGCCCACCTGCAGTATGTAAGGCTCATCAATGTAGTTGATGTCTACAATCGCCTGAGTAGCCACGCGGTAAGTAGCCGCGACGCTTTTTAGAGTGTCTCCCGCTTTAACAGCGTACTCGATTCCCGAAACTGGCAGAATAATAAGCTCCTGGCCAGGCTTAAGATAGTTGGAGTTGCCTATGCTGTTGGCTGAAATCAAGGTGTCAACCGTCACCTTAAACTTCTGACCAATAGAAGAGAGGGTATCCCCCTCCTCTACCACGTAATGAATAGGCTCCAAACGAGCGCTTTCCGAGGAAAGGACATTCTTAGGACTACTGACTCCGTAAACGAGATCGGTTCCCGATTCCGCCAAGAGAATATCCGAGTGGTAGGTCTCACTGCGAACCAAACTCGTCCCAGAAAGAAGACCCCCCGTCAAAAAGACCCCCCACGAGAGACCAAAGACAGCGGCGTGAGCTACGGGTCTCCCTAAACGCCCCCGCCCCCAGATCAGTTTCCTTAAGGCAAAGAGCTTAACTTCGACTAGCCAACACCAAGTTCGGGAAAGGACACCCCCCAAAAAAAAGAGGAAAAGACTCAGCTTCCTTGTTAAAAAGGTCACTAAGGCCCACAGAAACTCTAGCAGGTCACTCCCCCAAGGGAGTTTAGGCCCAAAACCCGCCCCCAGATTTAGCTGCTCAGAAAGGGGGTACGCGAGAGGATAAGGTTTTAACATAGAGCCCAAAGCCACCCAAGCCTTCGAGCAGCCAATATTTAAGCACAGTTTAGGGAGGAAAGCAAACGAAGGGAGCTATTTGTTTTCGTGAAGAGTTTCTAGGAATTCCTGGTTGCTTTTAGTCTTTTTCAAGCGGCTTAGAATCAATTCTGTGGCCTCTCGCTCGTCTAAAAGGTCGACCATACGACGCAAACGATACACTTTCTCCAGCGTCTTCTTATCAAAAAGCAGTTCCTCTCTCCTAGTCCCAGAGCGTTGGATGTCAATAGCGGGGTAGATGCGTCTTTCAGCCAACTTCCGATCCAAATGGAGCTCCAAGTTACCAGTCCCCTTAAACTCCTCGTAGATAAGATCGTCCATGCGAGAGCCCGTATCGATCAAAGCTGTAGCGATAATAGTCAAGGAACCAGCGTCTTCAAAATTCCTGGCGGCTCCAAAAAAGTGCTTCGGGGGGTAGAGAGCTACAGGATCAAAGCCTCCCGAGAGGGTTCGCCCAGAGGGAGGAACCACCATATTGTACGCCCGAGCTAAACGAGTAACCGAATCCATCAGAATGATGACATCCTTACCTACTTCGGCTAACCTTTTAGCCCTCTCCAAACACAACTCTGCCATCCTGGTCTGATTCTCGGCGGTTTCATCAAAGTTCGAAGCCAAAACCTCTCCTTTGACACTCCGACGGATATCCGTGACCTCTTCTGGCCTTTCCCCAATAAGAGCCACCATTAAGATAACCCCCTTGTAGTTTTCTGCTAGACCATTGGCGATATCTTTAAGAAGCCAAGTCTTACCAGCCTTGGGCGGAGAAACTATCATACCGCGCTGCCCCTTCCCGATAGGAGAGATTAAATCAATAATTCTAGTGCTTAAAATGTCGGGCTTAGTTTCTAGACGCAGCCATTCATCCGGGTAAACCGGAGTTAACTTCTCAAAGTAAGGGCGCTCCCGAGCCGCCTCAGGGTCCTGACCTTCTACTTTCTCCACCCTAAGCAGAGATAAGTAGCGCTCGTTCTCCTTAGGAGGACGGGCTAAACCTTCCACCATATCCCCCATACGCAAACCAAAACGGCGAATTTGTGACTGGGATATGTAGACATCACAAGGAAGGCTGCGGCCCCCCATATCCTGTCGAGCTTCCTCCTTTTGACGGATAATCCCGTAGTCGGGGAGGATCTCTAAAATACCCCCCACAGAAATACTCCCCTCAGCCGGAGGGGTCTCGCCATTACCGTTGTAATAGGAATTCTTGGTTTGCGGAGCGGGTTCGATTTCTGGAACCATTTCTTAGGAAAACATATCAAGGATTAGATCGCTTTTTTCTATCATTTCTGGGGAAATTGTGAAAGCCCGGTCAACTCCACAGGAGCCGAAACCACCTGCGACTACATCATATTCGTTAAGAAAAAACTTGTCAACTACAAAATACAGCCAGTAATTGGGAAGACGGGCACTGCCCCCACCCGCCTCCCCATTACTAGCTATATTTTACCCGAGTCTTTCAGATCTGGACCTGAGTGCCTGCCCACCACTCAGGCCCAGAACTGCTAGCCTCAGGTATTAGACGCAAAACGGTAGGTAAGAGCCTCCGAGTAGTATCTTAATCCCAAACCCACAAGAACCATAATTCCAGAGCCGACCACCTGCAAAATTGCGACGAGAAAATCACCCAGACTAGTTTCTGGCAGTTCCTCAATCTCCTCACCCCCCTCCGTAGCACTAACTCCCAACACTTCGGGGCCAACAACGGTGAAACTCGTCGTTTTCTTTTCCAGCAAAGTCTCTCCCTCGAATAGTTTGGCGGTCGCCGTCTGAGACTGATCACCATCAGGAACAACTTCGAGAACCAGAGCTTCTAACCCCAGAACCAGTGTTGTCTCGGCGGCTAGGCTACCCCGGTAAACTGTCACTTGCCTTATCTGGGGATCCTCTGACCAACCCAAGTACTCAGGCAAAGACACTTCTAGCCGAACTGGATCAGCTGCAGAGTTGCCTTCATTCCTAACCTCAATCTGGAAGAAGACGCGCTGTCCAGGTAAGAAGAAGTGTTGCGACTTTTCTATCTTATCATAATAACTATCTGTTTGCCAACCAGTACGGAAATAACCCAAGGATAAGTCTGTGTACAAATCCTCCACCTTCTCCACCAGCACCTCCGCTTGAATATTGGCCACGTAGGGGTTGCATCCGTAAAGGACCTTTGGCAAAGTATAACCTTGACTGGTAAAGGGGGAATCTCCCTCAATAGGGCTAGCGACAAAATCTATCTTACCGTCGCCATCATAATCCCAAGTTAATTTAATAGAGCCAGCTACAGACTTTAGGCGGGCATTACTAGATATCCTCAAGTGCACAGATTGCGAAACCTCTTCCACTTCGTCACTTCTGACTGTACCAAAAATGGTAAAATCATTCCCCTCCTCTTCAGGTAGGGCTAAACGGAGGTTAACCTTGGTAGCTTGTGAGGGAACATTTAAGTTATGGATCTCGGCGGACAGAAGTACGGTTTCACCAGGGCTAACTTCAACCTCCGAGGAAAACTTCTGATCCGGTTCAGTCACCTTCCTAACCAAGAGCCGAGTCTCCAAACTGGGAGGCATTACTTTTACGACTCTGGCCCGAAAAGACAGCTGGATATACGACTGCTCACCCCCCACTAAATTACCCAGTAAAATCCCTTTGTCAAAAAGGTTATCGTTATCCCAAGCCTTTTCGTTCATCTCCTCAGTACCATCGCCGTTAAGATCGGCCGTTACCTTAGTAGAGCCAGAAATAGGGACCAACCTTAAATCTGCAGCCCCCAGAGTAACTCGGGTAACATCAGTACTACCAGCGGTGTCCTTTAGGTTAGCATAAACCGTGCTAGTAATGGCGGCCAGGTGGCTGGGGAGCAAGACTCTCACTTCCACATTCTCTGCTGTCGAAGGGACGGCCACGTTCTTAACCTCGATGTAAAACTCAACGATTTGACCTTCGCTGGCGGTAGTGTCGTCTCCCCACCCAGGGCCAGGGTCGCTATCGTTAACCGAAAGGTACTTCATAGAGAGCTCAGCCCCAGCATCCGCTTGAGTAACTCTAGCTAGACCTAGCATCAATAACAAACTAGCCAACATTACTAGAGGGCCTCGTAAACTAAGGGGTAATTTTTTCTGACTAGTGACTCTGGTTATCATCCTTAAGTAACACCAACTTCACCACCAACCGACTGTCATAACTACCCTTATCTGGCTGCCAGTGACCCTCACAAGTAATAAGGGTTGTCGTGGCTTCAGGGGTGGCCGACAACACCTGCCAACGACGAGGGTCTTGTTCAGCGATGATCTCTTTAGACACGACCCGGTACTGATAGTCCTTTATGGATCTTATAGTAATTACATCCCCCTTGGTCAACTGGCCCAAAGAAAAGAAGGCGGCTGGCTGTCCTCCGGGGGAGTCTCGGTGCCCAACCAAAATGGTATTACCCGGTTCTCCCAAACGGGCGCTACCGTAATACCAACCCACCGAATCGGCAGCTGTGGGACTCTCTAAAAACCCTTGGGCAGTAATACCCACAGGCACCACAGCCGCCGACAAGCCAATCTTGTCTATCCTTAGGAACCGGGGCTCAAAGTAGACGTCGGGCACCTCCTTAGTGAGCTCTCGGAAGACCTCTTGGTTCCCCCCTACCAGAGGGGCCCGGACTGTTCCTAAACCCCAAAGAGGGGCCGTCAGCAGTATGCCAAGAGATAGGACAGTACTCTGTATGATCCACATCGTTTAAAAAAAGAAGAGTCTCTTCCGCAAAAAACTCTTCATTGGGAGGCTCTCTCATCTCAGCACCAACGGAAGGTAAACAAGCCACCCTACTACAGCCGGGGTTGCAACCAAGGTTGGTGTATGAGGGGTGTAAGGCCTCGTCGGCGTAGGTGTCCAGGTGGCCATAGCCGTCTGGGGCGGAACAGTGGTTCCTCTCTCCGGAGTTGGAGTTGGATACGCCCCCACCGACGCCTGCGCCAGGAAAAGTACAAGAAGCACCACAGCCACTAGAGTGCTTAATCTCAACCTCCTCATAGTTTCCCTCCTCTCCGTACCCAGTTGGTAATAAAGGCAAAAGATACCTGTTCGCGGAAGAGACTAAAAACCCCTTGACGAAATTTACAAAATTTCTTAACTTGGTCCCTAGTCGCCCACTTTGCCTGTCCAAAAGTGGGGATTGGTCCTAACCCGCGCTGTTACCCGTAAGAGAAGTCTACTTCTCCTGGCTTAGTGCCCGGTACGACGGCGCGGGCTTTTTATCCAAGTCTACAAGTAGCATCATAACCGCCCCCCGGCCGTCTGTCAATCCTATAAGCAGATAGTTGTGGAAAAGTGTCTCACCTATAGTTAGAGGAGGGTTTTGCCAAACACCATACGCCCAGCGTCGGTTTGTAGAACTCGACTAACGCTGATCTCCACCTTTTGGCCTACTAGACCTCGCCCATCCTCGATCACCACCATAGTGCCATCATCCAAAAAGCCCACCCCTTGGTTGTCCGCTCGGCCTTCCTGAATAACTTCGATTGTTAAAGACTCCCCCGGTAAGACAATCGTTTTTAAAGCATTAGCCAAGGAATTAACATTTAGGGTAGGTACTCCCGAGACAGTGGCCACCTTATTGAGATTGTAGTCCACGGTAGCAATCTTACCCCTCAGCTTTTTAGCAACCGAAACCAACTCTTTATCGACATCCTTAACTTTTTTAAAGGTCTTTACTTCTAGAGGGGGCTGACCCAGATTCTTCAGTTCCTCCATAATCGCTAGCCCCCGTCTCCCTCGCTGACGGCGCTGCTTATCTTCGGAATCGGCAACCTTCTGCAGTTCCTCCAAGACGGGAGTAATGACTATTAAGGGGTTGTCCACAAAGCCGGCTCTAACCACATCTAAAAACCGACCGTCAATAAGAGCCGAGGTGTCCACAAGAATTGGGCGGGAGGCAAATTTTGTTGCCTGCTCCCGACTCTTTTGCCTAGCTTCCTGCTTCTTCTTTCTCTTACTCTCTTGCATACTCTTTGACCGCTGGGCCCAAAAGTCCCAGACAGCGCGCCTAACTGTTTTATCTACAATTTCTACCAACCACTGAGTCGCTGATGTCCAGATTCGTTTCCAAAAAGCGGGCAGGCCCAAGAAAGTCAAAGAAGCACTAACGAAGGCGAGCAAACTTTCCCCAAAATAAGGCAGAGCCAGCAGAGGGTGAGCACCGAAATACCAGCTGTAACTAACGTAAACAACCAGAGCCGCTACTAAAAGACTGGCGACTATCCTCCATAACAATTTTCTTAGAGTCATGTCAACTCGCCCTCCTTACCTCAATAAAGGCCATATTGGCGGCTTCCTTTAGAGTGTTAGCCACCTTAGGGCTGATGATGTTTTGGTATCCTAACCGCTTAGCTTCCGCGGACCTTTCGTCAATTAGAGAAACTTGACGAACCTCTCCGGACAAACCCACCTCTCCAAAAACGGCCACCTTGGAGTCCAGAGGGAGGTCTTTAAGACTGGAATTAATAGCCAAGCAAACAGCCAAGTCGACTGCCGGTTCATCGGCCCGCAAGCCAGCAGCGATATTAACGTAAATATCTTGGGATTGGAGTTTGAGACCTAGTCTCTTTTCCAGAACGGCTATCAATAGCAAAAGCCGATTGATAGGAAAACCACTAGCTGTCCTTCTGGGTAAACCAAAGGCGGTTGGGGTAGTCAAAGCCTGAACTTCAACCAGCACCGGCCTTAAGCCCTCGACCAAAACTGTAACCACTGAACCAGACACCCCTATTAAGCGCTCCTCCAAAAAACGGTCAGAGGGGTTAGCCACCCCAATAAGACCCTGAGTCGTCATCTCAAACACCCCCACTTCCCTTACCGAACCAAAACGGTTCTTGGTAGCCCTCAAAATCCTAAAAGACCCCGGTTGACTGCCTTCTAGGTTAAGGACGGCATCGACCAAGTGCTCCAAAACCTTTGGCCCAGCTATACCCCCCTCCTTAGTGACGTGACCAACCATAATTAGAGGAAAATTTTTATTCTTGGCCAGCTGAGTCAAAATATAGGCGGCCTCCCGAACCTGACCTATCGAACCAGCGGAGCCGCCAAGGGATTCTGTAGTTACAGCTTGGATGGAATCGACCACCACCAAAGCTGGGGGATGGGCCAAAAGGTACTCTACCAAAAACTCCACCCTCGTTTCCGGGTAAAGCACCAAGCGGTCGACCTGCAAGTTAAGACGCTGACTTCGAGATTTTACCTGGAGGGGGGACTCCTCCCCGCAGACATAGAGCAGAGGGCCACTTAAAGAATCAAATCCCTTAAGAACTTGGAGCAGTAAAGTACTCTTACCTATCCCAGGTTCCCCAGAGAGGAGAACCACCTCACCCCCCACTAAACCGCCACCAATGCAGCGGTCAAATTCCCCTATCCCGGAAGGAAAACGCCTAAGATCTAGAGGAGAAAGATCGGTCAGCTTTTGCGGCTGGGGCCTAGTAGCCTCCGAAGAGGCACGAAAATTCTTATCCACGGCCGTCTCCACCAAGGCGTTCCACGACCCACAACTAGGACACCTACCCTCCCACCGAGGGCTGCTGGCCCCGCATTGCTGGCAGATATAGATCGACTTCACGCTCTTTGACTTCGCGCTCAAGAGGGGCCACCCCTTGCCAGACCTTAAGAAGATGACTTCTCTCCCGCCACGATCTCCTTGACGCTCAAACCTAGCTTTCTTCGGTGAGAGTCCAGGGAAACAACCTTAGCCTCAACAGCCTCACCTTCTTTAAGAGGACCAACCGTTTCCGACACGTGGATCAAACCATCTAAACCAGGCTCCAACTGAACGAAAGCGCCAAATGGCATTATTTTGGAAACACGGCCCTTAACGATTTTGCCAACGGGATATTTTCCCTCCACCTCCGTCCAGGGATCCTCTAGTAAAGACTTAAGGCTAAGAGAAACCCTACCCGCCTTGGGGTCAACCTCGATGACCTGAGCTTTGAGGGTATCTCCCACATCATAAAGCTTCCCTGGGTAGCTAACCTTGCTCCAAGAGAGCTCGCTGATGTGAACTAAACCCTCAACCCCACCGATATCGACGAAGAGACCAAAAGGCATCACTCCCGTAACGATACCCTCCACTACTTGCCCAACCTCTAGAGTCTGCAGGATTTCCTCTCGCCTTTTCTGGTTCTCTTCGTAACTGACCTCTTTCTCGGAGAGAACTAGACGGTTTTGCGACTTGTCGATCTCAATGATTTTTACTTTAAGGGGCACCCCCACCAATGGAGAGAGCTTCTCCTTAAGGTCGGCCTCTGAACCCTTGGCCTTGGAGGTGTCAATTTCGGCAAAGTGCACTCTATCCAGATGAGAGAGGGGAACAAAACCCCGCACTTCCGTCCCGGCTAGCTCCACCAGTAGACCGCCTTTGTTGTACTCCAAAACTCTCACTTCGAGCGGAGTACCCTGCGAGTACATCTCGTAGAGGTCCCGCCAAACCCTTTCTTTTTCCGCCCTCTTCACAGACAGAACCAGGTAACCCTGGTCGTTCTCCACCTGAGTAACAGAGGCCAAAATAGGGTCACCTACAGAAAGCTCCCTGGCCAAACCCTTCTCACTGTCATCTTGATTAAGGAGAATGATCCCTTCTGATTTTCCGCCGACATCTACCAGAATCTCGTCCTTGCTAACGGAGATTACTTTTCCCTCAACCAGCTCTCCGTACTTAAAGGTCTTAACATCCAGGCCGTATTTTTCCACCAAATCGGCCATTGATTCAACCCTGGCTAACTTTTTAACTTCTGACAACAGCAATCACCTCCTATAAAGATAAAGATTTGGAACCATTATGAATCCTTCTTCCTCCAACGTCCAGATCGTAAAAACTTAGTAGAAGTCCGAGCCCGCCCTCGCGGGGCGGGCTCTAACATAAACAGGGCGTGGGCGTATTTTCCCGAGGGGTCGCCCCCCAAGTATCTTCCGCGCTGGATTGCTTAACGACTCTGTTCGGAATGGGAAGAGGTGTTACCAATCCGCTCTGCACACCCTGAAAACTGGGTAGAATGGAAATGACATCCTGTAAAAAGCTTTCGATCTATTAGTACGGCTCGGCTCGTCTGACGAACTGCCAGCTTCTAACATCTAACTAACAACAAAGTTGCTAGTTGTCAGTTGTCGACTGCCAGCCCGAAGGACTGCACGCCTTACGGCGCTTACACCTACCGCCTATCAACCTAGTAGTCTCCTAGGGATCTAATGACGATTTCTAATCTTGGGGTGCGCTTCGAGCTTAGATGCTTTCAGCTCTTATCGCTGCCGAACGTAGCTACCCAGCGATGCCCTTGGAAGGACAACTGGTGCACTAGAGGTTCGTCCATCGAGGTCCTCTCGTACTATCGATAGCTCCCCTCAGAAATCGAGCGCCCATCATGGATAGAGACCGAACTGTCTTACGACGTTCTGAACCCAGCTCGCGTACCGCTTTAATCGGCGAACAGCCGAACCCTTGGGACCTTCTCCAGCCCCAGGATGCGATGAGCCGACATCGAGGTGCCAAACCGGATCGTCGATATGGACTCTCGGATCCGATCAGCCTGTTATCCCCGGGGTAGCTTTTATCCGATAAGCTCCGAGCGTTCCATAACGCTGCGGAGGATCACTAAGCCCAACTTTCGTTCCTGCTCGACTTGTAGGTCTCGCAGTTAAGCTCCCTTTTGCCTTTACACTTACAGTCCCGTTTCCATAGGGACTAAGGGAACCTTGGGGCACCTGAGTTACTTTTTATCAGGTGACCGCCCCAGTCAAACTGCCCACCAGGCATTGTCCCCTACCCCGATTAGGGGTTAGGGTGAGAAACAAAATCCAGAAAGGGTGGTATTTCACTGGCCCCGCCGTAGCTCTTGCGAGCGACGGTGGGTCCCACCTATTCTACACAGTCCAAATCTCGTTTCAGTACCAAGCTACAGTAAAGCTCCACGGGGTCTTTTTGTCCAATGATGGGTAGGCCGCATCTTCACAGCCACTTCAATTTCGCCGGGTCGATGGTCAAGACAGTGCTCAAGTCGTGAAGCCTTTCATGCAGGCCGGAACTTACCCGGCAAGGGGTTACGCTACCTTAGAACAGTTATAGTTACTGCTGCCGTTCACCCGGGCTTAGTTCGCGAGCTTTCACCCACGAGTTTAACCTACGGGCACTGGGCAGGCTTCAGCCCCTATACTTCACCTTACGGTTTAAGCAGAGACCTGTGTTTTTGTTAAACAGTCGCTTGAGCCATTTCTGTGCCCCCTACCGCGCCCTCCGGGCGAGAAAATCCCCATTACCAAATTCCAAATCTCAAACAAATCCAAATGTTCAAATGTCCAATGTTCAAAACAATAGATGTTCTGATCATTTAGATTTTTGAGTTTTGGTCATTGCTTGGTCATTGGTTATTGGTGCTTGGAATTTCCTTGTCCGAAGGACAAGGCAGGGCCGCCTTTTCCCTAAGTTACGGCGGTAATTTGCCGAGTTCCTTAACCATCGTTCTCCCGTTCACCTTGGTATTCTCTACCGGCCCACCTGTGTCGGTTTGCGGTACGGTTTCCTAAGCCTCTCCTTAGAGGTTTTTCCCGAGAGCTTAACGCCACCAAATCGCCCGCCTTACGTTGGACTCTCCCACAGCTCGCCTTAAAACGCCTCCGGCGGATTTGCCTACCAGAGACTAGCTCGCTGCTTAGACTTCACAATCCACGCGAAGCTTGGTGTATCAAACTCTGTCACCCCATCGTGATAACGAGGCTTAACAAGTAGCCGAATATTAACGGCTTGTCCATCGACTACGCCTTTCGGCCTCGCCTTAGGACCGACTAACCCTGTCCTGACTGACATTGGACAGGAAACCTTGGGCTTTCGGTGGTCTGGGTTTTCACCAGACAACGCTACTCATACCGGCATTCTCACTTGAAGTTGCTCCAGCAACCCTTACGAGTCACCTTCGATGCCACTTCAACGCTCCCCTACCAACCTCGCCCTCCGGGCGAGGAAATCCTAAATCCAAAATCCCAATAACCAAACAAATTACAATATTCAAAATCTAAATGATCAAGGCTAGGTGTGTTTTGATATTTGGTCATTTGAATTCGGGTATTGTTTGGAATTTGGTGCTTGGTGCTTAGAATTTCCTTGTCCGAAGGACAAGGCCCTGCAGCTTCGGTAGTAAGCTTAAGCCCCGAGTAATTTTCGGTGCCTCCTGCCATCGGGTAGTGAGTTTTTACACTTTCTTTGAAGGATGGCTACCTCTGAGCCTACCTCCTACGTGTCTATGGCAGAAAACTTCCTTCACCACTAAGCTTACATTTAGGGACCTTATCTGACAGTCTGGGTTGTTTCCCTCTCGACCATGGAACTTGCTCCCACAGACTGGCTCCCTCGTCCAAAGGTTGAGTGTATTCGGAGTTTGGTAGGAAGGAGTACCCTTGCGGGCCTACCGTTCCTTTCAGTAGCTCTACCCCACTCAACTGCAACGAGAGGACATACCTACATATGTTTCGGGGAGAACCAGCTATCGCCAGGTTCGATTAGCATATTACCCCTAACCGCAGCTCATCCGAGCCTTTTGCAACAGACAACAGTTCGGGCCTCCATCCCTCTTTCGAGGGACTTCACCCTGGCCACGGTTAGCTCACCTGGCTTCGGGTCTAGTTCTGTCAGTGTATACGCCCTTATCAGACTCGGTTTCCCTACGCCTCCGGACCTTAAGCCCTTAGACAAACTGAACAGAACAAACTCGCCGGCTCATTCTTCAATAGGCACGACGTTACCTTGTGCGAAGCACAAGGCTCCGTCTGCTTGGCAGCATGTGGTTTCAGATTCTATTTCACTCCCCTCACCGGGGTTCTTTTCACCTTTCCCTCACGGTACTTGTTCACTATCGGTCACTTAGAGTATTTAGCCTTTCCCGATGGTCCGGGATCCTTCCCACAGGGTTAGCGTGCCCCGCGGTACTCAAGATGTCAGCAAGAGATCAACCCCTTTTGGATACAAGGCTGTAACTTTCTTTGGCCGGACTTTCCAGACCGTTCTCCTAGGGAAGTCGATTTTTTAAAACTCTTTCTCACTCAAAGTGATAGCTAACTCTTATAACCCCCTGCACCGAATGGTACAGGGTTTAGGCTCTTCCCTTTTCGCTCGCCACTACTAAGGGAATGCGCTCGCCCTCCGGGCGAGAAAATCCCAAAAATCTACAGTCTCGTCAGCGTTAATCGGTAACGGTAACGATGCCCGTTTCGTCTTTCGGTTACGTCTATCGTCTTCACTAACGTAACCGATTGACCACAGATGATACGGGCTTCGTAACCGCGAGACGATTTACCCGAACGCTGTTTTGGAATTTCCTTGTCCGAAGGACAAGCCTTTTTTTCTCTTCCTCCAGCTACTAAGATGTTTCAGTTCGCTGGGTTTCCTCCACTTTGCCTATGAATTCAGCAAAGGGTCTCGCCTCATAGGCGAGGGGTTCCCCCATTCGGAAATCCCCGAGTTATAATGCTTGTTGTCAGCTCCTCGAGGCTTATCGCAGACTACCGCGTCCTTCTTCGGCTCTAAGTGCCAAGGCATCCACCACATGCCGTAAATTGCTTTTACCAAGATGATATTTCTATATTCTACCCAGTTTTCAAGGTGCTTTCTCCACAGTTTTTTTAGTTTTTTTGCGTGGCCTGTGCCACGTGGATCTTAGCGATAACCGGTAAAATCCAGCCGCTTTGTCCACCTCCGCTCCTTCGGAGCTACGGCGGACACTGTAAAGCTCTAAGATCTTTACGTGGTGGACCTGGTCGGATTTGAACCGACGACCCCCTCGATGCAAACGAGGTGCGCTTCCGCTGCGCCACAGGCCCATTAAACTGTTAACAGCTTCTTATTCCTCCGTAGCCCCGTACGCATATGTGGGACGAAGGAGGGCGAATCATCCGCCTCCGTCTCGCCAGTTGGCGAGCTACGGCGGATCGACCACTGGTAGGCTCTTCTTTTTTAGCTAATAGCCGACCAACCACCCTCCTACGCTCTTCGAGCTTCGGAGGGTTGATGGTTGGTAAACTCTCCTTTGACAAGCTCAGGATCGTTAACCAACCAATCAAAAAAATCCGCCCGAAGGCGGATACGACATAAGGCGACCGAAACACGGACACTCAGCCCGGTTGCTTCAAAAGCCTAACTTGTGACCTTCCCGTATCCATCCTCAGGAGAGGATACTACTTGACCTAACCAACCTTGTCAAGGCCTCTTGCTAACAGCAGTCACTATAGATAGAATAGTGACCGCAGAGTTTAGGGGCTCTTAGCTCAGCTGGTTAGAGCGGGACGTAAAGTCCAGCTCTGCTGGACAACGTCCCTGCCGCGTGGTCGCCGTAGGCGACTTTACGCGGCGCTTCTCTGACCCGCCTGCCAAAAAGCGCGCGTAATTCAGCGGTAGAACGACACGTAAAAAATCGCTCGGTGATTTTCACGTGCCATGCTTCTCTGGGTTTTTGGGCACGTAGCTCAGATGGTTAGAGCGCGTCTCTGATAAAGACGAGGTCTCTGGTTCGAATCCAGACGTGCCCACCACGTAAAGATCTTAGCGAAGCGCGTCGCCTACATAGCGACGCGGTGAGCTTAGAGCTTTACAGTGTCCGCCGTAGCTCCGAAGGAGCGGAGGTGGACAAAGCGGCTGGATTTTACCGGTTATCGCTAAGATCTAACGTGGCACAGGCCACAAGTAGAAACAAAAAAAACCACCCTTGCGGGTGGTTTTCTTTTTTTAAAAAATCGAGACTAAAAGGTGGAAAGAATTCGTTTGGGGGTTTTAAGGCTAACCCCGCTAACCTGTGTTGACTTAATAGCAAACTGTGAGAAGTTTGCCCAACTAATTCCGTTAACGAGATTTAAGGTCCATCTAGCCATCAATCTCTGAGAATTAGCCTAATGTTCTCCTTAGAAAGGAGGTGATCCAGCCCCAGATTCCCCTAGGGCTACCTTGTTACGACTTAGCGCTGGTCACCGACCCTGCTCTAGATCCAGCTGAGCTGGAGTTTCAAGCAGTTTCGACTTCCCTCGCTTGACGGGCGGTGATCGGACTTTAGAGCTATTGTCCACCCCGCGCGGACGTGCGCATCTAGCGCATCCGGCGAGTCCCTACTGTTCCAAACTACTCCTAAGTTTGATAATTGCCTTCCTCCCGGAAGCGGTTAGATGCTTTTTATCTTGCATCATCTCCGCCACCTGACAAAAAAGGGCGAAATCCTTTCTCTTCTTAGCCTGCAAAGGATTAGCTTTAAAGAAAGGAATCAATCTCTCGGAGATATCCTTAAAATTAGAGACTTTCAGCTTTACGTGCGGACGCCATTTTTTGTAGCGCTTATACTCTAAACGGTAGAGGCTTCCGCAACCTAAAGTCTGTCTAATTCTTTCAAGGATTTCTCGATCGTCTTCTCTTAACTCGATCTCGAAAAGAAGACGAATCTCCCTACCGCCCTTATTGACGGTGATGGAAAAACAACCTTCACCATCAACAAAACCGGCAATGTAGTCTGGAGTTAGTGTAGAGTTCATCCCTTCCTATGAACCTGTTAGATTCATAGTACTATGGAATCCGCTGACTTCCTACAGCCTATCTTTAGCTCTGATGCTTGTAGGATCTCCCTGGGTCATTTAGGCGACTCTTTCCGGCATTCCCAAAAGAGCTTTTTAATAGTAACTTCCCTGCAGTACACATGCAGGTCGTCACGCTCTTAATAGAGTATTCTTGAGACTGCCCTTTGCATATTGGACCCTTCAGACTGTCCCTTACGGGAATAGTCCTGTCCTCAGCTACCCACCAAGCTAAGCCTAATGGGGATGGATTCGCACCATCTAGCCACCTGAACTGCCAGGCGCGTTTATTCTTGTACAAGACCCGAGAACGTATTCACCGCCGTATTGCTGACCGGCGATTACTAGCGATTCCAACTTCATGGGGGCGAGTTTCAGCCCCCAATCCGAACTGAGACCGGCTTTAAGGGATTGGCTTCCCCTTGCAGGGTAGCAACCCGTTGTCCCGGCCATTGTCGCATGTGTGTCGCCCCAGGCATAAAGGCCATGCTGACTTGACGTCATCCCCACCTTCCTCCCGCTTGCGCAGGCAGTCTTGCTAGAGTGATACAACTAACAATAGGGGTTGCGCTCGATAAAGGACTTAACCTAACATCTCACGACTCGAGCTGACGACAGCCATGCAACACCTGTGCACTACCCTCGAAGGATCGCCCACCTTTCGGTGGGTTTGCAAGTGCATGTCAAACCTGGGTAAGGTTCTACGGTTATCATCGTATTAAACCACATACCTCACCGCTTGTGCGGGTCCCCGTCAATTCCTTTGAGTTTTAGCCTTGCGGCCGTACTTCCCAGGCGGGATACTTAACGCGTTAGCTTCGACGCCCACTCTCGACCAATGGCCGAGAACAGGTATCTAGTATCCATAGTTTACAGCGTGGACTACACGGGTATCTAATCCGTTTCGCTCCCCACGCTTTCGTCTCTCAGCGTCAAGACAGAGCCAGGTAGCTGCCTTCGCCCTCGGTATTCCTGGTGAGATCAACGCATTTCACCGCTCCACCACCAGTTCCGCTACCCCCTCTCTGCTTCCAGAAAGGTAGTATAGTCAGCCAGCCTTGGGTTAGGCCCAAGGATTTTACTGACTACTTGCCATTCCGCCTACAGAACTCTTTACGCCCAATAAATCCGGACAACGCTTGCACCCTACGTGTTACCGCTGCTGCTGGCACGTAGTTAGCCGGTGCTTCTTAACAGAGGTTTACAACCCGAAGGCCTTCATCCCTCACGCGACGTCGCTGCGTCAGACTTTCGTCCATTGCGCAAGATTCCCGATTGCTGCCACCCGTAGGTGTAGGGCCCGTGTCTCAGTGCCCTTGTGGGGGGCCACGCTCTCACGCCCCCTACCCGTCACCGCCTTGGTAGGCCATTACCCCACCAACTAGCTGATAGGCCGCAGGCCAATCGCCGAGCAGAATCGAGCTAAGCTCGAAACCTTTACTCTTCGATTGCTCGAAGAGACCATCAAGAATTAGCCAGCCTTTCGACTGGTTATTCTTGTCTCGGCGGTATGTTCCCACGTATTACTCACCCGTTCGCCGCTAACCTCGCACGCAGCACGAGAAAATTCCAAAAAACAAATTCCAAATTACAAACAATGACCAATGTTCAAAATCCAAAATTCTAAACGGTAGCCTTTGCTTGGATTTTTGATCAATTGGAATTTATTTGGTGCTTGTGATTTGGTGCTTGGAATTTCCTGGTGCTACGCACAAGGCCCGCTCGACTTGCATACCTTAGGCACGCCGCCAGCGTTCGTCCTGAGCCAGGATCAAACTCTCAAAGAAATTCTTTCCACCTTTTAATCCCGAATGCTCACTTTCAGTTTTCAAGGTGCCAAAAAGTTAGGTCTAAAAAACCTCCCCTTTCCAGGTCGGGGAAGTTGATCAAGTACCAAACTCGCGAGCCATTATAGCTAATTAAAGAACTTAAGTCAACCACTTTAAGGGCTGGAAGGTAGAATAACCCCACCACCCAGAAGCTGGGCACCCCGATAAAAGACGGCACTTTGGCCCGGAGTAAGGGATCTTAGCGGCTCAGAAGAAGCCACTAAAGCCTTCCTAGCAGATACTTTAGTAACAGTCGCCCGAAAGGGGAGGCTTAGGTAGCGAATCTGAACCTCCGCTTCTAGCCGGTCCCCTTTGGAGAAAGATTCTTGGCAGCTTTTGTCCAACCAGTTAATCTCCTCCACCCCAAAAGGCTTTTTCGGCGCAGGCTCTTCTCGACCCACTATTATCTCATTTAGAGCCGGAACCAACTTCAAAACATACAACGGGACACCGGCTTGAGCCGTAGAGTTAAGATGCGGGTCTACAGAAAAACCATGCCGCTGACCAACCGTGTACAAACCTACTCCCTGGTGACTGCCAATTACCGTGCCCGAGAGGTCCCTTACTAGGCCTGGTTTAATTTTATTTGGGGTTTTACGCTGGAGGAAGTCGCGGTAGTCTGACCCACCTAGGAAACAAACCCCTTGACTCTCAGGCCGGCTGCATACGGGTAAATTGTGTACTCTTGCGTAGCTTCGCACCCGTTCTTTAGACATTCCCCCCACAGGGAAAATGATATTAGGAAGGTACTCAGATTCAATTTTCCATAAAAAGTAGCTCTGATCTTTCTTTCTATCCTTACCTCTGCTTATATTATAGGTGAAGGAGGCGCCGAACGAACGGCTTTTTTTCACCTGCGCATAGTGCCCCGTAGCCAGCCGCTGGCAACCATCCTTAAGGGACCTTAAGTAAAGCAAACCAAACTTCACTCTAGCGTTACACCAAACACAAGGATTAGGAGTCTCCCCTTCAAGGTAGGACTGGCAATAGGGCTCAATGATCAGTTCCCTAAACTCTCTCTCCCAGTGAAGAGCTAAAAAGGGAATTCCCAAGGCCTGAGCTACCGCTTCGGCCTGGTCTTCAGTTTCCTCGGCGCCATTTCTACGCAAGCACAGGTGATAACCCAAAACTTGGTAGCCCTGATCCTTTAGAAGAGAAGCCGCCACCGCGCTATCGACTCCCCCGCTAAGAGCCACTGCCACCCTTTCTTTTCTGAGCATATAAAGATTTTAAAGGTTGAAGTTAAAAAAGGCGAGAAAACCAATAACCTAAGGCTGAGCCAATGGTCAGGCCCAAAAACGCCGCCAACAATATCTGCAGGCGGGGTGCCAAAGAGAAGGTGACGGAGGTCTTTGAGTTCTTAAGAGCCCCAGCGACAATCTGACCACGGACAGGCATAACTCCCTGAGTATAGTCGAAGACTAATTAGTTGCCAACCTCTTTTTTAGTCCGTGGTCTGGTAAACCCGGATCAAATCGTCCTCGTAAAAGACTGGCTTAGTTTGAAGGTAGTCGTCTATAAAAGCAGAGTAGACAAAACAATCGGGGTTCTGAAGTAAGTAAAGGTGTAAGATTAAATAACGAATATTGCTAGCCTTAAGGGCAGTGAATAGGGCATCCACCGGCTGGTCTTTGAGAATCCGATTGGCTTTCTCAGCGGTGAACGAGGGGCAGAAAGAGTGGTAAAGAGCTGGGTTATCTATAAGAAACTGCCCCACCCGAGTGGTTAAGGAGAAGCTAGAAATGTAACCACCCGCTATCTTGCGGTGGTGAAGAGTCTGGGTGTAATTAGCAAAAGCGTGTCTATCAGAGGCCTCAAAATTAGGAAGATTAGCCACAGCGAATTCTGCCTGGTCGTTCCGAATAACTTCGTAGAAGAGGCTGACCGGCTCTTTAAGCATGGGTAGAGGCCACCATAATCTTTCCCCCACCAAGGCCAGCAGTAAAACAATCCACACCCATCTTCTCTTTTTGGTAGTCGCGCTCTCGAAGAACTCCGCGGTGTTGATCGAAAGCCAAACGACTAAAAACAAAAGAACAAAGATCGCTAGGCGAGCGGGTACCCTCAACCAGGAGGCCCCAGGAAACTTCATCAGCAGAGCGTATGGCAAGGGCGCGTAAGCCTGACCCAGCCAGCGGAGCCGATCACCTAAAGACAAGGTGAGAAAAATCAGCGCCGACCAAAACCAACCGCGCCCGCCCAGATGAGAAAAACCTCTTATTACAAAAAGCCCTACCGCCGCGAGTACCTCCAACCACCCCAAAAAAGTGACTGCCTCCGTCTCATTAAATGAGTGGTACCGAGCAAAAATTTTTGAAGTGGACAGGAGCTGACCCAAATTGCTCCTCGGGGCAGGAAGAAAAAAACTGCTCCCATCAGCTCCCCCAAATACATACGAGGATCCCTCCGAAAGAGCTGTCTCTCCGGTCAGAAAACCTTGAACAATGGGCAAGCTCAAGGGCAACAGACCACAAAAAGCGATCAGAAGCCAGTGGTAGATACGAATCTTCCTCAACCAAAAAAGGTAGGGAGATACAAAGCCTCGGAAATTCAGCCAGTACTCGCAACTTAAAAGACAGAGTAGTCCTACTCCCGTGAAGGCTAAATAACTCCAAGACCCTACACCTACCAAAAAAAGAGCGGCAGAACAGTATAAGACGTTTCTTGTGGAAGGGCTGTCTTTTACTCGCAGGTACGCCAAGAAAAAGAGGGGCACCCAACCAAAAGCAATCAAATTAGTATGCCCCCCTAGAAGATGGGCTATCTGGTAAGGGGAAAAGCCAACCGCCACCCCAGCCAAAAAGGCTAAAGCAGAGCTTGTCGTTAGGTAGGTCACCAGAAGGTAGACGGATAGCGCGCTAAAAGAAAGGGCAAGTAAGCAGTAGATGTTGTAAATCAACAGCTGATTAGCAACCACCAGCTGGGCTAAGGCGGAAAAAATGGGAAAGAAAAGACCATCGTAACTGGCCCCTAGGCGAAACCCATTAGGGTAGTACAAGTAATCGCTCCAAGCTAAAGGGTTTTTACGAAGGTGAAAAACGGCTTGGTGAAACCACCAGCCAAGCCAAAGGTGGGAATTGGCATCGTTTCCACCTATGATAAGCTGGGAGAGATTAGTGACAGCAGGGTAGGTAAAAAATAAGGACAAACCGAAGTAAGCGGTCACAACTAAAAAGAGTCTTTTTCTCGGACTGGAGTTTTTCAACGGGCGCATATAGAATTGAGCTTATGAGCAACTGTAAGTTCCGAAGGTTGGCCTCAACCCTTCTGGCCACCTGGCTACTCTTCTATTGTAGCAACTCTTCCCTAGCTCAGGTGAACTTTCCCCAGGAGTCCCGGTCACCTTTTAGTCTCTCGGAAACCTGGAGTCGATTGTGGGCCGGTATTAAACATTTCTTCAAAGAGGGGCCTTCCACTGAGTTCATCTCTCCGGTCGAAGTTAAAGAAACAGTAGGAGCCAATCCTCAGCCGGTACCAGTCATTAGCGAGGAAAATTACCCTTATCAGGCCCAAAGTCCAAACTACAAGCTCGGTTACAACTACAACTCAGGCGGTCTAGCCTCACCCACCCCCCCGCCAGCCGAAGAGGAAAACGAGGAAGCATCCGCGGCTCAATTAGCAGAAAACAAGAGCCCCGGCGAAGTTATTGGCGATAAAGTAGATCGAACATCCCGCGAAATCAACGGCTGGACTCAGGACACTAACGTTTTGATAGCGCTAGTGTTTGCCGGTTTAGTCTCGGGGGTAGGCCTCATCTCCCTGATAATTCGCCGGATTATAGGTAAAACTCGCCAGGCCAAAAGCTTCCCCCCGGCTGCTTTGGTGATCCTAGTTTTAGGCAGTTTGCTTTTAGTAAACCCCAGCCAGTGCCTGGCTTATTCGGAAATGAACTCCGCCAGTTACAAGATCAAAGATTGGGACCTAACCCAAGGAGGGGGTCGAGGCACTTCTAACAGTTATCTTTTAGACCAAGCGGTCGGGCAAGCCTTCCAAGGACTTAAGGCGGGGTCCGCCTATAAGATCCGTGAGGGAATTTTTTATTACCAGGGCGTTATTAGCCTCGTCTGCGCCGAGGCCACTGTTAACTTACCTGCGGTAACCTCCGGCACTCCTCAAAACACCACGGGCAATTGCACAGTCACCACCGATTCCGCTAGCGGATACCAGCTCTACGCCTCAGAAAACCAGGATCTGGAGCATGATATCGAGAGCGACCTTTATATCACCCCAGTCAGCCTCGGCTCTTATGGCAGTCCCCTTCCTTGGGAAACAGGCACCGATTTAGGTTTGGGCTTCTCTCTGTCTGGCGCTAGCGTCCAAAATAAATGGAACGGGGGCGGTAACTTTTCCAGCTTTGTTAGCGGCTCTCCTGGAGAAATTAACAATTACGCTACCGCCGTAGCCGGCGGCACTAATATCACCTTTACCTATCAGATTGATGTCACCGCTGACCAAAAAGCAGGAGGCTACCAAAACGAAGTCTCCTACTACGCAACAACCGACTTCTTTCAGTAAAAGGCGGGCCTTTGGGTTAGTGAGCTTATGCTTAGCAGCCTCAACTTTAGGCTCCGGACTAGTAGGGCCAGCGCAAGCCCAGCCCATCGGTGCCCAAATCTCCCCAGTAGCTGTTGAAAAAGAAATGCGGCCAGGGGAAATCACCACCGTCACTTTGTCGGTCTTCAACCCCTTCCAGTATCAGCAGACTATGGACATATTTGCTATGGACTTCTTCCCCCAAGATGCTCAAGGTGGCTTGGGGTTTGTGGAATACAGCAACCCGCAGTTCTCCCTCTCTCGGTGGCTGGACTTTCCTAAGGAAATCCCTTCCCTAAACCCGCAGGGAGAGGCTAAGATCAGTGTGGAAATAGCTATCCCGCCTAATGCCCTGGCAGGTAGCCACTTCGCCGCTGTTTTTACTTCTCCCCGAGTTAAGGGAGGGCCAGACAGCTCCGCTCAGTACCAAATTAGGCAGAGGGTAGCTGTAGGTTCCATCTTTTTAATCAAGGTCCTTGGGGAAACGGGCTTGCCTGATCCTTACGCGGGAGAAGCGGGCGATCTGGAGTTAAACTCCCGTTTCCAACTAGGTGGGTACCCTATCCTCACGGAAGCCCCTAGTTTTAAAATGACTTTTAAAAACACCGGTTTGTTCCATCAAATAGTCTGGGGAGGCCTGGAGATCTACAATCCTTGGGGAAAACGGCAGTACTCCAAGCATCTACCAGAGCATCGAGTGCTACCCAAAGCCTCCTCCCTCTTTCAGGAAAAGTGGTCTGGTCCAAGGTGGCTAGGGGTCTACACCGCTAAGACCACTCTCCTTTTTGGGGCAGAAGGGCAGAATCAAACTACTAGAGAGCGCCGCTTCGTCTACATCAACCCCCCGGCCTTGCTGGCCCTGTCTCTAGGGCTAGCTCTAGCGGTCTTCTTACGACAAAGGCGGCGGCGCACACCCACTACCAGCCCAGAAAGTCGCAACCATGAAACTTAAATGGCGAGACCTAGCCTCTATCATTATCTTGGGAGTAGCCCTTCTACCCTTCCTCTACCCCCACCTTGAGGGAAGTCGAGTCCTAGTAGCCGGCGATGTCGGTGGCAGTGACGCCACTGATTTCGTCTACTCCACCAAATTTTTCCTAGCTCAAAAAATAAAGGGCAGGCAATTGCCTCTCTGGGGTAATGATATAGGTTTTGGCTTTCCCTTAGCCGCAGAAGGCCAGGTTCAAGCCTTTTACCCCCTGTCCCTCCTTTTTTTAGTTCTGCCAATAGGCGCCGGCATAGTTGTCAGTCTTTGGTTAACGCTGCTTACCCTTGGAGCCGGTCTCTACCTGCTAGGCCGTTGCCACAGACTCCCCATTCTGGTCTCCCTCCTGAGCGCCTCAGCGTTCACCCTTTCTTCAGCTGTCACTATGCGCTGGAAGCACCCTGCCTTACTTTGTTCTCTCAGCTGGCTCCCTTTAGAGCTTCTGGTCATAGAACTTTGGAGCCGGGAAGTCTCTCTTAACCTTAAATGGCAAAGCCAAATCAAATCAGCTCTTAAGCTAGGTTTTTTGATTGGCCTCCAGTTCCTGGCGGGGCACCCCCAAACCACCCTCTATTCTCTAACCGCGATTTCTCTCTATGCCTTTCTAAAGGCTATTTTGAACCGAAGCCAAGCGAAGTTGCCTCAAGCCGCCCTAGTGGATACCCTCCTCGTGCAGTACCTATTGCAAACTCTTTTTCTAATGGGTCTGGCCTTAGTAGTCGGCCTTTTAATCGGGGCTCCCCAGGTCCTAGCCACCTGGGAGCTTAATCCTTTCTCGCAACTTAAAACCCTCTCCATTCGGGACCAGCTTCCTTTTCCCTTTAAGCTAAAGCACCTCATCACCTTCCTGGTCCCCTTCAGCTTTGGTGATCCCTCACTGCTGGCACCGTACCTAAAATTTAACCCGCAGGAACTGGCTTGGGAGATTTCCCTTTACCCCGGACTGTTTTTCGCTTTTTTAGTCATCATAGGAGTTTTGGGCTTCCGCCTCAGACAAGCCAGAGACTATCTCTGGCTATTTTTAGCCCTCATTTTTATCCTTTTTGGAACCGGAAACTTATTAGGGGGCTTGCCTCTTTTTAATCGCTTCCGCGTCCCGGGCCGATTCTTGATCCTCGCTCTCCTCTTTACCTGCCTATTGGGAGGCTCCCTTCTAAACAACTTTCTAACCGAGATCAAAGCCAAAACCTTTAGCCCCCTTCCCAAGCAGCGCCGCTGGCAACTAAGCACCCAACAGCTCCTAACCCCTGCTCTGGTAATCCTACTTTTGGCCAACGGCATCGATCTTTGGGTTCATCTTCGTCAATACAATGTCTCTCTCCCAGAACCAGCCTGGCTAAACAACCCCACAGCTCACTACCTTGAGAGTCGCCTAGGCCCAACCCAGCGCTTCGCTACCTTAGACCCAGTGTTTATCTATAACCGCCTTTACGCCGAACAGAGAGGCTGGCGCTCCCAACCCGAAGCCTACACCGATTACTGGCAAGCTTTACCACCTAACTCCGGGCTGGTCTTTAACCTGCCCAGCTTGGAAGCCTACGCCGGTGCCCTCCTAAAAAAGAACCTCAATTTCTCTCTTTACGCCCACAGCGCCTTCATCCCTAACGAAAGCGGTGGGCTCTCGGTAGCCCCAGCGGCTAAACCACTATTGGCCCTTTCTGCGGCCAAGTATTTCCTTTCCCCCCAAGAAATCACCGATCAAGACTTTCAACTGGTAAAAGAACTCCCCTTCGCTCACCTGGAGAACCCCTCTTCTTTGAAAATCTACGAGTACCAAAAGAGCTTGCCGCTCTTCTTCTTGGTTTCCCGATTAGAAAAAACTGCCAATCTGCAAGAGACTCAGCAAAGAATCGCTTTTGGCAACTACTGGCCTAGTCAAACAGCCTTCAGCGAAGCCGTCCCCGAGTCTAAGGACTACACGGGGCAGGGAAGATTGGAGCTAAGGGAGGAGCAAGATGGGTACTTTCTTTGGGATTTCGAAAGCCCTCTCCCTCAGCTTTTGTTCATCTCGGAAACCTTCTACCCCGGCTGGCAAGCCACTATTGACGGTAATAAAAGCCCTCTTATTCCTGCTAACTACGCTTTTATGGCCGTGGAAGTCCCCGCGGGCAAGCACCTCGTCTCCCTCCAGTACCGACCCACCTACCTGCCTCTAGCCTTTTATCTTTCTGGAGGCACTCTTCTCCTCGGTGGTTTAGCTCTGATAGTTTTCCGAAGGCGGGGTTAGGATGGCAGTTATGAAAGGCGCTTGGCCCTTCCTATTTCTGCTGCTGTTTAACCTTCTCTTCTTTAATCCCGTTCTTCGTCAGGGCCAAATGTTCGTGACCGCCGGCCTCATCAACAGCGACTTACTAAACCAAAATTACCCTCTCAAGGATTTTTACGCTAGCCAAATCAAGCAAGGCCACCTTCCCCTCTGGTGCGATCAGTTCGGCAATGGTTTTCCCATCCTAGCGGAGGGGCAAGCGGGAGTCCTCTACCCCCTAAACCTCCTAATTTTCTACCTTTTGCCTATGCCTTTAGCCTTTTCTTTCTCTCTTGCCCTACACTACCTTTTGACCAGTTGGGGGATGTACTGGCTAGCCCGCCAAGCGTTCCACTTGACCAAGGTTCCCAGCCTCGTGGCCAGTCTAAGCTTTGCCTACGGATCCTTTATGATCAGTCACCTTTCCCATCTTAACCTCACTCAGGTAGTCACCTGGCTCCCTATAGCTCTTCTGGGGCTGGAACTAAGAATCCAATCCCGCCTCAGCCGATCTCAGTTGATCGTGATCTTGGTCATCACACAAAGCCTATCTATTCTAGCGGGGCATCCCTCGGCCTTCTTTTTTAATCTCCTCTTCTTGGGCTTTTATACTATCGTTCGCTCCTCCCACCTAAAAGTTAGGGGTTCTATTTTCCGAGCCGAGCCCCTAATGGAGCTTGTCTTAGCCGTTCTAGTCAGCCTTGGCATTACTGCTGCTCAACTGCTACCGACCTGGGAACTCCTGCAACTGTCCTCCCGAAATCAGGGCTTCTCTTACCAAGCCTCCACCTTCTACAAAGTAACTGGGGGAGACATGCTCTCCTTCTTTCGGGCGCAACTACCAATGTTTTCTAAACCGGTGGTAGCCAATTTAGAAGAGGGAACGCACAGTCCTTGGGAGTCATACCTCTACCAAGGCTGGCTTATTCCTCCTCTCTTGTGCCTGGGAACCTACTTTTTGCTCAAGAAAAACCATCTTCCCAAAGCCGTGCTAGTGACGGGACTTTTTGGCTTCCTATTTTTCTTAGGGCGAGCCACGCCTCTTTATGAGATCCTTTGGCGGACTCTACCCCTAATGACTAAGATGAGATACTCCACCCGGTTCTTGGTGGCCTGGCAAATAGTCGCTAGTTTGCTAGCCGCCGCCGGAGCTCATTGGCTCCTCCAAAGACAAAAGATGATCACCAAAAAAGTCCTGGCCCCAGCGCTGTTGATAGTTCTGTCGGCGGATCTCTACTGCCACCAACAGCCCATCAACCCCCTAGGGAAGGCGGAGGACTGGCTTAAGCCACCCCCCGCGGCCGTGTTTCTAAAGGAGAATCTTAACGGCCACCGCTTCTATAGTTCCAATGCTAACGCTTTTGACCCCCATCTAGTCAGTCAGCCGAATCAGCAGCTAGCCTTTAAAAACATTTTGCCCACTAACTATCATCTGCTCTTTCAAATTCCTAACATTTCCCCCATCATAGGGGGGTTTCTCCCCAAAAGAGAGGAGGAGCTCACTGAGTTGGCCTCCAGAGCCGCTTTGTGGGCCCCACAAAAAGAAGAGATCATTCCCCTCCCCGCTTTTAACCGCCTTCTTCAAGTTAAGGGAGCCAAATACGCCCTTACCGACCTTCCCCTGTCCAGCCCCGACTTCCAACTCGTCCACACCTATCCCCTAGATCCCCCCCAACAGCGCCTCGTTCTTTTGACCACCTCCCAAAACTGGCAAGCCGACTATGATTGGGGGACAGTCACCACTAAGCAAATCTATCTTTACGAAAAACAGATGGTCAATCCCCCTGCCCGCTTGTTCTACCACTTCCAAGCGGCCACCAGTGACTCGGAGGCGCTTCAGCTACTTAGTCAGGGAGATTTTTCTCTAGGCGAACGGGTAATCCTTACTCAACCACCTAGTGACTTGAGTCTGGGGGCTCCGCCCACCGAGACCGAGAAGAGCCGTCAAGTCAAGCTCCTAAAAGATAGTGATCAAGAAAAAATCTACCTGGTGGACACACCGGCCCCCGCTATCCTAGCTACTACCGACTACAGCTACCCTGGCTGGGTAGTGTATGTTAACAACCAAAAAAAGCCGCTGTTAACGGCCAATTATAACTTTAAGGCGGTGGCCCTGGAAGAAAAAGGGTCGAGCGAGGTCCGCTTCCACCTAGAATCAGCCAGCTTTGCCAGAGGTCTTAAAATCAGTCTCGTCTGCCTCGCGCTCACCTCCCTCGGCACTATCTTCACCCACAAAGAATTTTTTCTTAAGGCGACGCACCCCCAGCAAAAGTAGGATTACCAGTGCCAGCAGTATCGCCAGCCTTAAGGGGAAAGCCCAAAAATAAATCTCCGCGGTGGCTGTTTGTTCCTGGCCGGCCTTGCCGTAATAAACGGTGGCCACCGCCCGGTACTTGCCGATTAATAGGAGGCGGGTCCATTCGGTCTTAAGACGACGGACCTTATCGGGAAAAACCCTCTGAGGAGCAATCTCCACCTGGTCAACCTTACCGCCAAACCAATCATAAATCTCTAAGTAGCCATAGGGAGAGTAATGAACCGTTCCCTCGTTTTGGAAGCGTAAAACAAAAGGCACTGGACCCAAATCCACAAACTTTAGAGGCACTACCTTCCCCAAGAAGGGAATTATTAGAGAGTCCTCCACTGGCAGAAACTCTAAGAGAGAGCCTTGGTACGAAATGTCACCTGGTAAGGTTCCCAATAAAATCATACCCACCCCACCGCTAGTGCCGATAGCTACCCCCTCCGTCCGTTGAGTCGGGGTCTCCGTCATAGCTAAGAGTAAACCATAATGCCCCCCGACCTCAGCATCCTCGGGTACCGTTAGGGTGAGAGTCACCTTTTGAGGCTGGTGGGGCTGAAGAGTAAATTGCTCCGGGCTCACTTTTAGCCACTGGGACAAAGAGTAACGAGAGTGGGCATCCTTCTCAAACTGGTAAGTCCCCTCTTCGTCATCTTTAATTGTCAGGTCGTAAACACCTACCGTTATTTCTTGGGGGGAGCTGAGGGAAGGGTTAAAGACTTCGATTTTCTCCAGGGTTTGCTGGCCCGGAGTCATATCAAACTCTATGAGGGTCGGCGAGATCTGCAAAGCCGATTGGGCGTAAAGAACAGAGGGATACCGAACCGTAAGAAAACCCAACCCCAGGATCAACAGCGCCAGCTTTAATCTCATCTTCATACCATATTTTTAACACTCTTAAGACTTTCCCGGCAAGAGCCAACTATCTCCTAAACTCCTCGGGGCGATTACTTCCTGGCGAGTAGAGTCTAATTACAATTTTTCAAGGACCAATAACCAATGAATTTTCATCCTTTCGTCATTCTGACCCTGAGCTGGTCGAACAGGGTAGCGCCTGCGGGCTAGATTCCTCACTGCGTTCGGAATGACTATGTACAGCTTTGTTCCCACAACCATCCACTGACTACTGACTACTGGCGACTGGCAGCTGGCTCCGACTGCTATACTAAGGTTGTGAAAATCGCCAAGGTTCTCCCGACTTTAGTGATCATTGCCTCCCTAACCTTCATAGGGGCTCTCTCCATCCAGGCGGTCAGCAACGCTGACGCTTGGTTTCACCTCAGAGTCGGTCAGTACATCTTAGAGACCCATTCTTTTCCCCAAAAAGATGTTATGTCACACACTGCCTACGGGCGGGGTTGGGTAGTTCACTCCTGGGCCTACAGCCTAGTCGCCTACTGGATGTCCCAGCGCTTTGGCCTTGATTCCATCGCCTTAATCCGCCTTGCCTGCGCCTTAGGAGCCAGTGTTTTTGTACTAAAAACAGCTCGGCTAATTAAAGCCCCGCTTTCTTTAACCGCCCTCATTATGGCCTTCTCCTTTTCCACCATCTCCATAGCCTGGATGGACAGGCCCCATGTCGTCGGCCACTTTCTGATCGTAGTCAGTGTTTTCCTGATCCTAACCTACTCCCAAAAAAAGACCCGCACTATTTGGCTCCTACCGCTGCTGACCCTCATCTGGGCCAATTGCCACGCCAGCCTGCCCTTCGTTTTCGTTCTTTTAGGGCTCTACGTAGCTACCAACTGGCTGGAAGTAAAATGGCTGCACCGAGGTGCCCCCCCTCCCGGAGGCTACGGCACCCTCCTGGGAGCAGGTGGACTAAGCCTAGCCTCTTCCTTAGTCAACCCTTACGGTCTGCGACTCTATCAATATTTTTTTAAAATCACCCCCACTGCCAACCATAACATTTATGAGTGGCTCCCCCTCGCCAACTTCTTTGAGGATCACTATGTGCAATCTTTCAACGTTCTCTTAATCTTCACGCTAGCGGCCCTTTTGCTAACGGCGGTCTTCCAAGCTCAGAAAGTAACCCTGTGGGAAGTTTGCCTAACAGGGGTTTTGACCTGGATGGCACTGTCGGCTTTGAGACACATCGTTATTTTTGCCTTCGTCTTAACCCCCTTTTTGGCCAAAAACCTCTCCTGGTTGGGCAGGGCCGGACTAAACCGCCTACCCGTTTTGAGGAAAAGGTACTGGATCCCACTTGGGCAGGTCTCAGCTCTAGGCGCCCTCCTGTGGTTCACCCTCCCTCCCCTATCAAATATTTGGCATGGGGCCTGGGGAGTCAGCTACGCTATGCTCCCGCTTAAAGCAGTGGAGTTCGTAAAGCAACACCCCATCCAGGGCAATATGTACAATCACTTTAACTGGGGCGGCTACCTGATCTGGAAGCTTTACCCCCGCCAGCTGACCTTTATCGATGGGAGATTGGATATGTTCGTCCCCGACATTTACCAAGACTGGCTAATTCCCGCTTCCGGAGGCGAGGGCTGGGAGAAGATCTTTGACAAATATAATGTGGCGTGGGTAATTTTCCCCTCAACTGGCGTCTGGCCCGAGTTACAAGAACACTCGGGCCCAGAGAAAGACTGGGCCTTGGTTTACTGGGACGACACCGCCAGTATTTTCCTTAGACGAGGGGAAGGTAACGCCCAAATCATCAACTCCTTTGAGTACCAAGCTATTACCCCCACTGACCCCTATTTACCCTGCCTGCCGGACAAAGCGGACGAGGCTATCAGGGAGTACCAGAGAGTAATTGACGAAGCGGGTACCTTTGGAGTAACGGCTCGTAACAAACTGGGTGTTCTCTACTCCCTAAAAGGAGACCAAGAGCTGGCTAAAAGTTATTTTCAACAAGCCCTTGCGCTTAATCCTGGCTACGCTTCGGCCGCCAGCAATTTGGGCATCGTCTACGAGCGGGAACAAGCCTACGACTTAGCCCTGAAGTCTTTTCTGCAAGCGGTTAAGGCTGACCCCAAGTTTACCCAGGCTTATCTCCACCTAGGTCATCTTTATGCCTACCAAAAAGGCAATTATCAGCTAGGGGCTCAGTTCCTACAAAAGTACCATGACCTCATCACAGACCCCGAACAGCGCTATTTTATTTCGCTGGAAATCCAGAACCTAAAAAGAAACGTAGAAACCCTAGAAAACGGCCTTGACAAACATGCACCTTAGGCTATAGATTATTGACAAACATGCACCTTAGGCTATAGATTGAGACGGGTTAGATTTAGGTGTGTGTCTTTAAGGGTAGACTATGCAAAACCTGCCTCCAACGCTCCTCAGCAAGAAAGATAAGCCCTTGTTTCGTATTCGCCTGCGGCCTCAGCAGTTTTTTTACCGCGGCACCTGGCTAGGCCTGCTAACGCTCCTGCTCTTTTGCTACTGGGCAGGGAGTGAGAAGACCTTAGCTCAAGCGGCTGCCACCTCTAATACCTCGACTATCACTGTCACCGCCACCGTCACCCCCGCCATTGCCCTCTATGTTTCGGCCACTACGGTAGATTTGGGAAGCGTCACTTCGGGGACCGATGTTTATAATACCGCTAATTTAACCGTTGCTTCCAACTGCCAAGACGGCTATAAACTCTACGCTTTCTATACTAAAAACCTCCAGCACGACACCGTCACTTCCCAGTACATCGCGCCGACCAATCTCGGTTCTGCCGCTGGCCCATCTCCCTATACTGGTACCGGCTTGGGATTTAGCCTTAGTGGAGCCGCCGCCGACCTAGTGCAAGCTAAATGGAACGCCGCCGCCGGCAGCGTTAGTGCCAATTACTCCTCCTTTACCAGCGGCACTTCGGGGATAGAAGTCAACAACTACGCCAACTACTCCTCTGGTAACACGATCATCACCGTTCTTTTCCGGCTCGATGTCACCGCCAGTCAGTACTCCGGCCCCTACACCACTGAGACCAAGTGGTACGCAGTGACTAACTCCTAAAAGAGACCACTCCAATTCTCAAAGACCGATTTTCAACCTCGACTCAGGGTCAGGGTGAGAGCGGCCTATCCTGTCATTCCGAGCGGAGCGAGGAATCTAGCCCTCAGGCGCCACCTCGTAGTGCCTCATTAGGCTACAGAGTACTTAAGGTGACTTAAAACGCGCTGAGGCTAGATCCTTCCCCTTCGCTACGCTCAGGGTCAGGATGACGGAAGGATAAAAATTCATTGAACAGCTACTAACCCTAGCCTCTCAGCTCGTTTTCCTTTAAACTCTATCTGTGAAGGCGAAGTGGCTGCTTTTGGCAGTCCTAATAGGACTAACCTCTTTCTTTTACCTAAAAACCCTGCCCCTAGGCTTGACTTGGGAAAATGGAGAATTGTATGAAGGAAGGTTGGCGCAAATTGTGGCTCAGGAAGGACCGTCAGCCCTGCCCCTATCCCCACTGCACTGGCTCTTGAGTTCTTTTTTACTCAAAATATCCCCTCAACTGGAAACGCTCACCTACCTTTCCCTAACCGCCTCTAGCTTAACCCTCCTCTGCCTCGGGGCCCTCCTTTACCAACTAACCCGCAGCCTCCCCTCAGCCCTTTTAGGAGTAGCTTTCCTCGGAACCCACCCCCTTTACTGGCAGTACAGCACCAATGTCAACGTCAACCTTACCTGCTTAACCTTCTTCGGCTGGGGCAACCTTTTTCTGAGCCAAGCTCTCTCCAAAAAGGATCCTACCTTTAACTGGGTCGGAGCCGGTCTCGGGTACGGCATGGCCTTAGCTACTTTCCCTCAAGCGAGCGTCTTCGTGATAGCCTTGGTAATCTTTAATCTGGTATCCAGACTGCCCCTCCGGGTCCGCTTCTACCAAATTCTAGGCATGCTTCTGGGACTGCTACCTCTTATCAGTCTAGTGGTAAGTTCGCCATATAGCTTACTAGAGGGGTGGGTAGCCTGGCTTCAGCCTTTGGACTTAGCTCCCCCCACCCTCTGGTCCCGGCTCAGCCAGCAGGCACTCCTCGTTTTTTCCACCCCTACCTGGCCCCTCTTTGTCTTCGTAGCCCTAGGCTGGCTCTGGGAAGCTCCTAAGCATCTCCACCATGACGCTCGGAGATTTATCCGCTTTCTGGGAGCCACCTGGCTGCTAGACTTACTGTTTAACGGGCTACACGCTACTCCTAACCAAGCAATCTATGTCTTGCCAGAATTGTGGCTAGCGGCCCTTCTGGCCGGTCTGGGTTTTGACCTTTTGGCGAGACTGCTGATCCCGCTGGTTAAAGACCACCTGGCAGTCGCTTACGAAAACCGCTACTGGCTAGTCATCATCCGCTCTAAGGAAAAGGGCCTCTTTAGTCAAGGGCTGATCTACCTCGTTCTGGGCACGCTAGGACTGCTACCACCCCTTTTGGGAGCTAAAGCTATCCACGCCGTAGCCGCTTCCGGCAGTCGGGATGCCGCCGAGCTCTACATAGAAGAAGTAATTCACAGCGCTAGCCCTAAGGCCCTTATTGTTAGTGATGACCAGAAGATCGCCGCGGCGCTCGCCTACCTTGCCCTCAGCCAACCAAGCCAAGGTTGGCTGGCAATAGCCACCGACTTACCCTTCAACCAAAGTCAGCTCGACTCCCTTAGGGGCCAGTTCCCCTCGCTTCCCCAAGAGGCCCTGGCGCCCACTCAACAAGAAGCCGGCCTAGAAGCCCTTACGGGATTTATCGATGAGGCACTAGTTAGCAGACCGGTTTATTTTGCGCCAGCCAGCCGCCCTCCCCCAGGAACCGAAGTAGTCTGGGAAAACTTTAAGTTGACTTCGACGGGTCCTCTTTTTAAACTGACTAGGATGTAGAAGATGTTGGTAACATCTAACCAAGCGCCAGGGCTTGATAGAGCGCGAGAGACAGCGCCTGCGGGCTAGATTCCTCGCTCCGCTCGGAATGACTCCGCGTTCCCCCCGTCATTCTGACCCTGAGCTTGCCGAAGGGGAAGAATCTAGCCTCAGCGCCGTCTGCCGTCATCCTGAGCGCTAGGACACGCTGCGGCTAGATTCCTCGCTCCGCTCGGAATGACGGGGTAGGCTACTCGGAATGACTATGTACATCTTATGACTAAGAAACTAAAGAGCCCGCTAAGCGTTGTGTTACTGCTAGTTCTACCAACGCTTGTTTATCTTAAAACCCTCCCCCCTTCCCTCACCTGGGAGCACTTTGCTTCCGACGGGGGAGAACTGATTGCCACCGTTTACACTTGGGGCATCCCCCATCCCCCCGGCACCCCCCTGTATGTGCTCCTAGGTCAACCCTGGCGCTACTTACCTTTCGTAACCGACCCGGCCCAAAAGTTTAACCTGATGTCCACTTTCTTCGCCTTGGGAACTTTACTAGTCGCCTATAAAATCGTCTCCGAACAGCTTTCCGCTTGCTTCTTGGCCTTCCTAACTATCCCCTTCTTAGCCTTCGGGACGACTTTTTGGTCCCAAGCCATCGTGGCCGAGGTCCTCTCCCTCAACGTTTTCCTAATCTCCTTCTTAACCCTGCTGCTTTGGCGCTGGCACCAGCAGCCTCAAAAAACCAAGTACCTCTACGGCGCCTTTTTCATCTACGGGCTGACCCTTACTAATCACACCTCCTCCTTATGTTTCTTGCCGGCCATCATCTACCTTGTCGGGGTTACTAATCACCGCCAGCTGACCGAGGTCAAACGAGTGGCTAAACTAGCCTTATTAATTCTTTTAGGGCTGGCACCTTACCTTTATCTGCTAATCAGAGCCCAAAGCAATCCCCCCCTTAACTGGGGCGACCCCTCCACCCTCATTCGTTTCTTTAATCACATCACCGCCAAAGAGTACCAGCAGTTTCTTTTTTTCCGGAATCAAAGGTTAGTCGTGGACAACTTTTACAGGGCCCTAAGGGTCTTCTGGGAAAATTTTAATCCCTTAGGCACCGCCCTCATCTTCCTGGGCCTCTTCGCTACTCCCTCAACCAGGTTTAGAAACTTCCTCCTGTTCGCCATACTTTTTCAGGTGGTCGTCAACTCCAACTACAACATCTATAACATCGAAACCTTCTACCTACCCAGTTTACTTTTCTTAAACTTAATTCTGGGATTAGGGCTTAAGGAAGCGTGGGCGATTGTCCTTAAATTGGCCGGAAAGATCCGTCTGCGACAGCACCTCCTCTTTTTTAGTTTAGATGTGGGGCAACTACTAGGAAGAGGCACTAAAAAGATTGAATACAGCCAGCACCAAGCCTTTCTCGGCCTCTCCGCTTTGGTTATCCTCGGGGCAGGCTTCTATAATGTTTTCTTTAATTGGGAAAAAGTCAACCTGAGCCAGGATCGGGAAGCCGACCAGTTTGGCCGCCAAACCTTTGCCGTCCTCGAGCCGGGGGCCATTGTGGTCACAGGTACGGATCGCTACACTTTGGGGCTGATGTACCATCGCTACGTGGTCTTTCCGGACCGGGAAGATGTGGTTTTGGTCAGCAACGGCACTTTCCTTAAAAATTATTGGCAAGTGGATACCCTTAGGCGCCACTTCCCTCAACTAAAATACCCAGAGATCACTCCAGAGACGATGCCCCAAAAAGAGGCGGAGGCCAAAGAAAAGCTTTTGGAGTTCATTGCCCTCAACCTCCCCGAGCACCCGATTTACTTGGCCGAGGTTTACCCGCCTTTTGACCCTAACTTTACCGTGCGCAGTGTCTTTGAAGATAAATATGTGGTCGAAAGCCAGGGCCCGGTCTACAAGATTGTGGGGGAAGAAGAGGATTAGTCATTCTGACCCTGAGCTTGCCGAAGGGGAAGGATCTAGCCTCAGCGCCGTCTGCCGTCATCCTGAGCGCTAGCGAAGGATCTAGCGAAGGCGAGCTCGGCTCGCCTGAGCGTAAGAGATGCGCCTTCGGCTAGATTCCTCGCTCCGCTCGGAATGACAGGATAGGCCGCTCGGAATGACGCTACTCTATTCCCGTCATTCTGAGCCTGAGAGAATCGAAGGCGAAGAATCTAGCAACAGCGGCTATGTCATCCTGACCCTGAGCGTAGCGAAGGGGAAGGATCTAGCCTCAGCGCTCCCCCTCAACCCATCCCACAGCCGACTACTGGCTACTACTTAGCCTCAATGGCCGCTACGGGGCAGGAAGCAGCTGCTTCTTTGATTTTATCCTCCGGGTCACCCTGAGGATCCTTGACCTGTGACTTCCCATCCGCCCCCAGCTCGAAAGTATTGGGAGCTATGGAAACGCACAAGCCGCAGCCGATGCAGAGAGATTTGTTTACGGCAATTTCCATAAAGTTAAAAACCTCCTCCTATTAGTAGTTAGAGAGATTAGGAATTAGAAATCTTCAAGTATCTATAAGCGCCTCGCGCCGCCACCGCTCCTTCAGCACACGCGGTGACGATCTGCTGGAAGCCCGCCGAGCCCGTAGTTATGTCCCCCGCCGCAAAGACACCAGCCACGGAAGTACTCTGGTCTTCCCTAACCACAATATATCCCCCCTCGTTCTCCTCAACCCCCAACTGATCCGCCAACTGGCGGTTAGGAACGCCACCGATCTCAATAAAAACCCCAGCGACAGCCAAGTCTTGACTGCCGTGGTAAGGCGGGTTGAGCTTTATCCCGCTCACCTTTGCTTGACCGAGAATAGCTTCCACCACTGTGCCTGCAACTAGGGTAATTTTGGGATTATTTTTGGCCATCTCCACAAAACTGGGCTTAGCTTTAAAATCGTCTCGGCGATGGATAAGAAAGACTTTCTCGGCCTGATTAGCGAGATCCAGAGCTGCCGTAAAAGCCCCGTCACCCCCGCCCACCACCGCCACCGTCTTCCCCCGGTACAAGGGTCCGTCGCAGGTGGAACAGTAGGAAACGCCTTTACCTGTAAGCTCTTTTTCTCCTGGCACACCCAACTTCCGCCTCTCTGTACCAGCAGCGATTAGTAGGCTTTTAGCAGTATAGCAGTCCCCATTGACAGAGGCAGTCAGGGGACCGTCGGCCACTTTCCTTTCCAAAGAGGTCACCGACCCGTAGAGAATCTCCACGCCCAACCCCTGAGCCTGGGCTAGCATCTTCTGAGCCAACTCTGACCCAGAGATAGAGCTAAAGCCGGGATAGTTTTCAATGAGGTAATTTTGAGATAGCAAACCTCCAGGGTTTTCTGCTATAACGAGGGTTTTTAGGCTATACCGCAAGGCGTAGATGGCCGCGGTCAATCCGGCTGGCCCGGCGCCGATGATTATCAAATCATAAAAATCTGCCACGGGTCTAGCGGTTACGGTAACGATGCCCGTATCGGCTTACGTCAGGCGTCTACCGTCAAAGACCCGAAAGACTTTACCGATAAACGAAACGGGCTTCGTAACCGTTACCGTAACCTCTTACTGAACCTCAAGGTTACCTTGATTACCAAAGATAGCATCATGCATCTCCCAATACTTTCCCTGCTCCTTAGCACATAGAGACGCTACAGCTAGCTTGAGGGCTGGTTCACCGTGAAAAGGCAAGGCCTTAAAAACCAACCGGACCTTGCCAGAATCCACGTAGTCACGAATGACGCCAGGAACAGCCGCCTCCCAACCTGGGCTGCGCTCCTTAAGAGCGGCCTGGACATCCTGTTCCCTAAAGCCCGCTCCCGCGGCGCAATAGGGACAGAGGAAATCAGAAAACTCGATGATCGTCACGGGAGCCGCCTCGTCCCCACGCGCGGGGTCATCTTCACCGACTTGGGGAGCGTTGGCTTCGGGCTCAGAGGAGCGGTTCCCCGACAGTTCTTCCTCAATAATCCTTTTAAACTCCGAATATGGCTGCGCCCCTACTAACAAGCGGCCGTTTATAAAGTAGCTGGGTGTGCCGTCTACCCCCGCCTCTTGAGCCAAAGCCTGGTCCGCCTCCACCACAGAGGCATATTTCCCCGAAGCCAAGCAATTATCAAAATCCGACCGGTTCAGACCCACTTGATCAGCTAGATCAGCTACGCTTACCTGCGCTACAGCGGCTTCTTCGGCCAAAACTTCCTCTTGAGTTCCCTCTGTTCCCGCAGGGCTAGGAGAGCCGGACAAACTTTTCTTGGGGCTGGTGTACAAAACCGCCCCGGCTACCAAAGCTCCAGCCAAGACGATGGCTGTGGGAACCGCCCAAGATTTACCCCCCTCGGAGGAACCAGATGATTGAGACATAGATTAAAGAACCGAAATACTATAAGGGGCAGCCGCTTGTCTATAGTATTTGAGGCTTCCTCAATTTAATAAAAACGCCTTTAAAAGGCTTTCTTCTTAGAATCAGAGCCAAGGTAGCCCCTATAACTACCAGCAGAGAAAGCAGTTGAGCTAAACGCCAATCAGCGATCGTCCAACTCTCAATGCGCAAGCTTTCTAAGTAAGCTCTGCCCAAAGCGTAAAGAATAAGATACAGCAAGAACAAATCACCGTCAACCAATTTTTGTTTACAGCGACGCTCCACTTCCAGCAGCATCCCCAGAGCAAACAGGCACCAAACCGACTCGTACAGAAAAATGGGGTGGAAAGTCTCAAAAGCCGCCACTTCCCAAAAACGGTATTGGGGAGGCACATAAAAACCCCAAAACTTGCTGGTCGGCCAACCATAAAGCTCGTAGTTAAAGAAGTTCCCCCACCGGCCAATGGCCTGACCCAAAAGGAGAGCTGGAGCAACCAGATCTAACCACTGGAAATAGCCAGAATAGAGGTCCGACCTCTCGTGGCTCTCGTGAGGTCGGACCTCTGCTAGTCTTGACTTCCAAAACCAATAAATGGTGAAGGTTACCCACCCTCCAAAAATAGCCCCGAAAATGCCCATTCCCCCCTGCCAAATTGCTAAGGAAGAGGAGATATTGCCGGAATAATAACCCCAGTAGTGAACCACATGGTAAGCCCGACCGCCAACTAGCCCACCTACTAAGACCCAGAGGGCGGAGGCCCAAACAGCTTCCTGAGAGAGACCTCTTTTGACCGCCCGCTTTTCTACCCAAAGCAGAGAACACCAAATTGCGGCCGCAATTAACAGGCCGTACCAGTGAAGTTGTAGAGGACCAAGTTTTAAAACTGGCGAGAGCATGGCACTAACTCAAAACTCAAAGCTCAAAACGCAAAACTTAAAACTAGGTAAGTTTTGAATTTTGAGTTGTGGCTTTGACTTTTGACTTTTGACTTTTGACTTTTGAGCTCCTTCAGTTTCCACATAAATAGCTTGCCCCTATTCCTTGGCCGACTGCTCTTGACAAAAGCTAACGCCTCTTCGAGCCGCTCCCGCGGCTCCTCTTTGGCCAGTTTAATGTATAAAGACTTATGACGCATATCCCCTAAGGATTCTGCCAAATAGTAGCCGTACACCTGGAATTCGTGCTTAGAAAAGCGCCCCTTGGCCCAATCGCGTGTTTTGATAATCTCCTTAATGGTCTTCATAAGTCAAAGCTCAACCAAGGCGCAAAGGGTGCGCCTGTGGGCTAGATTCTTCGCCCTCGATTCTCTCAGGCTCAGAATGACCAGGAGGAGGAATATTTCTCTTCTCCGTCATTCTGAGGCCGAAGGGCGAAGAATCTAGCGAAGCGTCCCCCAACCCACTGTCATCCTGACCCCGAGCTTGCCGAGGGGGAAGGATCTAGCCTCAGCGCTTAAGTCGTCTCTAGTACTCTGTGGCCTAATGAGGCACGGGGAGGCAAGCGCCTGCGGGCTAGATTCCTCCCCGCCTCATCGGCGGATCGGAATTACGACTACACCAGCGGCACGAATCGCACTCCGCCAAAGCCCTCTTTAATTACCTCCCCGCTCTTCTTAGTAATTCTAGTTAGCTCCTGAAGCAGCCCCGAACCCAAGGGTAGCACCAAGTGACCGCCATCCCTCAATTGGCGCAGCCAAGCCTCTTCTACTCGGGGGCAGGCCGCGGTCACTAGCACTCCATCGTAGGGAGCGCCCTTCGGCCAACCACTCCGACCGTCCGTTTGCCGTACTTGCACTTTATCACCCAAACCGAGCTTGGCAAGAGTTTCCTTAGCCTCCCGCGCTAAGTTTGGCCGGAACTCCAGCCCTATCACTTGGCACCCTATACTTGCCAAGACAGCTGCTTGGTAGCCCGAACCAGTGCCAATTTCCAAAACTTTATCCCCCTCCCCCACCTCTAGCAACTCGGTCATCAAAGCCACAATGTAAGGTTGAGAGATAGTTTGCCCCTCGCCAATGGGTAAGGGACCGTCTTCGTAGGCACGGGACTTGAGGGCCTCAGGAACAAATTCTTCTCGGGGAACCGTGGCCATAGCTACCAACACCTTCGGATCGCTAATCCCCCGGCGAACCAGCTGTTCGACCACCATTCTTTCTCTAGCCTTGGCAAAGTTCGAAAGCATAGTTTATCCTACCGCTTAGCCAGTTCCTCTTTAGTAAAAGCTGTCCTCTTCTTAAAAAGGTTTTCCCGAAACCCGCCTTCTTTAATAAACTTTCCCTCGCTCCAGTTAAGCTTTTTGCCGAGCATCTGGTTGGTTTGGTTTATTAAACAAACCATAGCGTTAGCCGCCGTCTCCGGAGAGTTAATATAATTTTTATAATCTTTATAAATACTACCCATCCCTACTCCCCAAACCTCACCGCCCCGCCGTTGTAGAGTTCTTTAACTTGGGTGGCTGTCAGAGCGTAGTTGTAAATGCGCGCATCGTCGACCTGACCAGAGAAAGAGTATCCATCTGATCTCTTTCCAATAAATGTCGTGGTTGCTTGAGGCGTAATGTCTCCGCTGGTTGAAAAAGAACCCGATAATTTACCGTTAACATATGTTTTAACCGTAGATCCATCGTACAGGCCCACAACGTGACACCACGCGTTATTTTGACAGGCAATTGAGGTTGTGTAGTCGTCTTGGTCAACGTAACTTCCCCCCACGTAAATAGTAAACATTGGCTTCCCTGTTGTGCTGTCAAATCTTAAGTTCCACCCATTGCCCCCAGTGGTTGATTTGGTCAAAAACATTGCGTAGCTTTGGGTGACGTCTGTAGTCTTTACCCAGGTAGAAACAGACATTTGGGTAGTCGGCTTATGCTCCGAAACATCGCTAATTGCTACATAATCATCCGTGCCGTCAAAATTTAAAGAAGAATTTAGCTTGCCGGAGGCGCCGTTGTACCAGGCGCCGGAAGTAGTGCAGGTACCCACGGAAGTCTGAGTCCCGTCTCCGGCCCCACTCCAGGTGCCGTTATTGCCGTTTCCTGAGCTGTCGTACAGCGTTTCTCCCTCACACTCATCAAATTTCCACCAGCCCACCGGCTTGCCCCGATTATAATCCCAGGCAATCTGGGCAGGAGACCGGGCGTAGTTGTAGATGCGGACTTGGTCAATGAGACCAGAAAATGAGAAGGTGGGCACGCTCCACCATTCGCCGATGTATAAATTTCTGCTTTCGGTAGTGGAAGCGTTGCTGTAGGTACCACTATTGTCGTATAATGAACCGTTTTTATAGACGGAGATGACGTTGTTGCTGACGACTACAGACAAGTACGTCCATGTACCGGCAAGACTATCGAAAAAATTATTTAGGGTAACATTACTGCTGCCGTTGTCTACAAAAACCCTTAAGGCATTGTTGGTGGAAATTTTATGGATAATAATGCCTTTATCATCCCCATTCCAGTTTGACAGCAAGCTTTCGTTTCTGGAAAGCTGGTTAGCTTTAAACCACAGCTGGTAGGTGCAGCCTTCGCCAATATCAGGTCTGGAAGTTACAGTGACATAGTCTCCAGAGCCGTCAAAACTGAGAGCTTTACCGATTTTTCCAGTTGTCCAGTTTGCGCCGGTTATTGTCCCAGAGTGGCCGTTTCCACTTGAGTCCCCAGCGGTAATCCCGTTTCCTTCATTTAGATCCCACCTTGCCAGGGGAGCTGCGCAAGAGGTAGAGTCACCCGGGATGCAGTATTCTTGGGAGGTGGCGGTTTGGGGGGCGGTGTTGCCGGTGCCCACGGAAAGGGTACCTAAGACCGCGGCCGCTCCGCGGTTGTAATCAAGTTTAACTTCGTCTTCAGAAAGCTCGTAGTTGTAAACCTTAAATTCATCAATTTTGCCGTCAAAGTTGGTCGAGCCGCCAATAAGTAAGCTATTAGATTCGGCGGTTGTGGGGCCCACGCCGTTGGTTGAAGAACCCATATTTTTGCCGTTCACCCAGAGAGTGATTTCATCATCATCATCGTCTGTCCAGGCCATCACCAAATGATTCCAAGTGCCAGTGGTGATGGGCGCAGTTAAGGATTTGGTCGCTGGGGTGGCCAGGTCAAGAGAAGCGTCAAGATTAAGGTTGCTTCCGGATTGGCCGGAGGTGCGTAAGTAGGTGCTGTTGCCCTTCCAAAAGATCTGGCCGGTGTCGGTTTCACCGTCAGAGTCAGCGTAGATCCAAGCGGAAACAGAGAAACCAGAGGCCAGGCCGGTATTTAAATCAATTGCGGTTGAGTTGGTGATCGTGACGACATCATCGGTGCCGTCAAAATCCAAAGCCTTGCCAAACTTTCCGTCATTAGTACGTGTTGCTGTAGAGGTGCCGTCTAGGGTTGTCCCGCCATTGCCCGAGTTGCAAACATCGTTGCTCCCGCCCGAGCAAGTATTATCCGCGCCTTCGTCGAATCGATAATAAGCGAGTGCGGGTTGGCCGGCGTTGCCGCCTCCGGCCGAAACCGCCTTCGGCGAGCCAAGCATATCTTCCACAATCTGCTTCTGGGTGCGGGCGTAGTTGTAGATGCGTACGTCGTCAATAGTACTATTACTTTTTTCCCCAGAAGTACAATAGCCTATTCTAAGGCTCTGATTGGACTTCATAAATAAAGGAATGCCGCTATAGGATTTAGTGGAGCAGAGCTGGCCATTAATATAAATTTTTGCTTCATTTTCATAAACAGCGTAGGAAATATAGTACCAGGTGTCGACAGACCAATTATAATTGCAGTCAGCGCTAGTAGTAAGCCAGGTGGAGCCGTCACCGATATCTCCGTGAAGTCTGGTAGATTGTATTTTAAAATCAAATGTGTTGTCAGAGCCGATTCTGGTGCCAAGTATCCCATTTGCTGAAGTAAAGTCGTCTACTTTTGCCCAGGCAGAAACAGTGTATTGGTTGAGAGCTAGCAGAGGAGAATAGCTGACCTGTACATAGTCATTGTAATTGCTTTTGAATCTCCCACCTTTGCCGTATTTACCGCTAGCCCAATGGGAACCGGTGCCACTCCAAGTTCCGGTATTCCCGTTTCCCGAAATGTCATAAGCATACCCGCCGGTGCCTTCGTCAAAATTATAATAAGCCACCGGCCCCGGCGCCCAGGCGTAAAGTTGCCTGACTTCGGCCGGGGAGAGGACCCGGTTATAAGCACGAGCCTCATCTATTCTGCCATCATAGTTGCAGGGGTTTCCCCCTTGGCCTTGGTAGGCGCCTAGGTAAGCAGTGCCTGAGGTGACGGTTAAAGCGGTATCTGTATAAGTATCCGTATCTTTCAATTCTCCGTTAAGGTAGCAGCGCACTGTTTTATTGCTTCGGTCGTGGGTCATGGTAATGTGCTGCCAAGTGCCGGTGGTAAGTCCGCAGGAAGAGTTAATGGTCTTATATTGAGAGCCGGTTGCATACTGGTAATGGAGCTGGCCGTCGTTGGTTTGGTAAATCCAAACATAGCCGGTTGATGGACCCTGGGGTCCTTTATTGTAGATTGTGGGCCAGGTTTCGGTGTAAGCGTCAGGGTAAATCCAGGCGCTAAAGCTCAGGCCGTTGGTTTCATTTAAAGATGATCCTGAGCCTAAGTTTGCACCGTCGTCGGTTCCCGGAGTAAAGGAGCCGCTGTTGCCGAAGTTTCCCGTATCTGTTGTCGCCGCGCCCACGCGGATGCCATTATTTCCGTTTCCAGAGGCATCGAGAATCTCGCCAGCACTGCCGTCCCAACTTGTTTCATCCATCTTCCAATAGCCAACCAGCCCGTCAGCTAACGCAGACGAGGCTGGCAGGCCAGTCCCCCCCAATGAGGCCGCTGTTCCCTTAACAGATGAAGCTCCGGCCTTGCCAGCGTTGTATTCCGTTTTAACCTGGGCGGCAGATCTAACATAAGGATAGATTTTGATTTCGTCCAAAAAGCCTTGAAGGTGGCTGGTGCTGATTTGGCCGAATTTAATCGCGCCGCCGCCCAAAGCGGTGCCGGTGGTGACGCTGATGTGCTGCCAAGTATTGGCCGCAAGCGTCGTCGAGGGCTGGCCGTTGACATAAATGGTTGGGTCCGTAAATCCGGTGGCGGAAATTGTTCCTGAGGAGGCGGAAATATAAGCTGAGCCGTTTAGATCAACAAAATATTCAGTGGTCGTGTTTGGTCTGACCCAGAAAGAGACGGATTTAATCCCTGTGATCGTGTTGGCCACGGTCGCATAGTCATCCGTGCCGTCAAACTGCAAACACTTACCGCTAACACACATATCCTCCGACTGCCAGCTGGGGGCGGAGGCACCGGTGCCCAAAGTGGCGTTATTGCCGTTAATGGAATCATAAAGCGTGGTTCCATAGCCCTCATCCAAATGCCAGGCGCTGGTAGGCGGCTCGCCGTCCGAAAACTTCTCCGTCGCCGCCCCCTCTTTATGCGCCCCTAGACCGGAGTAGTACAGGTCGGCGACTTCGGTCGTAGTTAGGGCAGTATCGAAGATGCGAAAGTCGGAGAAAGTCGCATCTCCGTATTGAACCGAACCGTATTCGTCACCTGAGCCAATAGAAAAATTGCTACTTATTTTAACTTCCTCCCCACTATCTGCGGAGCTGCTCTGGGAGCCGTTTTTGTAGCAAGAGAAAGTATTACCGTCCCAAGTGGCTACCACATGTATCCAAGCATCCGTGGTCATTGCGCCTAGGTTAATATTCTGCGTGCCGTGGTAACAATACAAGTTACCAGTACCTTGACGATGAAAAACGACCCCGTCGTTAGCATTGGCGTTGGCCAAATAAGAATCAAAAAACATACCAGCATAGCCCCAACTACCCGCGTTAGTTAGGTAGGGCGCCTTGAGCCACATGCTCACCGTTCCTGCGGAACTATAGATGTTGCTGGTAGTGCTGTATCTCAACGAACCGGCCGCCCTGGTGCTGGTGCTATTATGAGCCTCACCATTCCATGAGTAACCATCACCAAGAGAGCCGTCGACATAACCAGTAATATGCAGCTCCCCCGCATCCCCAAAGCCGCTACCGATCTGCATACCATCAACATAAACCGTTTTGCCGCTTTTTACTTGAAGACCGTAGTCAAGCAGGGCCGCTGGAGAAAAAATCTGGAAAATATGGTCAGCACTGGCCTGGGTATTCCAACTGCCGCCGTCGTAAGTCGCCCGGTCACCATTAGAGTAGCTTGAGGAAGAATTATCGTAGCCCCAAGACATATAAGTAGTGCCATTGGGAGCGGCTTGCTCAGTAGTGCAACCGCTGTCGGTGTACGATTTTAGAACCAAGTGGTATTGAGTATCTGCGGACAGAGATACCGCCGAAGAAAAGCCAAAAGTTAGGTAGCTGTAGCTAGTACCGTGGTTGGCGGTCATTGCGCACTGGGAAGTACCGTTGGTGACTACAGAGCCGGAGGGTACCCCACCACTGTCTGTTTGGATCTCCAGCCTTGTACGGTTAGATGTACTACCGACCTCTTTGAGATATAAGTTCACCTTATCAATGGTGGTTGTTTGGTTTAGCTGAAAGCCTTGAGAAAGATACTGATCAGAAGAGGTGGCGTAAAGGGCCTGATCGGAATCTCGGTTGCTGGAGGCATACTCTTCTAACTTGCCAATGCCCGCCGAGTACCCGTTCCACCAGTCGTTCCCTGTTGTTCCTAAGTAAGTAAGCCGCCACCAGCCGCCGCCTACATCGGTATAAGTAGTTGTTATCGCTTCGCTGTCGTAGTACAGCTGGGCAACAGAACTATCAACAGTTCCGCCTACGCTTCCTGAGGTGCCGTCATAAACATAAACGCTGAAAAAATGGGCGTTAGTACTCGCGGCCGTCATATTGGTCGTAAAAGTATCGTCTGCAGAAGCCACCAGTTTGACAGATTTGGAGCCAAATTTGTAATAAGGAGCAGTGGTGTTCTCCGTAGCGGCGATATTTGCCCCAGCCGTCCAGTTGGTATCGTAAGTGCCATGTTCAAAAGAAGGATTGGTGATTTTGTTGGTGGTCGCCTCTTCAATGTATATTCCTTCACGCCCGGCATAAGCGTTCGCGCCGCTAACATTGCCAGTATCGGAGGTTGAGTTATCAACGCCCATCACCCCAGCCACATATTTGGCACCGGTAATCGTGCCGTGATTGGCATTGCCCGAGTCATCAATCGCTTTGCCCGAGTTTCTCGGATCATCGCCGTTTTCGTCAAAATGCAAGAGAAGTTTCGTGTGTTCATCGCGGACGAAAGGAGTGGTTTGGGGGGTAAAGTTAGAGGTGTAGCGAACGATCGAGGAGGCTCTTACCTCATCTATAAAGCCCGAGAAGTAATTTTGGTAGCTGCCCCCGTCATAGTAATATCCTACCTGCAATGGGGCTGAGTTCACCGAGCCGGAGTAGGCTCCCGAATAGCTGTTTGTTCCGTTCTTGTAGAGGATGTAAGATCCATTGTTAAACGTTAGAGCTAAATGCGTCCATGTATTGGGACTAATTTCTACTCCCGTCCCAGCGATACCAGAAGAACCAAGCCGTACCGATAATTGATCCGGATAGCTACCGCCCGTTTGGAGGGTTAAAAATCCTCCGACATTCGGATTTTGAGCAAAGAAAGCTTGTGTGCGGGTTTTCGAAGGATTTACCCACAACTCAACTGTTCCCGTATTACCACTACGACTAATAGTCCCGGACTCGACCTTGTCGTCCACCCCGTCAAAACTCAAAGCACTCTTTGATCCTGAGTATCTGATGGCGCCGGATTCGGTGGTGGGGGATTCGGCGCCGTCGGCGTTGATACAGGTGGTGTCGCCCTTAAAGCCGCAGTGCAAAAGAGCGTTTTTGTCGCCCACATCAAAAGCGTCAATGGTCGCTTCGCTTGAGGCGCCGGAGTTTTTATAATACATATAGTAGTCAGCATCTTCGCCGGAATTGGCAATATCTGCCTGCAAGGGAAAATGAATCGTCGTTGCTTCGCTCGTTGCGCAGGTGGTGCCGGAAACAGGGTCAAAATAATAATTCAGCTTCTTGGCGGTCGTATCGTTCGGTTGATAATAAACTCTGAGATCCTCACAACCGCTTTGTAGGTGGCCGGCATCATAAAGAGCTTTGGTGTTGATTGTTACCGAATAGGTGGTGTTGGCTTCAAAAGCCTGGCCGGAGTTGTTGACCAGAGTAAGCCGCTTGCGCCTTGACCATTCGGAAGCGGTCGGGGCCCAAGGAGCCGCCGCAGCTTTTCCTACGTGGCGAACAACTAACAGAACGATCGCTCCTAAAGCTATCATAAGTGCTAGCGCTAGAATGGGTCTAAGTATTCCCTTGCTTGTTCTTCTAAACACTATATTCATAAACTAGGTTCCTATAATAGTACTAAGTGGTAAGTGGCAAGTATTAGGCGGAGTTTATTCTTAGTACCCAACTACCGTGAAGCCAATTCTTTCTTAATAAACTCCGTTCTTTTCCTAAAAAGGTTCTCCCGAAAGCCACCTTGTTTGATAAAACTCCCCTCAACTCCCTTAAGGAACTGGTCTAGCAGGTAGCCTTCTTTGGTGCAGAGAGTAATCATCAGGTTAGCAAACGCTTCCCCGTCATCAAAGTTAACCCCATGCCACTCATTAGCCCCATGGGTCACATGAGTCTCATTGGGCTCAACCAGCCTCCGGCGGATAGCTAGCACCCTCGAGTCGTTCTTATCCCAAACCGGCAAGCCTTTCGACCACAAGTAATCCTCGTAATCTTCGATCAGCTCTCCGTAGCTGGCTCTCGAGACACCGGATAATTTAAGGTTGCTTTCGGTCGAGTTTTCCAAAGAGCCCTCGACCAAGTCCTGTTTCCCGCTTCGAGCCGCTTGAACCATCTGCTCAAAAGTACGCGAGGTGCGCGGAATGTAGCGCTCGCAAAAAATGTAGTTTAAGTAGTAAATTTCTTTGGCCAGCCAGTAAACTACCAAGCTTTTAAAACCGCCAGGTTTTTTCGTTTCGTTAGTCATATGGGTCTCCTGAGACTCATGGGACTCGTGAACCTCATTGCCTTAGTTCACTACCCACCAGTTAAACTCAATCTCCACGCTCACCGCCTTGTCGATCCGGACCCAGAAGCCAATCCCCTCCTCTTGGTAAGCCACATACAGAGACTGACCGGCAGTAGAACTGGTGGGAGTGACAAAGATTAGGGATTTAGTTGTCACCGAGCTGTTAGCCACAAAGGCTTCTTTTTGACCTACTGCTAGAGTAGCCTGGCCAACGGCCGAAGGCCCGGAGCTGCCGTCGGCCTCGACCGCAGGACTTACCCTTAGCTTACTAACCTCCACCTCTGCGGCTTTGACCTTCCCTTCGGCGTCAATACTGGCCACCGACTCGCCTTGAGAGTTCTGAATGTCCAGCTTCGAGGAGCCGTTAGTTGTAGCTGGTGGCTGGTAGCTAGTAGCTGGTGTGGGACTACCAGCTACTGATCCCAATCTAATAACCAAATCCTTATCCGCCACGGGCGATAGAATTTCCGTTTCTACCCGACGGGCAAAGAGCTTGCCGGTGTTGTCAATAAAGGCCAGCACTCTGCCTTCTGGATTGACGACCTCAAACACCCTCCGTATCTTCTCCACCAGAGCCGCCAGCTTCTCCTCCCAGCCCTCTCGAATCGCCTCGGCGCTCAAGGTCGATTCCTTGGCCTCGGACTCTACGAGTGAATCAAACTCCTTGGGAGTAAGATCCAGAGCCGCCAAGGAGTCGGAATCCATCCCCCCAGCCACCAGTAGGCGGCCTTCTTCGTCCACAATCACCGCCCCGTTTTGGATATTAAGACTGCCCCGACCCAAACGCTGCAGGTACAGGTCGCCGTAGATGTTATCAATCTGCTCCCCACGATTGATAAGGAGAGTTCCATCTTGCACCAAAGGCCCAGCCACACTAGTTGGCCCTAAGCTAGTTTGCCCAAAGACGGTCAAATCCGCCAAGCCAGGGGACTGGGCACTCTGCAACTGGGCGCCAGCCGAAGACTCCGGTGTAGTCTGATTACCAAGAATCTCATCAATCCGAGCCAAAGTTTCGTTGAGTTGGGCCGAGAAAGAAGCCTCTTTGACCTCCCAGGAATCGGTAGTTGGCTGGGTAGCTGGTAGCTGGTAGCTAGCAGCTAGTTGGGAGCTAGTCGTGGACTCGCCAGCTACCAGATTCTGGTTACTAGCTACCTTCTCTACTACCGTCTCCTTTATAACCTCTCTCTCCGTCACGATCTCCTTGGCCGTTACTTTACCCACCCGTAGCTCATCAGCTTCGATCGTCTTGGCTTTAATTGTGCCTGCCGTCAGTTCTTCGATGTCCGCCACTGGGGAGGTGAACTTCTCCGAAACTTGGATCTTGGCCGCTTTCACTTCCCCGATTTCCGCCAAAGGCGACAGGAATTTTTCGCTTACCTCCAGCTGCCTGGCCTGAACAAAGTCAAACTCGGCCAAGGGGGAAATAATCTTGTCCTTAACCAAAACTGTATCCGCCAAAAGGTTAACTGTCGTCACCAGACCCGACCGCAGGCTGGCAAAAACGCCCGCCGCTTTCGCCAACACGCTCTCGAGTACCTCACCGGTGGTCTGGTTAACAACCTTAGCTCCAACCACCTCCCAATCCTCTGCCAAAGTCACCAACTCCCTCCCCTCCCAACCCACCTCCAATACGACCAAGATTTTTCCGCAGTGAGTACCGGCCGGCGCTTCCGGTGGGCAAGATTCGCCCTCGCCCTGGCCAGTGGCTGGGTCGAACGGCTCCAAAGCCCGGCCGACGATCTTCCCTGACTGGGTGGCCTTCATACCAATACCTAGGAGGGAACTTGAAGTTATCGAATCTCCAGCGGCAATGGGACCATTGGTATCGCTAACCGTTACTGGCACCCGGCCGACAAGAGCCACCGGAATGTGCTTGTCAGAGCTAAAGTCTCCCAAACGCAGGCCTGGGGAAGTGGAAACCACGCCCAAAAGAGTTGGCTCATAAGCAGTCAGAGAAGCCACAGCGTAGCCTTTTTTGGTGGTATCGGCGCTGACAATATTTCCCTGAGCAAACACCGAGGCGTCCGAAACCGGGTAAGCTTCAGCCAAGTCGGCCCCCTCTTCCAAACCAAAAGTCTTGCTTTCTCCCGAAGCAGACCCGGCTGTTCCCGGCGCCGGCGGATCCTGCCAGATTTTAAGGTAGTCTATGTAGAGTTTTTTCTGGTTCGCCCCAGTTGTGTGGCAATAAATGTCGAGGTCGGTGTTGGTGGTGGGTATATTGGTTGTATGGGTAGCTTTTAGAACTCCGTCGATATAGAACTTAACGCTCGATGTGCCATACTCTATTCTGAAAACTCTGGCCGTAGTTGAAGGGGCAATCCCGGTATCGGTGGTAGTTTCCGTGCTTGCCGCTCTGGTAACCGCGTACCAATTGGCGTCGTCGGCGCGTCTAAAGAAAACACCATTGGTTGGGTCGCCGGTATCGGAACCTGCCCGGTCGGAAAAACCTATGTAAGCATTCATTGCGGTAAGGAGATCATCGCCATCGTCGTCATATGCTTTAATTTCCATTAGGGGGTTAAGAGCGTCGTCAAAAGGATCGGTATCGTTGCAGTTTATTTCTCCGGCATTGCCGCCAGTCGCACCGGTTAGAATCCGGAGAACTCCATCAGTGGCGGAGGTTGAATTAACCTGGCCGCCAGTACCTCGTTTGTTATAGTAAAGGCCGCCAAAATTAAGTGAACCGCTAGCGTCGAGATAGTCATATCCCAAAAAATCCGAATAGAAAAATTGCCATTGAGAGTTGATCCGACCGTTGACATCCAAATGATGAGTTGGGGAAGTCGTCCCAATACCCACATTGCCGCCGGAGGGCTGAAGCGCGAGGGCTTGGGCACCTGTTGGGGCTAGCCAGACTTGAATCCTGCCGTAGTTAGAAGTAGAGTCATAACCCAATTCAATTCTTCCGTTTCCGGTAGAATCCGAGGCTCTGATAGCCTGATTAGATGAACTCCAAACATCCAGGTTTTTTCCCGGTGCGGTAGTGCCAATCCCCACATTGCCATTACCCAAGATAGTTAAAAAGTCTCCCCCACCATCACCGATTTGCAAGAGTTCGTCGTCGGCATTAAGGTCAACGCTGGATTTAAGGGAGATAGCTTCGGTAGCGACAGAGCCAGCCGCTAGGTCAGAAGTGTAAACTAGGCGCGTGCCCCCTAGAGTCAAGGTCGAGTCAGAGTCTAGAGAGAAGGCTCCGCTAAGGTCAATGTCAAAAGCGGTTCCGGTCAGTTCCAGCCGGTCATCGCTGGCTTCATCATAGTAAAGATGAGCATTCTGGTCTTGGCCAAAATATATTCCCGCATCATCACCCAGATAGATACTATCTATCTCCGCCGAGGCAGATCCCAGACTATGGGCGTATAGGGTACCATCTAAGTAGATATCCCCCTCTACTCCCAGGTTGTCGGCCACAAAGACATCGACTCCATCGGAAACATCCATGCTAAACCCGGACGCATCAATGGTCTCGGCCATGGCCCCGAAGTACATATTGTTGTCAAAAAAGTAGCCGTAAGGAGAACCGCCGAAGGTATAGAAACCAGTGTCGTTCATAGTCTGCTTAACGGAGCCGACGGAGATTGATCCGGCTAAATACAGTTCCCCCGTAGCGGTAGAGCCAGCATCCTTTTGGGCAAACTGGGCACCCGGATTATCCGTATCCATCTCCTGCTGATGAGAAGTCAAGCCTTGGTAGTAAATGTCAGCGACTTCGGTAGTGGTAAAGATATCGCTAAAAGCCCTCCAATCAGAAATAGTGCCATTGAATTTATTGGCATTGGCATTATCTCCGCCCAAAACAAAGTTGGTGCCTAAAGTTGGCGTAGATAAAGAAGTGGTGGTCGAGATGATTGGGGTGGCATTGCCGTTGCGGTAGAGCTTGTATTGGTCGTTGTCAAAATCATAGGTCAAAACAAAGTTAACCCAGGCGCCAGCAGCCACCGTAGTGCCGGTTGAAGATGTCTCCGTTCCATTGGTATTTAAAGTCATATCATCCTCCGAAGCATCCATGTAAACAGCGATCCTATTAGAAGCATCAGAGTAGATGTCAAAAAGATATTGGTCACCAGCAATGGCGGTGATTGCTTCTTGAGCCTTTATCCAAAAAGAAAGACTGCCTTTATTGGCATTGATGTTGCCGGAAGAAGCATACTTAAAGTTAGTGACAACCCGGCTACTGGTGGAATTATGGCTCGTTCCGCTCCAGGTATAAGTAGCCGCCGAAGCGCCGGTGTAGCCGCCGTAGGTGGAAAGGTCTAAATCACCATCGCAGTAAGTGGTGGCGTAGGCGAGCGCTTCAAGCTGAACCGCATCAAGATAGACAGTTTTGGTATCCAAGACATAAAGCCCGTATTCGTTGGTGGCGTCGGTGGTGGCCGCCGAATAAGTGAGCCTCCACCAACCTCCGCCCATATCCGTGTAAGTGGTCGTTGATTGAGCCGCGCCTTCCCAAACCAGTTGGGCCACCGTATTGTCCATCGTTCCGCCGACGGCTCCGGAAGTGCCGTTGTAAACATAGGCAGAGAGAGTATGGGTGGCGGTTGAGTCAGGATCAATGCCGATGGTGAAATTATTATCGCCGGTGCCGGCCGCGACCAATTTTGCCGAAGAAGCCCCGAATTTGTAATAAGGGGCGGTGGTTTCTTGGGTGAGAGTGAGATTGGCGCCAACCGCATCCCAGCCGGCATCCCAGTCAGCGGTGTAGTCAAAAGAAGGATTGGTAATCTTGTTGGTGGTCGCTTCTTCGACAAAGATACCCCGGTGAGCAGCATAAGCTTGAGACTGGGGTGGTAGAGTGTAAGTGCCGGAAGAAGCCTTAGTCCATTGGGCATCAACATATTTGGCCCCCGTAATCGTTCCATGATTTCCCAGCCCCGAATCATCAATTGCCTTGCCGGTATTCCTCGGATCATCGCCGTTTTCGTCAAAGTGGAGCAGGAGTTTGGTATGTTCATCCCGGACAAAAGGAGCGGTGGGAGGAGTGAAATCATTAGCATAACGGACATTGCTAGATATTCTAACCTCGTCTACAATAACGGCTGGAAGAGCATTACTAGACCAGGTGTCTCCAACCCTCCAAGCATAACCAAGATTTGCGGAACCAGAATAGGAAGTGCTGGCTGTAAGCACGCCGTTAATGAAGTATTTGATAGTAGAACCATCATAAGTTCCGGCGATGTGTGTCCATGCACCCGTACTGAGAGTTCCGCCGGTAGCGCTCTGGCAACTCCCATCGTTCATAGGCAAGATAAATCCAGTCCCTGGGTAAGATTTTGCGAGACCAATGCTCCACGTCGACCCGCTGCAATAATTACTGCCACCAGAGCCGCTATCCTTGCCGATTATTGAAACATGATTACTTAGCGATTTCTTAAGGTAAATCCACGCCTCAACCGTAACTTTGGTAGCGGAAGAGCCAAAATTTCCCCCAGAAGTGACGTAATCATCACTGCCGTCGAGCTCAATCGCTGTATTGTTTCCTTGATACCTTAAAGCTCCAGTTTCAGTTGAGGGTGTCTCGGCGTTGGCGCAGGTGGTGGAGCCGTCAAAAGGACAGACTAATAAAGCATTTTTAGAGAGTTTGGCATGGTAGGCTTTGGGGACGGTGGTGGCAGAGGAAGACATAATCACTCGCACCCAGTACTTAGTGACAGAGTTAACATCCGTAGTTGCCCAAGATGAGACTTGAGAATCAGTCCAGGTGACAGCGCCGTCTTTGGTAAAGTTGCTGGTGTTGTCATCTTCGGCCGCTGAGATATTTGTCCAGGCGGCGCCATTCCAGTATTCCCAATCAGCCGAACCGGCGCCGACTGCCTTTTGCGAAAGAGCAAAGTCAATGCCGTAGAACTTGGAATCATGGCCAAAGTAGGCATAGTCAGAGCTTGTTTCCAGCAGAGTAAAGGGAGTGCCGTAAGCAGTCCCGGCTTCGGTGGTTTGGTCATTGTAGGTGGTAGCCGAGGCATCGTAGAAGTAGACGGTATCGAGGCTGGCCAAGACATTGTAGGAATCCTCCTTGCGGTCGGAATCATAAGTAGAGGCATTGGGGTTGCCGTAATATAGATAGTAGTTAGTGTCAAAAGAGCTGGTGCCGCTTCCTGAAGCAATGCTTTTGGGAATCTTAAAAGAGATAGTCGTGGCTTCAGAGGTGGTCAGATTGTAGGCTGTTCCTTGACGATCATAGTTGCCGGCGGAAACTAGCTGGCGGTCAAGCTCTGTCCAAGCTTTAGTGGTCGGATCCTGATAAACCACGCGCAGATCATCTCCATCAGACTTAATCATGCCTTTGTAGTAGAGCTGTTTAGTGTTGATACTGAGCGAAGTCGAAGTACCTTCCGCCAAAGTATCACCGGAGTTATTAACCACTCTAATCTTCCTTCGGGCCGAGTAAGAGTTGCTCCACCAGCTGGAATTACCATAAACCCGAAGGGTTTCTTCCACACCAATATCATCCCCAAAAGTCGTATCCGCCATAAATCTATTTCCCTCATCAAAGTGCCACAGACCAACGGTGTTTGAGTCGGAGGTGAAGGGAGCAGTGGGAGGATTGAAGTTGGCAGTATAGCGGTTGGTGTTGCTGATTCTAATCTCGTCCAAGCCTCCTTTGTGAGGAGTCGAGGAGCCATCAGAGTCAATACCAAGGTAGAGTGTGGGAGAGGAGCCAGAAAGAGAACCGGGGTCGCCAAGACTCTCATCGGAACCAACCAAAAGGCCATCAATGTAAAGATAAATGCCGGTGGTGGAGTTTTTGACGGCGGCAAAGTGGTGCCAGGCATTATCCGCTCTGGCCGCTGTATCGCAGGCATAGTCAGTTGGGGTAAAAGTGGCATCGTCGTCAATGCCAAAACAAAGATAATTAGAAGAATTGGTGTAAATCTTCCAGCCGCCGGAAGAGAAGCGGGCAATTTGCTTGGTGGAGGCAACAGTGTTCTTGAAAAAGCCTTCCACCGTGAAGCTACCAGTGCCAAAGTCAAAGACAGAAGAATAGGCACTAGAAACATAGTCATCTTTACCATCGAATTCGATGGATTTTACAAACTTCCCATCGGTGTAGATAGGCGAGCCGGTGGTGGTGCCGTGGTTGGAGTTACCAGAGGAGTCAGTGACATTCGTGGGAGCGGTGGATTGCTGGTCCATAATGGAAGAATTTCGGAGCATACCGTCAGAGTCGATGGCGGCCACCTCTACCGAGGAAGAATCCGCAATGGAGACTTTGTTGACACCAGCAGTATCCCCTAGCCTAACAGTCATATCGTCAGCCGTGAAGGTAAAGTCAGCGTCACTTCCTTGGTCAGAAATAGAGAGGAAGGTGTTGGTACCATCACTAAGCTCTAGTTTGTCATCAGTAGTTTCGTCATAGGCCAAGAGGAAGTTTTGATCTTGGCCAAAGTAGACTCCGGCGTCATCTCCAAGGTAAAGAGCATTCCATTCAGCAGTGGCCGAACCAAGATTGAGAGCATCGGCGGCGGAAGGCACTAGATCATCCGTGAGCACGAACTGACCCGGATCATCATCCCACATTAGGTACTCGGTTGAGCCATCATCAAAGTAGAGGTAGTCATCGTCACTAGTAGAGTCGGTGCCGAGGATGATGTTACCCGCTACCTCGAGCTTAGCATTGGGAGCGGAGGTGCCGATGCCGACGGAGTCAGAATCGGTGGTTAGGTAGACATCGGTACCCCCGTCCGTCCAGCCTCCGGCGGTGCTGGAGACAGTGCCGATAGCGGTGTCTAACTCTTTGATAGCTCCTTGGACAGTGGTATTGGCAGAGATATATGACATCGAGTCATCGTAGAGACCGATGAGGTAGGCTCCGGAGGTGGTAGAGGAACCGACATCAGCCAGACCTATGGAGCCAATATGAAGATCTTTACCACTGGCGATGGTGACATCTCCGTCAATACTCACGGCCACCACTCGGCTGGTACGGGAGTTGAGGATATCTAAGGTAGTATCGGAGTCCGAGGAACCATAGATGTCAAAGATGGCGGAGTTGTCTCCGGTATAGCGATACTGGGCTGTAGAGTTGTTCTGGGAGTCGAGGATACCGATGTTAGCGGTCGGAGTGGTACCACCAATAGCAAACTGGCCCCCACTGACTTGGACATCGCCCGTGAAGGTGCCGTCAGTAGCTTTGAAGGAACCGGCCACCTCGAGCTTGGTCGAAGGAGAGGAGGTACCGATACCGACACTATCATCCGAGGTGGTCAGGTAAACATAGCTCCCGCCATCCGTCCAGCCACCGGCCGTGCTAGAGACGGTCCCGATAGCGGTATCTAGCTGCTTGATGGCTCCCTGGACGGTAGTGTCACCAGCAATGTAGGTCATAGAATCGTCGTAGAGACCTACCAGGTAGGCACCGGAGTCGGTAGAGCTGGTGGTTTCGGCTAGGTTGGTGGTGCCGCCAAAGATGAGACTGCTGGCTCCCACAAAGTAGACACTACCGTCTACCTCTAAAGCGTCTTCCACATACAAATCCCCGTCACCGGTGGCGTAGTTCACCGTTCCGCCATCACCAATTCGCACCTCATCTCCTACCACCTGAAGCTTGCCAGTGGGAGAAGTGGTGCCGACGCCGACGTTGCCGTCCTTAAGCGCGAAGGAGGCTGCCCCACCATCTTGAGCAATAGTCAAAGCTCCGTCGGAAAGAACGGTCAAGGTTTGGTAGTTGGAAGAGTCGTAGGCCAAGCTTAGTTGAGACGCGGTACCCAGCACCGACATCTGGCTACTTGGTGCGGTCGTCCCGATCCCAACCCGGCCGTACGGCGTGATCGTCATCTTCTCGGAGCCAGCAGTGAGAAAAGACAAATTAGCAAAGGTGGTAGGGTTTGACACCTGTATGGTGTTGGTAGATTGAAAAGGAACGCTGTAAGATCGGGGGTTAGCCATCCATCCCCCAAGCATCGAACCCCCAGCCAAGGCAGTCGCGGACGATGCCGAACAATCCGGATTGGCACATTTAGCGACTTTCATGGTGGTGTTGCCATCGTAGTAGGAAATTATTGGCAAGCCGTCCTGACCAATAGCAATCGAAGAGTATTCACCAAAATACAAACCGCCTGAATCGACGGCATTACAGGTAGCGCTAGTACAGGAAATATTACTGCATTTGCAAACCCGCAGGCTATAGTTGGTACTATCGTAGTGAGCAATTACCGGTAGACCGTCTGGTCCAATAGCGATAGAAGGGTGGATCCCGACCACGTTGGCAGTGTCAATGTTGGTACAGGTAGCCGAAGAGCAGGCGCCATCGCTACACTTGCAAACCCTCAGGTCGCCGCTGGAGTTGAGGTAGGAAGCCACAATGGGCAGCCCGTCAACACCAATGGCCATGGAAGTGCCCTTGTAATTATTAGCGTTACTGTCAACAGTATTACAGGAAGCGCTACTGCAAGAAGTATCGCTGCATTTGCAGACTCGAGGGTAACCCCCACTAGCGCTCAAGTGCAATATTAAGGGCAGACTGTCTGGACCAATTAGGATGGTCATGCTTGTTTCCATGTAACTGGCACTGCTTTCAATTTCATAGCAAGAGTTTGAGGTGCAGGAGTTGTTACTGCACTTGCAGACTCTTAGTTTAGCTGCACTGTAATCTTGGTGGGCGATGATAGGCAGACCATCAGAACCGATGGCCACAGAAGTGTTTTGGCCGTCGCCAACTGCGGTATCTTGGGAAGTACAACTGGCTGAACTGCAGGCGGTATTGTTGCATTTACAAACTCTAAGATAATCATTGTCCCAGTCATGGTGGGCAACAATAGGCAAACCATCAGAACCGATGGCGATAGATGAGTACTCGCCATAATCATAGGCGGTATCAATGGCGGTGCAGGTGGCTGAAGTACAAGAGGAATTAGTGCATTTACAAACTCGCAGTTGATAGTTAGCGTAATCATAATGGGAGATGACCGGCAGGCCGTCAGGCGCCACCGCAATAGAGGTGTGCATTCCTGCTCCATAATTACTGTCCACATCTGATAAGGTTCTGGTGATGGTCGAGTAAGCTGGAGCTTGGTTGCCGCCAATATTTCCCGCTACCTGCAAATCGAAGCCGTAAGGAGCAGTGTTACCTACCCCAGTATGGGAACTGGCCGAATCGATGTAGAGATCGTTGGTGTTGAAGGCAAAGTTAGCTACCGCGCCTTGGTCAGAGAGGGAGAGGAAGGTGTTAGTGCCATCTCCCAGCTCTAGCTTGTCGTCAGTAGTTTCATCATAGGCCAGGAGGAAGTTTTGATCTGCCCCAAGATAAAGTCCTCCATCATCTCCTAGGTAAACATTGGTAACTTCCGTGGTCGTAGAGCCAAGATTTGAGGTTAAGATAAGATCATCGGTTAAGACAAACTGCCCCGGGTCGTCATCCCACATTAGGTATTCAGTGGAGCCATCATCAAAGTAGAGGTAGTCATCGTCACTAGTAGAGTCGGTGCCGAGGATAATGTTGCCCGCTACCTCCAGTTTGGCTCCGGGAGCAGTGGTACCGATACCGATGCTCCCTGAGGAGTCATAGAGAGCCGAGTTGCCTAGGGTGTTGGAGTCGGAAAACTTAGGAAGGTAATTCTCCGTACCCGAGCCGTCAATGACCCCAGTAATCCCTCCGGTAGCCGTTAGGGTCCCATCAATAGTGACATTGACCGCCCGCCCAGAGCGGGAGTTGAGGATATCTAAAGTAGTGTCGGCGTCAGAAGAACCATAGATGTCAAAGATGGCGGAGTTGTCTCCGGTGTAGCGATACTGGGCGGTAGAGTTGTTCTGGGAGTCTAGGATACCAATGTTAGCGGTAGGAGTAGTGCCGCCAATAGCAAACTGGCCTCCGCTGACTTGGACATCACCAGTGAAGGTGCCGTCGGTAGCCTTGAAGGAACCAGCTACCTCTAGCTTGGTCGAGGGAGAGGAAGTACCGATACCGACACTATCATCCGAGGTGGTCAGGTAAACATAGCTGCCCCCGTCCGTCCAGCCTCCGGCGGTGCTGGAGACAGTGCCGATAGCGGTGTCTAACTCTTTGATAGCTCCTTGGACAGTGGTATTGGCAGAGATGTAGGTCATCGAGTCATCGTAGAGACCGATGAGGTAGGCTCCGGAGGTGGTAGAGGAACCGACATCAGCCAGACCTATGGAGCCAATATGAAGATCTTTACCACTGGCGATGGTGACATCTCCATCAATACTCACGGCCACCACTCGGCTGGTACGGGAGTTGAGGATATCTAAAGTAGTGTCGGCGTCAGAAGAACCATAGATGTCAAAGATGGCGGAGTTGTCTCCGGTGTAGCGATACTGGGCGGTAGAGTTGTTCTGGGAGTCTAGGATACCAATGTTAGCGGTAGGAGTAGTGCCGCCAATAGCAAACTGGCCTCCGCTGACTTGGACATCACCAGTGAAGGTGCCGTCGGTAGCCTTGAAGGAACCAGCTACCTCTAGCTTGGTCGAGGGAGAGGAAGTACCGATACCGACACTATCATCCGAGGTGGTCAGGTAAACATAGCTGCCCCCGTCCGTCCAGCCTCCGGCAGTACTGGAAACACTCCCGATAGCTGTGTCTAACTCTTTGATGGCTCCTTGGACAGTGGTATCAGAAGCCACATAGGTCATCGAGTCATCATAGAGTCCCACTAGAGAAGCCCCACTGTTGGCGGAGGAGTTATCATTAAGACCATAGGTACCCACATAGAGATCTGAGCCTGAAGCGATACGGATATCTCCATTGACATCTAGTTTGTACCCTGGGGAGGTGGTACCGATACCTACTCGAGAGCTAGCTAGATCAAGAACCAATAAATCATCAGCGGAACCCCCTGCCTCTTCGAACTGAGAGAGGTCGCCATCAGTAGTAATCAAAAGAGACTTAGCCGAAGCTGTGGTATCAGTTAGTCTTAAGGTGGACGCTGTTGAAGCCAGCTCGAGAAGGGCATTGGGAGCTGTCGTCCCTATCCCCACATTGCCATTGACATAGAGCTTGGCCGTACCAGCCTCGGTAGCTCCGAGGGCCACATTGTAACTGGTGTCGTCGGGGTAAAGATCGAGGCTATTGAGAGTCCAGGGTCCACCGGAACCGGAAAGGTCGGCCCAAGAGGCCACCCCATCACCATCGGAGGTGAGCACATAACCAGCCCCAGGACTGGTGGTCATCTTCAGACCAGTGGACTCGACAGTGCCAGCCACAGTCAGAGTGGAGCTAGGGGCGGTGGTACCGATACCCACGCTACCTTCAATTATCAGGCCCCCGTCAGGAGCAACAGCGGTGTTATGGTAAACCGACGAGGGAGAGGTCGTACCAATCCCCACCCCCCCAGCCACAGAGAGCCGCGAGGCAGGAGCAGTGGTGCCAATGCCTAAAAGAATACCGTCCGCCCAGAGGTTAGAAGACTCAATAATCAGGGATCCGGCATTGTATGTTTTCAAGGTCAGGTCATTGCTTTCAAAACTCTCCCCCACCTCGATGGTAAAGGGACCATAGGACTGGATGGCAGCGCTGGTCTGGTTGGTAAAGATCAGATCATAAGCTATAGAAACATCACCCGAAGCGGTGAAGGAGTGGGGCACAGCGCTAGTAATCTGGGTGGGAGAAACTGTGAAGACCGTTGAGGAGTTGTCATACACCCCCAAGAGATTGCCAGTGACCGTAGCGTTGCTGTTGGTATTGATGGAGAAAAGGTCCCCAGTGAGCGTCTGGGCCGAGCCGGGAGACCAGTTGAGAGCAAAAAGGTCGTTAGCACTCAAGGCCCCGGTAGAAAGGATGGCAACTCCCCCACTCCCAGAACTCGCCAGCTCTAGCCGATCATCGGTAGTTTCGTCATAGAGAAAGCTCCAGTCTTGATCCGCCCCAAAATACACTCCCGCATCATCTCCCAAGTAAAGAGCATTCCATTCGGCGGTGGTGGAACCGAGGTTGTAGGTGTCGGCGGCGGAAGGCACTAGATCATCCGTGAGCACGAACTGGCCTGGGTCGTCATCCCACATCAGGTACTCGGTTGAACCATCATCAAAGTACAGGTAGTCATCATCACTAGTAGAGTCGGTGCCGAGGATGATGTTACCCGCTACCTCAAGCTTGGCATTGGGGGAGGAAGTTCCGATACCCACACTGCCCAGGAAACTGGCATCGGTAGCATTGACATCCCCTGCCCCCAGCTCCAAGTCTTTATCGGCATCCAGAGCGATCAGTTGGTTAGGGGTGGCGCTAGTGGCGGCGTGAATCCCATCCACGGTGTCGGTGTTAAAAGCGTAAGCCGCTGAGGTAATCCGCTGCCTCGGAGAGAGATCCTCACCACCGGAAGAGCAGGAGCTAGAATCGTTGACATAAACATTGAGGTAGTAGGCGTCGTCATTAAAATCGAGGGTCATGGCATCGGCCGAACCGATGGTGGTGGAAAAGACGCCGTTAGTCACCGTAACACTCGTCGGGGTAGGAGTGCTAGCTGGCCAAAGCTTGCTGCCGCCACTTTCGGCATCATAGACCGAGAAGCAGACATAGTAGGTACCAGTAAGGAGGTTGTCGCTAGCGTCCGTGAGGCGGCCTTGGAAGTTGATTTGCTTGTAGATGCCCGTCGCGCCGAGCGCGACGCGGGTAGCTGGTAGCTGGTAGTTAGTAGCTAGCAGAAGCGCTAAGGGGACAAAGAGTTTTCTTAACCAGAGCCGATATTCCCTTTTCATTGGCCTTTGTCCCTCCGCAAGGAAGAAATCAAACTGTTAAGCATTTTTCCGAGACGATCTATTTGATCCAAGGGCTGACGCACATCTTCCGGGGTTAAATATCCCAAAGTGACGGACAGTTTCAGGTAGTAACCTAACTCGTAAAGAGAGCCTAAAGCGGTAACGAGAAAGTTGCAAAAGTCTCTCCGCGTCCGTCGAGAGGAACCTTCTACAATATTGGCAGCAATGGAAATGGCCGCTCTTCGCATTTGGGAGACTAAACCATAAAGCTCGGATTGAGGGAATTTCCTAGTTATGAGGTAAATTTTGGCAACTAAACTGTCGGCTTCTTGCCAAACAATCAAATCTTCGTAACTTTTAATCTTCTTTCCGGGCAGGGATGCCACCTCAACCTCCAGATTTTAGATTTCAGACACTAAACTTTAGAGCTAAGCCACCAAATTCCAGCTACTAACTACTAGCCACCAACAGCCGAAAGCTTATTAACTGCTCTCAACATCTTTTCCTTTTCCCCAATCGCTTTATAGTCCTGCAAAATCTTGTAAATCCGCTGCCGCGAGATGCGGTACTTGCTTTGCAGCTCCTTAACCGGCATCCCCGTAATCCAGTCCTGGTAAATTTCTTCGGCTTTTTCCCGACCCGCTTTTGTCTTCATTATGTCGACTATAATTGGTAGCCAAAAGCCTTGTCAAGTCTCTGTTGACAATGTCAGTAGGGAGGATTAGAGGAAGCTTAGGCAGCCTATTAAGGCCGCTGAATCAACTGATTAGTCTGTGCTGTATCCTGTAGCAGGAGAGGCCGTTTCCTATAGTTTGAAGGGGAGAGAAAAAGGAAGAGGAAAAGCGGGTCTAAGTAAACCTTGACTACGCTGCGGCCAGATTCCTCCCCTTCGGCAAGCTCAGGGTCGGAATGACGAGATAGCGCCTTCGGCTAGATTCCTCGCTCCGCTCGGAATGACGGAGTGGGGCACTCGGCATAACATCCTACCCCCTCGTCATTCTGAGCCCGAAGGGCGAAGAATCTAGCGATAGCGTTTGTGTCATCCTGAGCCGGAGCGAAGGATCTAGCGCAGGCAAGCTCAGCTTGCCGAAGCGTATAGGCTAGCGACCCATTTTGAAGAAAACGAGGTAAAAGGCGATCGCGCCGAAGATGATGGCCAAGATGTAGATTATAATTTCCAAAGTCATAGCTTACCCCTCTTAAGACGGAAAAATACATAGATGATAACTAATCCGCTCATGATCACGCCAACACTGTAAGCAACCAAAATGTTCTCGCTCATTGTATGTCCTCGAAACTAAAGTCGGTAGCCAACTTTAAGAATACGAAACAAAACAGAATAGCAATTACGGAGGCCAGTAACTCACGAACTCCAATCTGCTTAGCGAATAGGGGAGCTATTACGCCTGCCGAAAACCAAGCCACAGCCCCATTAGTAAAAAACTCGGAGTAGACTTTAAACTCACCAGTTAGCCTGGGCATCACAGTCTGTGCTAACACAACGGTTTACCTTCGTGTCAAGGAGTCCCAGTCAAAAAGATTGCCTCCGATCAAGGAGGCAATCCCAGTGACGTCCTTCCCGCCGCAGGCGGCGGGGCATCCCTGCAATTGCACATACCCTTCGGGTGCGGGCTTCATCCCCGCTCCAAAGAGCGGGGCTTTCGCCCGAGCAATTGTAATTAATTTCCAACTGGCTACTGATTACTGGCTACTGGTAACTAAGCTACTTCTCCACCTGCTTCTTGGCTATCTCGCCTATCACCGGCAAAGAGTACTCCTCTTTTTGGTAAGCCTTAACAATTAGGACAACCGCCAAAACCAAGCCGCCTAAGCCCACTAACCGCGAAAGGGGGTAATACATCCCCCAAGGCAAGAAAAAGTCCAAAACTAGATTAAGAAGGAACAAGCCACCAAAGGCAATAATGGACTGCATCGCGTGAAAGCGTACAAACTTGTCCTTCTCGACCATAAAGAACAGCACTCCGGTTATGGGGCCTAAAAGATAAGAAAGAGCCGCGGCCACATTAGGCTCCAGGCCAGTCCCCGTCTTAGGCGCGCTGCTTACTGGTGCTGGCTCCGATGTCGGAGTCACCGGCTGCGGAGCTTCCATAGTCATATTCTCTTCCATCCCAATCACCCCCTCTCAGAAAGTTAGTTGTATTGTAGCAAGTCCCAGCGAAATGGGAACTAACGCTAAGGCTAGATTCCTCGCTTCGTTCGGAATGACGGAATAGGCTCTTCGGAATGGTGATACCTCCCCTAGTCATTCTGAGGCCGGAGGCCGAAGAATCCAGCCTCAGCGTGTCTTAAGTCACCTCAAGTACTTTATCGCTAATAAAGCGAACGGGGCCGGCGCCTGCGGGCTAGATTCCTCACTGCGTTCGGAATGACTTACCCACGCCCCTCGTCATCCTGACCCCGAGCTTGCCGAGGGGGAAGGATCTAGCGAAGCGCCCTCCCACCCCATTGTCATTCTGAGCCCGAAGGGCGAAGAATCTAGCGAAGCGCTCCTTAAAGTCATCCTGAGCGCTAGGATACGCCTGCGGGCTAGATTCCTCACTGCGTTCGGAATGACAGGATAGGCCGCTCGGAATGACTTCCTGCCTACCCTTTCGTCATTCTAAGCCCGAAGGGCGAATAATCTAGCGAAACGCAGTCAAATCCAAAAAATTGGGATTAGTGGCTCTAATAAGGTCGATCTTCTTCTCTCTTCTCCAGCCCTTGATCTTCTTTTCGATTTCAATAGCAGTAGCCGGTGAGCTAAACTCCTCAAACCAAACTAGTTTATAGAGCTTGTACCTGGAGGAGAAAGAACCGTCATTAATTCCCTGCTTATGCACCCAAACCCGACGCTGTAGGTCGTTGGTTACACCTGTGTATAAGACCGTGTTTTGATAATTGGTAATGATGTAGACAAACCAGCTCTTAGGCATAAAGAAGAACTACTAAGTAACACGGCCTCACGGCCTAGATTCCTCACTGCGTTCGGAATGACAGGATAGGCCGCTCGGAATGACTAGGTGGGTACCTCGAAGTGACCTAAGGAACCACCACTTAACCAACTAACGTTAAACAATACGGCCAAGCTAAGCTTGGCCACCGTCACGCTTAGCGTGACGGGCTTCGTTACCGTAACCGCCCAACGAAAGCCTTTTTTTTAACTTTTCACTTTTAACTTTGAACTAGATATGAACGCCCACTTAACCGCCTCTATAGCCCCCAGCTTTACCAAACCAATTGAGAGCAACAGCACCCAATCAAGGCGGGTTAGGTAAGTGAGCTCCAAAAGGCTCTTGAGGGGCGGCAGGTAAAAACTCGCCAGCAGCATTAGAAAGGAGAGCAGGACCGCTCCGTTAAGGTAATGGTTCCGAAAGGTTCCCTCGTGCCAAAGGCTTTTACGGAAAGAGCGGCAAGCGTAAACATACATCAGGGAATCGATCGCCAGAGCGACGAAAATAAGGGAACGAACGTGGACGAGGCTATCGTAGTAATGCACAAAAAAGGCGGCCAAGATCAAAAGCCCTATGTCCGTAGTGATCCCCACAATAAAGATTAGAATCTTCATTTCTAGGTCAAGCAAAGGGGCCTCTCGCTTACGAGGTGGGTCACTCATTACCTCCGGCTCACTGGGGTCAAAAGCCAAGGCGATGCTGGGTAGGCTGTCTTCAACCAAGTTAACCCACAGAATCTGGGCCGCTGTTATTGGCAGCGGCAGACCCAACAGCAAACTGCCACTAACCAGGATCACTTCCGAAAAACTACTAGCCAAAAGGTAAACAATGATTTTTTTCATCCGTTCAAAAATATTTCTCCCCTCCTCTACTGCCCCCACGATAGTTCGAAAATTGGAATCCAGAAGCACCATATCAGCCATTTCTTTAGCTACCTCGGTCGCCTCCCCCACTACTATGCCAATATCCGCCTTCTTCAGAGCCGGAGCATCGTTGATTCCGTCACCCGTCATGGCCACCACCTCCCCTTTTTGTTGCAAGGCTGCCACTATCCGCAGCTTATCGGCAGGACTGACCCGAGCAAATAACTTTACCTGATCAATCCGTTGGGCTAGATCGGTCTCACTAATTTTTTGCAGTTCCTGGCCGTCCATAACCTCCGAAGAGTCAACCTCAACCCCCAACTGCTTCATTATGGCTTCGGCAGTGAGGCGGTAATCACCAGTAACCACTACCAGTCGCATACCCGCCTCTTGGCAAATCCTTAAGGATTCTGCTGCCTCCGGCCGCAAGGGATCAGCCAAGCTCACCAAACCTAAAAATTCAAAGCCGACCCCCAAAGTGGCGTCCAGTTGTTCTAAGACAGGGAGGTCACTAGCCAGAGTCACTGTTTTGCCAGCCAAGCCCAGCACCCTCTGACCGCTCCCGGCCCAGTTGGTCGCCAACTTCTCCCAGCGCTCCCTATCGGCAGCTGCCAACTTACTCCAGCGCAGCATCACTTCCGGGGCACCTTTAGCCAAGGCCAGCACTAGCCCCTCTCGGCCATCTAACTCAGGAAACTGGTTGAGGGTAACCATATATTTACGGGCGCTAGAAAAAGGAATAACCGCCAAACGGGGGTGGTCGTCAAACATCATCTGGGGGTCACAATGGTTGACTGCTCCAGCTCCTTCCCAAAGGGCCAAATCAGTAGGGTTAGCCAAGTCGTTGCATAAAACAGCTGCTAGCAACCCCCTCTCCTGGTGAGTAGTCTCCCATTCCACGGTCATCATTCGACCCTCGGTCAAGGTGCCAGTTTTATCAGTGCAAATCACCGTGGTCGACCCCAAAGTTTCGGCCGCCACGAGCTTTCTTAAAAGAGCTTTGCGCTGATATATCCGCTGCATTCCCAAAGCCAAAATAACGGTCAGGGTGACTACCAAACCTTCGGGAACCGCGGCCACCGCCAAAGCCACGGAGGTGACTGTCATTTCTAGAGCGCTTCTGCCCCTAGCAATACCAAGAGCGAAAATGACAAGGCATAGGGCGATGATTACAAGCATCAAGTTTTTCGAAAAACTTTGCAAACGATTTTGGAGAGGGGTAGGGCCTTCCTCGGTGTCTTTGAGCAACTGGGAAACCTGACCAATCTCCGTTTTAATTCCCGTAGCCACCACTATCCCCTTGCCGCTTCCGCCCACTACGGCCGTTCCCCAATAGGCCATATTCAGGCGGTCCCCTAGACTTTTTTCCGTATCTAAAACATTAATTACCTTACGCACCGGCGCCGATTCACCTGTCAAAGCCGCTTCATTAAGCCGAAGCTCGTTAGCCTCAAAAAGACGAACATCCGCCCCTACCTTGTCCCCCGCATTCAAAACCAGGATGTCACCCGGAACAACCTCCCTCCCTGGAACTAGCAGCAGTCGACCGCCACGAATCACCCGGCACTGGGGGGATAAGGTTCTTCTTAAAGCCGCCAGAGCCTGCTGAGCCTTGTACTCCTGAAAGTAACCCACCACCGTATTAAGAATTAGGGCCAAAACAATAACCAAGGAATCTGTCCAGTCCTTCAGGGTTAGGGTTAAGCCGAAGGCCGCCACCAGGACTAGAACCAGAGGGTTCTTAAACTGAGCCAAGACAATCCCAGCTTGAGAGGGTTCCTTTGCGGAAGGCAGCTCATTAAAGGAATAAAGAGTTAGCCGCCGCCGGGCTTCAGCAGCCGAAAGGCCAGAGGAGGAAGTGTGGTATTTTTTGAAGACTTCTTTTACTGGAAGTAAGTAGTCCATTCTTAAAAGGGCACTCGGTTAGGGTTACGATGCCCGTTTCGTCTAACGTTAGTCGGTCACGGGGTCTTAAGACGACTGACGTAACCGTAAGCCGAAACGGGCTTCCTTACCGTTACCGCCTAACGAGAACCGTACATCCCCTCAATCTCCTCCACCTGCGTCGAATCTTCCGGATTTTTGTCTTGGCGAAAATTAACCAAACGCGGGAAACGAAGAGCAAAACCAGGCTTGCTGTCACTCTTCCCAGCTGTGTGTAAGGGAGATTTAGTAATAGAGTCCGCCTTAATAGTCACCACCATCTTGGGTTCCACCCAAACATCGGGGGTTAGCTCCTCGCTGATAACCACCTCTTTAGGGTAGTCTTTGACCTTGAGCCTATCGCAACGCCGACGCAGCTCTTGCCACTGCTCATCGGTTAGGCCAGTGCCAATTTTGGCAATGGTTTTGTAAGTGTCGTCGCTATCGTGCAAGCCGACCAAAAAAGCGCCAATGCCAAAAGCATTGCGTTTGCCGCGACCAAAGTAGTAACCCAAAACTACCGCATCGATCGTATCCATCTCCCCCTTAAACTTGATCCAGTTAAACCCCCGAGCTCCAGCTTGGTACTCTCCGGCCAAGTTTTTCACTACCAACCCCTCCAACCCTTGCCTTATGGCCCTATCAAAGACTTTTTGCAACTGAGGAGCCGAAGTGACAATAGTTTGGGGGGTTAACTCAATCACCTCGTTTTTAACTACCACTTTTTCCAAAAGCTGCCGGCGCTCTCCTAGCGGTTCTTGCAGAAGGCTGCGCCCGTTAAGAGCCAGCAAGTCAAAAACAAAGTACTTTAGGGGGATCTCGCCCATTTTTTCCTGAACTTGGTATTTGCGCTTGCGCTGGATAGTTTCTTGGAAGGGAAGGAAGTCACCCGTGCGTGGGTCTACTCCCAGCACCTCTCCATCGAGGATTGCCGAATTAGCTTTTATGTAGCGACTGGCAGCCTTGACAACCTCGGGAAACATCGCCGTCATCTCCTCCAAGTTGCGGGAATAGATCTTAACTGGAGCCGACTCCAAAGAAAGATCAGCCAAAGCTAGCGTTTCCTGAGCCGCCTTCTTTTTAGAAACGGCTACGCCTAAGTGAAGCTGGGCCCGGGAACCGTCAAGCTTCGGCTCCGCTGCAGCTTTGGCCCCCATCTTCTCCATAATCTCGACGGCCGTATTAAGACGCTGGCAACGAGCCGACAGAATGGGAAAACCCGCTTCTGCCTCAATGCTATTAAGGCCGGCCGGACCCTTTTGTTTAAAAACCCGGGCTACCCGGCCGATGTCGGGCTTTACATTGTAGGCCGCCTCAATTGCCTCGCGCAAACTCTTATCGCCTGCTTTCGACCAGGACAAGGCGTCCAAAAGGGTGAGGTCGGAAAAGCCCAGGCGAAGATGCCCCAAAGGGAGACGAACTAAATACCTAGCACTCAATTTGTCCGAGCTCTGCAGGAGCTTGGCGAAGAGAGCCACTTTTCGCTCCTGCGATCCGCTCCCGGAGTCTTCGGCAATCTCTGTTAATGTTTGATAAACAGCCAGGACCGAGGGGGAGCCCTTATTAGAGCGGGAGGGAAAAAGCTCATCGACGACTAAAGCAAAATCCCCATACTTTTTGTAGAGCTTGGTTACTTCCCCCTCCTTGGCCGAAAAGGCCCGGGCGAGGATGCGGACCATCATCTTAGCCGCCAGATTGAATTCGATAGAGGCGAAAATGGGAGCCAAGCGACCCAGAGAAAGGTAAGCTACAGCGGCCACCTCATCGGCTTCCGCTTCATTGAGTAAATCAGCCAAAATGGCCGTCATGGCATTCCGAGAGGGAGTCTTTTCTAGTTTTTGCCAGTAATCACAGAGACGATGAAATTTCATAAAGATGTCAGATGCCAGCTGCCAGTAGCCAGATGGGAACGATGCCTTAGTAGGAACGCGCACCACTCAGCTGGCTACTGAATACTGACTACTAGCTACTAACTCAAAATATACCGGGCCGCCTTAGTTTTACCTTCTTTCCTAACAATCCCCTTCTCTAGCAAAACTTTAAGATCCCTTAAAATTGTATCGTCAGAGACCCCAGGAAACAGCTCTTCGAACTCGGTGTTGGAGAATTGACCGTAATCTTGGATATACTCCACGATCATCTCCTGCCGTTCGGTCAAGGCTACTTGGCCAATGACTTTCTTGAGCTTGGCATCTTTGGAAAGTTTAAGTACTTTCTGTTCCACTCGGTTAAGCTCAATCGCCAAACCATCGGCAAAATACTCTAGCCAAGTGGTCAGGTCGGGATCCTGCTCGGCAATAGAACCTAAAGCTCGGTAGTAGTCTTCCGCGTTGGAATCGTAGAATTCTTCGAGGCTAAAAAAGTTCTTGATTTTGTAGCCATCCACAAAAAGGCTTAGGGTAGCCAAAACCCGCGCCGTTCGCCCGTTAGCTTCGTCAAAAGGGTGAATACGCACCGATTCGTGGTGAGTAACCCCAGCTTTAAGCACAGGATGCAGGTCCCAAGCCCCCTCGCTGTTGTACCAATCAACAAAGGCGGTAACACTAGCCAAAATTTCGTCCGGTGGCATATAGCGAAGGGAAACTTCAAAGGTCTTTGAATTACGAGAAGTGGCTTCGCCTCGCCGCCAGGAGCCCTGCCGATCCTCGGGAAGAATCCTGGTGGTAAGAATCTGGTTAAGATGCTGAATAATATCCACTGTTAAATTAAACCTCTTCTCTTCGCTAACCAAATCTTGGGCCAACTTGTCGATGTACTCCATCACTTTACGGTAGTTAATGATTTCTTGAATGTCCCGCTCCCTAGCAAAAACCTCTTCTTCTCGCCCATCAACGATCTTTTTAACCTCCGAAAAGTTAAGAGCGTTGCCCTCGATATGGGTGGAATAGTGCACCGAGCGGGTAATGGCCTCTTTCTTAAACTGACGCTCCCAAGAAGGAACCAAAGGAGCGTTTTCGATCACTTCCTTAGCCGCTTCTATGCGGCCGATGGCTCTTAAAATTTTGTTGGTAATGGTAAAATGAGGCTGGTACATAGGTAGACAATTCTGGCACTTTTACCGCAAGAGGGCAAGGGGAAGCGGAGGGGACTCAGGATGACGAGAGGCGTATAAAGTCATTCCGAGCGTCCCACCCCGTCATTCCGACCCTGAGCTTGCCGAAGGGGAGGAATCTAGCCGGCAGGCGCGTCTTAGCTCCCAGGACGACTTAAGAAGCGCTTCGCTAGATTCTTCGGCCTGCGGCCTCAGAATGACTAGGGGATAGGAAGTCATTCCGAGCGGAGCGAGGAATCTAGCCGCAGCGCGTCCTAGCGCTCAGGATGACGAGAGGAGGTTAAGAAACTATGGAGCAACTAGCAGAAACCAAAATCGTCAAAAACCTCGCCGAGGACTTTGTTAAATTCCTCGGCCAATACGGAGTCATTGGCATGGCTACCGGTATTGTCATCGGCGGAGCCGTCAGTAAATTGGTCACCGCCTTTGTCAACGACATCGTGATGCCCATTGTCGGCGCCCTTGCTCCCGAAGGCTCTTGGAGAGGGATCACTTTTACCATTGGCCCAGTCGACTTCCTAATCGGAGACTTCCTCGGAGCCCTTTTGGACTTCACCATTATTATCCTAGTTCTTTACTGGACGATTAAAATCGTGCTGGAAAACGGCAAGAAGCTGCTGGCTCCAAGTAAAGAACAGCCTCCAGGGAGCAAAGGCAGCTAGACTCTAGATGCCAGTTGTCAGGAGCCAGTAAGGAGAAGCACTAAATTCCAAGTACCAATAACCAATTTTCAATGAATCTTAAATGAGTCAATGCTCAATTGAACATTGGTTATTGGGATTTTATTGCCAATTGGTTCTTGAAAATTGAAAATTCTTAATGAAACTTCCCAACCTTGCCGAAGAAAAACGCTTGTGGAAATCTGGCCTTACCCACATCGCCGGCGTGGACGAAGTCGGCCGTGGGGCTTGGGCCGGACCGATTGTCGCCGCAGCGGTTATCTTCCCTCCGAAGGTAAAACTGCCAAAACTCCTAAATGACTCCAAAAAACTCAACCCCAAAGTGCGCCGAATGCTAGCCGAAGAAATAAAGTCTTTAGCAACTGACTTCCAGTTGGCCCTCCTAGAAAATACTTGGATTAACGAATTCGGCCTTGGCCAAGCAAACAATGAGGTGCTACGGCAGGCAGTTTTGGGCTTAAAGGCAGTTGATTTTGCCCTGGTAGATTTCTTTGAGCTTAAGGGGTGGTTAAAGGAGAAGCAGAAGGGCATTAAAAGAGGGGACGAAAAAGTGGCCTCCATTGCCGCTGCCTCTGTTCTGGCCAAAGTTTACCGAGATGATCTTATGATTAACTATGGGAGGGAGTATTTGGGATATAGTTTTGAAAAGAACAAAGGCTACGGAACAAGGGAACACCAAAAAGCCATCGCTAGGAGAGGCTTAACCCCTCTCCACCGAGTCAGCTTTATACCTAATAGAACTCGCTGCGGCTAGATTCCTCGCTCCGCTCGGAATGACGAGATGGACCGCTCGGAATGACTTCCTACCTACCCTTTCGTCATTCTGAGCCCGAAGGGCGAAGAATCTAGCGAAGCGCTCCTTAAAGTCATCCTGAGCGCTAGGATACGCTGCGGCTAGATTCCTCGCTCCGCTCGGAATGACGGTACACGCTCAATGTCATCCTGAGCGTTAGCGAAGGATCTAGCGAAGGCAAGCTGAGCTTGCCGAAGCGTAAGGGATGCGCCTCCGGCTGGATTCCTACATCAAAGCCTTAGTACCTCAACCTTTTTGGCAAAAGCTTCTTCCACCAAACCCTCATCGGCGGTGGTTAGGAGCACTTGCTGGTCATCTAAGACCTGCAATACCTGCCGTCGATGAAAATCGTCCAGTTCTGAAAAAATATCATCCAGAAGAAAAACAGGACTGTCACCAACCTTCTTCTCAATAAATTTTGCCTCGGCCATTTTTAAAATAAAAACCGCGGTTCTCTGCTGGCCTCGAGAACCGAAAGCGGCTAACTCCAGGTCACCCCAAAAAAAAGTAAAGTCGTCTCGGTGTGGGCCGACCAAAGTCGTACCAGCGGCTAACTCCTTTTCTCTGTATTGCATTAAACGATCCTGAGAGATATCCGAGGACTTATAGGAAAGCCTGAGATCGCCGTTATTACTATTTACGGTATGTCCTAGAGAACAAATAATATCTCTGGTGAAGTCAAAAAAGTCTCGGCGTTTCTCGGTAAGGTAACTACCGTTCTCCACCAAAGAAGCGTCCCAATACTGGAGAGCACCCAAATCCCCCCCACTCTCCCTTAAAGATTTTAAAAGGTGGTTCCTATTAATAAGTAGCCTTTGGTACCTCATAAGGCAACGGCGGTAATTTCTGTCACATTGAGCATAAACTGTGTTCAAATATCGCCTTCTTAAACCAGGGGTGGCCAGAACCAAATTGATGTCCTCCGGGCAGAACTCTACGGCCGCTAAACGCCCAGTAAAGTTAGCTTGTCCTCTTCGAATTCGATTCACCTGGAAGCTCTTGTCCGACCTATTTCCCGCACAATTACTTAAATCAACGGTAACTTCTAGTTCCAACGACTCACTATTACGATTTACTAGTCCATTTACCTTAGAGAAGTTTTCGCCAAACCGTACAACCTCCCTATCGTACTGAGCCCTGAGCAACTTTCCCAACGAGAGAAAATACACGGCTTCCAGCAAATTGCTTTTACCACTCATATTGGGGCCGACAACTAAAGTACCCTTTGGGGAAAAGGTAAACTGCCTTTGGATATGATTTCGAAAATTAGTTAAGGTAAGTTGCTGAAGAAACAAGAGAAGTAGCTAGTAGCCAGTAGTCAGTAGCCAGTTAAAAACTGGCTAACTAGCGACTGGTAACTGGCAACTGACAACTCATTCCGGCTGGCAGTGGGGGCAGTAGAAGGTGCCGCGCCCGCCTAGTTTAAGGCGAGCGATTTGGCTGCCGCACTTAAGGCAAGGCTGGCCCTCCCGCCGGTATACCTGAAGACGGTCCTGAAACTGACCCTTATGGCCGTGGGCATCCACATATTTATCATCGTCAGCCGTGGTCCCCCGGTACTGAAGGGCCTCCGCCAAAACTGATTCCACCGCCCCAAAAAGCAGGCTGACCTCCTCCTCGGTAAGATCCCCAGCCATTTTACGCGGATCGATACCGGCCCGGAAAAGAGCCTCGTTAGCGTAGATATTTCCTACTCCCGAGATCAGCTCCTGATCCAGAAGCAACACCTTAATCGGCTTGCGCCTGCCTTTAACAGCCTCTTTAAAGTCCTCCGCCGTCCAATTCTTGAGGGGTTCGGGGCCGTAACCCGCCAAGATCTTTTCCAGCTCTAGCTGGTCAACCAACTTCAGGTAGCCAAAAAGACGCATATCAGCGAAGCGCAGTTCGTGGCCATTGTCGAGCAAAAATGTGGCTCTCTGAAACTCATCTTTAGGAGCTCCTTTTTCCCTAAGAAGAAGTCGGCCAGTCATCTTAAGGTGGACCAATAAGTATTGGGAATTAGAAAGGCTAAGGTAAAGAAGCTTGGCTTGACGACCCACACCCGTCACCTGTTGCCCGATTACCCCCGCCAAAACAGCCTCAAAGCTAGGTTGAAAAAGTTTAGGAGAGCTGGTCTCCAGACCCCTAATTTGGCGACTGACCAAGTCCTTTTCTAAATCGCGGCGAATAGTTTCTACTTCGGGAAGTTCAGGCATAGGAGTATAGTAACACCGAGAGAAAGTAGTTGGAATTTGGAATCTAGTAGTTGGCGGTCACTAGCTACCAGATTCTAGCTACCAAACCCCTCATTTCCTCCTGGAATCTCTCCTTCGAGAACTTTAGCGCTTGGTTTCGACAGGCCTGGGGATCAAAGGCCTCGGTTTTGAAAGACCGCCAAACCTCCGCTAGCGATGCCACTGTCGGCTTCTCAAAAAACACCCCGGTCTGCCCTTCAACGACCGTCTCCCGAAAACCGCCGCTCCGCAGGGCAATAACGGGCTTGCCGAAAGCCATCGCTTCTACGGGGACAATACCAAAATCCTCATCCTCCACCGCGCACACAACCGCTTGGCAGGCTTGATAAAGTTCAGCTAGCCGATCGTCTGGAACGAAGCCTAACATCTCCACAGTCGGCCCCGCTAAAGCCGTAATGGTCTTAGCCTCCTTGCCGGTACCGACCACTTTTAAGGGTAGCTTCAGGTAATTAGCGGCTTCGATTACTATATCCACATGCTTATATTCCGATAGTCTGCTAACCACGAGAAAAAATCCCGGCGTATCAGAGTTCGTAGCTCGGCTTATGGTTCGAGCCTGTAGAGAACCATTAGTGCTTCTTGACTCCCCCTTAGCGGATTCGGCAGGCTCACCGCAAGCAAACTCGGGGTCGCTCGAAGGGTAACCGGCTAGATCCCCGAGTAAATCGGGAATATGCACTGGGGGATAAATCACCTGCGCTTCCCGTCGGTAAAACTTTTTGATGCGAGCTGCCGTAGTTTGGGAATTGGCCACTAAAACATCCGGTCTTTGGCCGGCCCGAAAATCCCAAAGGCGCAACCAGCTGTCTAAGGGGCGAAGAAGAGCTTGCCAGTACCATTTGTCCCGACGGCTTTCTTCTGTTTTAAAGCCGTATAAAAACCGCGGTGGGGTATGAATGTAGCTAATGTGAACCTGCCCTTTTTGGGTTTTTACACCTTTAGCAAAGTTGGCTGAAGAAGAAATAACCAGATCGTACCCAGAAAGGTCAAATCTTTCAAAAGCTAGGGGGTACAGGAAGGTCAAATACTTATAAATACTATGTACAAAAGGGACTCTCCCATAGTAGGGAGTAACGACCTGGCAACCAGCCAAAAGAGGGCTGCCGGCGGCGATTTTGTCGCGGTCAAACAGGGCGGTATAAATAGGAGCGTGGGGAAAAAGCTCAGCTAGAGCTTCCAAAACCCGCTCCCCTCCCCCGAATTGATTAAGGTAATCGTGGACTAAAGCGACTTTCACACGGAATCGGTTAGGGTTACGATGCCCGTTTTGTCTATTGGTAAAGTCTTTCGGCTTCAACTCCGTAACCGATTAACCCTACCGAAACGGGCTTCGCCACCGTCACCGCCTGACGAAAAACTACCCCAAACTTCTACCAAAGCCCTACCTGCCCCGAAGATTCCTCGGGCTTAGTCGCCTTTTCCTTAACTGGTTCTTTACTTACCCTTCCAGCCAATGATTTAAAACCAAAACTTTGCAAGGCCGTCACTATTTGACGGGAATTGGTCCCAAAACGGCACTTCTTTAAATCTAAAGTAATAGGGGCGTCAGCGACAATAGTAGCCAACCTCTTAGAAAGGGCGGCTGACTCAGCTTCCTGAGCTAATTTTTTGGCCAAGGCGGGCTTAACCTTCCCTAAATTCTGGTAGATCCCCTCAAGGGAGCCAAATTCTTTAAGAAGCATTGCCGCTGTTTTTTCACCCACTCCCGCTACTCCAGGAATACGATCCGAAGCATCGCCTCGCAAGCCTTTGTAGTCGGGGACCTGACTAGGAAAAATCCCCAAACTCCTCTCCACTGTCTGAGGGTCATAGGTAATAGTTTCAGAGATTCCCCGGAGAGGGGCGTAGACTATGGTGTCCTTATCCACCAACTGCAGCAAGTCCCGGTCCCCCGTAACGATATAAGTCAAAAGGTTGTCTTGCTTCTCCCCAGCTTGGCGGTTGAGGGAAGCGACAATGTCCTCACCCTCGTAACCCTCAACGGCAAAAAAAGGAACGGCTAGCTGGGTCAGTAGCTTTTCCACTAGAGGAATCTGGGAAACCAGTTCCGAATCCATCTCCGGCCTCCCTTTTTTGTAATCGACATACTCGGCGTGGCGAAAAGTTGGCCCCTTTCTATCAAAGGCCACGGCCAAAAAATCTGGCTTTAACTCCTCGATTACCTTAAGAAGCATAGAGGCAAAGCCGTAGACAGCGCCGGTGGGCTGACCTTGAGAGTTGGTAAAATCTTTAGGTAAAGCGTGGTATGCCCGGTGCAGGAGAGAGTTCCCATCGACTAGAACCAACCTTTGCCTAGGCTGACTCATACTGAGGATACTCCTTGAGGATTTTGTCTAACTCCTCGCCCTCCAAAGTTTCCTTAGTCACCAGATCGCCGGCTACCCTATCCAAAAGAGGACGGTTCTCCATCAGCAGACGGGTGGCATCGAGGTAGCAATGATCAATAATTTTCTTAACCTCCTCATCGATCTTGCTAGCCATGCCTTCGGAAGTTGAGGAGCCGAAAACACGCCACTCGTCTTCGGCAGAGCGTGTTTCGAAAGAGATCGGCCCCAGCTCGCTCATACCGTAGCTAGTCACCATTTTCCTGGCAATAGCCGTCGCCTGCTCAAAATCCGAAGCTCCGCCAACAGTCATTTCCCCAAAAGCCACCTCCTCGGCCGCCCGCCCTCCCAAAGAGGCGGTAATCAGCTCCAAAAGCCTGGTTTTAGTTTCGTTGTAGCGGTCGGTTCGCGGAGGAAACATAGTAAAGCCCAAAGCCAGGCCTCGAGCCACGATAGAGACCCGATGCACCGGGTCCATATGCGCTAATTTAGAAGCCACCACCGCGTGGCCGGCTTCATGGTAGGCGGTCATCTTCTTGTCCTCTTCGGATTGCAAGCGCTTTCTTTCCGGGCCCAGCTTAATTTTAGTAGCGGCTTCCTCTAAATCCGAGGCATTGATGGCTTCCTTGCCTCCCCGAGCAGCTAGAATCGCCGCTTCGTTGAGCATATTCTCTAAATCCGCCCCCGAAAAACCAACGGTACGACGAGCTAACTGAGCCACGCTCACTTCCTTATCGAAGGGTTTCCCCCTTAAGTGGATATTAATAATCTCTTCTCGCTCTTTAATGTCTGGCAGTTCCAGAACGATCCGTCGGTCAAAACGTCCAGGACGAACCAAAGCCGGATCCAGAAGATCAGGGCGGTTAGTGGCCGCCAAAACCAAGACGTTAGTCCGCGGGTCAAAGCCATCCATTTCCACCAAAACCTGATTAAGGGTCTGGTCACGCTCTTCGTGGCCCCCAGTTAGACCTAAACCCCGTTGGCGGCCAATGGACTCAATTTCATCAATAAAGATCAGGCTGGGAGCGTTTTGCTTAGCGGTGGCAAAAAGATCCCGCACCCGGGAAGCCCCTACTCCCACCAGCATCTCCATAAATTCAGAACCGGCCATACTAAAAAAGGGTACATTGGCTTCGTGGGCCACCGCTTTGGCTAGCATTGTTTTGCCCACCCCCGAGGGGCCTACTAGCAGTACACCCTTGGGAATGCGCGCCCCCAGTTTGCGGTACTTGTCGGGGCTTTTAAGAAAATCGACCACCTCCAACAATTCTTGCTTAGCCTCGCCGGCTCCAGCCACATCGGCAAAAGAAACCTGGGTAGAGTTACGGCTAAACAGTCGCGCGGTAGATTTGCCAAAAGACAGAACATCCGCCGCCCCACCCCGCGCCTGACGCAAAATAACAAAGAAAAAGACGGCCGTCAGAACAATAGGGGCCAAATTCAGAATAATGTCAGCCCAAGGCAAACCCTGCTTGACCTTGATCCCTTCCAGCACTTTGGCCGGGTCAATTTGGTGCCGAGCGAGAGTGTCTAAAAAGCTATCCGCACCTTCTTTCCGGGAATTAAAAAGAGAGCCGTCCTTCAGTTGGCCTTTTAAAAGGCTGTCTTCGATCTCGATAGACTGAACCTGATCGTCGCGAATCAGGGCCAAAACCTCGGAGATAGGCTTCTCCTCGCCCAAGTCGGGGGTTTGACCAAAGCGGCTCAGAAGCAGCCAACCCAAAAAAATAAGCAGAAGGTAAAAGAAAACATTCTGGCTGAGAGGTCGGGGAGTAAATTTAGCCGGCGGTTTCGGCTTGGAATAGGCTCGGGGTCGGGGAGACGAAGTTTTAGCTGGCATAGCTTAGGCATTATAACAGCTGACAGTTGCTAGTTACCAGCTACCAAGATAAAATCTACCCTGTGCAGGTGAGAGAAGCCAAGGCAGGGTAGCTCAGGTGGTTAGAGCACCGGATTCATAAACCGGCGGTCGTGGGTTCGACTCCCACCCCTGCCACCACCCTCCTTCGCCAAGGCTACGGAGGGCGCAGCCCGAACGAGGCTTGGTTCGAAGGAGGAGTGTCCTCCGTAGCTTTAGCGAAGGAGGACAGGGAGCACTCTCGACAATGCAATCCCCCGTTTCCGCCACAGGCGGATTACGCCCCAACGGAGTCTCAGTCACCAAGATTTAACGTGGCTTCGCCACACGAATTGACAATCCCCTACCTGTTTGTTATTGTAGCTTCGCGGGCGGGGGGTGTAGTATCCCGCGAGGCTCATAATCTCGCATAACCCGGGGGCAGGTCCCGGGGCCCGCAACCACGTAAAAGCCTTGCTGATCCTGAGCTTGCCGAAGGGCGGAGGAGGACAGGACCCACGTGGCACCGCCACCAGCAACATCTTGCTAACCCCTAACTCAAAAAAACAGCTTCCACCATAATCGCCAATTAGGTTCGGGCTCACCTGGAGTTTGTGGGAACTGGCCCAGCTCACGGCTTAACTTTTCGGGAAGAATAAGAATTTTTTCCCCGGGGAAAACAAGATTAAGCTTTTCCCTGGCCAAGTTTTCCACGAAATCTGACCGATCGGCGTTGGCTAATTGACGCTTAAGTTCCGCATTTTCCTGCCCTAAAGCGGACACCTCCGCCCTAGCTTGAGAAAGCCTCTGGCTACGGGAATAGATTTCCCACAAGGTCCGGGAGGAATTGATCACGGCTAAAAGGCCCAGACCCAAAAAAAGCAAACGACTCCCAGTCTTCATAATCTAAGAATATACCCAAAAATAGACAATTGACAAACGAATCCTCTAGTAGTAGGATACTGACAGTTTAAAAACGCTTATAATCATTTTGGGAGGGGTTAAAAATATGACCAGCCTGAGTGAGGCTCACAAAAAATTTATTAAAAACCTGGAAGGCAAAAATCGCGCCTCGGCAACTGTTTTGGCCTACGGCAAGGACATTGAACAGCTCATAGACTACTTGGCTAAAAAGGGTAAGGTTGAGCCCCAGGCGGTCAGTACCGAGGATATTAAGGGCTTTATGGAGAAGCTCCAAAAGGAAGACTACACTGCCAAATCTATTTCCCGCAAGACTAATTCTACCAAGACTTTTTTTCGCTTCCTTAAGGCAGAGGGCCTGATCGGCGAAGACCCTTCTGCCGAGGTAGCCCACCCCAAATTCGAGAATAAAGCCCCTCGGATTCTTAGCAGAACCGAATACCGGGCCCTAAGAGACGCTACCAGAAACGATGTCCGCACCTTTGCCATCATCGAAATCCTTCTGCAAACGGGGGTGCGCATTAGTGAGCTGGCTAATCTGAGGCTGGATGACTTAACCTTCACCAAAAACCACGAGGTAAATGGAGAGCTAAAGATTCGCGCCTTTGAAAACCGTCCCGCTCGCAGTGTTCCCTTAAACCCGGCCGCCCAAAAGGCGATTAAGGCCTATTTGGAAGAGCGCCCCCAAACCAAGGACGACCACCTCTTTATTACCAAAACTGGTCGACCCCTCTTGGTGCGCAATATTCGAGCCACCATCGCCCGCTACTTTAAAATCGCGGGGATCCAAGACGCTAAGGTTAACGACCTTCGTCATACTTTTGTGGCCCACCATCTGCAAAGGGGTTTTAACATTTTGCTTTTATCGCAGATTGCCGGCCATAAGCGAGTCTCTACCACAGAAAAATATTTGGAGCATATCGAAAGGCCAGAACAGGAAGTTTCAGAACTGGAAGAACTCTAACTAGCTACCGGCTATTAGTTACCAACCTTCAAGGACCAATTTTTAAGTAAAATCACCATTAACCAATGTTCCTTCGTCGATCTAGGCTCGACTTCACCGAAGTCTTACCCCCCGGCAAGCTCAGGGTCAGGAGGAAACATACGCTTCGCTAGATTCTTCGCCTTCGATTCTCTCAGGCTCAGAATGACGAGAGGGTGTGGGGTGTCCTTCCGAGCGATCCATACCGTCATTCCGACCCTGAGCCTGCCGAAGGGGAGGAATCTAGCCGCAGCGTGCGCTCCGCTGGTGGACCGGGATGGATTCGAACCATCGACCCCTACTTTATATCAACTTACGTTTGATACAACGAATTTTTGGTGGGCGAGGAAGGACTCGAACCTTCGACGTCTACTTTATAAGAGTAGTGCTCTGCCACTGAGCTACTCGCCCAAAAATTCGTTCTAAGAGTAGTGCTCTGCCACTGAGCTACCGGTCCAAGAATTTTTTCTAAGAGTACTGTTCTGCCGTTGAACTACAGACCCAGATTTTCATTCTAAGGTAGCGCTCTACCACTGAGCTACTCGCCCAAAAATTCGTTCTAAGAGTAGTGCCTCGTCAGGATAACGAGAAGGCGCTAGGGCTAGATTCTTCCCCTTCGGCAGGCTCAGGGTCAGAATGACGGGAAGGTGTAAAGTCATTCCGAACGCAGTGAGGAATCTAGCCGCAGCGTGTCTCCTACAGTACGACTAGCTCGAGAGGCTGAGAAGTACACCCCCGCCTACCTAACCACCGAGCCCTCAGGCACGGCTTCCTCCAAAGTCAACAGCACCGGCCTCCCCCCCACATCCGCCGCCAACAGCATTCCTTGCGACTCCAAACCTAGCATCACTTTGGGCTCCAGATTGACCAGCACCACTATCTGCTTCCCTACCAAGGAAGAAGGGTCATAATAGCCAGCCAACCCGGCGAGAATCTGCCGCTCGACTCGTTCGGTCTCCGATTGGTCAGAATTAGTCGCCTCCCCTAGGTCAACCGTCAACTTTAAAAGTTTGGTGGACCCTTCGACCGCTTCGGCGCCGACCACTCGGCCGATTCGCAACTCCAAACGGGAAAATTCCGAAAAAGAGACGCCTTCTTGCATAAATTGATTACCTCCTCAGGAGGGATTATATCAGGAAAAATCAGGGTCAGAAACAGGCCCAAGTTGCAGATCCGCCACTTTCTCGGAGCGCAAAAACAACTTATCGGAAACAACTACCGAAAGCTTACTGATAGCTATAGGTCCCAACTCCTTCCTAGGCAAGTCGGCCACCGGGTACAACTCATCCAAAGTCAGCTCTCGAGCGTACCGGCCAATGTCCACCCAGCCAAAAGAGGTCGGACCAAAGGGGGCAATAGGAGAAGCATTATCCAGCTGGGCCTCCAGACTTAAGTTAGTTAAGCGTTCCCGCAAAGACCGAATCTGATCTCGGCAGTCAAAAGCGGCCATATAAATCGACCTAAGTCCCAAATATGGTCCTTGAAGGACCAAGTACAGGGGCAGGTAGCTTTGAAGAAGCTCCCGCAGGGAGGCCATAAACCTCTCTTTGCGAGTGCCCTCGATTAAAGCTTCGGGATTTTTGCCTAGTCTTTGCACCACCATCCGGTAAGCCCAGCGAGGGTGATAGTAAAGACCGCTAGTTCTGAGGCTACTGACAATCCGATTGCGAGTTCCTTCCAACTCGCGCAGAATCACGTCATCAAAAGACGCCACCATGGAGAGACCAACCTCTTCCTTGGCCGAGCGGCCTTTAAGAAATTCTTGATGCCGAGTTTGGGGGTTGTCCAACAGACGGAGTTGCTGGGTATAAAACTGCTGAAAGAGGCGCTTTTGTTCAAAAAGAGAGACCTGTTCCGCCATCTTGACTCTAGGATAGCAGGTTGTGTGAAGTAAAGCTAGTTTGTTTCCCCCTCGGGAACTCAAACCACCTACGAAAGGAGAGTAGAAGCCATGTTTCAAAAACTGACCAAAGGGCTGGTGGTTTTGACCGTGGGCTGGTTTATGATCATCCGCACTCCCCTATCTTTGGGGGCTCCTCTGGGAGGGCAGAGGGTCCTGGTCTTTTTTAGCCCAACGGGAACCGCTATCCAATGTACGGCCTTTGGGTGCCAAGAGGTAGGCAGCCTAATAGTAGCCCAGGGTGCCACCCAGCCCTTCGACTGAAGCCAGGGACTAAGAAGACTGGACCTGCCAGTCGCCCGCCCGGTTCAGGAGGGAAAGAAGATCTCGGTGCAGCCCCTGATCGAGGGCCTGCAAATCCATTACGGGAGTTCCAGCAACTAAATTGGGAGCCACTAGCGGCAATGATCTTGCCATCAACCGGCGCTAATTCACCCGCGTCGATGGCCCCCTCCCCTACCTAATTCCCGCAGTAGCTAAAATGATAGAGGCAACGCAGACAGTACCCACTACTGTCTTTTCCCGCAGAAAAATTAAAGGATAAATTCACTTAGTGGAACCTAGTCATCCTGACCCTGAGCGCTAGCGAAGGGGAAGGATCTAGCGAGGGCAAGCTGAGCTTGCCGAAGCGTAAGGGACGCGCCTTCGGCTAGATTCCTCGCTCCGCTCGGAATGACTTCCCACCCCTTTGTCATTCTGAGCCCGAAGGGCGAAGAATCTAGCGCAGTCGAGCTCAGCTCGACGAAGCGTACGCTAAGGCTAGATTCCTCACTGCGTTCGGAATGACGGGATGGACCGCTCGGAATGACAGGGTAGGTCGCTTAGAAGGCTACGCGGTTAGAGATCCTAAGTATACTTATCCGCCACTGAGGCAGCGGCAAAGGCGTCGGGTTTAGTTTTGACGGCAAAACCATTGCCGCGAATCATCCCCACCACCTCGTTAATCAAGGTCCTCGTCTCCCCTACCTGACCTACGTCCACATGAATCTCGATGGAGTACTCCATAATTTGGTGCTTTTTAAGCTCTCCTAACAGAGCCTCCGCCAGGACCAAAGAATCCAGAGCCTCCCTGTAAATCCTTTCTGGTAAAGAATAAACTTTAGACTCCACCCGCTTTTGCCAAAAATAAATACCTCCCCGGCCGACCCGGTGAATGACTATGGCCGAAACAAAATCCACCCCATGATGGTTATGACATTGCGAGTCCGACCCAATGACAACACGATAGCGGGCCTCAGGGTCCTGGGCCATAAATTGAGACAGGCAGGCAATAAGTTGTGCGGAGTTTATTTTCCCTAAACTGGGGCTGTAAAACTGATTTTGGAGTGGGTTTTCCACTAATTACCCGCTCACTAAGCCGGAGGCGGTCCAATCTAAATGGGCTTATTGTATACAAAAAACTGACCCTTTGCAAAAAAAGAAGCCGATGCTATATAACAGGTGCTACAAAGGTAAAAAAAATAAACGAGCGAGAAAAGGAGGGAAGAAAAGTGAAGACCAAGTTTTCTCGGGGACCGAGACTGGTCCTTAAGGCAATCCCCGGGGCTATAGGAGTTCTGTTAACTCTATTGGCCCTCACCTCGCACCTTGAACTGGGGAACACCAGGCACGACCTGCTGCTTTTGACTCTCAACAGTATCACCCTCACTTTGCTTAGCTCCGCCGGCAAAGAGCCTAAATTGCGGTTCAAGGAGGTGCCACTTTACACCAGCAGGAAAAACCTGATGGAAGTGGCCCTCACCGCCGCTACCAGCTGGCTAGGGCTGGCCTGGCTAATGAGGAACTTACACACCCCCGTAGCTCAAAAACTGCTTTGGGGAGGGGAAGTCCAGCTACTTCTCATTTGGATCTTCGCCTGTGTTTTCCCCTTAGCCGAGCTGGCAGGTCAAAAACCGCCCGAAGGCCTTAAGAATTGAAGTTCTCGAGGCCTTTTTCTTTTGCCTAAAAAGTGGCCGAGGACGTTGATTGAGTGTCTAGAGGGCGCAAATGCAAGATCCCCAAAGGCTCACGACTCTTGGGGCCGAGAACCAAGAGTAAAAGCAAGTAACCAAGTACGAGCAAAGAAGCTAGGGCTAGCAAGGCCGCGCCTAGGTAAAGCGCCTTAAAAAAAGGGGAAGGTTGGTGAGCGACAGGTTCTTCCATTAAGTTAAGGGTAGATTTTTTGAAGGTAAGTGTCAAATTAGTAAGAGATGCGCCCGCGGGCTAGATTCCTCACTCCGTTCGGAATGACTTATACACCTCTTGTCATCCTGGCCCCAAGCTTGCCGAAGGGGAAGGATCTAGCCACAGCGCCGTAAAGAAACCGGCATCGTTTGCACAAAAGGGAACCAAGAATTGATTAAGGAGGGGGAAAAAGACGGGGAGACAGGCGAGTTTGTCTCCCCGTGAGGGTCATTACCGCCGCCAAAGCCATTTCGGATCCAACCAACCTTTTGCGGTGATAACAACGGTAGCAACAAGCGCGAACGTTACCGGCAACGAGCCAAGCAGGAACCGCCAGAAGCTCATCTCTGCCTCCTCCCCGTCAAGGCTGCCAAAGGTTTTGGGAGCGCCAGAAGTACTGTCAGCCCCCCAAGAAAAGGCACAGCCAAGAGCATGCCTATCAACAAGACGCCGGCGTCCACTCTTACAGGACCAAACACGATCATGACTTTCCCTCCTTCTTCTTGCTAAATACGCGCTACTCCCCAAACTCCTCCGCTTCAAAGGTGTAGAGTATTGTATCACGATCCTGCCAGCAATTGGCCGGCAAGCCAGCCTTTTGGGAACAAAGCTGAGACAAAAACTCTTCCTTAGTCCAGCCAGTCTCCGTCGCCACTTGAGGCAAAAAGACGCCGCTCCGCCCGTCTCTTTCCACCCAAACTCCGTCCCTATCCAAGACAATTTCGTCGGCACTACTCACCCTCTGACGGGGAGACAGAACCGAAATCTCGATTTTTAGGGAATCTAATTCCTGGCGAGTGACGGGAACAAAGCGGGGATCTTGGGTAGCAGCGGAAATCGCCATTTTTTGCACCACCTGCCACAAAGGCTGGCTGGCTTCAAAAGTGCCAATACAACCTCGCAGTTGTCCCTCCTTAGTCCGCAAAGTGACAAAGGCTCCCCGAGGCTGCTTAGCCAAAGCGCTTTTAACCTCGACGGCTGGAGTTTCTCCTCGCAAAAGATAGCTTTCTAGGGTTTGCCGAGCCAAGCCCAGCAGTTCCATCTTGGCCTCCTCGGTCAACTTCCCTACCGACTCCCCCACCCTACGCTCTTCGGGCTCCGGGTGGCCGGCGGCCACCAGGGCAGCGTAGCCGACTACCTGTTCCCGATCCCCCATTACCTCTCCCGAATGGGTCAGGGCCAACAACTGCCAGGGGCTCAGGTTAAGCTGCTTGGCTACCTCCATCCCCACCTGGATAGCGCGGGCCCCGCAGGCACAAGTCACCAAGTTGGGGTAACCCTGAGCCAGAGCTTGATTTATGGCCTGGTCAAACTCCCCTACCTCCCCCGTCAGGATAGCCCCCGTAGTCTGAGCGTCCACCTCCTCGGCCACCGAGGCTGAGGGGTAATGAGCTAGGTCAGAGCTAACCACTAGTAGGGTCGAACTGTCCATCAACGCTGCCAAAGACTGGACCAGCTGCTGCTCCGAGTCTCGGTCAATCTGACCCAAGAGAATGGGAACGATTTTAAAATTACTCAGCACCGTCTGGAGAAAAGGCAGCTCCACTTCCAAAGTTGGCTCCGACTGCTGAACTTGGGCATCCAAAACCAACAGAGGGTCGCGGCTAGCCAGTTGATTGGCCCAAGTCTGGTCCACCTCGACTCGCCCCAAAGGCGTCTCCCAAAGACCCGCCGGATAAATCGAAACATAGGTGAAAGCCGCCTGGTGAGAGGAGCCGAGTATAATCACTCTCTCGTAAGAGTGGCCTTGAAGAGTCTTAAACGCCGTCGCTGCCGTGGGGCCAGAATACGCCCAACCGGCGTGGGGAACGATCAGAACACGCGGTGGACCTTTAATCTCGGCCGCTTGGTTCGCCTGGGTCAGCAAAGAATCGGCTAAGGTTTTTAGCTCTTGGGGATCACTAGGGTAATAAGAACCGGCCACGGCTGGCGAAAGAACTGGCTCCATAACGGGAGAAGAAACCTCCGGCTTTGATGCGGGCCTTCTCGTACGCCAATAATACCAGAAGCAGAGACAGAAGAAAGTCGCCGCTAGAAAAAAGACCACCGCCAGGACTCGCACAGACTAATTCTGGTATATGCGACTCTCCAAGTAAACGACCATTAATGAACAAAAAAGGTACTCGGCTAAACCTTGCGCTTTACTAAACTTTCCCTTACACTCCCAGTTAGAAGCTAGGACCAAAAACGGTCGTAGAGACAATGAGAAAATGCGAAGGAGAGGCTGCGGATGGGCGCTATTCTGATCTTCACGGGTCGCCGATCGCTAGATGCCGCGCAGGCATCAGTTACTGCCAAGTTCGGAGAAGAAATTGTAACTGTTAGCGTGAACTGCGAGGATGGGGCACTTAGAGCCCTTTCTTTCAAAACGATAACTATCACTACAGTTGTTCTCACTACTCACACCGCTAGATGCAAGCGACTTCGCCAGGCATTAGCCGGTAGAAAACCAAAACCAGCTCTCTGCCCTCTTCTCCCCTTTTAAAAACATCTAATTTGTGGCATTATTGGCTGCAGGCTAACTATTCCGCGGTAGCTCCCGCCCGCCACGCAAGACGAGCTTGCGAGGCGTTGCGGGCAGGCAATGGCTGTGTTCTTTTACACTTACGTCTTAAAAAGCGTAATTGATGAAAAACTTTACGTCGGCTGGACCAATGACCTCAAATCTCGCCTTGCAGAGCATAACAAAGGTAATGTACCCGCAACCAAAAGTAGAGGGCCTTTGGAGCTGGTATACTACGAGGCGGGGTTAAGTAAAGAAAAGGCTATTGCTCGAGAAAAGTACTTCAAAACTGGGTTTGGTCGAAGATTCTTGAAAAGTGGAATTTAGTAACTCTCTTAACTAATCGTTCCGCGGTAGCTCAATGGTAGAGCAAGTCGCTGTTAACGACAAGGTTGTAGGTTCGAGTCCTACCCGCGGAGCCATACTGGATTGGCAGGTCGCAAATCAGGCGATTTGGCCAATATATCAGCATATTTTACAGGTTCGAGCGAGTCAGAATATTTTTCTTCCCATTTTTCACTTTCTGAAAGCGTCTTATACGTTTTTTCCAGTGTTATCAATACTTTCTTGTTGTTTATGATGAAGTTCGAGCCAAGTTGTTTTAAAAGTAGCTTCTTTTCTTCTGGTTCCGCTTTAGCAAACTTCTCTCTAACAGCATAGGCAAACTCAACTGCTTCTTCTGCGGTTTTATGCCAGCATTTGGCTCTGTGTTCAGTATCTTCAAGTTTTTCTTTTAAAATATCAATTTCTTGTTCAATTTGATGTTTTTTAGCCTTGTAGGTAGGAGTATCTATTAATCCATCTATTTGAGCGTCTAGAAGCCTATCTAGGCGCTTTTGAGAGGCATTGTAAGCTCTTTGCTGGCTTTGATATATCTCTGTTCTATCTTGAACTTCAATGCTGTGGAGTTTCTTTAACCACTTTCTAGCCCAAACTACAAATTCTTTTGAAATGTCGAATTTGCTAATCAGTGAGGCAACTTGTTTTTCTACCTCTTTTTTTGTCAATGGCCTTTGCTGGCATTTATGATCTAGATTCTTTTTTGTGCAATGATAATACTTATAGATACCTGTATTGCCTGTAGTTTTGTAGTGTTTAACCTTTTTAGAGGCTGTAAAGTAGCATCCACACTCGGCACACTTAAACAAGCCTGTATAGTTGAATTGGTGTTTTTGTGGTCTTGGTTTGCCTTTTTGACCCAAGCATTGCTGGATTGCATCATAATGGTCTTTGTTTATTAAAGGTTCGTGTTTGCCGTGGTACCAATTACCAGAATTCTTTGGCCATTCAAAATCACCAGCATAAAATGGGTTAGTCAAAACAGTGTAGAAACACGAGCGAGATATTGGCTGACCTTTGGGGGTGGTGAGCTTCCACTCATTAACAGCCTTTTCATAAACCCTAATAGCTTGTTTGCCTTTCAAGACTTCTTCAAATAACTTTTTAACTAAGTGGAAGCGTTCTTCATCCTTGATAATGATTTTGAAGCCTTTCTTTTTATCTGGAGTATTTAAGTAACCGACTGGAGCAGGGGCAGGGTACCAGCCTTTTTCGGCTTTAGCCTTCATGCCTCTTTTTGCATTCTTACCTAAGTCATCTATAAATTTTTGAGCCATACCAAATTCGACATACATTAAAAGTTGATTTTCTTGCTCTCTAGAATAAATTTGGCTAGGAGTAAATATTTTAACTCCATTGTTTTTAATAGCCCAGATAATTGCGCCTCCATCTATAGGGTTTCTGGCTAATCGATCTAATTTCCAACAAAGAACTCCCTCAGCTTCTCCTTTGTAAAGTCTTTCCATCATTCGACTGAATATCGGTCTGCCTGGAGCTTTAGCAGACTTAGATTCTTCTAGAATTTCTATTATTTGAATATTAAGTTTCTGAATAAGTTTTTTTAACTCATTTACTTGAGATTCAATGCTTAAAACTTGTCGATCTTCGCTTTCTGAGCTTTTACGACAGTAGAGGAAAACTTTAGTTTTAGGTAGCGTATTATTCATTTTCTTAATTCTCTTTTTAACTTAAATGGCCGTACTGGTGTGCTCATATCCATAGAGATATGTCCAATACGGCCATTAAAAATCTCTATGGTTAGATGAGCACAATTAAATTGTGACATATTAATGTTTAGTTATCAAACTTTGTTTATATTTTCCCCAGTCACCGTCAAAATAAATATCAACAATATCATTTTCCATCTTATTATCTTCAATCACTTTTATCTCTGAAAGATTTTCATCAATCCATTTCATGTCGTCAGGAGTTAAATTCTGAAAATCACCCCCCTGATAAATTCTTTGATACTCTTTGTCACTCCTAACTTCCTGCTTTATTACTACTCTCTTACTCTCACCTATATACTTATCCTTATATGAAACTATAGTGTTTTGGTCGGTTTTGCCTGTAGATTGTTGCTTTTCTGCACTTTTTTGTTGCACTCCTGCAAATGTTTGTTTTACTGGTGCATTTTGATGTTGCAGTGATGAAACATCAGTTTCTTTGCTTGGGATAAGGATCACTTCATGGACAGTTCTAGTTTTGCTTTTTATTATTCCCTTACTAATTAGTTTGTTTCTGTTTCTACATACTTTAGAAGCAGACCAATCAAGAAGTTTGGCAATATCTCTGTCTGGCGCCTCTACTGTCTGAAAGGTTTCAGTGTGTTTTGTATCCCAGTCATAAAGAGCTAAGTATAAATCCCAAAGGCGATATTCAGGATCAGACAATTTAAGTTTTTTGGCTATAATATGTCTGTGCCTATAAAGTTTCTGATAGGTGTTATTTAGTCGTCGTTGTAAATTCATTTTGATTGACTGGTAAGTCTGTATAGACCAACTTGAATAAATTAAGTAACTTATTAGCCAACTCGTCAGCTTTAGCATCAGAAATATTTTCACCATTTTGTTTTGTGTAAATCTTTTTGAACTCGATGATTGCCTCTTTAGGTAGTTGCATGTTTCCTCATTGCTGAGGGTTTTGTGGCTTAAATCAAAAAAAGCTCACTTTACCCCAGTGAGCTTATTGAACAACGAAATGAAATTGGTTAGTATGAAATTAACAAGCTTGTAAAAAGCAGGTTGTTAATTAAGAAGAATCTTTTGGTACTTTTTGACGCCTTTTATGATGTCTGTTTCATTAGGTATTTTTACTTTCTCAAACTCTTTTTCTAGTTGTTCTTCAAATTGTTCTCTTGTTAGTAAGTTGGTGTTAGAAAATTCTTTTACATAGGCTTTGTATTTTTCGTCATAGTCAATTTCAGGCCTTAGTTCGTTATCCCACCAATCTGCTATCTCTGCATAAGTTAGGCCTTCAAGCCTTTTCCAGTACCATTGATGATAATCCATTATTCTAGGGTAATAAGAGGATTTTTTAGATTTATAAATATTACCCTGAGAATCTTTTCTTGGTTGGTCATATAAAGACTTAATAATTTTTAGCGATTCTTTAACTTGTTTATATGTGGTTCTATGATCCACTATCAAAGCATTGGTAGGTTGAACAAAGGTTACTTCTCCATAAAAGCGGAATCTAATATCGTTTGAATATCCAATAAAACCTAAAAGAATTGCTTGTTGGGTTATAGCCTTTTTTGTATAAGGTTGATTAAACCTAATCAGTATTTTATTAATAATACTTTCAAGCTTATTAATTTTTTTAGGGTTTCTCTTTTTCCACTCATTAAAGATTATTAGCCAAGCTTCGTCACTAGTAAGAAGCTGACAAAGATGCTTCCTTCTGTCTTTAAGATTCGAAAACTGTTTTGGAGTCATACCAAGATTAAAGAAGGTGTCGGTTTTCCTATATATGGCGTATATATTGGTGTAGTTATCAAAGGGCACTTCTTTGATCTGTAATGCTTCTCGAGCATTTTTAACTTCTTGCAAAAAGACGGGACTGTCAATAAAAGTTAAAACGTCTTGTGTTTGAACGTAAGTATGTGAAGTCTGAAAATAATATGCTATTTGTAAGTTTAGCAAGTCTTCATTGCTTGGTTTCATTAATTATATTTTACTTGGATTCAATGCAAAATTCCTGTGCGATGGGGGTGATTAGGATTTATAAAATTTGTACTCAAAAACTCAGCTATTGATTCTCAGTGTGGCGCCCCGCCTCACTGATATCTCTCTTTATGAAAAAACATAAGTGGAGTTAAGCTATTAAGTTTTTAATTTTCCTCATTATTAGCAAACTCTTTCAATTAGCCTTATAAAGGCTACTCTTACTCTATAGTTTAAAGAGTAGCAATAAATGAGGCATCGCAAAAATACTACGTTTATTAAAAGTCTTGGTATGAGGTAACTATTCCATCATCAACGTAAATATAATAGGCACTGGAGCCATAAGAATCTTTGTAATAAACATTTTGGATTGTTTCCCCCGAACCATAGTTGGTTCTATTAATATCATTAGGATAGCCTAAAGAAGTATAAAGCTCAGCCATATTCATCCCCACCCAATATTTTCTTTCTACTACCTGTTGGAAATTAAAATCAGTTGTTAAAGCGTATTTTTCGCTCATGTAATACAAATAATCAATTATCGATCTGCAGTTTTTTTGAGTTAAATTCACCCCCTGCTTTTTTAAGGTTTTACTTAATTCATACTCTGTTTGATTATCGGTGACCTCTTGAATCGCAGGAAGCGGATAATATCTAAGACTGTTTTTTCTCTGCTCACAATACTCAACCGCTAGCCTGCTTTTTTCTTCTTCTAGTTCTTTTTGTCTTTCCTCATTTGTTTGAGTTGGCATTGGGGTAGGGTTATTACCTATCTTTTCAGTAGAAACTTCAGTTCCTTGATTTACTTGGGACTTATCAGAAGGAGTTTCACTTACATAAGTGCTTACTGACACAAACATTAGAAAAAACATCCAAAAGAAGCCAATAACTCCAAGTTTTAATAAAATATTCCAGTTTCTTTTCCATAACCAATAACTAATCGTAAATGGGAAAAAGCAAAGAAGAATTAATAATCCCCACCAAGTTTTATGCCATTGTTTTTTACTTTTTTCTGATTTAAAAAATTGACCCATAATTTCCTTTCTGGGTCATCCTGATCTGAATAAAAAGGGACGACCCCCAGTATCCAGAGCTGCGAAGCCTTGAACCCTACGAGAGTCGCCCCTTTTTAGGTTCAAGACACGCCAAAAGGCATATAGTTTCGCAGCTCTGATTTGTAGTTATATTTTACTGTTATCATTTCAAATACACAAGGAGGGATGTATAATTAAGTAGAATTCACTAATCAATGAGGATTTTTAGATATGAAGAAATTACTGACAATACAAGAAGCTGCAGAGCTTTTAAAAGTAAGCACAGAGACGTTAAGACGTTGGGATAATCAAGGCAAGCTAAAAGCCGTTAGAGTTGGTGATCGTAAAGGTGTTGGGGATAGACGTTATCGTCAAGAGGATATAAAGAAATATTTAAAAGGAAATTTTAAAGATTAATATGGCACGTAAAAAGAAACCTGAATTTTTAAAGAAAACAAAAGAAACTCTTGCAAAAAGAGTAAGTTATATATGCTCTAACCCTGATTGTAGATGTTTAACTTCTTTTGCCCATTCAAATAAGAATAAAGCAAGCGTCATTGGTGAGGCAGCACATATAAAAGGGCAGAAGCCAGGAACAGCCAGATATGATAAAACACTTACTATTGATGAGATACGTGATATTGAAAATGGCATTTGGTTATGCAAACCCTGTCATAAAAAGGTCGACGACGATGAGGTGAAATATACCGTTGAAATATTGCAATCATGGAAAAAAGAAGCGGAAAGTAAGACAGGCGACTATAGAGAGATTATTGAAGAAACTGCTGCTAAAACAGTAGAAAAATTTTCTATCATTCAGAATCGATCTTCAGTTTCAATAGGCTCAATAATTGATTATAGTTCTGCAACTGAATACCAAGCTCAATTGGATAATGCTAGGGATTTAATCAATGACAGAAAGCCCTCTACAGCATTGGTAATACTAAACGATCTTAAAAAAAGAGTGTGGAATAAGGCAGATGATAAAGTAAAGTTTAGAATTCTTACCAATATTGGGGCATCAAAGCTCTCTTTAGAAGACGAAAACGAAGCATGTAAATATTTTATTGAAGCTTACCAATGCGATCTAGACGATGAAAAAGCTATAGCCAATATAGCGCTTGCGCACTTGTTAAATGGAAATAGAAAGGAAGCTGTAAATTTTTCAAAAAAAGCACTAATTAAAAATCCTTCTAATCAGCAAGCTCTATCTATTTTTATTCAAGCTGCAACAGATAAGCAGAGAGAGAAATACCTAAAAGATTCTTTGAAGACGATAAAAAATATTCCAGAAGTTTTTTTTGCATTGGGTTTTGTCGAATTAAAAAAGAACAATTATGAAACAGCGGTTAAAAATCTTAGAAAGGCCTTGAAGCTAGATGAGGGAAAATCATTAGAGATACCAACTATTTTGGCAGGAGTCCTTATTGAAAAAAATATACCTCTTTTAAAAAAGTTAGAAATGGAAGGATTAAAACAAAAAGAAAATAAAGAAGTTGAGGAGGCTATATCTTTATTAGATAAGGCTTGGAGCAAAGTAGAAAATACCGAATTAGTAAAAGCTAAAGTTAAATGGTTAGTGAATAGAAGCTTTGCAAAAAGAATTCTTGGAAGAGCTGAAGAAGCAATAAATGATGCAAAAAAATCATATGAACTTGCTCCTGAGAATCTTGATGCTCTAAAAAATTACGCAATTATATCTTGGGAAACAGGAGAATGTGACAACGCTTACAAACTCTTGGAAACGCAAAAGTTATCAGATGAATTTCCACAAGCAATATTCTTAATGGCACTTATAAAAAGAGAGCAAAAGAATTTTAATAAAGCAATTTCACTCTTGAGGGAAGGGCTAAAAAAGAAAGGCTTGTCTAAAAAGGATAAAAATGATGGCCAAGCTCTTCTAGTTGAGACATTGTTAATGGCAAAAAGAAGAAAAGAGGCTAAGACATTCATTGAACAAGTTCTAAAAAAGAACAAAAAAGATATAACACTTCTAATCTATAAATCAAAAATTTCTCAAGAGGAAGGTAAAACTGACATTGCAGTTGAAGAGGCTAAGAAAGCAAAAACCTTTTTGAATAACAAATCCCCTTACGGCGACAGTCTTATAGTTGCAGATCAGTTTTACAAACTAAAACTTTTTAAAGAAGCTCAAGACATATATGAAAAAGTTATCAATAAAACTGTTTATTCTGAATTATTGTATAGGCTAATTCATTGTTATTACGAAACAAACAATTATACAAAGGCTCTTGTTTTATCTAAAACAGTAATAAAAAAATGTGGAGCTGTTGAAGATATATTAAAGATTCAAGGGGCGATTTTTGAGGAGCAGGGCAATTTAAAAGAGGCGCTATCTGCTTATAAGGCCATAATAAAGCTTAATTCACAGAATAACGCTGTAAAAATCCAAATTGGATATACGTTTTTGAGGCAAAGAGATTTTGTAAAACTGGATAAATATCTAGATGAGACAGATTTTAATCTTGAAAACTTATCTTTATCTTTAAGTTACAGGCTTGCCTATTTATTTTCTATTAGAGGTAAATCAAAGAAGTTTTTAGATACCATCTATGAAGCTAGAAGACAATTTCATAATGATAAAAAGGCGCATGTAGACTACATACTACTTTTTTTTACTAGGTTGCCTGATACAGAACCAATTTTACGAAAAAATAAGGTAGGGAATGAAACTGCGGTTTATCTGAAATATTCAGACGGGACAGAGGAGTTTTTTGTATTTGATGATAGGGATGATATTCAAATATCGTTGAAAGAAATAAAGACAGATACTAAGTTTTTTCATAACCTTAAAGATTTAAAGGTTGGAGACAAAGTAAACATCGATACCAACTTAACTGCAGAAATAGTAGAAATTAAAAGTAAATATGTACACGCCTTGCATGAAAGCATGAAGTTGCAAAAATCATTTTTTAATGATGTTCCTGACTTGCAAAGTATTCATATGGGTGAACCAAGTGAGAAAGGCAAACTTCCCAAAGGCTTTGATGTTATAGAAGAACAAATCACCAAGCAGTATGAGCATGGCCAGAAAATAGAAGCCTTATATAAAGACAGGAAGATAACAATAGGAGCTTTTGCTAACTTAATAGGCAAAAGTTTGATTGAAGTCTGGGGAGGCATGGTTGCAGATAGTAGGTTAGGAATTAACTATGCTAGAGGAGATTTACAGGAAAGAATTATAGCGGTTAGTTCTCTTAAAAAAGATGTTCAATTAGTTATTGATCCACTTGCGTTGTTAACAATTCATTCTTTAGAAATAAAAGATATTATTGTTAAGGGTTATGGCAAAATAGGTATTGTCCAATCAACGATAGATTTGATAAACGAGCAAATAACAAAATTAGAACCCACTCAAGAAAAAGGATATCTTTCATTAGCAAAACAAGGCAAACAATTTACTAAGCAGGAAATTAAACCAGAAACCTTAAAAAGAAATATTCAGTATCTTAAAGATTTATTAGAATGGGTTGATAAAAATTGTGAAATAGTAACTGTACAGAAAATTGAGGATATCAGTAAAGATAAGAAAAAAGAGCTAGAAGATTTGTTTGGCATCGCCTCTATAGACACGGTACTTGCATGCAGGAGCGATAAAAAATTGTTATTTTCTGATGATGAGCGTTTGAGAAGTGTAGTTAAAAATGAGTTTAATGTAGATGGAATATGGACGCAGGCTTTGTTAATGCATTCCTTAGGAAAGGGACAAATTAGCCAAGAGAAATACGATGATCTAGTTATTAAACTTGTTGGGTTGAATTATTATTACACCAGTGTTAGCGGAAAAAATCTATTGCATGCTCTTAAAAAGGCTGACTGGAAATTTGATGAACCATATAAAAGTTCATTAAAAATGTTAGAACCTGCTTTTTCCGACACAAACTCTGCAATTAATGTAACAGTTGATTTTCTTTATGAGATTTTTGCACAGAAGGTTATTATTGGTGATATTGATAATATAATCTTTGGATTACTAGACAACATTACTAAGGAGCGAGTAGCTAGAGATACAGTAGATCAGCTACAAAGAGAATTATGCAAAAAATTCTACTTACTACCATTAGCATTAGATTCAATTGATAAAACAATTAAGACATGGAGTAAAACTAAGATTTTATAAATGTTGAGGTTTATAAAAATTATTAACTTGAGTTAAAATATAGTTGAATATGAAAATTACAATCAGAAAACCAGATATAAAAGATTTACCAAAACTAATTACGCTCTGGCAACAACAATACGAATATCATCATGACCTTGACTCTCAATATTATGTTTCCAATTCCGAAGAATTAAATAAAAAGTTTCAAAGTTATCTAACCAAAGCAATTAAAGAGAACGCCCCTTATATTTTAATTGCTAAGGATGACAACAAAATGATTGGTTTTATTACTTATGAAAAAGTTGATGCCGACTACTTTGATACTAACTTTAAAGAGCATAGCGATATCTTAGAGCTTTTTGTTAAAGAAGACTATCGGGAGAAAGGTGTGGGCAAACTCTTAATGGATAAAGTGGAGAAATTTTTCAAAAACAAGGGTATTAATACTTTAAGCTTGCAATGTTCGACGTTTAATAAAAATGCTTTGTCATTTTATAAGCATCTTGGCTTAGTTAACAGACAAACTTTACTTTATAAAAAAATTTAAAATTGAAAGGAAACTATGAAAAAAATCATCGCCCTGGGTGTTAATTTAAATGAAGATCATAAACAAAGGTTAGAGGCTTTGGGAGAATTAGAAGTTAAAGACAGTCCTAGTTCTGTTGAAGATTTTGTTGAAAAAGCCGAGGGTGCTGATATTCTGTATAGCAATGGAGCCTTTTTATTAGATAGCCTGTCTAAGCTAAAAAATGTTTTTGTGACTTACCCTTATGTAGAACTAGGGGTTTTTAATACTGAGCAGTTAGCTAAAAATGGCGTGACTATTGCTAATGGCTCAGGCGGCAATCGTGATTCTATTGTTGAGTGGGTGATGTTTATGATTTTGTCTCTATTTAGAAAATTCAATCCCATGGTCAGAATCAAAGAAAATTTTGATGTACAAATGCAGGAGTCATTAGTTGGCAAAAAAATGTTGATTGTTGGTCATGGCACTATTGGTAGCCAGATTGGCAGACTTTGCGAAGCTTTCAGCATGAAGGTTGATTTTTTTAATAGAGATGATGATTTAAGCAAAAAATCAAAAAACGCAGATTTGATTGTGAATGCCCTTAATTGCAACTCCTCTAGCAAAAATCTCTTGGATGAAAACTTCTTTATGAATCTGAAAAAAGGTGCATATTATGTCACTTTTGCTAGACCTTATACTTATGACATTGAGGGAATTATTAAATCAATTGAAGCTGGAGTATTAGCTGGTGCTGGCATAGATTGTGATCCAGAGCAATTTGGGGATACAACTAATGCTTTTTATCAAAAGTGTATGAGTAATGAAAAAATTTTAGTTACACCTCACATTGCTTTTTCAACTAAACAAGCTATTGCTGGTGGAGCTGAGGTAGCTGTTAAAAACATTGAAGCCTTTGTAGCAGGCAAACCACAAAATGTATTGAGGAAAAAATAATATGCAAAATTTTTTACAACAAGTCCACAAATTAGTTTACGATGAAGTTGAAAAAACAGGTATGCCTCTTAAATTGCATGTTGATCTAGCTTGTGAAGTTGGCAAGAGGCTGGCAAAAGAGCTGGGTGCTAATACCGATATTGTTGAAGCAGGTACCTTACTTATGGATTGCCTTATTGGTAAGGCAATTAAAGAAGGAAGGTTGTCTGAGCATGTCCAAATGTCTCTAGATAAGGCCAATGAGTTAATCGAACAATCTTCGCTATCTGATGCTGAAAAAGAAAATATTCGTCACTGTATATCCGAGCATCACGGATCAGAAAAGTTTTATTCACTTGAATCTGAAATTTGTTGCAATGCTGATTGTTACCGCTTTACTTCTGTTAAAGGCTTTTCCTATGCTATGCGTTATTTAAGAGAAATGCTTTTTAATGATTTGATCAAGTTATTGAGAAATAAAGTAGACGAAAAGTGGAGTGTATTAAGCTTAGATATTTGTAAAAAAGAATTAGAAAGTCAACATCAAGTTTTAAATAACTTACTTTCTAGCTTAGAAAATAAAAATGAATAAAGAGCCCTTAAAACAATTCTTAGTTGATTCAAACCGAGCAGGTTATGCTGGTGGTGAAGAAAAAAAGTGGATTAAAGAAGAAGATGGTTCCACTACTATCCCTTTTGAAAAAGGTTCTTGGAGATCACATGACAATTTTTTTGGCGGTGAGCCTTATGGAGGTAGAACAGTAGTATCTTATGAAGGCCAGCCTATCTGGATGATGGTTTACTATGGATGGGTGGAAGAAGGAATCGAAACAGACCCCATTTATGCCATTTTAAGAAATGCCCTTAAACAGATGCCAGAAGACTATCCTTATCGTGGTCCAGGGGAATATAAGGAAAACGAATACACTTATAGCAATTCTTGGAGTGGTGAAGTTGACAGGTTTTCTGGTAGTGAGCAAATTCACTATGGGGACAAATTAGTTTATAAAGCAGACTACCTGGGTGGGTTAGTCGATCAAAGAAAAGGAGTTTAAAAAGAAAATGAACAAAACAACAAAAATTTTATTATTTATTATTGCTGGCCTTTTAATATTTAATGGCTTAATGAATATTATTGATGATGGAAAGATTTTATCTTATGATATTGCCTCTATTTTATCTGGAATTGGATTTATGATACTCAGTCTTACTAAAAAATCATAAAAGCAGTTAAAAAATTCAAGCAAAAGCATAGGCTGGTTTCTCAAGAATAGCAGTTCGAACATTTTCTATTACCCTGAGCCATGCACCACGTAGGGTGCATGGCTATCGCCAGATAGCCAGGAACCCAGGTGGTGCATAGCCCTGAACCCAAAGCGGTGTACCCAACATGGTACGCCGCGAGTGGTTTAGGGCAATGTTTGTGTTTATACTGACCACGTGACCAACTTTTCCTACGCCTACGTTCTCTACTCCCTCAAAGATCACAAACTATACATCGGCTTTACAACAAACCTAAAAAGAAGACTTAGCGAGCACCAACAAGGCAAGAACATCTCCACTTCCAAAAGGCTTCCCTTGAAGTTGATCTACGCTGAAGCCCACTTGTCAGAAGAAGACGCCAAAAGACGAGAGCAGTATTTTAAAACAGATAAGGGAAAGACGACTTTAAGAATGGCGCTCAGAGATTCTCTAAAAAGACTCCAAACCTAGCTAAGCGCGGGAGCCAGTTGGAACTTAATATTCCAAGTTTAGCCTTGTTAAGAACTTGGAGTGATTTAGTTTGTTAGAATATATCTATGAAAATGTATTTGTCCTCATATAGATTAGGAAATAATCCTGAAAAACTGGTGGCGTTAGTGGGCGCAAACAAAAAGGTTGCCGTGATTCCTAATGCCTTAGACTTTTCAAACGAAATTGACAGAAGAAATGCCGGAGTACAAAGAGAAATTGACGATTTAAACAACCTTGGATTACAGGCAGAAGAAGTCGATTTAAGAAAATATTTTAAGAAACCAGACGAGTTAGAACAGAAATTATCAGAATTTGGAGCCATTTGGGTACGAGGTGGTAATACATTTGTACTTCGCAGAGCATTTAAAGAAAGTGGAATGGATGAGTGGCTCCTTAAACAGAAAGATAATAAGGACTTGGTTTATGCAGGATATAGTGCTGGTGTTTGTATCCTTTCGCCTTCGTTGAAAGGGTTGGAGTTAGTCGATGATCCTATTATTGTTGGAGAAGGGTATCCAAAAGAAACCATTTGGGAAGGCTTGGGCCTGATTGATTTTGCTTTTGCTCCACACTTTGAATCGCCCGGGCATCCGGAAACAGAGGCCGTCAGTAAAGAGGTGGAGTACTTCGAAAGAGCAGGAATAAAATATAAAGCTCTTCACGATGGTGAGGCTATTGTCATCGAAGAGTAGGTTGTTGTTTGTTGTAACTTTTCTATTTCTTGCCTGATTTCAGCTATCAATTTGAGTTCTTTAAATACCTTGAAGACATGGGCTAAATACGAGTTTATAGTTATGTTACGCTTAAGGATCCACGTAAAAATCTTGCTGAGCGCGATCCTGAGCCTGTCGAAGGAGAAGCGCGAGGCTAGAGTTTTACAGTGCCACGTTTCCGCCGAAGGCGGATTACGTGGCCGCCGCAAGATTTAACGTGGCCTTCGGCCATGGATGCATTACGTTTATATTTTGCAAAGTTTAGTTGATAAGTCCCTCTACATTGGCTCAACGGCTGATCTAAGGCGCCGTTTGGAAGAGCACAATCAAGGCGGGTCCTTAGCCTCAGCCCCAAAATCCCCGTACAAACTAATCTTCTACGAAGCCTTCTTGAGTAAGATCGACGCCCTAAATCGCGAGAAGTATTTGAAAACAGGCTACGGCAGGAGGAGCATTAAGAAAATGCTCAAAGAATATTATTGCCAACTGGAATCCTGAACCTCACCGCTCCAAAGCAGACGCTAAAAGAAGAGAACAATACTTCAAAACGGCCAAAGGCAGGGCGACCTTGAGGTTGGTGTTAAGAGAAAGTTTGGCCTTCTAAAAGGGGCTCTAAAACCCCATGGCAACCACCCCCTCTTTGGATTCAAGGTTGACCGCATAAATCTTCGCCGCTGAGTTTGTGGCCTGGCTTGGGACAGTCTTGAGGCCACTCGTAATAAAGAGAGAGAGTAAACTTAGATTCTTAATAGAAATTTAACTAAAAACTGCAAATAATAAATTCCGCTTAAAAGAAAGGTGCCGGCGACTACTTTTCGGCTGACTTTTTCTATTTTCTGAACCAAAGAAAAAGCTTGGCCGACTCTACTAATGCTGAAGGCGATTAGAAAAGAAAAGACAATGACCGGCAGGCCGGTGCCGAAAGCAAATATCGGAGGGAGAAGAAGAGATTCTGTTGACTTTAGTACCGTGGGAACAAGAACTCCGAAAAACAAAACGCCACTGTAGGGGCAGAAAGCCAGGGCAAAAAGACAACCCAAGAGAAACGAGCCTAAATAGCCCTTGGTAGCCAGTTTTTCTTTTAATTGTTCTATTTTGGCATTTTTAGTCTTGAAATTTAGCTTAATAACATCAAACATAATTAATGCCAGAATGATAAGAATGGGGCCTAAGACTTTTTCTCCCCAGCCTTGGGAAATTCGCGAAATCTCAAAGCTGGACAGGCCAAGATAAATAAGCGTGGCTAAGGCGGTGTAGCTAACTGCTCTACCTAAGGTGTAAAAAATACCGCTTAGCAAAGTGTGTTTGGGAGTTTTAATGTCTTTGGAGATGTAGGCAATGGCGGTAATATTGGTAGCCAGCGGACACGGACTGATGGAGGTTAAAATTCCAACCAAAAAGGCAGTTAAAACCGGAATATTATATGCGTCGATTAAATGGTTGATTAAATCCATGCTCATTTACCCAGAAGAATTTTAAGCTTGTTTTCAAAATAACGGGTAAACTGACTTTCGTTGCCAACCAACCTCCAAACAGTAGTATCTTCGACGATATCGTCTTTATCATCCCGGATAGTATTGACAAACAAAGAAGAGCCTCTGGCCTGATATTTCAACACTATCTCCTGGTTTTCTTTTAGCTCGCCGTTTACATCCTTGAAAACTATTTTTCCTGAAGCATATTCGTTCGGAAACCTCTCTTTGATCGTCTTTAAGGCGTATTCACCGACAGTAATACACGACCAGCATTGATGGGTACCGTGGAAATGAACCACTTCGATTTTATCGGCAGGCAAAACATTTTGGCTTGGAGAAGGAGTATTTTCCTTCGGGGGGTTAGTCGCGGGAGCCGGTGATGAGCCAGAAGCAACAGAAGAGCTTTTAACTTCCTGGTTGGAAGTTTTCTTAAAGCCGAAAAAAAGAACGAGTGCTAGAATTAGACCAATAAGTATAATTATCTTTTTATTCATTTTCATTTGAATTTAGTAATTTAACCAATCAGACCGTACAAATAACCAGCCAAGGTAGTTAAAACCACAATTGAACCGGCATAAACCAGCATTTTTTTAGTACCGAGTAGCTTTCTGATAACCAAAAGACCCTGCAAAGAAAGCACCGGGTCGGCCAGCATATACGCCATTAAAGGACCTTGGCTCATTCCCAGCTTCATAAAATTTTCCGCAATGGGAACTTCCACTAAAGCCGGGAAGTAGGCCAAAGCGCCAAACATCACGGCAATAAAATTGGTCAACAGATTATTTTGGCTAGCAAGTGCCTGAAATTGCTCTTGAGGAATTAAATGGGTAATGGTGGCGGCAAAAAAGACACCTACTAGAAGCAAGGGGACAATCTGGCTAACGAACTTGATTGTTTCATCCCACCAAGCTGTTCTTCTGTCTTGGGAAAGCCAGGCAAAGGCCATTACCAGCTGAATTAAAACCAAAGGAAAAATCAGAGCGTATCTTAAGTTATTGTTGATGGGAGCAGTGCCGACAACCAAGATAGCCAGCATTGTTCCCCAAAACCAAAGAGTCTTTTTCCCTTGAAGCTTATCCAAGTCCTGGCTGACAGTTTGAAGATCGCCTTCTTCTCTGCCGTCGCCGAAAATAAGCTCCATAATAAGACCGACCAGAACAGCAAAGGCAACGGAGAAAAAGAATCTGGCCAAGCTAAAGCCCCAGCCAATTCGCTGGCCGGTAAAAAGAATGGTGACAATGTTAAAAGCAGGTCCGGCGTAAAGAAGAGTGACGGCAATACCTAAACCTGCTCCTTTTTTCCAAATGCCGGTAAAGAGTGGCAGAATCGTGCAGGAACAGACCTCAATTAAAAACCCGGCAGTAACCGCAATTAAATAAGCCAGCCATTTTTTCGTTTTACCGGATAAGTATTTGAGAATTGACTGGGAATCAATCAAGCTGTTAATCGCTCCGGCAATAAAAAAGGCCGGCACTAAACAAAAAAGAACATGGGCCGAGAGATAGTCAACCAAACCCAGCCAGCCTTGATAGACGGCCCTGCCGATAAGTGTTTGGATCGATTCTTGAGACAAAAAACCGCCTATTTGCCCCTGCCACAAATAAATTATTAAGTAGGCTCCGCCCAAAAGACCTAACACCCAGTTTTTCTTGAATGTGCTCATAGATACCCCCACTGGCTCTAACTGGACTTCATAATCTGTCTTGTATTCCCAGAACCACCAAATCCTCTTCGGCTTTTATACCTCTTATTTCATCCTTCTTGATGTAAATACACTCGCTTCTTGCCAGGGTGCGGCTCCCGTTAACATCGGTAAAAACGCCTTTTCCCTCAAGAACCGTCAAAAGGACCCCGTAATCCTCCGGGTGCACCGGAAGCTCTACCCCAGCCTTTAAGCAAATCAGAGCCGCATGGAAGCCCTTGGCATTGAGGAAATGCCTTTTTATTGGCTTTTCGGGCGAGAAAACAATTTTTTCTTTTAGGTCAAAGGTTTTCATTTGCTGTCTCCTAATTTTTCCTGTGGTTTTTGAATTAAATTTTTAATTTTTTCCACATCATCAACAAAGCCAGTTAAAACTGGTTTGCCGTCAACTGCCAAAACAGGACTGCTCATCACCCCTATCTCCATAATTTTTTGAATGCCTTCCTGCCCAGTCAGATACTCCACTTCTTCTTTCAAGCCAATTTCTTGAACCGCTTTTTGGGTAATCTCATAGAGCTTTTTGCAAGTAGGACAACCAGACCCTAATACTCGAATTTGCATTTTTATACACCTCCCGCCTTAAGAAAAATGCTTAATTTTTCCCGGCCTGCGTCAGTGAGGGAATAAAACACCTGGCGAGCATCCTTTCCCTGGCGATTTTTAATCCAGCCGGCCTCGACTAGATCCGACAGGTGATGGGAAACAAGGCTCTGCTCTTTGTTTAAACAGCTCTGAATCTCACAAACGCAATGTTCTCCCCTAAGGAGAATGAGCAAAATTTTTAATTTGGTTTGCGTAGACAGGGCCTTGGCAACAGCTGTTAAAGACTCTATCTTTCGGCTGCCTATGGCAGGGCGATTATATGAACATCTTTTCATACAACGAGGGGTAGTCTACTCTGGAAGTAAATGGCTTGTCAAGCAAAGGCTTAAATAAACCTAACGGGGCGTTGACAAGGCGGTTTACCACCCAACAAATTGACAACCGCCAGGTAAAATTTCATAATTTCTCCAGTGAGAAAAATCTACCTGCCTATTTTCGTTTGCCTGCTAGCTTTTTTGCCTCTTGGCTTTTTGGTCCCTTTGGCTCGAGCGGAGACCAAAGAGGCCCCCGGCCGAGTTATCCCTAAACTCACCCCCACTCCCAATGATCCCGAGCTTGTTGATGGGCATGTCTATCCTGAGTGGGGACCGGTTTGCCAACGCTACACCTACTCGGTGGTTTACAAAGATAAAGAAGGCCGGCCGCCGGAATATGTGCAAATCTATTTTAACGGCCAGATGATCGATATGACTAAGGCCGACCCGGCCGACAGCAACTACCGCCAAGGAGTCAGGTACGAGTATAAGAATGTCCCCCACAAATTAGGCTCCAACTTTTATTACTTTGAAGCCTCCAATGGCTTGGGAAAAACCCGCGACTCTATCATTGATTCCCCCGACAACGGCCCGGTGCTTTTTGCCAGCGCCTTAGATAAAAACGAAGTTGTTTTGATTGATCCCCAAACCGGCCAAGCCGTCTGGCGCTTCCCCACAGGCAAAGAATGGGTAGGCGGAGTGGCTCTGTCGGATGACGGGCAGTATCTGGCAGTGCTCACTTCCCACCATGTTTACCTCTTCGCCACTACCACCAACCAACCGCTTTGGGAATACACCTTTAATCAATCCTCACCTATTGGCGGCGGGCCGAGGGGAAATGGCATTGCTATCTCTGGTGATGGTTCCCAGATCGTAGTTGCTACCGGCATGGAAGTTTCTTTTTTCGGAAAAGAAAAAAATCAACCCCTGTGGAAACACCCCTCCCCTGCCCTGGCGGTGACGATATCCAAAGATGGCCGGTACGCCGCCGCCAGCGCCGTGAAGCAAGGGTCAGGGGAGTCGGGAAATGTCATTCTTTTTTGGCAGACGGAGGCTAGCCAACCTTTCTGGGAATTCGTTCGTGATAGCAACTTTCATGATGTTTCTTTGTCCGCCGACGGGCAGTATCTAGCCGCCTCTACCGGCTGTCCCGACCGCAAGGCTTACATCTTTTCTAAAGAGAGCCACCAACCCCTGGTGCAAAGTGAAAGGCTAACCTACGATTCGCCCGTTTCCAAAAGTAAAATCTCGGCCGACGGCTCGCTAGCCGCCTTTGCCACCGAGGGAGGACCCGGCTCAAGTGTGGTAGCTCTTTTTTCTAAAGATTCTCCCCAACCCCTTTGGCAATTCGATAACCAAAAAAGAAACTCCTCCCGAGCCTTGGCCTTTACCCCCAACGGTCAGTTTATAGCCGCCGCTACTATGTCCGGAGATGTCTACCTTCTAGGTCAAGAAAGCAGTGAGCCTCTGGCAAGCTGGCAAGTCAACACTTCGGTGGGCGCTTTGGACTTGGCCAACGACGGTAGCTTTATAGCCTTGGGAGGAACGGACAATCGAGTACAAATCTTAACCAAAGAAGGGGAAAGGCGCCAGGTTGACCTGAACGAGTTTGCCCAAGCTATTGATATCTCCGGCAACGGGCAGTATGTGGCGGCAGGCACCGGAGGGTCCGTTTACTTTTTTGAGGATTATCTAACCCCCGACAGAAACAAAGTTTTTGACTGTCAAAAAATTATTGAACCTCCGCCCCGAGAGATGGCTATGATTGGTGATGGTCAAAGCCCCGGCCTACCTAGACCATTCTCAACAGCTTCGCCTCCTCAACAAAAAGCTCCTCTAGGGCTGGTTGTCGGCGGCGGAGCTCTTCTAGTGTACGGCCTTTTATTCTTTAAGCTCTCTGCTCGCCGCGGGCTCTTGCAATCTTCCCCACCGCGCTTTAATCTTTTTAATCACCCAGCGATCATTACCATCAGCTTGCCTCTGGCGGTTGTACTGGCTGGCATCAACGGCTACCAGCTTAACTTCCGGGTCATCACCGATTTTTGCGCCGCCGCCTTTGGCTTCTGGTCAGTCTTACTTCTGCTTTCCCTAGCCACTAAAATTCCCGCCTGGCTTTACTTAATTGGCGCCATATTCTTTAGTTGCCTAGGGGCACTCACCTTGGTTACCTACCGACCATTTTTCTCCTGGCCAACTGGGGTGCACCTGACAGAAGCGGTTCTAGGTTTCGGCTACCTAGCCAGCTTTTTTAAAAGAAGAACCGGGGTAATTTTTTTGGCCGGGGTGGCGGTGTTTTTGGCGGCCGGCTTCCTCTTCCACCGAAACCCGAACCAAAACGAGCTTCTGTTGGCTCCCAACGACCGCCCCAATCCGGGTCAAGCTCAAGGCGAAGCGGTTTGCGGCAACAACCTCTGCGAGCCGAACCTAGGCGAGACCAAAGAAAGCTGCCCCCAAGACTGCTCAGCTGGAGATTAAGCCTTTAAGGGCAGTGAATACCTGCTGTAGTCAGCGCGTACAGAAACTCGACAAGTACCGCTCAAAATAGTACAATACCAAGAGCGAGAGGGGGTGTAAGCAGATTTAATTAATAAATCTATCAAGAAATATTATGAATGGCACAGTTAAAACAAAGACAGACCGAGGGTTCGGCTTTATTTCTCGTGAGGGGGAAGCAAAGGATCTTTTTTTTCACTCTACAGATTTAAGCGGCGTTACCTTTGAGGAGCTCCAAGAAGGGGCCGCCGTTACGTTTGATGTTGAAGACGGTGAAAAAGGCCCAAGTGCAAAAAATGTAAAACTCGCTGAGTAGTCTTAGTCGAACCAGACAAAAAAGCCTTGCTTTACGCAAGGTTTTTTTGTGCCCCTGCTTAGCTGCTAACAGCACGGCCATATTCTTAGATTCGTTATTTTTAAAGATCTAAAAAAACTTAACAAGCTATTGGATTCTGCTGCCTCGGCCAGTACCTTACAAGCTTCCTCAGGGTTTGTGGGACAGCTTGGCGCATTAGTAGCTATATAGAAAATATTGTTATGGACTTTTAGAGCAGCCACCGCTTTAAACACCTGCATTAAATCCCTTTCCAAATCTTGATTAGGTGTCTCCCCTACCCGATTAATCAGCAAGACCCCTTCGGCAGACAGATGGGCTTCGGCTGCCTGGAGGAAGGATGAGGTCTCACAGGAAAATTCGAAAATATTTTCCTTAAAAGTATCAACCAAAATTAAGTCGTATTTTTGGGAATCTTTTTCTAAGAATGAGCCGGCCTCTCCGATGACTATCTGCAGATTGGCGTCGTTCAAGGCAAAGTACTGCCTACCTAATTCGATAATCAAAGGGTCAATTTCCACCCCAGTGATACTTTCCACCTGGTAGGCCCGGTTATAAAGTTTAACCACTGCCCCCGCCCCTAGGCCCAAAACCAGCATCCGCCCCACCTGCCCCCTAAAGGTACCCGCCAACCAAGGAGCGACCAGATACCAATCAAACACAGTTCCTTGGGGTAATCTTTGCGGGTCGTAAGAAGACTGTAAGTAGCGCTTGCCGGTGTACAGACTCACCCGACTGCCCCATCTAGTAACCTGAACGGCCGAATAAAGACCCCGGCCCTCAAACAACACCTCTTGGCGAGGAACGAGCCGAGCCAACCATTTTAGTAATCTCTTCACTTTTTCAGTATACTGCTTCCGTGGCCCATTATCGCCAGTCCGAAGAATACAACCAGTACCTGGCCAAAAATGGCTGGGTGATAGAAAGAGTTGGGTCCACTCTCGTTCTGATCAGAAAGATTCCTTTCCTAGGCTCAATCATCAAGATACAACGCTGCCCTACCGACATTCCTTTTGCCGAAATTGAAAAGCTGGCCAAGGCCTACAGGGCACTTTACGTGATAATAGAGGCCAGTACTAAAACCGAAGATGCCAACTACCCCACATTAGAACAGGCTTTTAAAGCCGACGGTTACAGGGACCTTAGCTTTGCTCTTTGCCCCACTAAAACATCCTGCATTGACCTAACCAAAAGCGAAGCCAGCCTCCTAGCTGGCTTTGACCGAGACATTCGCCGGTGCCTAAAAAGAAACTCGGAAAAAGGGATAACCACCCGAGTAACGGAATCGGCCGGAGAACTATACCCCCTACTTCGCGAAGCTGGGCGACGGCGTCACTTCTTCGTCCAGCCGCCTGCGGATTGGCAAAGCCAGTGGGGGTCCTTCGGAAAGAATGCCAAGATAATCCTAGCCTACCAAAACGGCGAATTGCTCGGGGGAAATATGTCACTAATAAAGCCGCCCCTAGGTTTTGGCTTGTTCCTGCCCACTACAGAGAAGGGCAAAAGGGCCCATGTGGCCCCTACCCTGGTTTGGGAAGGCTTAAAGTTAGCCAAAGCGGCCGGGTGCACCTCTTTTGATCTCGACGGAATTTATGACGCCCGGTACGGCTCGCCCAAAAAGTGGCTGGGATTGACCGCCTTCAAACGAAAGTTTAGAGGCCACGAAGTGGAGTTTATTCCTGCCAAAATCAAGATTTATGCTTGGTACATAAAGCCTTTTAGATGGCTGGGATTTTTGTAAAGACGAGAACAACCTTGACAAGTAGTACTCAAAGACGTACCATTAGCAAAATTTCGGGGTGATTAAGATGAGTACCGTTCCCGCCACTATTTCCGCCAGCCGAGCCAGGAGTGACTTTTACACTCTTTTGGATGAGGTCTCCACCAAGCTTAAGCGTTTTACCATCACCCGCCGCGGTGAAGCTCAAGTGGTTTTAATGCACCCCGACGAAGTCGCTTCTTGGGAGGAAACCATGGATATCTTAGCGGACAAGAAGCTAGTCGCTGAGATTCTACGGAGCGAGTCCGAAAGAAAGGCCGGCCAGGTCGTTTCGGAAAAGGAGCTTTGGAAAGAGTTGGGGATTTTCCCTGACACCCTCAAGTGACCAATGAGAGTTGAATTCTCCGATACCGCCCGAAAACAAATTACGAAACTCCCCAGAAGCAAACAGCTAAAGGTCTTGCAGAAAATCGAAGGGTTAAAGAACGATCCCTACGCCGGAAAGAAACTGAAGGGAGAATTTGAAAGCTTGTGCTCCTTAAAAGTCTGGCCCTACCGAATCATTTACCGCTACTTAGCTCAAGATAAGCTTCTCTTCATCAATGTTGTTCAGCACAGACAAAGAGTCTACCAGTAGACCCCCAGATCCTCAGGCACATACTACAGCACCAAGACCGCTAGCTTATTTACTTTTCCTCGTACCATCTATTTTGGTTAATTATAAACAGGAGTTCGGCACTACCAACTATGGGGTAAACAGACTTTCTTAGTAGTTTTTCTGACCGCTTCTATGAAAGGGTCTCCTTTCCGATAAGATACCGCTACCTTGTGGTGCGGTACCAGCTCCCCCTCCTTAGGGTAATGCATCTTTAACCCGATGTTTTCGTCAACTTCGAGGCCGCACTTTCCGTAGAATTCAGAAAGGGTAGTTTTCTTGCCATGAAAACCGACTGGCCATAAACCGCGCTTCTGGGCAAAGTCGATCATGCCGGTCACCAGCTGCTTTCCGTACCCTTGGCCTTGGTGCTCAGGGTCAGTGGAGACATTAGCTAATCCCCACACCGGCTGCTCCCACGGCTGGTCCCCTATCTTGATCCCTGTTATGCACCTATACCTCCCTACCGCCACAGTCTGATTGGAAGAAGTATCTTTTAGAAAGAAGTGCCAGTCTTGCGGCCTAATGTCCCCCTTAGCAAAAATATCCTCATCCTTCTTACTAGCTACCTGCCAGAGGCGGTTGAAGATTTCTTTGTCGGCCTCACTTAGTTCTGGGGTAGAGAGAGTAATCAGTTCCACACGTTAATTATATAGTTCTGCTCAAGAAGGAAGGAAGCAGGGAGGGAGTGGCCAGTCCCTTGAGGCCAAAAAATTACCCTGCTACAATATTGAGGATGCCGAAAATTCCCCCAGATCTACCAAACAACCAAGCCTACAAGTGCTCGAAGGGTATCCCCACCCTTATAGGGACCCTCCTCGTTTTCTTAACCTCAACCACTGGGTTTTTTGCTTACAAATACTACTCGGCTACCTGCCCACAGCCCCAGCAGGCTGCCTCTACTCCCAAGGAGAAAGAAACGGTAACAGGAGAAACCGAAAAGCCGGCGGCCGCCATAGAATTGGGCCAGTACCAAATCGAGGGCTTCAATACGGGGAGTAAAAGTTGGGAGGAGTTAGTCTATCTAGGCACCAGTGAGATCCCTAACCTAGATCGTCTATACGAAATCTTTTCTCAAGAGTACCCCGAGTATGTCAGTAAAAAAAGCAATATCTATGTTAAAGATATCGTCTTGAGTAACGGGCAAGCTAAAGTCTACTTTGGAGGAGACCACTCGGCTCTGACCGAGAGGATGGGTAGCACTGGAGCCTACAATTACGCAGGGTTAATCGTCTTTGCCCTCACTCAGGACAACCGAATCCCTAAAGTGGAATTGGTTCTAGATGCCGCCGGCTCTCACTTAGGGCCTGGGGTCTATACCAGAGAGGATTTCCGGTACCTCTGGCCTCAAGCTCTGCTGGAAAGTGCCTCCAGTAAAGGGGATGTCGAAGCGACCAGAGTCCTAAAATTTAGGGAGTAATCACCTTGAAGTTGTCCCTTCCTCTGTAAGTCCTCATGAGTCGGTTAAGCAATCTTAAAAAAGATCTAAAAGCCAAAGCCAAATTAGCCAATGCCAAAGCTTTAGCTCGCTATTTTAAAACCGGCCCGGGGGAATACGGCGAGGGGGATATTTTCCTCGGTCTTAAAACGGCCGAGACCAGGCAGGTGGCCAAAAAATACCCAGACCTCTCCCCCACCGACCTTAAGAAGCTGCTCGCTTCCAAAATGCATGAAGAAAGAACGGTGGCCCTAATGATTCTTACCCGCCAGTTTGCCCAGGCTCCGCTGGCGCAAAAGAAGGCCCTCTACCAGTTTTACCTGCGAAACTTGGGTGGAGTGAACAACTGGGATTTGGTTGACACCTCCGCCCCTGAGATCGTCGGGGCTTACCTGGACCTGACCCAGGAACCCCGAGACATCCTTTATCAGCTAGCCTACTCGGCCAACCTCTGGGAACGGCGGGTGGCTATGCTGGCTACTTACTACTTCATCAAGAAAAACCAGTTTACCGACACGCTGAAAATCGCCAAGATTCTCCTTAAAGATAAAGAAGACCTCATTCACAAAGCCGTAGGCTGGATGCTAAGGGAAGTCGGCAAGCGGGACCTAGCCGCCGAGGAGGCCTTTCTGCACCAGAATTACCGCAAGATGCCCCGCACTATGCTTCGCTACGCTATCGAAAAGTTCCCCGAGGCCAAACGGCAAGCCTACCTTTCGCCCTACCTACCCAACTTGTATAATGGGTTAGTATGGCTAGGAAAACCAAAATAATCGCCACCATTGGCCCAGCTTCTTTGACGCTACCTGTCCTTAAACAGCTGGTTCAGGAGGGGGTAGATTACCTCAGAATCAACACCGCCTACGGAGGCGAGCAGCAATTCGACCAAGTTCTAGCTAACTTGGAGAAAGCAGCACCCCCAAAGACCATCCCTGTTATCCTAGACATTAAGGACTACGAAAAGCTGGACTACGCCCTAAAAAAGGGGCTTGGCACCATCGCTCTTTCTTTTACCGAAACCCCCGACCAGGTAGAAAAGGTACGGGAACGCCTAGGCGGGGCTTTTGTAATTTCCAAGATAGAATCGGAAAAAGGAGTGGCCAACTTTGAGGCCATTCTCCAGGCTTCGGACGGGATCATGGTGGCCCGAGGCGACCTGGGCCGAGCCGTTTCCCTAGAGAAGGTACCTCCACTTCAGAAAGACTTTACCCGAAAAACCCTCCAAGTGGGAAAGTTTTTGGTTACCGCCACGGAAATGCTTCTTTCCATGGTAGACAACCCCCAACCAACCAGGGCCGAAGTTTCTGATGTGGCCAACGCCGTCTTTGAGCAGTCTTCGGCGGTAATGCTTTCGGAAGAAACAGCCATCGGCCAGCACCCAGTGGAGGCGGTAAAAATGATGAGAAAAATCATCGAAGAAGCAGAAGGCTGGAACAATCATTGAAAAGGAACGCCGAAGCTACCCAAATTCTAAAATACCGAAGCGGAAAACCTCTCCAGCAGAAACAAAACCCCCACCAAATTTAGTACCCTAAACAAAAGTATCGTCGGTCTTAAGTGATCGTTGACAAACGCCTGGTTGTTTCCTATAATGAATAGGTATTCAATGGTCAATTTACCGAAAGGGGGTGTTACGCTATGCCAAAATTAGATAGAACCGGTCCCTCCGGAGCCGGTCCCAGAACCGGACGGGGTCTTGGTCCTTGCGGCATGGGTTTAGGCTGGAGGCGAGGCTTCGGTGCCGGCCGTGGCCTGGGTAGGTTTTTCGGCTGGGGTCGGCCTCAAACCGAAGAAGACCAAAAAGCCACCCTCACCGAATATAAGAAAGCTTTAGAGGAAGAACTAGAAGACATTAATAAGGAGCTAAAATGAAAGTCGCCCTCAGTTCGTCGGGAAAAGACAGCGACAGTGACCTAAGCGAAGTCTTTGGGCGGTGTCCCTATTTCCTCATCGCCGAAACCCAAGACCACCCCGCCTCAGAATTGGAGACTCTGGCCAACACCAACGAGGACAGGCTGGGTGGGGCCGGGGTAGCCACAGCTCAACTGCTGGTCGAGAAGGGAGTTACTGCCGTGGTCACCGGCAATATCGGCCCCAGAGCTTTAGATGTTTTTAGACAGTTTAAAATAGACGTTTACAAAGGCCAGGACCCAGTAAAAGAAGTTTTGCAGAAATTTATTGACGGAAAATTAGAAAAGCTAACCGCCAAACAAGAATGAAAATCGTCGTCCCCACCGATAGCTACAAGGGCTTAGAGGATAGACTAGCTGATCACTTCGGCCGCTGTCAAACCTACACCTTCCTCAACGCTGAAGGGGAAATTGTCGAAATAATCGATAACACTAGTGAGCACATGGGAGGCTCGGGTTTGCCGCCAGAGCTGATGAAAAAGCATGGGGCAGAAGTTTTGTTGTGCCGAGATCTGGGGCCAAAAGCCCTGACCCTGTGTGAACAGCTGGGAATGAAGGTGTATGTTTTCCCCCAAGCGGCTACTGTAAAAGAAGCCTTCAAAAGTTGGCAAGAGGGTAAAATCAGGCCAGCCGGCCCTCAAGATGCTTGTGAGGCGCATCAGCTATGAAAATCGCCGTTACCGGTGGCAAGGGAGGAACAGGAAAGTCAATGATGGCCACTTCCCTAGCGGTAGAGTTGGCCAAAGAGAGCCCCACGCTGTTGGTAGATGCGGATGTAGAGTGCCCCAACGACCATCTGATGCTCTCCATCACCAGGAAGAAATACGCCACTGTTTACCAGCCCATCCCCCAGTGGGATTTTGACAAGTGCACTAAATGCGGCCGCTGTGCAGCTGTGTGCAAGCAGGACGCTATTGTTTTTGTTAAGGGCAAATACCCTGCCTTTATTAAGGACCTGTGCATCGGCTGCAAAGCCTGTTTGGTCGCCTGCCCCCAAGGAGCCATTACCGAAACCAAAAAAGACATCGGGTCGGTTTATACCGGCCAGGGTTACGGGGTAAGCTTGGTCTCTGGTGAGCTTAAGCTAGGAGAGCTGGCTTCCGGTGAAGTGGTAGCCGAGGTCAGAAAGTACGCCGATAAAATTAACCAAAAAACCAAGGCGGAGACCGTCTTGATTGATTCTGCCGCCGGCATCGGCTGCCCAGTCATTGCCTCGCTGGTGGGCACAGACTATATTGTGGCAGTGACGGAACCAACGCCTTCCGCCCTGCATGATCTCCAAAGAGTTCTTTATTTAGCCAAGCATTTTGCCATTAAACACGGAATAGTCATTAACAAATTTGACCTGGAAGAAAGTTTCTGCGCAAAAATCGAAGAATTTGCCCAGAAAGAAGCCATCCCCGTCCTGGGCCGAATCCCCTACCGTCAGGACTTTGTCCAAGCCGCCGTCAAAATGAAGCCGGTGGTAGAAATAGACAGCCAATACCAGGTATTATTTAGCCAAATTGTTGCTAAGGTAAGGGAGGAACTAGTATGAAGGAAAAAGTCGCTCTCCTTTCTATCGCCGCCAACGGCTTGCTCGGGCTAGCAAAAGTCTTAGTCGGTTTAGCTTCCGGGTCGGTAGCCGTTCTTTCCGAGGGCATCCACTCGGCGGTGGACCTTCTGTCCTCAATTATCTGCCTAGTTGGTATCAAAATTGCCAAAAAACCGGTCGACGAGCGCCACCCTTACGGCCATTACAAATTTGAAGTTTTGGCCGGGGTAGTTATTACCGTCATTCTGGCCGCGACCGGGATTTTTATCCTTAAGGAAGCCTACCATAGCTTCACCGAACCAGCGGATTTAAGCCTCGGGCCCTTAACCTTGGGGGTGATGATGTTTTCTGCCCTACTTAACGAACTGATGGCCAGGCTTAAAATCCACTACGGGCAGGAAGAAGGCTCAGTCAGCCTTATCTCCGAAGGGGTCCACTCCCGAGCCGATGTTTACAGCTCGTTGGCCATTTTGGCCGGCTTAGTCATTAACCCCTATTGGAAGTACGCTGACCCGATCCTAGCCGGTTTGGTCGGCTTGTACATTCTTAAAGAATCTTTGTCTTTGGGTAAAGAGGCCACAAACTCTCTGCTGGATGTTTCCGCCGGAGAGGAAGTAGAAAACCAAATTAAAAGCATCGTGGTGGAGCAGGAAGGCTTGGAGGTAACGGAACTTAAAACTCAGAACAAAGGTTCGGCGGTTACCGCTAACTTAAAGATTAAGTTACCCAGCCAGATGAGTGTCGAAGAAGCTTCGAATATTGCCAACAAAATCAGAAACGAGCTAATGCAAGCCGTTAGCTCGCTAACCTATGTAGCTATTCAAATCGAAAGCCACGATCTGGACACCAGCTATCACAAACCGGCACTGGGGCTGGGCCGAGGTTTTGGCTGGCAAAGGCGGGGGAGGTTTAAGGGCGAGGTAGAGGAAGCGCAGGGAAAAGGGCCGGAAGGGTCTTGTCTTTGCCAAAAATGCGGCTACAAAGTCGGACACCAAAGAGGAGTCCCTTGCTCCAGTTTGAAGTGCCCTCATTGCCAAAGCAACTTAGTCAGGGAAAGCTAGTATGCCCCGACCTAAACGACCCCGCTGCCTCAGATTTAAACCCCAAGTTTACTACTTCAAGCCTCGTGGCATTCCCCTGCGCTCTTTGGAGGAGATCGCCGTACTTCCGGATGAACTGGAAGCTCTAAAACTTTACGAAGTCGACGGCCTGGATCAGCGCCAAAGCGCCCAAAAAATGGCCATCTCCCAACCCACTTTTGCCAGGACCTTGGGGGAAGCCCACCGCAAAATCGCCGAAGCCATCATTTTCGGTAAGGCGATTAAGATTGAGGAAATTGATCATGCGCACTCTTAGCCGGCTAGCCTTTCTGACTACCACTTTGGGTTTGTGCCTTGCCTTGGAACAACCCCTAGCGGCCGCCCAAGAGAACTTAGAGGGAGCCAATCCCTTACCCACCGAGAACTTAGAAGCTAGGGTCACGGCCATCCTAGAAGAAAGGGTCACTCCCCTCCCCGATTCCCAAGCGGGGCAGCTCTATCAAAAGCTGACTCTGTTAGTCACTAAAGGTTCCCTCAAGGGGGAAGCCATTACCGTCGAAAACGGCCTCTTCCCGGTTGCCAATTGGCAAAAATATCAAGTGGATGACCAAGTCATCGTCACCTACAGCCAAGGGCCAGAGGGCGAGAAAGTTTTTTATATTAGTGACTACCTCCGCCGCCGGCCCCTCTTTTGGCTCTTGCTTATCTTCGTCATCCTAACAGTTCTGGTAGCCAAGGGCCGAGGTGTTAGCTCTCTCGTGGGCATGGCCGCCTCCTTTTTGGTTATCTTTAAATTTATTTTGCCGCAAATCTCTCACGGGGCCAACCCCATCCTTATCGCTATTATCGGCTCTTTGTTTATAATTCCCTTCACTTTTTACCTTTCCCACGGTGTAAACAGGAAAACGACTGTGGCTATCGTCGGCACTGTTATTGCCTTAGTAGTGACCGGGCTGTTAGCAGGGGTGTTCGTAGGAGCAGCTAGACTGACAGGATTCGCTTCGGAAGAAGCAGGGTTCCTCCAGGCCACCGCCCTAGGGACCATCAATATCAAGGGACTGCTTTTGGCCGGAATCATCATAGGTGTTTTGGGAGTTCTGGACGACATTACCGTCTCTCAAGCAGCCGTTGTTGCCCAGCTTAGGGCGGCTAACCCCAGGCTACCCGCCAGCCACCTCTATCATCAGGCTATGAATGTTGGCCGGGACCATATTTCCTCGATGGTTAACACGCTTATCCTTGTTTACACAGGCGCCTCCCTACCCCTGCTCCTTCTTTTTGTGGACAATCCCCACTCTTTTACCGAGGTCATCAACTACGAAGTGGTAGCCGAGGAAGTCGTCCGAACCTTGGTAGGTAGTATTGGCCTTATCCTGGCTGTTCCTGTTACCACCTTGATCGCCGCCTTTTCCACGGAAGCTGCCTAAATTTATTTTTAAGCTTTTTCTCAGAAAACTGGTACAATCTGTTCCCCTATGAGGATCTTGATTATCGAAGATGGGCACAAAATTGCCAACGCCATCAAAAAAGGCTTGGAGCAAGAGTCGTACGCTGTTGATATAGCCTACGACGGCGAAGAGGGTTTTGACCTAGCGTCAACCGAAGATTACGACGCTATTATCCTTGATTTAATGCTACCTAAAATGGACGGCCTAACGCTTTGCCAAAAATTGAGGCAAGAAGGTACTCATACCCCCATTTTAATGCTTACTGCCAAAGGAGAACTAGATAACAAAGTCACCGGCCTTAACACTGGAGCGGACGACTATTTGGTTAAACCCTTCGCCTTCGAGGAGCTCCTCGCTCGTCTAAGAGCCCTAACCAGAAGACCCCCAAATAGCTTGGATCAAACGCTGACCGTAGGAGACCTGAGCCTAAATACCCTAACTTTTGCCGTGGCTAGGAACGGAAGGAGAATCTTGCTTTCCAAGAAAGAGTTTGCCCTACTGGAGTATTTGCTACGGAACAAGGAGCGCATCCTCACCAAAGAACAAATCATCAGTCACGTGTGGAATTACGAAGCGGATGTCTTACCCAACACCGTCGAGGTGTATATTGGTTATTTAAGAAACAAAATCGACCGGCCCTTTAAGGGGAAGGAACCTCTAATCAAAACTATCCGGGGCTTTGGCTACCAAATTGGAGGATAGGGGCAGTGTTTCGTTCAGCTCGCTTAAAACTAACTGGCTGGTACCTGGTGATCATTATGGCCATCAGCTTAGTCTTTAGCCTCATTATTTATTCTGCCATCTGTCAGGAACTGGGGCGAGGTTTGCGGCGAGCGGAGATACACTTTTTGACTGGAGATCAAAATCTAGCTTCCCCCCTGCTGCCTCGCCGCTGGCAGATCGTCAGTCCCCAGCTGGTGCAGGAGTTGGCGGCCGCCAAGAAGCGGGTAGCCTTTAACCTCCTTTTGATCAACGGCGGAATTTTGGTTCTTTCCGCCACCGCCGGCTATTTTTTGGCCGGCCAGACTTTAAGGCCCATCGAAAAGGCTTTAGAGGAGCAAAAAAGGTTCGTGGCCGACGCTTCCCATGAGCTGCGCACCCCCCTCACCGCCCTCAAAACCGCTATTGAGGTTAGTTTGCGAGACCAAAAACTAGATTTGCCCCAAGCCAAAACCACCTTGCAGGAAAGTATGGAGGATATCAATCACCTAGAAACTCTCACTACCAATTTGCTCAAGCTGGCTCGCTACCAGGATGGTAACGGGTATTTGGAATTTAACGCCGTCGATATGGAAGATCTGACCAAGGAAGCCCTCGTGAAAATATCCCCCCTGGCCAAGGCTAAGGGCATTACCCTCGTTTCCCACACCTCTTCTCTACTAGCAGAAGGCCACCAACCCAGCCTGGCGGAGATGCTGTTGATATTTTTGGACAACGCCGTCAAGTACACCCCGGCCGGTGGGCGAGTAACCCTTAACGCCCGCAAGGAAGGTAAGCAACTCGTTTTGCAAATCGAAGATACAGGGCTGGGCATTGCCCCGGAAGCCCTGCCCCACATCTTCGATCGCTTTTACCGAGTGGACCAAGCCCGCTCCAAGGAAACTACCCCCGGCTTTGGTTTGGGGCTTTCCTTGGCCAAAAGAATCATTGACATCCACCACGGAAGCGTGCAGGTCAAAAGTCTCTTAAACCACGGCACTACCTTCCAAATTAAACTCCCTCTTAGACACTCTTAGCCACCGCTTTTTCCTTAAGCCCTCTCTCAGCTTCCGAAGGTAATCTACAAAAACTCGATAAATTTTTCCCGAGAGGAGGTGAAGAACAATGAAAGTTAAAACGATAGTTGCTTTTGGTTTAACCTTGGGACTTCTGACTTTAGTCGGGTTTATCGGTCCCAGCCTAATCAAAGCTAGCGAAGTTACTCCCTACCCTACCATAGTGCAAAGGCTGGCCGAGCGCTTTCACCTAAACAGTGACGAGGTCGGGCAAGTTTTTGCGGAGGCTAGGGAAGAACGAGGCAGACTAGGGCAGGAACGGTTTGAGGAGCGGCTGGAGGAAGCCGTGGCAGGCGGGCAAATCACCACAGAGCAGAAAGAAGCCCTTATGGCCAAGAAGGCCGAAATGCAAGCCAATAGGGAGCAGTTGCGAGAAAGCCACCGAAAGGAGATGGAAGCGTGGGCTAAAGACAACAACATCGATCTCAGCCTTCTCGGCCCCATAGGCAGGGGAGGACGAGGCGGGGGAAGCGGAGGCCGATTGTGCCCCAACATGTAGATGCACAGCCTAACTTAGCCAACCACACCCCCCAGAGGGGGTGTGGTTCTTCTCAGCCCCGTCTCAGTTTCTTTTTGCTAGAATGGCGCCTGGGAAAAATTTACTATGGTAAAAATAACTCTAAGAAAAAGGTCTATAAAGTTGGCTTTGGTAGTAATCCTTTCAGCGGCTCTTGGCTTAGCCGCTTGGAGGATGTGGGGGCCAAAGGCGGAAAGGGCCCAGTTTAGCACCACCCCTGTGGAAAGAGGGATGATTATTAATTCAGTGTCCGCTTCGGGGGAGGTGCTTAGCGCCAATATTATCAGCGTTAGCACCAAAGCTTCGGGAACCGTGAGCCGGGTTTTTGTTAAAGACGGCGATCAGGTCAAAAAGGGCGACAAAATTATGGAAATCACCTTGGACCTTCAGGGTGAACAAAAGTACGCCCAGGCCCGGGCGTCTTATCTCTCTGCCAAAAACAGCCTAGAGTCGGCTAAACTAACCAAATTAACTCTAGAGGCCGCCCAGGTAACCGCCCGCGATAATTTCATTAGACAGGCGGTAGACGCAGGACTCGGCGCCGATCATCCCACTTACATCGAGAAACATCTCAGCTGGCAGGTGGCCGAAGCCAAGTACCAGAACCAGGATGCTGCTATCACCCAGGCACAAGTCTCCCTCACTAACGCCTGGCTCGCCTACCAACAAGCCGCCCCCCTGATCACGGCCCCAGCAGATGGAACCATTACCAGTCTTACTTTTGCGGAAGGTATGCCCATCGGCACCCTAGATACAGGGAATACCACTTCCAACCAAAATGCCGCTATGATTCGGACGGTCGGGAATCCCATCCTCTCCGTCAATATCTCAGAAATAGATGTTCCTAAAATGAAAACCGGCCAAAAGGCCGTCGTCGTTTTTGACAGCCTGCCCGACCAAACCTTTAGCGGAGCGGTGGTTACCGTAGATAGAATGGGTCAAACCACTAGCGGCGTTACCCAATACCCAGCCGTTATCCGCTTAGATTCGTCTCCAGAAAGCGTCCTGCCTAACATGGCCGCCACCGCTACTATAGTTTTAGCCAGAAAGGACAGTGTGCTTCTGGTTCCTACCAGCGCTCTCCAAACGGAAGGTACCCAAAGCTCAGTTAATGTTCTTAAAAACGGGCAGCCTCAAACGATTCCTGTAAAAACAGGGCTAAGTTCGGATACCCAAACAGAAATCGTCTCTGGTCTAAACGAAGGTGACCAAGTCATTACTGGTAATCTCTCCGCCACTACCTCCACCTCCGGAGGCTCTTCCCCCTTTGGGGGCAATCGAGGCTTTGGCCAAATGATGGTTAGATCTCGCTAAGAAATTAAGGGGAAGTAATGATCAAAGCCGTTCGTCTTTCCAAAATTTATAAAACTGGAGAAATTGAAGTTAAGGCTCTGAGTGAGGTTAGTTTTGAAGTGGAGAAAGGCGAGTTTTTGGCTATTATGGGGCCTTCCGGATCGGGTAAATCGACTCTGATGCACATTTTAGGGGCTTTGGACGTACCCACTAGCGGCGAGTACTGGCTCGACGGAGCTAAGATTGCCAGTTTAAACGAGGATCAGTTGGCCGAAATCCGCAATCAGAAGATTGGTTTCATCTTCCAGGCTTACAACCTTCTACCCCGAACCACCGCCCTAAAAAATGTCACCATCCCCATGATCTACGGCGGCTTCCCTAAGGAGAAGCGCTTTGAGAAAGCCCGAGAGTTACTGGGGATGGTCGGACTAAGTGATCGCTTGGGTCATGCCCCTAACCAACTTTCTGGCGGTCAGCAGCAACGGGTAGCCATTGCCCGCGCTTTGGCCATGGACCCCAGCATCATCTTGGCCGATGAGCCTACCGGCAACATTGCCACCAAGCAAGCCATCGAGATTATGGAAATCTTCCAGGGCTTAAACAAGAAGGGGCACACCATAGTGATGATCACCCACGAAGACGAGGTGGCTGCTTACGCCAAACGGGTCATTCACCTGCGTGACGGTCAGATCGTGAGTGATACTCCCAACGGTCACCAACTCTTAGCCAAGCTAGGAGAAGCCTAACTATGGATTACAGAGAACTAGTCGGGGAAAGTTTATCGACCCTCACCTTAAACAAAGTCCGAACCAGCTTGGCCATGCTGGGAGTAATTATTGGTATTGGCAGCGTCATCGCCTTGATGAGCCTAGGGCAGGCATCGCAAAAGTCCGTAGAGGAACAGATCAAGTCTTTGGGGGCTAATTTACTAACGGTGATGCCTGGAGCTCAGAGTAGCGACGGGGTGCGCGGCGCCTTCGGGGGAGGCACCACCCTTACCTACGATGATGCCAAAGCCATCAAGGAATCGGCCCAAATCACCACCGTTAAAGGTGTAGCCGCCGAGTATCGCCGTAACGCCCAAGCGACCGCTGGCCGGAATAATACCAACACGCAAATCTCGGGAGTAACGCCGGAGTACGCTACCATTAGGACCCTGAGCCTCAGCTCCGGCTCCTTTATTAATCAAGCCCAGCTTCAAGGCCTAAGCAAAGTAGCAGTGATCGGACCGCAAACGGCCGAAGACCTCTTTGGAGTGGGAGTCGACCCGGTGGGAAAAACCATCCGCCTGAACAAGATCGCCTTCACAATTATTGGGGTAACTCAGAGTAAGGGAGGGGCCGGACCGACGAATGAGGACGACAAGATCTACGTCCCCCTTACCACAGCCCAGAAGGTTCTCTTTGGGGCTGATTACGTCAACTCTATTTATGTAGAAGCCCTCTCAGAAAAAGTAATGACCCAAGCTCAAAATGAGGTCGGTTATCTGCTCTTGGCCCGACATAAATTGAAAGACCCCACCCAAGCTGATTTTTCCATTATGTCCCAGGAAGATATCTTAAGCACGGCTAGCGAGGTAACGGGAACCTTCACCACTTTACTGGCAGGGATTGCCGCCATCTCCTTGGTAGTCGGTGGCATCGGCATTATGAACATTATGCTGGTGACGGTTACGGAAAGAACTCGGGAAATTGGGCTCCGTAAGGCCTTGGGAGCCAAGAAAAAGTGGATTACCGCTCAATTTCAGTTGGAAGCCGTCATTATCACCTTCGCGGGGGGAGTCTTAGGCATACTAACCGGCACGGGAGTTTCCTTCCTGATTGCCAGCACTATGAATTTACCGCCTACCCTCTCCCCTACTTCGATTCTTTTGGCCTTTGGTGTTTCGGCTGGGATCGGTATCTTGTTTGGCTGGTATCCTGCCCGCCAGGCGGCACAGCTCAATCCGATTGATGCTCTAAGATATGAGTAGGTAACCAAAAGGAGGTGATAGTGATGACTAGCAAATCTTTAATCATAACTAGTATTCTAATCCTAGCCGCTGGAGGCGGTGGCTTCTTCGCCGGGTTTAAGTATCAGCAAAGTCGATCTCCCTCTAGGGCCGACTTGACTGCTAACAGACAGTTTGGAGGAGCTAATGGGAGACAAGGCCCAGCCGGGGCCTTGCGAGCGGGAGGAGCCCCTGCCGTCAGAGGCGAAATTATTGAAGCCTCCCCCACCAGCTTAACCGTCAAATTACCCGACGAAAGCACCAAAATAATCCTTATCTCCGATAACACCGCCATCAATAAGGCGGACCAGGCGACCGTCGACGATCTAAAAGTCGGGGAGTCGGTCTCTGTTTTTGGCCAGATCAATAGTGATAGCAGCGTTTCGGCAACCAGCATCCAGCTCGGTACGGGTTTGGGGCCAAGAGGCAACGCGTCTGCCCCCCAAAACTGAAACAGGATTTTGGTAGTCACCCCAAAAACCAGTTCCGGGGACGGCGGGGCGTCTTCTCGTTGACTTTTGTCTGAGAAGTTTTATTATTAGGATATGCTTCAGAAAGTAATGGTGACCGGAGCGATTCTATTAGCAGCGGTAGGGTTGGCGGGCTGTTCCCTGCGACCTTGCACCTGCGAGTGCCCCCCTTGCGCCCCTTGCCCTACTCCCCCTGCGGTCATCGAGCCTACAGCTTCTCCTTCAGCTAGCCCCGAACCCACCCCACCGCAGCCGGTGGAACCAGAAGCGGAAGCGGAAACAGAGTTAGTCTTCGATAACCACAATATCTACGCCGTCGCTAACCAACCTACGGCCCCAACTGTTTTCAGCCTCGAGGAACCTCGGCACATCTACTCTATTCAAAACTATCACTGGAACCTAGCCCAGGGCCAAACCCCAGGCACCATTGGTCTGGAAGATGAGGAAGGTAATACTTACGGCCCCTGGCCAGCGGAAGGCTCCCCCGGCCAAGGCGGTGTACCCGATGCCTACTGGACCTGCTACCCTGACACGAAACTGCCAGCCGGCACCTACACCGTTGTTGATTCCGATCCTGCTTCTTGGTCCCAAAACAGCGGCACCGAAGGCTGCGGTATGACCAAAGTCTACGCCTTAAAATAAACTTTTGGGTAAGACTCACCCCTTTCCTCAATCTAGCTGGCGGTCACCCCCAACTGATCCCCTCTCTCTTGGTTGACAATTGTGCTAAAATGCCCTTTTCCCTTGCCAAGGGAATAACAAATATAGAAGGGAAAGGGCAAATAAATGAGAAGACTTAACGCGGAGAGTGTCCAAAAAAGGCAGCTGGAGCTGGTAGACAATGGTCCGGCGGGAATGCCCGAATACAGCCTGGCCATGGGTGGTCGCGATAGCCTGTGGCTGCGTTTGGACGGGCAGGAACCTCGCGAACCTCAAGTATCGATGACCGCTTCTTACGGAAAATTAAAGGCTTCCTGCGCTGTGGTTACAGTGGGCTCAGCAGTTGTTCTCCGCCTGGACACAAAGACCTCCCAAATTTGGGAGCGTATGGCCAGACGGCACCCGGTTGTCATCACAGTTGATGATCCCCCAGACGGAGCTGGGAAAGGGCTAGGCCTTTGGGAGCTAATCCTTAGTCCCCCTTAGGTAGCCCACAGCCCACCCCCCAGCTAAGCTAATCAGCCTAGCCAGGGGGTGGGTCTCTTTCTTTCTCTATAAGCGCTTAAGCCAAACTAATGGTGCTCTTCCGCCGCCATAGCTTCGGCCCTGGTGGCGTGAACGGTGCCGTCGGGGTGATTAGGAGGGCTGTAGACAGTGTAGAGCTTAAGAGGCTCGCTCGAGGAAGTGTTAATTAGGTTGTGCTCTGTCCCCGCAGGAACCACGATAGCGTCACCGTCTTTCACTGGGCGCTCCTCCCCGTTCATAACCACTTTCGCCTCGCCAGCGTCGAGGCGAAAAAACTGGTCCAAATTGTGGTGAACCTCCATCCCAATGTCCTCTCCGGGTTGCAGACACATCACCACTAACTGACAATGCTCCCCCGTAAACAAAACCTGGCGAAAATTGTTGTTAGCTAAGGTTAGTTGTTCAATATGACCCACGTAACCGACCATAGATAAATCACCCCCTTCATAGAAACTTTCACTTCTATCCTAAAGCATGACTAAGCATCCCACAAATAGTTTAAACACCAGGTATAATTAAACGATGGAAATCTGGGCGTACACTTTAGGCAGTGTTCTCATCGTCAGTCTCATCCCTCTTATTGGTTTTGCTACTTTACTGGTTAGACCCCAGAAGCTAGCTAAACTGGTCGTCTTCTTAGTAAGCTTTGCTGCCGGCGGGCTTTTTGGGGACGCCCTGATTCACCTACTGCCGGAGGCTTTTGAGGACATAGGTAGTAGCCTTAAGGTTTCTTTACTGACAGCGGGAGGACTCTTAATTTTCTTTGTTTTGGAAAAATTCCTGCGGTGGCGGCACTGCCACCTACCTACCTCAAAGACCCATCCCCACCCGGTCGCCACCATGAACTTAATTGGGGATGGCGTGCACAATTTTATTGATGGCCTGCTCATCGGAGCCAGTTACTCCGTAGGGATCCCTTTGGGTGTCACCACCAGTGTGGCAGTCATCCTCCACGAAGTGCCCCAGGAAATGGGGGATTTTGGGGTTCTAATCCACGGAGGCTATTCCATCAAGCGGGCCCTAACCTTTAATCTCCTGGCCGCGCTAACTGCCTTCTTAGGGGCCCTTCTCGTCCTCGCCCTCGGATCCCGAGTGGCCGGCCTGCCCCTAGCCCTTTTGCCCATCACCGCCGGAGGCTTTCTCTACATTGCCGGCTCGGATTTAATCCCGGAGCTCCAACACGAGTGTGACCTCAAAACCTCCCTAATGCAACTGGGAGGAATAATCCTGGGTTTAATGATGATGGTTCTTTTGGCTTTAGGGGAATAAGTCACTAAGAAGTGAGAGGGAAACCAGCGCGCTCTTGCGTTGGGCTGGTTTCCCTCGGTAGTCTCTCTACTTGGCTAGGAGGGGCAGGGAGGTCGCAAACCGACCTCTCCGAAATACCAACAACCCCTCCCACCAAACAGAAGCCAGGATCCGACCGGCACGGGCAAAAGCCACGTCCCGCACCTCGTTCCTGGTCTCGTAGCTGGCCTTCGTCCTTGGCTGGGCGGGGTTGGTTAGATCAAGAAGGGCCAGCCCGTCAGACCCCCCCACCACAGCCTTCCTAACCTTGCTCTTCACCGCCACGCAGGTGACGGACGGCAGGCCGGTCCAGCTCCCTTTAAGACTGGGGGAGGCGGGGTCGGTCACATCCACCACCAGCAGCCCCTTAAGGGAGGCTGCCAAGAGAGCGTAGGTGTGCTTGCCTCGCTGGTAGAGGGCCGTTTGGTAGACCCACAGCCCAGTCGGGTATAAGCCCACCACGTAGGGGTGATCGACATCAAGGATGTCCACCACCACCATTCCCCCGCTCCCCGCCGCCACGTAAGCGTAGCCGCGGCGATCAACCGTTACGCCTATGGCGTACTTCGGGATAAGGCAGGACCCCCGCAGGTTATAGGGACTAGCGGCCTCGATGATTTGGAGGTGGCCACCGCCGCCCTCCTCGTCTCCACCTACGGCCACGATGAAGTCGCCGAAGGTGACCAGCCCGTCGATTTGCCCCAGCCCATGAATCCTCTCCAACAGCTGGGGATCTCCGGGCGAGCGGACATCCACCACCTCCAGCCCCCCTTCACTGCTTACGAAGGCGGTCTGACCATGTAGGGCTAAGGCGCAGGACCCTCGCAGAGTGGGCCAAAAGCCTACCGCCGTGGGCGGTCGATGTAGATCCACCGTATGCAAGCCGCTATACTGGCCTGCCACGAAGGCCCACCGGCCAGCCACGATGTCACTGGGCAGCCCCGGGCTGTTCCACCACCCCAGCTGGCGGATGCGATCCGGATCGGTGACATCCAAAAGCCTCAGCCCACGGGTGTCCGCCACATAGGCAATGCGCGCATTCTCTACTGCCAGGTGCGGAGCGTACCCTTCCAAGTCGTAGTTGGTCACTACGACTGGGCTACGGGGGTCTCGGATATCGATGACCTGCAGGCCCCAAGTGGCGGTGACATAGGCGTAGTCGCCCGAAACCACGACCTCGCGGTCAACCCCACCGGCGTTACCTACACAGGCGACCTGAGATGGGTTTTGGGGGTCGCTTACGTCTACAACGTAAGTCCCACCCCCCGCCGCCACGTAGGCAAAGGGCCAGCACACCGCGACATCATAGAGCCAAGAGAGCCCCAAGAAAATTCTGGAAAGCTCCTTTGGCGAGGCGGGGTCGCTGACATCGATGACGTACAACCAACCGTAACCAGTAGCCAAGTAGGCCTTGCCGGCCACGACCTGCACCGCCGTCCCGTACCCCACCGTAGACAGACCCACGCTGGTGGGAGCTCTGGGATCGCGGATATCGATAATCCTCATACCCTGCGGGTCAGCTGTATAGACGTACCCGTTGGATACGTCCACAGCACCGATGAAGTAAGGGGGGTAGTAAGCCCCAATCTCCACCGGTAAAGCTGGTCGGCTGACATCGATCAGGCGCAGAGCCTCTCTAGTGGAAACTGCCACCAGATTGGGCCCTGCCACTTCCAGATCCCAGACGCCCTCCGGCAAGACCAGCTCCCCCAAAGCCCTGGGAGAATCTTGGGAAGTATCTAGAATCGTCAGGAGGCAGCCGTGGCCATAGTAGGTGAGGCCGCCAGCCACCTTGACTGCGGCTGGGTAACCACCCACCACGGCCTCCAACTTTAGGCCTCCAGCCCTCTCCAACTCCTGACCGCCTCCCAAAAGCTGGGGGGAAGCCTCAGGGCCGAGTTGGCCCGAAGCCCCCGACTCCTCCTGCAGACGCATATCCCACAAAGAGGGTGATGGGCCTACGGAGGATTCGGCAGATACTGAAGGTATCCCGATCAACAGACAGAGGACCACAACAAGCGGTAGGTAAATGTTCTTTTTCATCTCAAACTCTCCTTCTTACTGTATTTGGTATTCCTTTCCTGCTGGGTATTATAGGACAAGGGAGCAGGGATTGCAAAGGCCACCCAATAAATTTAAGTCTAGTTTTTTGGCAAGCCGACCCTTAAAATATTTTTGTGCAAGCAAGTTTTGTAGAGAGGGGGTGAAGGTCATGGGCGATGATACTAGTTACGGTTCAGGAGAAGCACCCCAGCCAGGAACGGGGCCTACCCCTCCGGCTGAAGGCGCTCCCGTAAGTCCCGCCCCCGCGGAGGGGGTTCCCCCGGTAACCTCTCCAGTAGAAGGTGAGGAGGCAGGGAACGAGGAAGCTGGCAACGAGAGTTGGTAGCTTTGGTCTATGAGCAAAAACTAACCCGGCAAACCGAAAACGGCTTGCCGGGTTTTTTTACCCCCAAATTTTCCCAAAACCAGAGCAGAGGTGCTAAAATATCCCCTAATTGAAAGCAAAGAGAGAAGGAGGAGCGATGAACACGATTTTGGACCTCTTGCCCCTGGCCGGCGCGGCCGTCCTGGCCATAATTGGAGCGGTGGCGGTGTACAAAGCCACCCGTTCCACGGCCGCGGCACTGGCCGCAGCCATCCTGCTGGTTTTGTTAATATCCGCGGGTTACGTTTTTGCCTCGTTGAAGAACAGCCTAGGAATCACGGATGGAGACTAAACCACCAACCCCGAACCCGGAACCCTTTTTTCCGGGATCGGGGTCTTTTATTATTCCCTCCTGGGAACGGCTAGGCGTGCCAGTGGCTTTTAGCCCTTTCCACCACCCCTCTCGCCTCGCCTTCGAGAGCTCTGCCAAAGGCAATTCCCAAAGAGATGGCAATAGCCATAGTTAGAGCATTAAGAATAGCTCCGATCACCGTCCGGCCAATCCCCAAGTAATCCAAAACTACAAAAAACAATAGGACTTTGCCGAAGGGGGCCACAATAGCGTTAATGAACTTAATAGCTTGATCGTCCAGCTTGGTTTGCTTAAGGTCGATTCGGCTAATAAAGCCTACCGCTAAGTTTATAGCGTACTTACCCAAGAGCCAAATAAGGTAGGCAACAATAAGCTTGGGAATAAAGTAAGCCAGTTGGTAGGCAAATTGCCCCATGGCCGTTTCAATCACTCTAAAATATTCCATAAAATCACCCCCTTCTTAGCAAACGGCTTAGTCCCTTTTAGACTACCACACCTTACATGGCAAAGCCAAAAAAACTATCTCTAACCTCAGTTGAAAAACCTATAAGATTGAGTTATAATAAGCCAAACTGAGGAAACGGCGCTACCACGGTCCCTATAGCTGTAGGGACTTTCGCTTTTTAGTGGCCGTGGTTAGGCCAAGAATACTTATGAACAATTTGGTTGGGACCATTATTTTTATTGGGGGTCTGCTGTTCTCCCCTCCTAAGGCTCAATTTCTTGAGCCACTTTCTTATTCTCAAGAAGAGGCCCACCTGCTCAGCCAGCGCCGCCTAGACCTAACCATTCTGGGTCAGGGGTCGGTAGCAACGGAAATCCTGGCCGACAACATCCGCCTTAATCTTCACTATCTAAAGGGTGGAGAGCTCCCACAACCTAAAGAGATCAACTGGCCTAAAATCCGAGAACCCTTTACAGTCACCTTCTCCCTAAAGCCCGGAGAGGTCTTTGCTTTTCACGACCAGGTTCTCCAACAGTACGAGGGTCGGACCATCAAAACTCAGCCCTCTCACTTTGGCAATGCTGATGGGTACAAAACCCTCACTCTACCAGGTAGCGGTGTCTGTTATTTGGCTTCTCTGATTAACTGGGCGGCTACGGAAGCGGGCCTGGAGATTACAGCTCTAGCCAATCACGACTTCGAACCGGTGCCTGGTGTGCCTCGGCAGTACGGTACCTCTATTTTTTACGACGGGGCCAGCGCCAACAGCCGCCGGCAGAACCTGTATGTGACCAACCGCCTCAGCGGACCCGTGACCTTCCACTTTGAGGTCACGAGAGAGGAAGTCGTTCTTAGTATCTACCAAGCCGATTAGGCCTAGGCCGCGGGCTGATCTATTCTTTACCTCTTACTAGTCATTCTGAGGCCGGAGGCCGAAGAATCTAGCAACAGCGTTTGTGTCATCCTGACCCTGAGCGCTAGCGAAGGGGAAGGATCTAGCCTTAGCGCCTCTCCTTGTCATCCTAAGCACCAGGATACGCTGCGGCTGGATTCCTCCCCTTCGGCAGGCTCAGGGTCGGAATGACCACATACCCCCCGGGTCATCCTAACCCCAAACTTTTACTGAAAATTGGTAGTTGTTCCCGCTGCTGATAGCTGTTAGCCAGCAGCTAGTAGCCGACCGCGCCAAAAACCTCCTGGGCTGGAAAAAACATCGTCTTGGCAATATCATCCGCATCAGCCAAAAGCATTACCAGCCGATCCACCCCCAAGGCCATACCGGAACACTCAGGCAAGCCGTTTTTCACAGCCTCAACCAGGGCCTTATCCGTAGGGTGATCGACTTTACCTTGGGACCGCCGGGCCTCCTTCTCCTTGGCAAAGCGGCGAGCCATTTCTTGAGCGTTGGTCAACTCCGAATAGCAATCTCCCAACTCTATCCCCGCTACGTAAACCTCAAAGCGCTCAGCCCAATGGGGAGGCTCCGCCTTAGTTTTGGCTAACGCCGCCAGAGCAGGCGGGTAATCGTAGAGAATAGTCGGTCGCTCCGCCCCCAGATGCGGCTCCACTTCGTTTAAAAAGATCTGATGGAATAATTGCTCCCATGTTGTACTCAAATCTACCAAGAACCCCTTCTTAGCAGCTTCTTGGCGCATGGCTTGTTCATCCAAGCAGGCGGTTAAGTCCAAATGGGCGTAACGGGTAAAGGCTTCTGCCACCGACAGCCTCTCCCAAGCAGCTCCCAAAGACACTGGCTGCCCCTGATACTGCCAAGCCGAATCTGGAGCCAATCCCCTAACCCGCCCAGCAGCCTGTTGACAGACCCGCACCAAGGCTTCTGTTTCGCTCATTAAGTCCTTGTAGTTGGCCCCCACCTGGTACCATTCTAGCAGGGTAAATTCAGGATTATGCCAGCAGCCCCAGCTCTCTTGATTACGAAAGGACCGAGTCAAGCAAAAACAGCTCCCCCACCCCGCAGCTAAAAGTCTCTTTAGGAAGGACTCTGGAGAAGTGGTGAGGTACGCAGGGAAGGACTGTCCCTCAGGGGTCTTGAGCTCGGTAGCAAAAACTTCTAAATAGGATTCTTGGGGTAAGGCCGCCGCCAAAAGAGGCACCTCCAGCTCCTTGTAGCCCTGCTCAACAAAAAAGGAGCGAATCGCTCCCGTAACGGCATTTCTAACTTGCCACACCGCGTCTGTCATAAATAATTAAGTTACTCTTTCTATGTAATCTCCAGTCTCGGTATTAATGGCAATAATATCCCCCTCCTTCACAAAGAGAGGCACGCTCACCTTAGCCCCCGTTTCTACGGTTACCGACTTAGTGGCGCTAGTAGCCGTGTTGCCTCTAGCCGCCCCAGCTGATTCGGTCACTAGTAGTTTCACCTTCGCCGGCGGCCGCAAGGAGACGGCCCGCTCCCCCTCCAGAAGAATCTGGTAAGTATTTCCCTCTTTGAGAAACTCCCCCAACTTACCCAAGAGACTCTTGGGTAAAGACTGCTGCTCAAAGGTATCCGGGTCCATAAAGTAAGCCTGATCCTGGTCAACATACAGATACTGCATCTCTCGAGTGATTAGTTCCAACTCCTCCACTTTTTCCCCAGAGCGAAAGTTAAAATCGATGGTTTTCCCACTGGCTAAACCCTTAAGCTTAGTTCTGGTAAAAGCCGAGCCCTTTCCGGGAGAAAAAAAGCTAGCCTCCGTCACTAAGTGCGGTTCTCCGCGAAACTCCACATACATTCCTTTTTTGATTTGATCGGTTGGGGCCATAAAAACAAAAACGCCTAATTACTAATTCCTAATTTCTAAACTTAGAAATTAGACATTAGATATTAGGAATTATTTTCTAATCCAGGTAATCCCGCAACTTCTTACTCCTAGAGGGGTGGCGAAGCTTGCGCAGGGCCTTAGCTTCGATCTGACGAATCCTCTCGCGAGTGACTCCAAACTCGCGACCTACCTCCTCTAAAGTACGGGTCCGACCGTCCTTGAGGCCAAAGCGAAGCTCCAGCACCTTCTGCTCTCTCGGGTTGAGGGTCCCCAAAACGTCCTTTAATTGTCCTTTAAGGAGTAAGTCCGCCGCCACTTCCTCCGGTCTTTTTAGACCTTCGTCGGGAATAAACTCCTTTAAACGACTGTCTTTTTCCTCCCCCACCGGCGCCTCCAGTGAGGTTGGCTCTTGGGAAATTTTAATAACTTCACGGGCCTTGTCGGCTTCGATCCCCATTTCCTTGGCCACTTCCTCTGGGGTTGGCGGCCTTTCCAGCTTCTGCTCCAACTCCCGCTGGGCCCGTTTAAACTTGTTGATGGTTTCGATCATATGCACCGGAATCCGAATGGTGCGCGCCTGATCAGCAATAGCCCGCGTGATAGCCTGGCGAATCCACCAGGTAGCGTAGGTCGAAAACTTGTAACCCCGACGCCAGTCAAACTTCTCTACGGCGCGCATCAGACCAAGATTACCTTCTTGGATAAGATCCAAAAAAGTTAGGCCGCGACCGACATACTTTTTGGCAATCGAAACCACCAAGCGCAGGTTAGCCCGGATCAGCTCGGCAGAAGACTCCTGATCGCCCTTTTCGATGGCCTTGGCCAGACGCACCTCATCGGCAGCCTTCAAAAGAGAGACCCGGCCAATTTCTCGCAAGTACATCCTCACTGGGTCTGAAGACACCGTTTTATCCACGGAAGCCGCCCTTTTTAACTCCTGCTCCAGCTCTTCTTCCTTAACCTCTTTTTGCGCATCCAAGCTCTCAAAGACATCCACCCCCTGCTGAATCAGAAAGGTGTAGAGCCGGTCCAGGCCTTCCAAATCTTCCTCCGCCTCAGGAAAGATCTTTAAGATCTCCTCCTGAGTCACATAGCCTACCTTCTTGCCACGGCGGATTAATTTCTTAAGATCGGGGTCTTTAAGATCCATAACTGGCAAATTTTAGCACAAAATTAGGTTTTTTCGACTAGTTTTTGGCTAAGCTGGGCAAACTCGGCCTGCCACCGGCTCGTTTCCTCTTCCCGCCCCAACTGCTCCGCTTGCCTAATTTTTCGAGTAATCTCGCGCAGCTCCCGCCGGACACTCCCCTCTTTTACCTTCGCAAAAGCTTGGCCAACTTCCTGCTCCCACAAAGGCGATTCGGGGTCCAGGTCTCCCAGGTCAAAAAGGTAAAGCTCTTCCACCCGCGCCCTGGCTTCGTCGGTTAGCTTCTTTAAAAAAACTCGCATGTCAAAAGAGCGTTTCCTCCCCAGAAGGTAGTCTTTTAAAGCCACAAAAATCTCGTTAAGAAGCGGGTCGGGAAAGTCTTTTTGCCCTAGCTTATAGAGGATAGGCTGCGCTAGGGCTAGGGAGGATTTAAGCAGTAGGCAAAGGAGATACTCTTCCACCAGGGGGCGGCGGGGAGTGACCGGGGAGCTAGTAACCTCCGAGCCTTCGTGCTTGGCTGGCAAGGAAGAAGACTTTTTCAGCTCTTTCCAAACCACGGACTCCTCCACGCCCAACTCACCAGCTAGGCGACCTACATAGTAGGCTTTCTGCACCTCGTTACTGATTTGGGCCACGACTGGGATGATCAGCTGAGCCCGGTGCTTCTTGTCTAAACCGCTTTCCCCAGGATAGCGCTCCTTAGCGTAGCGGAAATAGTAGTCATAAATTGAAACGGCTTCCTCAACTACCCTTAAGAAGAGGTCTTGATTTTGCCTCACGGCGTCATCGGGATCTTTGGCTCCCGCTGGCAATAAAACCACCTTTAGGTTTAAGCCTAAGCGTTCCGCCAAGGTAATCCCTCTCTGCAGGGCGGCGTTGCCGGCTAAGTCAGCGTCAAAACCCAAATGAAGGTTTTCTGTGTACCGCTTCAAAAGACGCAATTGCTCCATAGTTAAGGCGGTTCCCCCAGTCGCCACCACATTCTTAAGGCCGGCTTGGAAGGGAGTAATCAGATCTAGCTGCCCTTCCACCAAGAGGGCATAACCGCTTTTTTTGATTTCGGTTTTAGCCAGGTGCAACCCATACAGAAAACGGCTTTTTGAGAAAACCGGGGACTCGGGGCTATTGAGGTATTTCGGCTGGTCTTTGGCCTCGGTAAGAATTCGACCCGAAAAGGCGGTCAGCCGACCCGAAGGCGAGTAGAGGGGAAACATTACCCGCCCCCGAAAGCGGTCGTAAAAACCTCGACCCTTTTCCTTGGCTAGCACCAAGCCCGCTCCCGCTGCCTCTTCAACTCCGTACCCTTTTTGAATCAAGAACTTACCCAAACTATCCCAGGATTCGGGGGCGTAACCAAGGTTGAAGGTTTTAATCGTTTCCAAAGAGAGCCCTCGCTTCTGAGTTAGGTACGCCAGGGCTTTTTTACCCACCGGGTGGCTCGTAAGCAGAAAGTGGAAATACTCTCCCGCCAGGTGGTTAACCTCCAAAAGCCTTTCTCTCCGAGCTTCATCGGGAGAAGATTGGTAGGTACTTCGATGCAACTTTACCCCCGACCGCTGCGCTAGGGTTTGCAGGGCTTCACCAAAGCCAACCCCCTCCATCTCTTGGAGAAAGGCGAAGATATCCCCCCCTTTACCGCAGCCAAAGCACTTAAAGATCCCCAGCTCTGGGGAGACCATAAAAGAAGGGGTTTTTTCGTTATGGAAAGGGCATAAAGCCTTGTAGTTTTTCCCCGACTTGGTCAAAGGCAAGTAGCTTTGCACCAAATCGACAATGCCAATCTTGTTCTTAATTTCGGCGATAGGATCTTCGGCCATAGGTAACCTCTTTATATCACATTTATAACCCAAGGATTGCCAAAAGCAAGCCCACCCGCCGGCCATCTTCCTCCAACTTGAGGTATAATAACTGCAGTCGGTGCCCGTAGCTTAATGGACAGAGCGCTGGCCTCCGGAGCCGGAAATGTGGGTTCGAGTCCCGCCGGGCGCACCATGGTTCGACAGGCTCACCAGTTGGTGAGGCTGGCGGACCACAGCGCACGGCGGGACGAGAATAATTCGGACCCGCCGAAGGCGGGGAGAGGGGGTCGCATGCTTTTGTATCTTATGAGCGCAGCCAAGTCAGGCTTGGCGAAGCGAATTAGAGACAAAAGACATGTGATCCGAGTCCCGCCGGGCGCACCACGTAAAAATCTTAGTGAACCCGCCTGTGGCGGGTGAGTTTAGAGTTTTACAGTGCCCGCCGTAGCCGAGCTAAGCTCAGCCAAGTAAAACTGAATACCAATAACTGGCTACTGGCATCTGACAACTGGCAACTTCCTTCTGGAGGGGTCGCATAGAGGCCGAGTGCGCGCGCTTGGAAAGCGCGTAGGCCCGCAAGGGTCTCGCGGGTTCGAATCCCGCCCCCTCCGCCATGCACCACATTGGGTGCATGGCTGCCCTGAACCCGACGTGGTTCAGGGCGCCACGTAAAGCACAGTCCTGCCGCCGAGTCCCCCCGTAGGCAAATCCCTTCCCCTGCGCTAATATTATGCTATGGCAAGGCGCGGCTTAAAGCTAGTGGGGCTGGGTTGTCTCCTCACCCTCTTTTTCTCTTTTCCCCAACCAGTAGCAGGAGTAACAAAAAGAGACAAAGTTCTTTTTTTGATTGATCAAGGAGTTTACGAACAGATTAGGGAGGAGGTCCAAGCGTACAAACAGGCAGTAGAAGTCCGCTTACCAGTCACCGTACTTTTAGATCACGGTCGAAGCTATAGGCAAATGTCTCCTGAGGAAGTGCGGGGCTTGCTCCAAGAGTATTACGAAGAGCAGTCTATTGTGGGAGTAATCCTTGGCGGCCGGTTACCCTACGCCCTATGGGAGAATCACGATGAAAATCGAGGAATACTTAACTCATTTTACGAGGACCTTAACGGGACCTTCGAGGATCGGGGACACTACGAGGGAAGCAACTTTCTCTCGGGCAACCCGAATGGGATCTACGATTATCACGACTGGGGTAGCCCAAGTGCCGAAATTTTTGCCGCTTGGCTCTACCCCCCGCCCAAAAACGAAGTAGAGAGTCTTAAATTTTTCCTGAACAAAGCCCACCGCTACCACCTGGGAGACTTAACCTACCGCCATCGGGGATTGGTAATGCTTCATAGCGATTGGGCGGGTGATATGGATACCCGTGAGAGTTATTACCGCCAGCTGACACAAATTTTTGGCAAGGAGGTGGATCGGCGAGGAGGGCTTGATGCCCTAGGTAGCCCTATACCAATTGACGGAAGCGATTACCTCCAGCTCCTGAAACAGACCTACGGAGCCACCATCCTATACGCCCACGGTAGCCCCTCAGGGCACTTTCCAGATACAACACCCGTCAGCGTCACAGATATCGCCATGAACCCCGGCGGGTCCGTGGTCACCTTTATTGGCGGTTGCCACACAGGTGATTTCGAACTAGCAGCTACCCAGGGACTAGAGGAGCTAATCGCTACCGTATACCTGTTCAATAATCCCCTTGGGCTAGCCACCACAGCCACAGCCTGGTCATACGGCCCTGAAGAACTCTGGCAAGTGACTGATAAACTAAGCGAAGGTGTTTGGTTGGGAAAGGCGTGGCTGGAAAAGCAGCGTTTGAGGAACGGTCATCTCTGGTACCTTATCCGGTCCGGATGCGGTTTCGAACCTCAAAGGCACGATTGGGGGGAGCTCCTTTTTGGAGATCCTTTTGTTACTTTCCCCTGCCAACCTAGTTGCGAGGGGAAAAACTGCGGCCATGATGGTTGCGGAGGAAGCTGTGGAAGCTGCCCCGAGGACACGTATTGCCAAATAAGCGGCTTGTGCAGTCAAAACACACCCTGGGAAAGGGTCGTCCTATCTTCTAACAAAGACATCCTGCAGAACCTTTTCCTAAAGAATTACCCCAGGGTTAGCTTGCGACTTCCGTCCGGGTGGTGGGTTAGCTACCCACCTGCCACTCCCTCTACCCTCTGTACAATAAATAGCGGCCTCACAGAGCTATACTACCGTTTCCCGGCACAGCCGTAATTTGGAGACGAGGAAGCGCATTTGCTATACTCTAAAGAGTCGGGAGGAGTCGCCTAGAGGCCTATGGCAGCGGTTTGCTAAACCGCCGAGGGGTTAAAACCTCTCGCGTGGGTTCGAATCCCACCTCCTCCGCCATGCACCACATTGGGTGCATGGCTGCCCTGAACCCGACGTGGTTCAGGGCGCCACGTAAAGCTTAGAGCTTTACAGTGCCGCGTTAATCCCCGAAGGGGATTTTACGCGGCAAGATCTAACGTGGCTAGCGCCACCTAGAAGAAAGTACCATGACCAACTCTAACTTCAATAAAAACTTATCCCTTCCCCAGCCTCCCGCAGAGGAACAGCTGGAGGCCCCTGAGCCGGTACTTGCTCTGGAGAAGGGTGAAGAAGAAGCTTCCTCTTGTCTTCTTGAGGAGAAAATTCTTTTGGAGTGGGAATCCCCTAACCGACCCTTTAAAAAGCAGGATCGTCGTTTTTTTATGACGATTCTTGGATTAATAGTCTTAGTCAGCGTCTTCCTCATCTACCTGCAGGAATTTCTTTTGATCGCCGTTCTCCTGGCTGCCCTCTTTGTTTCTTACGCCCTCTCGACCAACGAGCCGGAGTTGACTAAGCATGTTGTTAGCACCCGTGGTATAGAGTCGGCCGGACATCTTTATACCTGGGACCAGCTCAAGCTTTTCTGGTTTGGGCGGAAGTTAGACCAAGACGTTCTTAACCTGGACACCAAGCTCCGCTTTCCTGGTCGGCTTGTGGCCGTTCTTTCTGCAGCTGTGGATAAAGAAGATCTTAAAAACGCCCTTCTGAATTACATCCCTTATTTAGACCAGCCCCAAACCAGCTGGATGGACACCCTTTTCGAAAAGGCGGCAAAACTCCTTAAAATCAGTTAAAATAGAGAACGCTGAGCGCCCATAGCTTAATGGATAGAGCGTCGGGTTGCGGACCCGAAGACTGGAGGTTCGAGTCCTCCTGGGCGCACCACCCTCCTTCGCCAAGGCTTCGGAGGGCGCAGCCCGAACGAGGCTTGGTTCGAAGGAGGAGTGCCCTCCGTAACTTTAGTGAAGGAGGGCCGGTTGGATTTAGAGCTTTACAGTGGGGCGTGGCCAGTCGGAGGCTGGCTTTACGCCTCAGTGTCCTCCGTAGCCTGAAAGGCGTAGGAGGACAAGAGGGTTAGGTTAGCACCTGGTATCGCTAAGATCCACGTGGCACAGCCACCTAACCTAATAACTAGCATCTGTAGCATCTGACAACTAACTTGGAGGGGTAGCCAAGTGGTCACACGGCGCCGCTCTCGACCACGTAAAATGGCGGGATGCCGGAGTGGACGATCGGGCTTGTTTCGAAAACAAGTGTCCGCCAATGGTGGACCGGGGGTTCGAATCCCTCTCCCGCCGCCATTCACGTGGCAAGAAAGCGTGCGCGGGTTCGTCTGCCCCGTGCGCGCGCAGCGCGTTTACGGGGAGTCCCGCCCCCTCCGCCAGGCACCACGTAGGGTGCATGGCTGCCCTGAACCCGACGTGGTTCAGGGCGCCACGTAAAGCTTAGAGCTTTACAGTGCCGCGTTAATCCCCGAAGGGGATTTTACGCGGCAAGATCTAACGTTGCCTTCGGCCATCTTTGGAACTTGAAAAGCGAAACCATGAGCGTAGGTCGAAGGAGTGTCCTGAGCGAAGCCGAAGGACAATGAGTAAATATTCCCCCCTATTGTCCCTTAAACGCCTTCCCTTAAGCCCCCGACAAATTTTTATCTAGTCCCTGGCCACCGTTAGGAGGTAAACATAGCGTACGCCCGCCTTTTTTAGGACCCGAGTGGCCTCTTTTAAAGTACTTCCCGTGGTAAAGACATCATCTACCAAAATTAGATCCTTACCAAATAATTTGGCTCTGTAAAGGGGATTAACCTCTATCGAACCCCTAACATTATCTCCCCGCTCCTTCCGAGTACATTCTGTCTGCGAAGGGGTGTTCTTGACCTTTGTTAAAGCGTTAATAACCACTTCCAAGCCCAAGAGTGTCCCCAAGGACTGGGCGAGAAGCCCCGACTGATTAAAACCTCGTAACCACTGTCTGTACCAATATAATGGCACAGGCACCAAAAGCGCTCCCGCCCCAAAGCTTACCCCCTGTTCCTGTAATTGCTCCACCATCAAGGAAGCCAAAAAAGGAGCTAAAGTGGCCCGGCGGCGGTACTTAAAAAGCTTAATTCCCCTTCTAATAGGGTCGGCGTAAGGAAAAAAGGCCAACAGACGATCAGGAGTGTACCTTCCCTGGCAGCCGGGGTGCGTAAAGCCATCAATAGCCGGGCGTCGGCAAACAGGGCAGCTAAGGTAATCTACGGTAGGCAGTTTTGAATAGCAATCCAGACAAAGCCAGGATCCAGCCCGACCGCACTGCAAGCAGCGAAAAGGGTAGAGCCCCGCTACCATTTTCTTAAACAGGTTATCCACAAGGGGTTTTATGGTTGTCATTAAAAGGTACAAGCCCACGTCTACCCATAGTTGTCATTAGCATTAGTCCTAGAATCATTAGGCTGGGGAACGAGACGCTTACGCAGAAAAGCTCTACCGGAGCCAGACTTTAGATAACTTTCAAAACTGAGAGCCAAGTACTTATTATTAAAAGCAAGATAGGATACAAGTTTCCAAGGTAAAAATCTCTTGGTGTGTGGGACCTCGCCCCAATTATGGGAGGATATTCTTCTCTTCAAATCAGAAGTAAAACCAACATAGGTGTGGTTCGGATACTTTGTGCTTTTGAGGATATACACGTAATACATCGAGCTGCCCTCCTTCGCCTCGCCTTCGCTTACGCTTTGGCGGGCTTTGGCGGGCACCAGCCTTCTAAGCTTGCTCTGAAATTACTACCCAGCCCTACCTAAAAGCTACTCGAGGGGGGCAGTGGCTGTGCCAGCCGTAGCCACGCATAGCGTGGCGAAGGCTGGTGGAGATGGGGGGAGTTGAACCCCCGTCTCGGAAGAGTCACTAAAGCTATCTACAAGCGTATCTGGCTAACAAGACGTAGGCCCACAGCCCCACTTAGCCAGCCAAGTTTGGGACTGGAACCTTAGCAAGATAAAACGGGATAAAACGAAAAAATCAATCCTTGCCTAATTGAAGCTCGCTTCTCGACTGAATGGCGCCCTCATACCCTCATCGAGAGAAAGGTATGAAGACGTCTATCGAGCGAAGCTCGACAGAACCTCCTTACTTCTTACGCGTAGGCGTAAGCGTAAGCAGGAATGTTAGATTCTTCGGCATTTATCGTTGCCGGTCAGCTTTTAACGCGGATCTGACCTACCGCGGCTTGCCGCATTTAGCTTATCCCCCGATCGATACCCGACATCCCCATAAACTAAGCCTTGGCTCGAAGCTCTCGCGCTGCCTCTCGCTCCTGCTGACGGCGGCGCAAGGCCTCCCTCTTGTCGTACTGTTTCTTGCCCCTGGCCACACCAATGGCCATCTTTAAACGGTCCTCTCGGAGATATAGTTTTAAAGGTACTAGGGTCACTCCTTTTTGAGACTGCAGACCCTGCAAGCGTTTGATTTCGCTTTGCTTAAGGAGAAGATAGCGGGTTCTGGTCGGATTGTAAAGCGTGGATCTACCCGCCTGGGGGTACAGACCAATGTGCATCCCTACTACCGCTGGCCGTCCCCCAAGAAATTGTACGTAGCTACCTTTAAAGTTAGCCTTCCCGGTGCGGATCGCCTTGACCTCAGCCCCTGTCAAAACCACCCCTGCCTCCACGGTATCGGTTATTTCGTAATCGTGCCAGGCTTTCCGGTTTTCCAAAGGTAAAGAAACTAAGCGCATTATACTTTATAGGTTATCATAGGGCGGGAGAGGGGTCAACTGGGCTTAAAGAACCAGATTTTCGTGCCGTCCAAAAGATAAATCGTCTGGTCGGCGGCGTCCACCCAGAGACTACGCAAGTCGGACCATATTTTGGGGTCTTTAACAACGTATTGATACAAGTAATCCCCAGTCTTGCTCCCGACCACTACCCGACGACCCGCCTGGTCTAGCCAATAAAGATTGTCCAAAGCCGAGTCAGTGTAAAGAGCCACCGCCTTACCTCCGGTTGGCCAGCTCTTAAACTCTAGATTCCGTGGCTCTCCTCCCGTGAATGGCTCTAGAGCTCCCCCACTCCCCAAAACCCAGATGTCCCCGTCAACCACCAGATCCACGGCTTGGGCAGAGAGGCTGGTTCCCTCCTTAAGCCAGTTGGCTCCTTCACCAAAGCCGCCAATCAAGGGCTCGTACTTATAAATAGCTACGCCAGGAGCCAAAAAATAGAGATTACCTAAATAAGAAGTCGCCGCGGTCAACTGAGTCCAGTCGGGTGCAGGAGTAAGAGTCAGCTCGGTCAGCTCGCCGGTATCCAATATTAGCTTGGACAATTTCCCCCGACTCCAAAGGTACAGGCGTCCCTCCCCCAAGAAAACCTTCTCCAGGTTGGGAAGGGACTCGTTTAAAACCGGCTCCGTTTGAGGAGTATCCGTTAAAGACAGCCTAAAGACCTGACCCAAACCAGCGTCTGCCACCCACAAGACCTGGCCCTCGCCTACCAAGTGAACGGGAGAGCTGCCCTCGCCCTCCTTAACCAAATCATAAAAAAGCTGAGGAGACACCCAACGCTGCCCAGTCGTAGCTGTCTCCGAGGAAGGGGTAGCCTGATCTGGCCCCGGGGCCGCGACCGGAGCTTCCAAGGAGGGTAATCCACGATCAAACCGCCCTTTCCCAGCCAAAACCGCCGCCCCGGCCACCAATACCAAGGCCACTAAAACAATCCCTATCCGTTGAGGGAGACGAATTTTAGACCAGGAAAGAGACCAAGAGAAGGGGGGTCGGCTGGCGGGGCTCAAAAGGGTGACTACCTCCCCTGCTCCCTCGTCCGAGCGGTCAAAGCGCAAGAATAAACCCGAGCGCAAAGGATCTTCCTCCTCTCCAGCCGCCTCCTCCACTACCGCTAGCAGCTCCCGACTACCGTCAGAGGCAATCTGGTGGCGAACTGCAGCCGTCCCCAGAAGCAAGGCGTCCCCAGACTCCACCAACCCCGAAAAAGACACCGGCGAGGTAGCGGAACGCTCCCCCAAAACCTTTGTCTCTCCATGACGCAGAAGAACAGCTACCGAATCGCCTACCTGCACTAAGTACAGAACTCTCCCCCAAAGGGCACCCACCAAAAGTTCAAAGGTCCCGGACTTAGCCCCTTCTCCCGACATCTCCCCCCACCGCTTCTGAACAGAAACCACGGCCGCCTCCAGAGCTGGCAAAGGAGGGCCTTCGGGGTGGGAATAATACTCCTCTTTTAAGGCGTCCATCAGAGTTTGCCCCAGGGTGGGCACATCCCGACCCTCCAGGCCGGTCACCGCCACCACGCCAAAAAAAGATCCGCGCGTGGCCACCAGAGCTTTCTCTTTGGGTATCTCAAAAAAGCTACTGGACCAGGAACTCCCTTTGCCAACAACGCCCCCAAAGCTTTGCACTTTGGGGAAGAGTCTTTCTTTTTCCATACGTTAAAGCAGCCCCAAAATAATAAAAATAAGCCCCAGGCTACCTATTAGGTGCGCTAAAGCCAAACGACGAAACCAAAGGATGCTTTGAGTTTGCAAGACTTCAGTTACGCGAGAGGTCTGGCGCCAAACAAAACCAGCAAAGCCAAAATAAACCAAAGCCCCCAAAATCAAAACCCCCTTAACCACAAGGGTGACTTCACCCGACCAGTCCCCCCAATAAGCCTCAAGGCTGCCCATGGTTACCTCCTACCAAATCAGTGAGCACATCGTGCACCCGAGCGGGGTCTGGCACCTGGAAACACTCAAACTCCGGCAGTTCCGCCGCCGTTTGAATAATAATATTTCCGTAGTTCAGCATACTAGCACTCACTCCAGAAATACGGTAGGTAACATCCTGAATTTTGCCAAGGGGGGTCTCGGAAACGTTCCTAGCCCCGTACCCCCAAAAATCTATATCGACCAAACGACGATCGGTGATAATCGTAACGTTAAGGTACCAGCTTAAGAGGCGCTCCAGGCTCCAGGCAAAAAGAAGCAAGTACCACCAGTAGGCGGCTATGAAAGCCAAGGGAAAGGCATACACGCCAACCAACTGCGGCTCTACCCACCCAAGAAAGACGGGCAAGAAAAGGGGAAGAAGACCGCCCAAAGCCGCCGGGACTGCCCAAGACAAATTCACTATAGCATGGGGACGCAGCAGGAGAAAAATCTTCTCTTCCGGCTCTTGACTTTGGAAGTGAAGGTTGGTCAGTTGAGGAAACCGAAACGGCTGCTCCACGTTTTTGATTATACCACTTAATGAGCGGGGCTCAGAGACCTTGATGCTTCGAGATCACCACCGCGTAAGCATCCTCATAAACCAAGTGCCAAGCGGGGTGAAGCTTTAGATAATGGGCCAGAGGGGTATTCTGCTCTATCAAGACCCAAGTAACATCGTACTTTTCCCAAATCCTTTCAAAATCCGCCTTCATCTTAATAACGTCCAGATAGTTAGCAAAGACAGGTTTGTCGGTTGTTTGCCAGCCGCACATCCGGCCATCAATAAAAGTCTTGACTTCGGGTAACTGCCAGATCAGGAAGCCGCCCCAGCCATAATGGTTAAAAATGGTTCCCTCCTGCGGGTGCTCTCGCAACCACTCCACCGCCTTACGTGGATACCCCGCTCCGTCGGTTAACAGTCGCCAATCAAGAGTAGTGGCCACTGTTTTGGGGATCACGGCGCTTCCCCAAGTCAAAATTAACAGAATCAAAAAGAGACAGACCGCTTTAGTAGTATCAAAAGCGTGTATAACCAACTTGGTAGACCCGGCCTCCGCCATTACCGGGGCAGCTAAAGCCACTAGGAGAGGGATATGCCGCACCGCCGAAAAAGCCAAAGTCAGAAAGGTCAGCAGGGCCAGGCCTTCAGACAAACGCAGGCGCGCTTCTGTTACCCGCGAGGACAGCCACAAGCAGAAGGTAAAGATTAAGAGCATCAAACCTACCTCGGTGTGGGTGTTAGGGGCCTGCCACTCCTGAATGTTGTTCTTGATAAGAAGGCTACTAGCATCGTTGAGAATGGTTTTCCAAAGGTAGATCCCGTACGGGTTCAGAATTGTGACCGCGACCGTGACGCCCACGCCAAACAAAAACTGCACCAGGACATTGGCGGACAGAGCAGGCTGGTCCAACCGAAACGAGAACCGGCCCCCGCCAAAACGCTGACCTAAAAAGACCACCGCCTCGCCAAACCAAACCACCCCTAACAGAGCCAGACCCAAGACAAAACCAGCGTGGAGGTTGGCCCACACTAGAAAAAAGGGTGGTAAAAAAAGAAGGCGCTTCATCAAAGGCCGCCGCAGGTAGCGCCTCACCCACCACCACAAAGTAGCTGTCAGCAAAAAGCTGAGGGTTTGAGGGCGGACACCGGTCATCGCCGTGGAGAAAATGGCTCCCCCCAAGCCCACCAAAACGTAGGGCAAAATCTCCCGTCTCCCCCGACCAGCCTTCAAGGCCATCATAAGACCAAGCGCTCCCAGCCCGGTGAAAAGAAGGGTTAGACCCAAAAGCCCCAGAAAGCGCTCGCCTAAAACCAAAAGGACCTCCGACAACCAATAGGAATTGGCCCACTTAAAGCCGGTCATCGTATGGGAAAATTCATCAGCGAACGAGAAGCGGCCTTCGTCGAGGATGATGGCCCCGTTTCTAAAGTGCCAACCCAAATCCGGGTCTCCGGGGGGTTTAAAGTAGACCAAAAAGATCGCCAAAAAGAGCAGAAGCCAAACAGCTTTTCGCAGCATCCGTGCTATCATAGCACCTAGAGAATCTAGAATTTAGTATCTAGTATTTAGTATTTAAGGAGGCACCTCCTCGCAACTCCCAACCCTAAATACTAAATTCTAAATACTAGATTCTACTCCTATGGTAGAAATGGTAGAAAAGACTTCACTCTCGATAATAATCCCCGTCTATAACGAAGCGGCAATTCTGGCGGAGAATTTGGGCAGACTCTTTTCCTATCTCGACCACCTCCCCCTTCTTTCCGCCTACGAAGTGGTCGTCGTTGACGACGGCAGCACCGACCGCACTGCCCAAATCCTAGACCCACTAGCTACCAGCTACCAGCTACTAGCTACTATTCACTCCTCGCCCTCCCGCCACATCGGCCGGGCCAAAAGGCTAGGGTGGGAGCGGGCTCGCTATGACTTCGTCATGAACTACGCCATTGATCTGCCTTTTGGATTGGAGATTATTGAGCACAGTCTAAAAGAGGCGCGCATCTACCCCCACAGCTTAATCATCGGCTCTAAGGGTCATCCTCAATCAGAAGTCAAGGTTCCTAGCCATCGCCGGCTACAGTCAAGAATCTTCAACGGCCTCCTTAATTCTCTTTATCACCTAGGAGTAAAGGACAGCCAAGGAACGGCCCTCTGCCCCAAAGAGGCCCTCGATCGGGCTCTCCCCCACCTGACGGCCGACACCGACTTTGTCCAAGCCCAGTTGCTGATCTGGGGAAAACGCTTAGGGTACCAACTGCGGGAAATCCCTGTTAGCTACCGCCAGCCACGGAAAAAGTCCCACTTCACCCCTCGCTTCCACGCCTGGCCTATGTTTTGGGAATTAATCAGGGAGGTCTTTGCTACTCAAAGATAGCGACTCACTCTCCGAAAAAAGCGGCCGTCAAACCAGTCTTTCCCATTTAGAGGAGTAGCCTTTCCCTCCTCTTTACCCCCATCTCGGAGGAAAACAAGCAGACTACTTTGGCTCGCCTCCTTGCTGGTTATTGGCTCTCGCCAAACCCCGATGTCGTCCCGCCAAAGGTACCCACCCACCAAGTGGTAGTCTTCCCGCAGTACTTGGTTAAGGTAGTCTATGAGAAGAGTTGATCTGCCAACCTTCCACAGTCCGGTATTGGGACCTCGCGAAAGAACTATCGCCTGTGGGGGATTAGCCCGGAGCTGGTCAATAGCCTCCGTTTGGTAATTGGTCATTTGGGGTGTAGGCCACATCAAAGGGTAAGTGATCACAAAACGGGAAGCGCTCTCTCTGCGAGCGTAATAGAGAATCTGAGGTTCCGAACCGGCAATAAAAACTAGGTCTGAGGGCGAAGTAAGTCGAGCTAGTTGCTGAGCCACCTCCAAGGACTCCACAAACGGGTGATTTGTGCCGTAAACCCATGTCACCAGCTCTGCTGGGGTCAGGGCTAGTTGCTGACGATACGGCCAACAGAAGCTAAAAACAATTAGGACGACTCCAGAGACCGCAACTAACCTTCTCTCGGCAGGCTTTAAGAAAGGAACTCTCTCTGAGAAGGTTTGCCAAGAATAAGCAGCCGCCAAAGCCCAAAAAGGAATAATCAACAGGTAGTAGTGGCTAAAGTAGCTCCGGGAGATACCCAGCCAGGAAATCAACAGCAACCCCAAGTAAAACCACCACCGAGGAGGACGCAGCCAAAACAGACCCCCAGTTAAAATAAAAAGGACCGGCCAGTGGCGAAGGAATATTTTTAAAAAATCCCAAAAGAAGGGGATGTCGGAACCAAAGTTTTGGGTGTAGTAGAAGTTAAAAACAATAACACACTCCCAAAACGAGCGCCCCCCATCCTGGAGCAAAAAAGGAAGCAAGATAATTACGGTCGTTATCGCACCTCCAGCCAGAGCGGCAGTTAAGTACTTCCCTACCCGTGCCCAACTCCGGTGCTTTAGCCAAGTTTCCGTCGCCCAGACAAGGGCAATAAAAAGCAGAGTCAACACACAGATTGGTTTAAAAAGTAGGGCCAGGGAAGAGCAAACGCCAAAAAGAAACCACGATCGCCAGTTAGCTTTGGCTTTCCGAGAAACATAAATCAATAACGCTCCCATAAGAGGCAGCAGCATAAAAACCTCGGTATTGGCCGCAAAGGGGGTCAGCCAAGGAAAAGAGAGCATCGGCACCAGCAGCCAAGCCGTTACTAACCCTGAGGCTGGAGGAAACTCCTTTCGGGCTATCAGGCTAGTGAGAATAATAGTCGCCGCCAAAAACAAAACCGCCAAGATTCGCGGCGGCCAGTAAAGACCGGAGAAGAGGAGTTGAGAAAAAAGATAAACATAGATAATTAGCGGAGGCTTCTGCAAAAAAGCGTCTTCGTAAGGCAAAAGCCCGCGGCGCATAATCCAAGCTGAGTAGGCGTATTCACCTTCGTCATGCTCAAAAGGGGCATTAAAGCTATTCCAGCGTAAAAGAACAAAGAGGAAAGCTACACCCAGAACAGACAGCCAAGTTTTCCAAGATCCCCCTCGTCGCGCCCAAGCCATCAACTTTGTCAATATTTTCAAAGTTAAATTTCCCTTTTTAAAATCTGGTGAAGAACAAGATATCTTAAAGCCGTCCCCACTGTTCCTAAACCGTATCGCAAACTTCGACGAAAATTAATCGAGGAGGCCTCCTCAAAGTAACGAACAGGGACGGGTATCTCCCCAATCCGGTAGCCTTTAGCCACGAGCTGAAAAAGGACTTGGCTGTCAAAGACGAAATCATCGGAGTTTTGACGAAAGTTGATCTTCTCCAAAACCTCCCTTTTGTACGCCCGCATACCCGTATGCCACTCGGAGAGATTGAGTCCACTTACCAGGTTCTCGAAAATAGTCAAAAGGCGATTTCCCAGGTACTTATAAGGAGGCATTCCTCCTGCTAAGGCCTCGCGGCGGCTACGAATTCGCGAGCCCAGCATAACGTCAAAGTAATCTTCGGCCAGGTAATCGACAAAAAAGCGGATTAGTTTGGGGTCATACTGATAATCGGGGTGCAGCATCACCACAATATCCGCCCCGTGCTCTAAGGCCAGCGTATAGCAGGTCTTCTGGTTGGCACCGTAACCCCGGTTTGATTGATGACAAGAGACGGTTAGCCCCAAACTCTTGGCTAGGTCAACCGTATGATCGTGACTAGCATCATCCACTAAGATAATTTCCCCCACAGTTTCTCTGGGTATCTCTTGCACTGTTTGAACCAGGGTTTTTTCGGCATTGTAAGCTGGCAGAACTACCACCACCTTAAAATCTTTATCTTTAGTACCGGCCAACGTCGTGGGCATAAGTCCTTACCAAATTAAAGTCAATCGGTCCGATAGACCCTAAGTAAATCGTCTTCAAAGTAGACGGGCCTCCCGGCTAAGTAACTTTCAAGAAAGGTTTTATATGCCAAGCACCCTTCTTCATCAAGTAGGTACTTGTGAAGAATTAAGTAATGAATGTTGTTCCTTTTTAAAGTGTCGAGGAAAGCAGCCAAAGACTGCTGCCCTGCCACCTCCCGAGAGCGAGCCTCGTCGAACCCCCGACAATAAGAGTGCCTCAGCCAAGGACTGCTTACTATGAAGTTTCTCACTTGCGAGGTCACAGCATAAACAGAGGTGTAGCCGCCAACTATCTTCTTCCCGTGGACCGTCTGAGCGTAGTTGGCCAAAGCATTGTGGTTAACATCACTCAAAGGGAGGTTAACAATAGCGTAATCCGCCCCATCTTCCGCCATGGTGAGGTAGAACTTACTTGTGGGCTCTGCAAAAAGAGGCACAGGCAAGAACATCCTTTCACCCAAAAGGACCAGAAAGGCCACACCAAAAACTACCCTCTGGCAAGACGGCTTGAGTCGGGAAAACCATCCGGATAGGTTCTCGATTAGGAAAGCCACCAAAAAGAGCAGGGCGAAGATGGACAGGCGCGCCGGCACCCTCGCCATCGAAGCAAACGGGAGCAAAGCCAGGAGAAGGTAGGGAAGCACAAAGTAAACTTTCCCGAAAATCCTTAACAAGGGACCCAACGAGAGGAAGCAGCAGACAGTAAATAGGTAGAGCCATACCTCGCCCCTTAACCTCTCCTTAAGAGGAGAGCGGGGAATTCTGCGCACTATCAGGACTAGCCCTAATATCCCCAGCCACCCTAGAAAGTTGGTCGCTTCAGTCTCGTTGTAGATAAAGTAATGATCGTAGATTCTACCCGTCGATAAAATCCTTCCCAAGTTGCTCCTTGGAGAAGGAACAAAAAAGCTAGTCAGGTCAGCTGAACCGTAAGCACCAAAATCCCCTAAGTAGACTACGGTCTCTTGGCGTAAACCTCCCCGGATAATGGGGAAAACAAAGGGTAGAAGAAGGACGGTGGTAATAAAGAGCATAATCAAGAAGCGAGTTTTAAGGAGCCAAGAGAAAAAGAGGCGCAGTTTTCCCCTGTAAGAAAGCCCGTATTCAAAAAGCAAGTAGAAACCCAAACACAGGAGAGTAAAGAAAAGGTAGATCCAGGACCCCAAGCCCACCAAAAAAAGAAGTAGCGAGGCCAAAAGCACTCTCCTGCCGGAAGGGTTCTGCCTTAACTTGAGAAAGCTCAGGAAAAAAAGGGGGACCAAACCAAAACCGATCAAATTAGTATGCCCGCTAATCATGTGAGCCATTTGGTAAGGGGCCAACCCAACCGCTAATCCCCCTAAATAGCAAAGCCAAAACTGGCCCTTAAGGTATTTAGTAAACAGAAAAACTGCCCAGGCGCTAAAAGCTACGCTGAAAAGGCAAAGGAGGTTATAAACAAACAGAGAGTTGCCTACCAACACCAATCCTAAGGCTCCGAAAATATGGAAAAGAACACCTTCGAGACTAGCGCCCAAACTAAGGCCATCGGGGTAAAACAAGAAGTTACTCCAAAGGAAGGGGCTGCGCTGCCTTATAAGCACTGATTGCTTGTACCACCAGTCCAGCCACAAAGCATAATTGGCATCTTCACCGCCGAACAGCTTCCCTCCAAGATTGGTTATTAACGGGTAAGTCAATACTAGAGAAAGGAGAAAATAGGAGGTAAAAACCAAAAGTAACAGCGATCCTTGAGAGAAAATGACCTTTTTAGTGCCTTCGCCCATCAGGGAGAATTCTACCTCATCTCGATATTAAACAGGGAGCTTTTAATCTGCAGCTCCCCAGGGGAACGAATCAAAAAGATGGCTCGAAACTCCTCGCCCAAAAAAGAGAGGCGACCGCGATCGGTGTCAAAAAAGACTGTTTGAGTAAAACCCAGGTTACTGTAAGTAGGAGTGGGCACGCCACTAACGGTGTTGATAGGGGTCCCCCCTCGGTCTTGCAGCTCTTGCCGTACTTGGGAGGGGGACCAAGTATCTTCGTTAGGCTTATCCGTTTGGGAAAGGTGGGAACTAGTGCCGTGATCAGCCTGGTAAAGCAAAAGGGCGTTGATAATATCTGCCAGCTCCTCTACCCGCAGCCAAGGACTGGGTCGCGAGGGGGAGCTACAATTGTAATCCCGGCAATACCAAGCTTTGTAGAACCAAGGGGAGCGACCGTACTTGACCCCCTCGTAGGCATCCCCCGGCCAAGCCCCACCAGAAGCGACATCTTTGATTCCCTGACACCAAGCCGTCGCCCGGCCCCAAACACTGGCCGAAGAGAGAGTGTAGCCGCCAGAAGTGGAAGCGTACCAAGCGGCAACCACCTGCCCTGTGTCGTTACTCACCAGCACCTGACCCCGCGTTTCCGCTACCGCCCGATGCCAGGGCTCCGCGTCGGGGCTACCAGCCTTACCTGAGTTATACACCTGGCAGGCCTCGGAGGCGCAGATCCCGGAGGCTCCGTTGCCGGTGGCCGCCACCGCGTAGGACCGAGCCGCCACCGCTTGGGCTTTTAAGGCTTCGTAGCCACCCTCGTTAGCCCACTTGGTGGGCATTTCGGCAATCCCTTTGAGGTATTGGTCCTCAAAGGACATCTCCCCGTAGCCATAAACCGTAATTTGGCCCAGAAGGTCGCCGCGGGTTTCTAGACGGACATTAGTGTAGTAAGCTCCCAAAATCTGCTCGTAGTTTTGACCGGCCTTGCTTCGGCCTAAAGCTCCAAACTGGCTCATGCCCACCCGGTGGGGGGCTCCAAATGAGTAGGCGGCAAAAGCCGTGCCCTCAAAGTGCGGCGGCGGGTTCTGATCGGCCGGGGGCACCTCCCCCACACTGGTAGAAAAAGAACCCAACTTTTCTTCGATTAAAGCTTGCTGGCGAGCGCTGATGCCCGCAATTTGGGTCGCCAAATCGGCTACCTGAGTTTGAATCTCCTGGTACTGCTGCTCCAAATTCTCCTTCTTAACTTCCAAACCCTGCTTATTGCTTTCTAAGCTAATTACTTCGCCCTCCAAGCGCACCTTGCGCTTTTGGGAGCGATCCAAGTTGGCCGCCAGACCTCCCAGTTCCTCCCCCAGTAAATCAATCTGCCGCCGCCCATCACCTAGCAGAGCCCAGTGGTAACCCCAAGTTTTAGCCAGCTGGGAAAAGTCCTCGCCGCCAAAAAAAAGTTCCAAAACCGTCCGCCGACTGTGCTTATAAAGCTGACGCACAAAACCCAAGCGCAGAGACTGCTTTCCTTGGAGCGCCTGCCTACCGGCCTCAATTTCTTGGTCCAAACTCTGAACCTCGGCCTTCTTAACCTCAATTTCCGTGGCCGTTTGATCAATTTTGACCACCGTGTAGTCCAGCTGCTCCTTAACGGTGCCGGTTTCTTCGGCCACTTTGGCCGCCTCCGCTTCCTTTTGCTGTTTTTCCTCCAGCTTAGCCTGCTTTTCCCGCTCCAGCCGATCGTACTCCTCCTCCGCCCGCACGGCGGGTGAATTGACAAGCAGGGTCAGAGAAATTATGATGGTAAGGACAAAACCGGCCCTTTTTCTATTGATCGCAGGGTCTTTTTTGGCAGGGAACATATGCTTTTCCATTATGGCAAATTTTTCAAAATTTATCTTGCCCGGCTGGGCTGGGGGTACGGGTTAGGGGCCTTGGCAGTCACTTTGCTCAGACCGTCTCCGGCCTACGCCATCACCACCGCCCTAGGTGACATCCCCACCTCTGCCGGAGGTTTAGCTTCGCGAGCTGTACAGATAGGGTTTCGCATGGTCTCAGGGGTGGGAGTGGTTCTGGTAATGTGGGGCGCCGTCAAGTACAATCTAAGCAAGGGCGACCCCCGAGCTCTGGACGAAGCCAAAGAAACCATCGTCGCCGCCCTGGCTGGTTTGGTGATTGTGGCTCTGGCCGCTATCGTCATGGGCTACCTGGGGGCGGACATTTTGGGAATCCCCGGCCTAACTAGGAGTGGTCAGGGGGTGAGCTTTCCCGAAAATTAATTTATGGACTTTATAAAAAACCTGCTCGTAAAACCTGCCTACGCCATCCCAGTAGACAGCCCCATTATAGCTCCCGACATTGGTACCCTTGTGGGTGGGCGTATCTTCCCCGCCTTAGTGCAGCTGGGGGCCATGCTGGCCTTTTTCTACGCCGCCTGGGGGGGGCTCAAGTACATTATGGCCGAGGGCGACAGCAAAAAAGTGGAGGGGGCCAAAAATATGATCACCCAAGCTATTATTGGCTTTGTGATTCTTTTTAGTGCCTATGTTTTTATGAAAATTATCGATGCGGTTTTAGGGAGCCAATTTACTGCTTAAGATGATTCTTCAAGGCACCGTTGGCAAGTTACCGGACCCATACGGAATCCTGGCCCCTGGTCGGCCCTCACCCGCTACAGGAAGCGGCTTTTCCGATATCCTCAACAACTTGGCGGGAGCGCTGGTAGCGGTAGCCGGGATTGCCCTGTTCCTTAATCTACTGATGGGCGGCCTCCGCTACCTAACCGCCGGCGGCGATTCTAAGGCAGTGGAATCGGCTAAGAAGATGATCACCAACTCGATTGTCGGCATGAGCATTGTGGCCGCCGCCTATTTTTTGGCTTTGATGATCCGGGCCGTCACCGGCTTTGATATCACGGATATTAAAATTGGTTATTAGTTTTTGACTTAAGATGATCTCTTCTTTTGATATTGGCTTAAGAAACCCCATTCCCGAGCTAGGAGAAGGACCGTCAGGCTTCGGCACTCTGCTCAACAACGTCATTTCTCTCCTAGTGGCTATGGCCGGGATGGCCCTTTTTGTTTACCTACTGTACGGAGGTATCACTTGGACCACCGCCGGCGGCGATAAGGCTCGAGTAGAATCGGCCCAAAAAACGGTGACCAACGCCATCATAGGCATCATCATTATGGGAGCGGCTTTCTTACTAGTGCAGATCGTCAATACCGTTCTAGGGAGGGATCTGCTTCACATTTTGATTGGATCTTAAAGTATGGAAGATTTTGGCACCCTTATTAATCCTTTTGGGACAGAAAGCACCGTCGGCGAGACTGGCCGCTTTGTCAGTCGCATGATCGGCCTGGTGATGGCTCTGGGCGGCTTTGCCATTGTCATCTATTTCTTTATGGGAGCTATTAAGTGGGCTACGGCCGCTGGGGATAAAGCCAAAGTAGAACAAGCCCAAAAAACCCTCACCAACGCTGTAATTGGCGCCGTCATTTTAGTAGCGGCTTATTTAATTATTGGTATCCTCGGCAAGGTCTTGGGCTTTACGCCCCTGGCCCCCAAGATCCTATCGCCAGGTACCAACCCTTAAGGGGAACTGACCTATGAGAACCGTTTACGCCGCCGAAGTACCTTTAGGAGATGTCACTAACCCCGGACTTAAACCCGGGGTAGGCACCGAAGAGACTGGGCTGGAAGACTTAATCAGTCGCTTCATTGGTGCCGCCACTATCGTGGCTGGCCTAGCTTTGGTAACCCTCTTTATTTTTGGAGCTATTAAGTGGAGTACCGCCAGCGGGGACAAAGCTCAGCTCGATGAAGCTAAAAAGACTATCACCAACGCTGTTATTGGCTTGGTGCTGGTAGTCACGGCGATGATTTTCGTCTCCATCATCCAAAAAATTCTGGGGGTCGATCTCATCTCCCCCACCTGGACAGATATTTTTGTGCAGTAGATGCTACATTAAGGAATTATGAAACCAGCTTGGGCGGCTATTACCAATCCCAGAATCAGCACCGACCTCCAGAAAGTGGGGGGGCTGACCACCTACCTAGCTATCTTCTGGCGAACGGCTTACGTACTGGCCGGACTTCTCCTCTTGGTCTACCTTATTTATGGCGGGCTGACCTGGCTCACCTCCTCCGGAGACAAGGAAGGGCTAGAAAAGGCGAAGAAAGTCATGACCAGCGCCGTTATCGGCATCACTATCTTGGCTATTAGTTTCCCGATTATCAAAATTGCCGAACTAGTTCTGGGAGTCGACATCTTAACGCCACTCTGGCCAGAGCCCACACCGTAAAGGAGTCATGATCAACTTAATCAAGCCCGCTTGGGCCCAAGGTAGTATCACCAACGAACTGACTCGCCTAGGAGGCGGCGATCAGCCTTGGCCCTACCAAAACCTCTCCCAGTTTATCCGCAATTTTATTAATTTGGCGATTGCGATAGCTGGTGTCGGTAGTTTTGGCTTGCTTCTTTACGGAGGTATCCGTTATATTGCCTCGGCGGGAGATAAGGTGGGCACCCAAAAGGCTAGAGAGGTAATTACGGCCTCTATCGTCGGGCTAATTATTGTGGTCGGCTCCTACACCGTAGCCACTACCCTCGGGACGGTATTCGGGTTTAACCCTACCAATATAACCATTCCCGAGGCTCCCCGTAGCACTGGTGGCGGAGGGGGAGGGAGCGGGCGAGATCGTTGCCAGACAGAGCCCGCAGATTTCTGCACTGGGGAACACCCCAACAGGAAGCCTGTGGTTGACCCCTGCAGCACCAGCTGGGTCTGCAATAGTGGGCCGGATTCCGATCCCGGAGACGGTTGCCTGGAAGTCCCCGCCAGTGGTTGCGAGTGGGTGGACGATCCCCCAGGCGCAGATCCCTGGGACTGTGCCGGGCCAACAGGAACCACTAGCTGTTCCGGGGCCCATGGGCAATAATTACTAAGCTGTTTTTCACCGAAGGGAGGTGACCTGAGAAACAAGAGATGTCAAACTTACTAGATCTAATAATTAGGCCGGCCTACGCCCAAGAGGACAACCAGGTAGTCCTCACTGGCCTAGATTTCCGCATCCGGAGTCTGGCTGACCTTATCCGCATTCTCGTCAATATGGTGCTGATTATCGCTGGCATTATGGTTTTTGGCTTTATGCTCTTCGGCGGCATTCAGTACATCAGCTCAGGCGGAGATAAGGCCCAAGCCCAAGCGGCTCGAGACAAGATTACCTACGCTATCATTGGCCTAATTATTATTGTGGCCGCCTACGCCATTGCTAAGGTTCTAGAGGTCGTCTTTGGGATTAATATTTTCAATATTATTCTCCCCACACCGGCCGAGAATAGCTAAAGTATGATCCAAAGCAGAGGCGCGTCAGGAAAAGAAGTCCTGGGAAGAGGAACTCTCCCCCGTTTCCGGGGGAGGGGGGTGCTTCTGGTTACCACTCTACTAGGGGTGGTAACTCTGGTGACCCCCACACCCATCTGGGCACAGGAACTCGACTTCAAAGCTATTGAGACTAGCATCTTTCCCACTGTCTTTAACGCCGTTTTTGCCCTGGTGGGTATTACTTCGCTACTGGGGATCGTTTCCGGCTCTTACCAGTACATTATGTCCGAAGGGGATCCTAAACAGGTGCAAGCCGCCTCTAAAACCATTACCTGGTCCCTAATCGGGGCGATTATCGGGGCGGCCGCCTGGCTTTTTGTCAACCTTATTTGGAGTGATGTTATTGGTTGGACCTCAGGTATCTTTTTTGATGTTCCCCCATACTAGTACTAGTACCACTCTAGTACTCCCAGTTGACGAGGACCTGATCAGGATCCACCCCATTGGCCCTAAACCAGTCTAAAGAAGCCTGGCGCTGCTGCGTTAGTTCCTCTTCCACCTGGCCAAATAGAGTCACTCGGTACTCCCCCGCCTTGACCTGAACAATACGGAAGCCTTCTCCCCAGTAGGGCAATTTGTCCACCAACGGGTAGAGCTCCACCTGCTTCTCGACCGCCTCGTTCACGGCCGGGTCGCCCCAGCCCGGATCCTGGCCCGGCAAGGTGCCAGTGGTAAAAGTCAGTTCCACTGAGTTGCTCACTCCCCCTAACACCCGAAGGGTGTAATCGGTCCCCGAGGTCAGGGGTTTAAGGGGGGTAAAATTCAGCCGCCGTCGGTCCTCAGTCAAACTGAAGGTTAACTCTGCTTCGGGAATTAAAGTCACCTTGACCTGCCCAGAGCGCACCGGCTGGTCAAACTCCACAAAGCCAGCTAGCTGAGGGCTAACTCCCACGGCCTTAGCTTTGGGAAAGAGATCCACTATCTTGGCTGGAGCCGGCAACAGTAGGGGGCGCAGAATTAAAACCCCCAGCAAACCCGCCCCCATACCGCCCAGGATCCAGTAGCGGTAGTAGGAAAGATACTGCTTAAGCAAGCTGTACTTAGATCTAAAGGTAGCTAACCATTCCATAACAGATCACCAAAGTAGCCAGTTGTCAGCTGCCACTGCCAGTTGAGTCTTAGTAGCTGATTCCCCAACCGAACTCATCTGGCTACTGGCTACTAACTACTGACAACTCGTCAAAACTCGACCCTCCTCACCAACCCCTTGATGTGGAACCCGGCGGCTTCAAAGCCCTCAGCTGTGATCCAACCCTGAAAGACGTTCAAATTCATCTTCAACCGAGGCGTATTGGCTTGGGTAATTTCAATATGGCCGCTGCAATCGTAATGGTCAAGACCCACATCGTCCGTCACCGCCGCCACATGCCCCCAACCCTCGGCTCCACCTTCCCAAACAATAATGTCGCCCCGACGCGGGCAGCGATCGCCATTGGTGTAGGTGGCGTAATCCGTTCGCGATAAAGCACGGTCAAACCACTGGTAGGCGTCCCCATAGATGGGAGTAATTCCAGCGCAGTTTTGCCCCCCTTCCAAAAAGACGGCGCATTGCAAATTGCCCGCCCACGGCGTCCAAATCCCCAAAGCGCACTCAGGCACGCACTGGGCGTCGAACAACCGGTAGACCGTCTTGTCGGAGGAGACGCAAGTTGCCAGAGAATTAACCTTACTTACAAAAAGGTCGTCTCCGTAGTCAGCCCCCGTCCCAATGCGAATCTCCACAAAGCTGTGGGCTTCTTCTACCGGACCATCTTCACCCTCACCTAATCGGTAGATAAGGCGAACGGTGGCCAGGTAAGTAGCATCCTGGTCGGTGCGCAAGTTGTTAACGGTCAAAATCGCTTGCTTAGTTTCGCCGACCGCCAGAGCCTGAGGCGACAAGTCTAGGTAACGAGCCTCAGGGCTCACCGAAGCCGCCCCCGCTGTTTCCACCAAGTTCAACTGGAAACTACCCAAATCTTGGTCGTCAGAGGCGATGGGCGTAAAGTCCCCCCCACCCCGGCCACCAGTCGAAGGATTAGTAATGTAACTCATCTCTCCCGCCAGGCCCGTCAAGCTCACGGGTCGCTGAGGAGCGAAGGTAAACTCCACGCTGCCCCCCGGCCGGCCGGAGTTGAGAGCGTAACTGGGAGCAGTGGAGTTGGTAATCCGCACGGCCGTTGCCTGAACCAGCTCCTCCCGCTTGGGCCAACCAAAAAGGTAGCGGCAAACAAAAAAGTCGGGAAAGTACATACAGTAGGTTTTACCTAAAATTAAGACCAAGGCCGTCACCAAAATCACCACCAGACAGCCCAAGCAGGCGCAGCCGGCTATAAACCAGCCCAAGCTAATACTAAGCTGGGCGGCAACAGCGGCCGCCACTTTGGTCAGAGCTGTTTTGAGAACCTTCTCGAAGAGCTGGCGCACCTTGTCCATTAGCTCCAAAGCCAAATCGCCCAGAGTGTACTTGCCGGTTAAAAAGCCCAAGGCTCGGGAACCTACCCCAGAGAAGACCCCGCCCAATTTCTTCCCGGCGCCCCCCAGGAAAGAGCCCAAGCGTCCTAAACGACCGAGGAATCGACCGCCCCGAGTCCCCTGCAAAAACTTTCCCCAGCCCAGCTTTAACCGCAGAGGCAGGTTGGCCAGGAAGCGCCGACCCCTGAACAAACCCTTGACCAAGGCCCGCCCAGTAGCACTTTTCCGAAGCAGAACCAGGGCCCGAGCGGTCAGGGAACGGCTGACCCGCCCCAAAGTCCGCCCCGCCAAATTCAAGGGCACGCGGGCCGTAGCCAAACCCAACCTAGCTGCCCAGGGCACCAAGCCCCCCTGCAGGGGGTTGCCCAGCAAATTAGCCACCGCTAAAATATCTTTAGAGAGGCCAAACTTGGCCAACCGAGAGGAATTAAAAACCGCCCGCAGCAAACCGGCTGGGGCCCTAAAAGGGGACTTAATCACCGTGTCTAAAGCCGCCGAAAAGAAGTACTTGTCCGCGCGAAGGTAGCGGTGGCCAATCACCTTCCCACCCTTAATAATGGGGATCTGGCGATACAGACCCAAACGCACCCCCAGAGTCCGGGACAAAGCCGAGCGAACGACCCCCTGTCTTTTAATGTCTGACCAAACTGATTTAAAGCTTTTAACATCGGCTGAGACGGCGTACTTACCCGGGTTAAGCCACTTAGCCAATGGCCGAGGCATCACGCGCGCCCAAGCGGCCCCGTCGCCCCACAAAAGGCCGGTCCCGGTTTCTCCCAAGAAAAGTTCCGTGGTCGCCCGCAAAGGATTCCTTTGCCAAGTACTGTGCCAACGGCCAATCTCACCGGCAAACCCGGCTTTGGTAGCCGCCGCTTCGGCCTGAGCCAAAGCTTGCTGGTAAGAAGGCTGGGAGGTAAACGTTCGCCCACCCACCCGAACCGCTCCGGCCACCGACTGACCAGCCACCGTTTGCCCCGGCAAAATCTGGAAACGATAAAGTTCCGCCGGCCCCACTTGTGCTAAACCCTGCTTGCCTACCTGACTCAAAGAAGCGGTCAGTTTGGCCCCCACTGCCTCCCCGCTCGCCCCCGCTTGGTGGGCAATCCAGGCCACTCGCTCTTGCACCGCCGCCGACTGACCCAAAGCCTTCAGATCAAGTTCTCTAATGGCCTGGTTCAAGGCCCCCCGTTCGGAAAAGCCCTCTTTTCTAAGAGCTAAAGATCGCTCATAAACCTGGCTGGCCAGCTTGCCCCGCTCCTCCCCCAACAGGCCCACTCGAGCGATCTTCTCTCGGTCAGCCCCCTTCACCGTTCCCCCCAGAGCCCTTTGGACCGTCTCTTTTTCCCAGCGAGCCAAAGAGCGACTAGCCGCATCTTGATAAAGGTTTTTAGAAATGCCCGTTTCCGCTCGCTTAATCTGCTCACTACTCAGATCCGTCCGCCAGTTACCCTCCCGATCGACTACCCCGTAACCCACCAAGTCGGTCTTGACCCGAGCCGAAGCGCTAGAGCCAGCTTGGGAAGCCAGGCGTTTGCCTTTGTCACTCACCAACTCCACCCGCGAGATTCCCTTTAAATTATCAATCTCCGTTTCCAAAGCCCGCACTTTGTTTTCCAAATAGGTCCCTCGCCGTCCCAACTTCTCCGCCTCCTTCCCAGAAGCCAGGCCCAACTGAGTCTCAATCTCGGCCGCTTCTTTCCCAAAACGGGAAATGTCGAGTTGCTTACGCATCATCTCGCGGTTAGCTTGTTTTTCGTCCATTAGCCCGCCGCGGGTTTCGCGAAGGTAGGCTTGGGGAATCCCCATCGGTTTCTCCGGGCCCTCGGGCACCGGCCGGCGACCTTCCTTGGTAAGGACAGTAGTCTTGTCCCAACCTTGATGACGAGGCGATTCTTTGAGGTCTAAGGGACGACTCAGTCGCTTAAGAGTAGCCTCACCCCGACGGAACTGGCGAGCCTGATTTAGCCGCGCTTCGGATTGAGCCACCACCTGAGCATGTTCTTTTTCTGCCTCTTCCAAGGGCTTGTTGTAAGTGCGCACCAGAAGGTCGGGTTGGTTAGCGTAACCGAGCAATTTTTGGTGGTTGGCTTCGATCAGGGCCGCTTCCTTCTCCATCTGCGGCCGGGCCGCGGCTAAGTCGCCTTCCCACGCCCGGACTTTCTCCTCTAAAGCGGCCCCTCGTTGTTCCAGCTCGGCGGCTGGCTGTCGCACCCAAGCGATTTTTTGATCAGCTTCTTTTAGTTGGGTTTGAAGCCGGCGGAGCTCTTTTTGCCGCTCAAAGGGAGAGGGGGTTTGACGCGCCTGACCTTTAGCCAAAGGTTCCGCTTCTGGTGCTTCCCGCAGGGCTCGATTTAAGTACCCTATTTGTTCCTGGATCTTCTCTCGCTGAGGCTGGAGTTCCTTTTCCAAGTACTCAGGATTGGTCAGCCGCTTATCGATTTCTGCCAGTTCTTCTCGAGTGCGAACAAATTCCGCCTGCTGGGCCCACCGATCCTTGGGAGGGGCCTCTCTCTCCAAGGTAGTTACCTCCTCTGCCGCCGGCGCCCGCTGATCCCAACGAGGGGTTTGCTGCTCCAGCTCAAACTCCGCCTGGCGAACGGCCGCTACCCGAGAGAGCTGCTCACTTACTTCTTCAAAATCCTTTCCCACCTCTTGAGTGGCTCGCGCCACGGAGGTTTGGTAGGCTTCGGCCACCGCCGCCGGATCTTTTTCTAACAATTCTTTTTCTTCGTAAGCCTGGCGGTAGTGCTCCTTGACTCGAGCAGCGTAATCCTCAACGACTGGTCTGAGCCTGGTCCGCTCCTGCTCCAGCTGGCCTAACAGCTCTTCCCGGTTGGCTACAGCGGCTTCCAGATCACTTCTTTTCCACACTACCGGCGCCCCTTTTTCTTGCAGAGCTTGGCGAGCGGATTCGTCGCCGCCGGCGGCTTGGTTGAGCAACTCCAGCTCCTGCCGCGCCTGTTTAGCCGCTTCGGCCACGGTTAGCATTTGGTCGGCCGGATCCATCCGGGTGCGCAAAGCTTCTAAATCAAACTCCGGCTTAACCAAAGAAGGCCGGGCGTACTGGGGCACCTGCTCTGCCTCCACCCCGGCCATTTTGGCCGCCACCTGCTGGCCGGCCATCGGCTCCCGGGCCGACAGCTGGCGCCGGTGGGCCACCGCCTCGGCCGCTACCTGCTGCTCCGCCTCTGCCTGCCTTACGACCGCTTGGGCCAAAGTTTCGTCGGTCCCAATCTGGACCCCCAGCTCCTGCAACTCCTTGGGGTGAGTCTGGCCGCCCGCTTCCAGACGGTGGGCCACTTTTTCCAAACGGGAGGCTCTGTCTTGAGCCGCCCGAGCCTGGTCGGTAAGGGACTGAATCTGCTCCGACAGCTCTCCGGCCGCCTGGCGCGCCTTTTCCTGCTGAGCGGTTCGCATGGCGGCAAAACGCGACTCACTCTGACGCACCTGGCCTTCTAGCTCCTGGCCGTAAGCCTCTAACTGCTCCTTTTGCCAGCGCTGGTAGTGCCTCCCGTGCCCCCGCTGCAGAGCCTGCCGAGCTTCCTCCTTGCCCCCCAAAGCTTCTTCCACCAAGCGCAGCTCTTCTTTTTTACCGCGCAGCTCGGCCGCCGCCTGTTCCAAAGTCGGGCCGGTCATCGCCTTAGCCTCCGCTTCTTGCCAGCCCACCGCCGCTAGCCGCTCCGCTTCGGCAGCCTGGGCCGCCTCTGCTAAACTAGGTCCAGTAACCTCCCAAGTCTGGGTCAGCTTTTCCCCCGCCTCTTGAGCCACTTCTTGAGCCGCCCGAACGTTAGCTTCCACCTCAGGCACTTCCTGAGACAAAACCTCCTGTTCTTGCTGTGGGGAAAGATCCGCGGGTAAAAAGTGAAGACTTCTCAAAAAATCAACGGCTTCGGCATCGCCTTGCTGGGCTCGACGGACTAGAGACTCCAGCTGAGCCGCAGCCACCAGTCGATCTTGGCTACGCTCAGCGGCCGTGGCCGCTTGCCACAACTCCTCGGCTTGAGGCTGCTGACGAAACTCCGGCGTCGCTCGGCCAAACAGGCTCACGACCTCCTCTGGAGTAAGAGGCCGGCGCTTTTCGCTAACAACTCGGAAAGAACCTTCTATAATTTCGGCCATGATAATTTATTTCAAATGTCAAAGCTCAAATGTTAAATCTAAATGGCAAATGTTAAATCTTTCTCTTGCCTTTCAAAGTCAGTAAGCTCGAACCAAGCATTTTTGATAATTCCACGGCTTCCTTCAAGACTGGCTCAAGAGTTTCGCCGCTTACAAGATCAGAATCTCTAAGCAGGCAGAGCCAGTACATCGTCTCATTGGCACTTTTCAAAGCGATTTCGTAGTACTTAATAAATTCCCTTCTCGAACTGGATGATTTCGCCTCAACAATATTGGCCCCAATGCTGGTATTGCTCCGAAGCAGCTGATCGCCAATTATCCAGTAGATTCTTTTATCAGGAAAGGTGGAAACAAAAGTGATGGTTTGGAGGGAAAAACTGTAGGCACGAAGTTTCGTATTAGATTTGCCATTTAACATTTGGTTTTGACTTTTGACTTTTGACATTTGACATCCCTAATTTATCAGCCCCCGCTCCCCCTTGCAATGGACGGACGCTGTTTGTTATGCTGGTGAGGAATTATGCGCGGCCCTCTCCGCTTAAAACTTGCCCTCGGTGTTTTGTTGGTTCTCCTTTTAGGTACCGTTTCTTCTTCCCAAGCTCAGGAGCAGAGTAATCTCGTCAATATTTTGCAAAGAGAAGCTAGCCCTTCTTTGACTCTTTCCACGGTTGAGGACATTAATAACTTTCTCACTACCCATTATATGGAGCTGACTCCCGACGAAAGGGAGCTGCTGCAAAAAGCCTTGCAGGCTAGGATGATTAACGACGGCGAAGGTAGCTTTTTGCACCTGCCGGCCGTGCGGCAGGCGGAGATTGTGGGGCAGGTCATTAATGGTCTTTTCTCCGCCCTCTGGCCCACCTTCGATGAGAACGGCCAAGCGCTGTCCCCAGGGGTCTTGGGGCATTTGGCGGGGTGGACGGACGCTGTCTTAGAGTCCCCGGAGCCAGTTACCGCCGGCCAGATGCTAGCTAGCCTTAACCCCGCCAGAACTAGAACAGCTATGGCCGGTCGGGATAACGCCTTCCGTGACCTGGAGCTTGGTACTGAAACGCTAAGAGGCTTCAGCGATTTAGTAGCCAGTTATTGGGGAGTGTGCCGCAACTTTGCCTATGCCCTGTTAACAATTGTGCTAGTGGTCTTTGGCTTTATGATTATGCTCCGACAAAACATCGAGCCGCGGGTGACAATGACTATTACCAACGCCCTGCCCCGAGTCGCAGCTGCCCTGGTCCTGATCACCTTCTCCTTCGCCATCTCAGGCTTGATAGTAGATGTTGGCCGAGTAGCTGATGGTTTAATCAAAAGCTCCTTCGGACCTAGCCAAGGACCTAACCACAACATTTACTCTCTACTTAAGGCGGTGAAGGATATAGGCTTAACCAATATTGGCGCTAGCCTGGAGTCTACGGAGTACGTCTGGGAATTCGATGAAGATAGCTTAGATGCCGATCACCCCGAGTGGCGTTGTGATTATCACCCTAGCTGCTTTGGTACAGGCTGCCAACAAGCGGATGGCGCCCCATGCGAGGACTTTTACTGCCCACAATTGCCCTTTGGAGGGCTCAAATTTTACAACTGCCGCATCACCATCTTTAAGCGAGACATTGCTGGCTACCCCGTAGACCTCCACATTGATCTCATCGACCCACTCTCAGTACCCCCCGGCTGCGGGCGAGGGTCCCTGCCCAATGACGATCCCCAGTACCGAAGCGGTCCCTGTTGCAATATGTACTCGCCAGCTAAGTGTCACGGGGACACCAACCCTTGGAAATACCCCTTCCCTAGGAATTGGATAAACACCTGGGAGATGTGGATTAATAGAATCATCGTAATAATAGTGTCGTCCATTATTAACTTCCTCTTCTTCTTCACCTTACTCTCAACTATACTCGGACTACTGTTCAAAATGATTACCTGTTTTGCTATGTGGTTCGTCCTAGCCATCGTTTCACCACTAGTCTTTATGTGGGCTACTATTCCCGGCCAGGAGGATACCGCCGGAACTTGGGCCAAAAATATGCTCGCTAACGTTCTCGCCTTCCCCGCCGTAAACTTTGTAATCAACCTCGCCTTCTCCTTAGCTGAGGGGTACAAAGATGCCGCTAATGCTCCCGCCAATTACCCGTCTATCCTCTTTATTGGGCCCAAAGCCGCTGTTGGCCTGCTCGTAGCTTACGGCATCTTCTTAATGACCCCCTCCATCCCCGATCTCATCAAAGACATCATCGGGGTCAAGGGGGGCAAAGGTCCCGGCCTGCCCGATATGGGCAAGCAGGTTAAGCGCCTACCCCTCGTCGGCGGCTTAATCGGCTAATTTGACTTTCCCCCACTCAGGTTTTATAGTCTGCGCGAGATTGAGACGAAGTTAGGCTTCTACTTAGGAAAAGAGAGGAGAGTAGCAAAATGAACGTTAAGACCAAGGCTTTGCTAACGGCAACTTCCGTAGGACTGTTGGTTTACCTCACCCTTGCCGGGTTTGGTTGTGCCACCCAAGTAGAACCGACCCCGAGCCCAACCGCAACGCCAATACCTCAAGTGGTCAGCAACGAAGAGGTAATCATCGAGGCTCTCTGGTACAGGTCTGGGGAACCTCCACTAAAAGCCTCCGACAGCGTGCAATATCCCGAAACCTGGTATTGCGACTTCGGAGAAGAGGCGTGCCTCGTTCTAAAGCTAACCAACAATTCCCCGCACAATATCAAATTGGTCGGAGTTGGGTTTGGGAAGACTCAGATTGGCAATCCCAGCTTCTTCGAGGGCTTTATCCTCGCTGCTACCCAACCGCGCTCCACAGAAGATGTTTACCTAGAAGTTCTTCGCGAGGGCTTCGATAACTTCAGCGGGAGGCGCTTCGGTTTTGTGCGAAGCTGGGACGAGAGCGAGACTATTCTGCCAGCTGGCGAGGAAAGGCTTTTCCATTTCTGCCTCATCGCCAAGCAAGCCGGAGAGTGGGAGACAAAGATCCGAACAGTAGCTGGCACCAACACCGAAAACCGCCTAAGCGAAATTGTCATCCGCGTCATTGTTCGCCCATACCTGCCCAAGCAATAAACGAATAAGCCCGCCTTACAAAAAAAGCCGCGAATTCTTGCCTCGCGGCCTTCTTCTTTTTCCCCGTCCTTTCCTCCCTCATCCTTAATCTTTCATCCCTTCCGTTTTTACTTTCTCCTCTTTCCCGCCTATAGAGCTCGTCTTTAAACTTGCAACTTTGAACTGCCACTTTTAACTTTGCACTTTAAACTTTTAATTCTTTTTCCTCCGGAAAAAGAAAATGGCCCGGACAGCAGCTTTGTGTATGGATTTTACTCCAACACGCAACTGCCGCCGGGCCACCTTGTTCGACTTACTCGTAGAAAGCCCTTAATTCTGGCTCTCCACCAAGATACTTAAACACTGGCGGAGATACCATTTTGCTTTCTACTAAGAGCTTGATTGATACTGTCCCCAGGGCGGCCGGGACTTCATCCAGTACAACTTCGTACTGGGTCTCCGCCGAAAGCCTTTCGGCTTCGACGAAGTATTTCCCAGCGCCCAACTCCCGAGCCTTAATCTTCAATCCCGTCTCGTCCTTGAGAGCGAGCTTGAAGTTCGACTCGGGGGTGACCACGAGCTTACCAGTGGCATCGATCCAGCCGATGCCAAACTCGATAGTCACCCCAGGAACAGTCGGTTTGATTGCCTCCTTCTCCGCTCCAGGCCTGGTTACCACTGTCTCCCCCGGCTCGGGTAACTTCAGGCCTAACCAAACGGCCAGGTTACCGATCACCGGGAGCCTGAAGCTTAGCCTGTCCCCCAGCCACGGTCTTGCAGCCTCCCACCTGGGCTTGCCAGCGGTCACCCAAAATCTGACCCACTGGCGCTGGGCCCAGCTGGGGTTAGCCCAAACCTGGTCCGGTACCTCTGCCTTGGCTTCCTCGTAGAGGTCGGTCCACCAGACCCGATCCTCCTCTAAGAGGACGCCCACCGGGGATTCCTCCGTCCTCCATCCGAAAATCTTGGACAAAGGCCCCCGAGTGAGGCCGCCACTCAACAGGATAAAGCTAACGGCAAGCGCCAAAACTGCGACGCTGCCGCTCAGCCTGTTGTCCCAGTAACGCCCCTGGAGAACCTCCACTAAAGTGTACCCCAGAAAGGCTGTTACTAAGGACAGGTTTAGAGCTGCGCCAAGAGCCTGAGAGCCGTGACCTACCTGACCCAGGAACCAAAGCCCTAAGGCCAGGAAAGCGCCTACGGTGCTTATCAACCGCCACCAGAACTTCCTCGTCCCAGTAACATTCACCTCCCGAACACTTACCTGGTACGAGTACACCAGGAAGGAGGCGAGCGCCAAAACCTGGACCGAGAACGCTAGGGTAGAATTGATCCCTAGTACGGTCAGAATGGCTGCCAGGGTCGTACCTGCCCAGATATTACGCATAACAAACAACTCTGGCCAGATATTCTTGGGTGGGTTGTAATGCCACCCAATGGTATACCCTGCGATGGCCCCCAAACTACCACCGAGCAGAGGGACCCCTAGAATGTTTCCTAGAACCACTCCACTCAGAGTCATAGGCAGTATATGGCGCCACGACCAAACTTTAACGCCACCGTACAACTGCCGGGTAGCCGTGCTCTTGGGGTCACCCTCTACCTCACAGGCCAGCTGGGCGAGGGACCAGGGATTACCATTCCCCTTAAATCCCTCCTTAGGAAGCCCATCCACCTCGGCCTGGGCCGCCTTTGGCGTGAGCATATAGGTAAAGCGAGGTAACCTCGTGTGCCAATCCTTATGGGTTCGCGTCGCTGCAAAAACTCCCATAAGGAGGCCACGAACGAGGTTTGTGGAATGGGGTGGGATTGAGCGCCCTCGCTCCAAATCCCGCACCAGCCCCCAGTAGTTGTCTGCCCCTTCCGGTGCTTTTGCACCTTCAGGTGCAAAGGGAATAGCCGCTTTTTCGATCAGGGTGTCCTGGTCTTCTCGACCAAAGAACCCGTACCAAGCAGCAGCCACCCCTCCAACTACCGCGAGCCAGACGCCAGCGAACCAGGTCCATGCCCCTTGAGCCGCTCCTGCTAGGCCAAGAGTAACTAGCCCTAGACCTAAAATAGCGGCTTGGAGGTGGAACCTGAACTTGGGCTGCCAGCCATCCCAGATCTCCAAGATCTTCCGCTCAAGCTCCTCCGGGAGACTGAGAATGGTCTCGGCCCCAACTTCGAGACCGAGGAACTGGCGCACCCACCGGTACGCATCCTTGCGGAACCGGTAGTGCCCTTCCTCGAGGGACACTTCGACAAAAGGGGCGTTACCACGGCACTCGACTACGTGGCTGAGCCAGTAAGCCAAGCGCCAAGTCTGAAATCGCTCCCCCTTTGGGTCCCCTTCGAGAGCCCTAGAGTACTCGGCCATGAGCCAACGAACGGCTTCATGACCGCCCCGCCGCCTAGTTGCCTCGTCTGGCTTCTTCGGCCGCCGGTCCTCGCCGTACGCATAAAACCTATCGGCGAAGTACCAAGCCAGCTTCCGAAGCCACTCGGAAGGCTCCCAGGCGGTGTCGGTGTCTACCAAGCTGCTAGCGATGAGTCTTTCGACTCCCGCCCCTATCGCCTGGCGTACTCCGAAGATCGCCCTAGCTAGGATTCCTCCGCGTTGATGGGACTCGCTCCTCAGTGAGCGAATCTCCGCGCCCACGGTCTGGACATCCGCGTCCAGAACCTGGGCATCCCGGTGGGCAATCCTCGCCCGCCGGTCACCATTCTCCTTCAGCTGCCTCAAGACACTACCGGCAGCTTGGAGGACAACCTCCGTCTTCGCCCTAAGAAGGGCGAAGTCGAAGTTGATTCTTTTCTCGGGGTTCATGGCCCCTCCTTTCGTATTTTTTCTCTCTCGATTTTTTTTGCTTTTATACCAATTTTTCCTTGTCCTGTAAAATTACGCCTCTGTAACTTCGCAGAACTTATCGCCTCGGAAGCGGCGTTAAAAAAGAGATCTATATATGTCAACCTTGGGAGCAGCTCTACCAGAGAGTCAGAGTCGCTCATCCAAGAATTTTTTTAAACCTTTGAGAAAACAAAAAACCCGTAAGCAGAGCGAGACTTTCCAGCTTCCAGCTACTAGCTACCAGCTACTAGCTACACCAGTCTTACCCTACTTACGGGCTTCTTGTCTCTCTCTGGTCGAAGATCCCCCAAAGCTCCAAAGGGGAGCGTAGGGGGACAAAAACATATATAGTTAGAAAGGAGGAAATGGAGGTTACCAACAACCGACTTTTTTCCATCAAACTCCTTTTATATGTCAAGGTGCGAACAAGGTCGGGATTCCGCCGTAATGGCGGATCCCTAGAAGCCGGGCTTTAGGCCTATTTGTGGCCTACCCAACTTCCACCCCTATTATACCTTGTTTTATCGGCCTTTTCAACCCCCTAGCCCCTATTTTTCGTTGTGGTTGCGGTTAATTATTGAAGGCCAAAGGCCTACTGCAGTTTGATAAGCCTCGCCCGCACGGGTCGTCCCCGCGCCGCCTTTTAAGTCCCAGTCGGTCGTCACCCTCACCTTAACGGGGTGGACAATGCGCCCGAAGGGCTCTCTGTTACCATGCACTAGTGCAAGATAACAAGTCACCACAGGACCTGCACACGGTGGCTCTCCACGCGAGCGCTTAATTCCTCCAGTCGTATAGTTACGCCCTTACCTTCTGGCATCCTCCGCTCACTTCTGCAGGCCTCCCTCGCTACCCGTCCTTACTGGTACAAATCTACTTAAGTCCTTGAGCTACTACTAAAATCAAGAGTGTACAGCTAAGCTCTGTAGCCACTGCGCTTCCCTGCACTAGTGCAGAGTAACAAACTCTTGCCAGCGGCTAAGATTCCCTTCTATAATCCTTAGCGATGGCCACTCGTCGGTACAAAAGATTAGACCAAGACGATTTTTACGCTGCTTTTAATAAAGTCAGAGACGCTTTTTTAGCCGCCAAGGACGGGAACGAAGTTAACGAAGTCATCAACGCCTTGCTGACTGATGACGAGAAGACTAAAATTGGCCGCCGAGTGCTTATCGCTGACTTTTTACGGGAAGGGGTTGCTTATCGCGAAATAGCCGACATTCTTAAGGTTAGTAACAATACCATCCTCAAGATTGCCGATCTGCTGGAAAATCGGGCCGCCGGCTTCGATACGGTCCTCAAAAGGAGCCAGAAAGTTAAAGACGAGTACAAAGCCAAGGCCTACCGCCGTGTCGGCCCTTCTAGGGTAGCCTACAAGAGAAAGGAATATACCGGCTTCAAGCGCTCGGATGTTAAGCGTTAGTGCTCTCCTGCACTAGTGCAAAGGTACAGACGCGGCACTAGCTACTCTTCCAATTTTACTCCTTTTCTAAGCCCAAATCCCGCTATTTCTTTTTGGCAAAAGTTAGATATCAAAATAGACTTTCACTTGTTTGTGCTACTATGCACTAGTGCAGAGTAACAAAAGGCAGGGAACAAAATCCTCCCCACTAAGTTTTCCTCGTGCTACAATAATCAGCGTATGGCTGCTTTAAATATTGGCGAATCGACCTACAAACGCCAGCACCCCATCCCCCAAAATGTGATGCAGGTGGAGTTCAAGCTCATTGGCAATTTGACCATTCGCCAGTTTGTTTACGCGGCGGTGGGCATTGTGGTCTTCTACATTATCATTACTTCCCCCATCCCTAGCCTTTTTAAAGTCCCTTTAGGGTTTATTAGCCTCATTGGTGGCCTAGCCATTGCCTTTCTTCCCCTGGAAGACCGTGGGCTGGACCAGTGGCTCAGAAACTTTCTTTCCGCTATCTTTACCCCTACTCAACGAGTCTGGCGTAAGGACGCCGCCCCGCCCGACTACTTTCTGTCCGAATACACGGGCATCGTTAGGGCCGAAGCCATGGCCGTGGCTCCCCCAACCGCCCGGAGCCGGCTGGCCGAATACTTGTCCACCGCCGAAGCAGGCAGAGAGTCTGCCCCCCTCGACAAAGCGGAGGAAGCTTTCTTCCGCCGCCTCAATTTAGAAACTAAACTCACCCCAGGAGGCGCCCCCACCCCCCTACCCGAAGAAGAAGCCAAAGAGGTGGCCCCAGCCGCGGAACCGCAGGGACCACCAGAGCCAGCCCCAACACCAGCAGCCAAAGAGTCCACCCCAGAAGAAAAACCGGCCCCTCCGCCCCCCTCGCCTCCCCCACCACCAAAAGAGGAGCCAGAGTCCCCCTTACCCTCCAAGCAAGAGCTCACCATCAAAACCGGAGGCAGAGAGGAAGACATCCCCCTTTATCAGAACACCCAAGTCGGGCGGAAGCTCCTCGAGGTACCCGTGGAAGGTCACTTAGACATCAAAGCGCCGCCCTCTGCCCAACTCCGCCGTGACCAGCCTAAACCACTGCCCACCTCGGACTCGGTTCTCTGGGCTCGCCTCGAAGACCTTAAAAAGACTATGGCTCAAGTTCGAGCCGAGCAAGCCAAAAATCAGCAGAAACTTGCCCAAAAAGCCGCCCAGGGTGAGGAAACTAGCTCTTTGGAACAAACGCTAACCCAGCTCAATGCCCAAAATCAACACCTCACCGAGGAATTAGGTCGCCTCCGCCAAGAAATGGAAGGCTTCAAAAAAGGGCCAGAAGACGAGGCTTTGCGAGCAGAACTGGCCCAAGCCCAGGCCGCTTTGATTAAACTCAAAAAGAGCCAAGCCCCTTTGCCAACCCAAGTCAAGCCAGTGCCTAAGCCACAGCCAGCCTCAGCCAAGCCTAAACCGCCGGTTAATCCAGTCCCGACCCAAAAGTCACCACCCCCAGCGCCAACGCCCCCCCAACCGGTTGAGGAGGAGGCTAGGAAGGAACCCGTTAGGCCCAAGAATAACCCTCCGCCAGTTAAACTCACCTCTCGCCCAGCAAATCAGGAGGCCCAGCCAGCCAAGAGGGCAGAGCCACCCAAGGAGGCCACCCCCTCCAAAGAACCGCTGCCGCCTCTAGGCAATCAAAAAGTACCCAATTTAATTTCGGGAATTATTAAAGACAAGCAAGGCAAACTCGTCGTGGGAGCAGTGGTAATCATCAAAGACGAGGGGGGCGATCCGGTGCGGGCCCTTAAAACCAATAGCTTAGGTCAGTTCGTGATTTCTACTCCTCTCCCCAACGGCAGCTATAACATAGAAGTTAAAGCTAGGGGTAAAAACTTTGCTATAATAAAGACCGTGCTAACGGGGGGGATTGTCAGTCCCGTGGAGGTACGGGAGAGGGGGTAGACCACCCTTTTCTCCGTTAAGCGGTAAGGGTAACGAAGTCCGTATCGGTAAAGTGAGGGGGTTACGTAGTTAAGAACGAAAGACGTTACCGCTTGACGAAACGGGCCATGCCCCACACGGTGCATGGCGGACGTCGTAACCGTAACCGACAAAGGTTAACGCATGGCCAGCAAAATCGTCGCTTCAACCCAGCAACATCTTGATATCCTCGACGTTGTCGATGACTTGATCCTCCTTAAGAATGGGGGGGCGGCTTGTGTGATTCAGACCACCTCAGTCAACTTCGACCTTTTGTCGGAACGCGAGCAAGACGCTATGATCGGCGCTTACGCCAACCTCCTAAACTCCCTCTCTTTTACAGTGCAGGTCATCGTCCGCTCCAAAAAAATGGACATCACCGCTTATCTAGAAAAGCTAGAGCAGGTCGAGGCCCAGCAGCCTACCCCCCAGCTGAGGGAAAAAGTCATCGCCTACCGAGGCTTCATTCAGGAGCTAATCACCAAGAACGAGGTGTTGGACAAGCGGTTCTACGTAGTTATCCCCTACCAACCCTCGATCAGTATGCCCACGGGCGGCCCTTTCAGCTGGCTCCACAACCTTACAGGCAAGGGTCAAAAAAGAGTGCGCATCGACAAAAGATATCTTTTGGAGCAGGCCAAAACGCAGATCGCCCCCAAAAGAGATGGCCTTACTAAGGAGTTTGGCCGGGTAGGCATCAAAGCCCACGCCCTCACCACCCAAGAATTGGTGGAGCTGCTATACGAAATCTACAATCCCGGGGTGGCCCCGGAGCAGAAGCCGAAACTGAACCCAGAGGAGTACACTAGTCCGCTAGTAGAACCAGCAGTGGCCATTTAGTTATTAGTTGCCAGCTGTCAGTTGTCAGTTACTTAAAAAGATGAAAATTAAACTACCTTTACCCTTTAAAAAGAAAGCCAAAACAGCGGAACCAGCGGCTCCGGGTACACCCGAAGCCGCAGCACCCAAGCTTCAGTTTAAAGGCGATAACAAGAGCCCAGCCGAGACCTTGGCTAAGGGTATGATTGATGTCAAAGACATTATTGCCCCTTCGGCCATCGAGGTGGACTTCGACCATATCAAAATTGGGAATTACTACTTCCGCACCCTCTTCGTTTCCGGCTACCCTCGCTTTGTGGGGGCCAACTGGCTTTCCCCCCTGATCAACTTCGACCACACCTTGCAGATGGCGATGTTCTACTACCCCGTCTCTTCCAAAGGGGTACTAGATGACCTGCGCCGAAAAATCGGAGAGATGGAGGCTACTGTTGGCTCGGATCAGGAACGGGGCAAGGTGCTGGACCCAGGAGTGGTAGCTGCCCTGGAAGACGCCCGATCCTTGCAAGAGCAACTGGTTAAGGGCGTAGAGCGCTTCTTTCAATTTTCCTTCTACATCACCATCCCGGCCGAAAGTCTGGAAGAACTCAACGCCGCCACCAGCCGCGTGGAGGCTACTCTAGGCTCACTTTTAATCATTTCCAAACACGCTACCCTGCAAATGGAGCAGGGGTTTCAAAGTACGATTCCTACCTGTATGGATAAGCTTTTGATTACCCGCAATATGGACACTACCTCCCTAGCTACTACCTTCCCCTTCACTTCTTCGGAGCTGTCCGCCAACGAGGGCATTTTGTACGGCATCAACGAGCATAACGGCTCCTTGGTTATTTTTGACCGCTTCTCTTTGGAAAACGCCAACTCGGTAGTCTTTGCCAAATCTGGAGCTGGCAAAAGCTATATGGTTAAGCTCGAGATTTTGCGCTCCATTATGTTTGGGGCAGACATCATCGTTATTGACCCGGAAGCGGAGTATGAGCGGCTCGCTGAGGCTTTGGGGGGTGATTATATTCGCTTCTCCCCCTCTTCCCCAGCTAAGATTAACCCCTTTGATCTGCCCCAGATCGTCAGCGACGAAAACGAACTGGCTCTTAAGATTCTTTCCCTGCACGGCCTGTTCAAAATCATCTTTGGGGATATGACCACCTCCCAAGAGGCTCTCCTCGATCGAGCCTTGCTAACTACCTACAAAGCCAAGGGTATCACCCAGGATCCATCTACCCAAAACCGCGAGCCTCCGATGATGGGGGATTTGCAACAAGCTCTTCAAGAGATGGGGGAACCCGAAGCTTCCGATCTCGCCGAACGGTTAGAGCGGTATACCAAAGGTTCGCTCAAAGGTATCTTTGACCAACCTTCGAATATCAAAATCCGCAATAAGTTCACCTGCTTCTCCACCCGCGACCTGGAGGACGTTTTGCGACCCATCGCCATCTATATTATCCTGGACTTCATCTGGACCCGCATTAAGCGAGAATTAAAAAAGCGCATTCTGGTGGTAGACGAAGCCTGGTACCTGATGCAAGCCCGTGACTCAGCCGCTTTCCTCTTTGCCCTGGCCAAGCGCGCCCGCAAATACTACCTGGGCCTAACCACCATCACCCAAGATGTCCAGGACTTTTTAGGCAGCGAGTACGGCCGAGCCATCGTTACCAACGCCTCTATCCAAATGCTCCTTAAACAGCACCCAGCCGCCATCGACCAGCTGGGAGAAGTTTTCTACCTGTCCGAGGGAGAAAAAAGGCTCCTGTTGGCCAGCGAGGTCGGGGAAGGCTTGTTCTTTGCCGGGGCTAACCACGTGGCTATTCGCGTCGTCGCCTCCCCTGAGGAGCACTCTTTAATCACCACCAAGCCTTCGGAAATCATCAAAATGCGGGCTCAGAGAGAGACCGAGGGGGGAAGCTTAGGGGAAGTTAATGTCTTTAAGGAAAAATCCCCCTCACCGCCCCAAGCTAATCCTGCGTCAAAGCCGGCCACACCAACACCCCCAAGCCCAATGCCTCCCCCTCCTCCAGTAAGCCACGGCGATCTGGGTGACCTGGAACGGATGCGGGATCAGGAATTTAGCCTCAAACCAGAAGACCTTAATGGCCAGTTGCCCCCCTCGCCAGCCGCTCAGGCCGAGCAAGCGGCTGCCGAGGCCAATGGCAACTTTCCTTTGGCCAACAACCTCCGGGAAAAGATCAGGGGGTTACAGCAGGGAAATAACGAAAGCTAAGCTTCAATTTACTCCTGCACGCGGACGGGCATAATGATGTGCAGAAAGTTATCGCGGCCCAAAGGTTTAATAAGACCCGGAGCCAAAGGTCCAGAAGTGTTAAAAATAAGCTCTTCGTCCGCCAGGTTAGTCAAGATATCCGTCAAATAACGGCTGTTAAAAGCCATCTCGAGCCCTTCCCCCTCTATGGCAGCCGCTACCAAACTCTGGCCCTCACCCACCTCCGCTAAAGCCGCTTTAAGAACCACCTGATTCTCTTCTGGGCGGAAGGCCAGCTTGATAATCGAGGCGCTGTCTTTAGCAAAGACACTAGCCAAGCGCACAGCCTTTTGCCAATCGCTTCTTTTAAGCTGGGCCTGGGTAGAGTGCTCCGTAGGAATAATTTTTTGGTAATCAGGAAATTCTCCCTCTAAAAGCTGGGAGGAAATAAGAACGCTCGCGCCCCGGAAAAGAACTTGGTTGCCGTTAGGCACCAAAGCCACCTGCAGTTGCTCCTCTTCGGCACTCAGCAAACGAACAATCTCCTGCAGAGTCCTGGCCGGGATAACCACGGCGAAACCTTTCTCCACCGCCACCGGTAGAGCCAGTTTCCTTTCCGATAAACGAAAGCCGTCTACCCCCACCAGAGTAGCTTCCTGGCCCTCCACCTTAAGAAGCACTCCGGTAAGAATAGGCCGACCTTCATCACTGGCCGCCGCAAAAGCCACTTCGGAGATAGCCTCCCCCAAGGAGCGGGGATCAAAAGTGAGCTTACTTTCCTCGGGGAAAATTGGTAAAGTGGGAAACTCAGCCGCATCCACCCCGTTAAAAGAAGAACGAGCTTCCTCTGTCTCGATAGACAAGATACCGTTTTTGACCTGACCAGTAATCTGCGTGGGGGGAAGATTACCCACAAACTCGGCTAAGATCCGAGCGGGAATAGTAATAGCCCCCTCCTCCTCTACCTTGGCGCCCACCCAAGTAGTGATCCCTGTTTCCAGATTGGTGGCGGCCAATTTAAGCCGGCCTTCCTCCGTGGCCAGCAGGACGTTAGCCAGTACTGGCAGCGATCCCTTAGTAGCCACCGCTTTGCCCACAATGGCTAGGCCCTTAGCTAAATTTTCCTGGAGAACAGAGAATTTCATTAAACTAGCGTTAGTCGGTTAGGGTTACGAGGCCCGTATCGTTCAACGTCAAGCGGTCACGCTAGACGTAACCGTATGACGAAACGGGCTTCGTCGCCGTCACCGTTTGACGAAAAACCCAGTCTCTAAGTCCCATCTTCTTGACCATGCTCTGGTTTAATCACCACTCGTCTCTGCCAACCCTCTCCAGTACTCTCACTGACCACTCCAGGAATTTCGGCCGCGACCATATGAACCAGCCGCCGTTCAAAGGCGGGCATCGGGGCCAAGGTGACAGGGGTGTCCAAAAAGCGGACCCTTTCCGCTGTCCGAGTAGCCAACTCTCGCAACTTAGTTTCCCGCTCGGCACGGTAGTCTTCCACATCCACCCTCAGATGTAGCCACCCCTCGGATTTCCGAGCCACCAACAGAGTCAAAATCGCTTGGAAGGCCAACAGAGTTTCGCCGTGGAAACCAATCAAAATCCCCAAGTTCTCACCACGGACATCAATTTGGAAACCCTCACCCTCCCCTTTGATTTCTAAGGCAGCCCCAGGCAGACCTAGTTTGTCCAGCAGAGCGAGAGCTTCTTGTTTAATAAGATCTATTTTTTCCAACATCGATACTTTGAGAGGGCTTTAACCCAAGGGGCTAAACCCCCCCACCCACTAAAAATAATCTGCTGGCCAAGAGAAAAAAGCGTCGTGGCCAACCAGTACCAAGCTAATCCCGCGGGCAGTTTAAGACCGATAAAAACGGTCATCATCGGGGTTATGTACAGGAACTGTTCCTGCATATTGTAGGCAAGATCGTCCTTTTGGTCAACGGTGGCTTCCGCCAACTTCTCTTCTTTAGCTACCACCGGCAGCATAGCTTTGGCCAATAAAAACTGGAATACGGCGGCTAGCACCGGCAACACATAGTACGGATCCGGTTTAGTTAAATCCCAAAGCCAAAAGTTAACCTTAAGCTCCCCCCCCAAAGCCAGCTGGGGAAAGTACAGGGCCTGATTAAGAGTTGCCAGGGCCTGCGAATCAGCCCCTAAAAGACGCACAAATGCCTGGTACAGACTAATCAAAATAACAATCTGAGCGATTTGGACCAAGCAGCCCGAGCCAGGGTTAATCCCGTGCTCCCGGAAGAGTCGAAGCTGCTCTTCGGAAATCTTTTTCTTATCGTTAGCGTATTTGGCCGAAATTTCTTTAAGTAGAGGGGCCAGCTCTCGCTGCTTCTGCGCCGCTTTGAGGGAGTTAATAGTAAGCGGCAGAAGCAATAAACGGGTGCTTACCGTCAGCGCCAGCACCGCCCAACCCAGGCTCTGACCCAGAAGTTGGTAAAAAAAGACGAGTAAATTCAGTAGGGGCTGGAAAAGAAGGCTGTTCCATAAACTGCCGAGCATAACGGAGGCTATATTAACAGATGGCTAGGAAGTTGTCAGTTGCCAGCTGCCAGCTATCAGTTAGGGTTAACGAAGAGGATCGTAACCGCCTCGGCTAAAAGGGTGGCAACGAAGAATTCTTCTCAAACCCCGCCACCCCCCCTTTAACACCCCGTATTTGTCAATAGCTTGATAGGTGTACTGGGAACAAGTAGGCGTAAACCGGCAGACTTTAAGACCGGGCAGAACCTTTTGGGCCCAACCGTGATCCCAAGAGAGGGACTTTTGATAAGCTTTGATTAACCAAAGCACCAATCTCTTCATAAGAAGATAATAGCAGTTTTCTTTTGGGAATCAGAACCGCATCAAAGCCGAGGTTAAGCTGGGGTAAAAGCTTATGAACGGCCTCCCGCAAGAGTCTGACTGCTCGGTGACGAACTACCGCTCGTTTGTCCAACTTGGTGGAAACCACAAACCCAAATCGTAAATCGGTCTTTTTCTTAGCGGGAGCAACCACTAGAGTAAAAAGGGAAGTATGGTAAGGTCTGCCCAAACGCCGCACCCGACGAAAGTCATAATCGTCAGTCAAGCGATGCTGTCGAGGTAACATAGTACCTTCCAAACCCACCCCAAAACCTATTCCTAAGCACCAAATTCCAATGTTGAGTTTGGTTATTGGGATTTGGTGCTTGGTGCTTCAGCTGACTTAGCAAGTGCCGCTTACCTTTTCTTCGCTTTGGTGGGGGGCACGGTTAATTGCCGCCGGCCCTTAGTCCGACGTCTCCTCAAAACCGCCCGACCGCCGGGGGAAGACATCCTTTTCCTAAACCCGTGGGTGCGCACTCGCTTTTTCTTTTTGGGCTGAAAAGTTCTTTTTGGCATAGGCAAGGGTGATAATACAAGAAAAGGTAAGGCAACGCAAACACAAAAAAGAGACTCCGACTGGTAAAACTTCGCCGGAGTCTAGCTCGCTACTTCCCTCCTCCTAAAGAGACCGGCCGATCAGGAACTCGCGATCTTACCCAAACGGCCAAGCCAAGTATCACAAGCACCACAGCCGCTCCCCCCAATTGCGGGTCAATCCAAGGAAAGCCTTGGAAGAAGGCCTCTCCCAAGGTCAGGCAGAAACTCTCTATCCCCCCAGAGGGCAACCAAACATCCACTTTTCCCCCTCCCCACTAATTAGAAAAAGACGCAATCCTTCTTTATAGTACGAAAAAAGTGGACTTTTGCCAACTAGGGGATTGACAACTTTGTGGATAACTCTCTATCCTCATTCCCAGATGTCACTGCCCACTCTTTATTTTCATGGAACCAAAAATTCTTTGGGACACAGTTCTGGCCGAGCTCCAGCTCACCCTCTCTAAGGCTGAGTTCACTACTTTTTTCAAGGAACAGACCCAGATTAATAAACGAGAAGGCTCTTTGATCGAGATCGCTTGCCCTTCCCTGCAAACCAAAGAACGCATCGAAACCCGTCACTATCAGAAGGTCAAAAAAATTCTCGACCGGCTCACCAAGACCAACAATGAGTTGTCGTTCGTGGTCGTCAGCCGAGCCAAATCCCCCACCCAACCCTTGGGTCCTCTTTTTGCCAAAGATGAAACGGGGCTTTCTTTAGAAACCAAGCAAAAAGAAGCCGGACTTTCTCCTCAGTATACTTTTGACAACTTTATTGTTGGGGCCAACAACAACCTCGCCCATGCCGTGGCCCGAGCCGTGGCCGAAAAGCCAGGGCAAGCTTATAACCCCTTTTTTCTCTACTCCGGGGTGGGCTTGGGCAAGACCCACCTTTTGCAAGCCATCGGCAACCAAATTCTGATCAAATACCCACAGCTAAAAGTTATTTACTGTACCAGCGAAGCTTTTATGAACGAGCTTTTAGAATCTATTCAAGAAGCCCGAGCCCACCGAGGCACCGCTTCTAAATTTCGATCCAAATTCCGGCAGGTGGACGTGCTACTAATTGATGATATTCAATTTATTGCCGGTCGAGAATCCACCCAAGAAGAGTTTTTTCACACCTTTAACGCCTTACACCAAAAACAGAAACAAATCTGCATTACCTCCGATCGTTCGCCCAAAGAAATCTCCCGTTTAGAGGAGAGACTAACCTCCCGCTTTGCCAGCGGCATGATTGCGGATATGCAGCCGCCTAATATCGATATGCGGGTAGCCCTATTAAGACGCAAGAGAGATCAGCTGCATGCTCCTCTCTCCGATGAAATAGTTGACTTCGTCGCCCAAACAGTGACCACCAACATTCGCGAGCTAGAGGGGGCTTTCTTACAAGTGCTGACTTTCGCCCAAGCGGCTGGGCAGGAGTACACGGTAGAGCTAGCCGCTCAAGCTCTAGGGAAGGCCCAGCCGGAAAAACCCCAAGTAACCGTCCGCCAAATTCTTAAAGCCGTCTCCGAACACTTCGACTTAAGCCAAAACGACCTTAAAGGTCAACGCCGACTTAAGGAAGTGGTCCTACCCAGACAGGTGGCTATGTACCTCCTTAGACATTACACCGACACTTCCCTAATAGGAGTGGGGGAAGTTCTGGGGGGCCGAGACCACAGCACCGTCTTGCACGGGGTCGACAAAATCGACGCGGCTTTGCCCAAAAATAAAAAATTACAGCAGGATATTCTCCAAATCAAGCAGGAGCTGGGACTGCCCCTTCATCTTTAGGAAAAGTGGAAAAGGGTAGTTTTTGTGGATAACCACTCTATTTTATATAAGATTTGTGGAGAAACTATGCGAGTTATCCACAAGGTCATCAACAGCAAAGGGATAATTTACCACAAGTAAAAAGGCCTATCCGAAAGCCGGCTGGAGGAAGGGGGGCTTCCCCAGGCAGATGGGATCAAGACCAAACTTTTTCCTCAGTCAAGCGTCTTTGCTATAAAGTACTAGCGCCCCTCGTTCTCTTTTTCCACTTTTCCCGACCCCTACTATCTCTAGTCCTAGTTAAGTAAGTTAACCTAGACTCTAAAACCCTTGGTGGAAAACCTTCTTAGGAAGTTGAGTATAATACTTAAGTATCAATGAACTTCTACTTAGCCTTACTAGTTGCCCGTTTCTTGGCGACCTTTATTGCCAAACTTCACCTTGGGGCTGGCTCTACCTGGCCTGGCGAGGTGGTCTTGCTTCTTTGCCCCTCTTTCTTAGAGAAGGTTAAGGAGCGCTTTTCTTTAACCACTATTATCGTGGCTGGCACCAACGGCAAAACAACTACGACGCAGCTAATTCGGGAGGGGCTGTTGGTTTTACCGGAAGCAGTTATTAGTAATTTGGCCGGAGCTAATATTCTTAATGGTTTAGCCTCTGCTTTGGTGATCAATTATGCTCAGCTCCGGCGAGGACCGGTGACGGCTGTTTTTGAGGTTGATGAGGCTGTCTTCCCTACGGCCTGCCAAAAACTGGTTCCTCGTCTTGTTTGTTTACTAAATCTTTTTCGGGACCAATTGGATCGCTATGCAGAGTTGGAGATAACGGCCAACAAGTGGCGCCAAGCTTTAAGTGGGTTGCCCTCTTCTACCAAAGTTATCCTAAACGCTGATGACCCTTTGGTTGCTAATCTAGGGTTGACTGCTCAAGGGCCTGTGATCTTCTTTGGCCTAGGGGGAGGCCTGGTTTCTTCTGGGAAAGAGCAGATTGACAGTGGCGACTCTCGGTGGTGCTTGGAGTGTGGATCGGAACTAACATACAAAGGCTGCTTCTATGCCCACCTGGGTTTTTGGTCTTGTCCCCACGAACATATTACCCGACCCCACCCAAACTACCTTTGTTCGGGTCAGCGGGAACTGGCTAAAGGGGGCGTAGCCTACCGACTAAGTACTGGCGATCGGGAAGTGGAGGTGATTCTTCCTTTAAGGGGGATCTATAGTGCTAGCAACGTGGCTGCTGCCTCGGCTGTTTTAGGCGAGTGGGGGTTAGCATTGGCCGACCTGGCTTCTAGTTGGGCTGACTTTCAACCAGCTTTTGGGCGCCAGGAAGAAATTGGCCCCGTTCTTCTTTTACTAGCTAAAAACCCGACTGGCCTGAACGAGAATTTAAAGTTAGTGACCCAAGCTGGTCCTGGCCCCTTGATGTTAATGCTCAATGATGGCGTAGCTGACGGTCGCGATGTTAGTTGGATTTATGATGTCGACCCCTCCTTGCTGGCAGAGGCGGTAGAAAACCGGTCGGTTTGGGTAGCCGGGAGTCGAGCGGAAGAGATGGCTTTGCGTTTGCAGTATGCTTTGGGGAATTTGTCTTGGCCCTTGGAAGTTAATTCCTCTATTGAGGAATCCTTGACCAAGGGTCAAGCTAGCCTGAAGCCAGGGGAGAAGCTGTATCTTCTGCCTACTTACACAGCTATGCTTGAGTCTCGACGAGTTTTACAGGGGAGAAAGATTTTATGAAGCTCCGGCTCGGTTTTTTGTACCCGAACTTACTTAATCTCTATGGCGACCGCGGCAATGTGGAGTGCCTGCTTTACCGCTGCCGGGCCCGAAAGATCGAGGTTCAGGTAGAGGAGATTCTGCTCGACCAGCCGCTGCCAAAGCTGGATCTTCTTTTTTCGGGAGGAGGCCCCGACCTTTGCCAAAAAATTGTGGCCGAGGATTTAGCTAAGGTAAAAGGGGAGGCTCTTGAGAGGTTTATTCAAGAAGGAAAAGTAGCCCTTTTTATTTGCGGCTCTTACCAATTGCTGGGTCACTACTACCGACCAGCCGAAGGTCCCGACCTTCCAGGAGTGGGAGCCTTAGATTTGACTACGCAGCACTTTGGCTTGGCTAAAAAACGTTGCCTAGGTAATGTCCAGGCCTGTTTAAACCGAAACCTGCTGGAGGGAGTGCGCTTCTTTTATGGCGCTTCGTGCCCGGCAACAGTGGTTGGTTTTGAAAATCACGGCGGTCGAACTTACCTTGGCCCCACGATGGAGCCCTTGGCCCAAGTTAAGCAAGGTTGGGGCAACAACGGTGAGGATAAAACGGAAGGGGTTTTTTACCAGAATATTTTGGGGACTTACTTGCACGGACCCTTGCTCCCCAAGAATCCTCATCTGGCCGATTGGCTGATTGGCCAGGCTTTGGCAGTCAAGTATGGGGAGAGGGAACCTTTGACCCACTTGCCAGATGACTTGGCTTGGCAAGCTCACCGGAAAGCCTGGCGGTTGAAACCATGACCCATTCTATTTTCTACCTTCTAGTCTTGCTTCTGCCTTTGAATTTAGGCAAGCACTGGATATTTCCTTTTTCCTATGTCCGCGGATCACTGGTGGATTACCTCATTCCCACCTTTTATTTAACCGATGGTCTGCTGGTTCTTTTGGCAACTAAAACAACCCCCGGGGTTGAAAAAGCCTTAGCCACAGGATTTAGGAGGCCCTTAACTCGTTGTTGGGACTTGGTTTTTTTGGGTTTGTTCTTGGCGTTGAGTTTAGTTTCCGCTTTAAGCTCTCCCCTTCCTCTTCTGGCCGTTACTAAGTGGGGGCGACTGCTTCTTCTGGTTCTTTTTTATGTTTACTTAAGGCATAATTTTAAAGTCTCCCGGATGTTTTCCCGACTGCTCCTTGTTCTGGTTTTGGGGGCGGTGGGGGAAAGCTTGTTGGCGATAGCTCAGTGGTGGCGGCAGGAATCGATTTTTGGTTACCTTCCTTTCGGCGGGCCGGTTTGGCGGGCCGGTCAGTATGGTTTGGCGGAGGTAGCTTGGCGAGGAGCTCTTAAAGTGAGAGCTTACGGGACTTTTCCCCACCCCAACGCTTTGGCGGGGTATTTGGTTGTGGTGATCCTGTGGTTTAGTCATTGGTGGCTGAGTCAAAAGCAGGTTTGGCTAGAGAAAAGAGCTTGGTTCGTTGGAGGAGGTTTGGCTTTACTCCTCCTGATCGTAGGTTTGGGTCTCACCTTCTCTCGGTCTGGCTGGCTAGCTTTGCTCTTGGGTTGGTGGTGGCTGGCTTGGGGGTGGATTTTAGCTAAAAGGAAGCGAATTCTTGCTTGGCTCTGGCCTATGTTTCTGGCGCTTCTCCTCTTCTTTTCCGGGAGGTATTGGTTGACCCAAAAAAGCAGTCTTTCCTGGCAGCGGCGAGATCAGCTTGTGGCTTCCTCGGTGCGGATGCTTCGAGACCATCCGCTGTGGGGGGTAGGGACGGGGCTCTTCACGCTAAAGAGTGAGGCTTACGGACAGAGCCGTTGGCCGCGCTGGTTGCAGCCTGTCCACAACGTCTTTCTTTTAGTGGCGGTGGAAAATGGCCTACCGGCTGGCTTGGCCTTGATTTCCCTGCTAATTTTTTTGGCGATCAAGCTGGGCCGCCGGCGTGGAGCTCTCTTTTGGCCTCTCAGTGGGGCTCTCCTAGTTCTAATTGGGTTAGGTTTGGGGGACCATTATTGGCTCACTCTGCCCCAGACCAGTCTTCTTTTTTGGTTGACACTAGGGTTAATCGCCGCCTATACTAAAGAGGCTATTTTATGAAAAATCACCCACGCTCGAAGATCCTTACCGGCTTGTTTTTGTTGGTGTTGGCTTGTGTCACCACCGGCTGTCAGGCTAGCCAGCTGCCTGTGGTTGGCCGTTTCTTTAAGGCCCCCGAACCGGAGGCGATCACTCTGACTTACTGGGGCCTATTTGAGCCTGAGGGGGTTATGGAAGAAGTGATCGCCGATTACCAAGCCGAACATCCCAAGGTCACGGTTAACTACTCTCGTCGGCCTTACGATACCCTTAAGGATTACAAAGACACTCTTGTGACTCGGCTAACCCAAAAAAGCGGTGATCTCCCCGACATTATGAGGATTCACGCTACCTGGGTTAAGCCTCTGGCTTCTTCGCTGGCGGTGGCGCCTAACTACTCGGAGGCTGATTTTTCTAAAAATTTTTACCCAGTAGCTAAGGATACCTGCGTCGTGGGGGGTCAGGTTTTGGCGGTGCCCTTGATGTATGACGGCTTAACCTTGTTCTACAACGAGGAGATTTTTACTCAGGAAGGGGTTAGTCCTCCCAAGACCTGGGATGACTTCCAAAGCTTAGCTGTGAAACTTACCAAAATGGAAGGCAAGGAGTTGACCCGCTCCGGCGCAGCTATGGGCTTAGCAGACTCCATTCTCCACGCCAGCGATATTTTTGGACTAATGCTTTTTCAAACCCAGGCCACTATCCCAGCTGATCTTGATTCCCCAGCCGCAGTGGCCGCTTTAAGTTTTTATACTCGCTTTTACCGAGAAGGTAAGGTTTGGAATGAACGCTTGGTCAACTCTTTGGAGGCCTTTGCCGAAGGCAAGGTAGCTATGATCTTTGCTCCTTCTTGGCGGGTGTTTGAGATTTTGGCGGCTAACCCAACTCTTAAGTTTAGGGCGGCTCCGGTGCCTCAAGCGCCGGTGTCAGCTGAAGGGGAGCTGACCAACATCAACTGGGCGAGTTTCTGGGTAGAGGGCGTGGCTAAGACTTCGGCTCATCCTGAAGTCGCTTGGGATTTTCTGCGCTACCTGACTACCCCCGAGGTGCAGCGGAAGCTTTATAGTGAGCAGTCCAAGATCCGCCCCTTCGGCGAGCCTTATTCTTTGGTCGAGTTGGCTGCCGAGGCTGGGGCGGACGAAACCACTACCCCGATTATGGAAGGGGCGCCCACGGCCAAAACCAGTATTGTCGCTGATGCTTCTGGCAACGACCCTTATACAGCAGCGATTAACACCGCTATCGAGGCGGCGGCCAAGGGCGGCGACCCCAAAGCGGCTTTAGAAACGGCCAAGAAGACCTTAGTACAGCTTTTGGAAGCACGGTAACTCTGCCTCGGTGATTTTTTCTCCTGTAGGTTAAAATTAGTTGATCTCAAAACTCAAATCTCAAACTGAGCTTGGACTTTTCGTTATGATTATCTTGGGTATCGAAACCAGCTGTGATGAAACTGGGGTGGCCGTGGTCAAAGACGGCACTCAGGTTTTGAGTAATGTGGTGGCTTCCTCGGAAGAGCTGCACCAAAAGACGGGGGGCATCGTTCCGGAAGTAGCCGCTCGGGAGCAGGTGCGGTGCCTGCTGCCGGTCTTGCAGGAGGCTTTGGACGCCGCTTTGGGGAAGGGCGACCTAAAAGAGCAAATGGCCGAGCTCAGCTCGGTGGCGGTGACGGTCGGCCCGGGCCTAATTGGCTCTCTGGTAGTCGGGGTGCAAGCGGCCCGCACCTTGGCTTGGTATTGGCAAAAACCCTTAGTGCCCGTCAATCATTTGGTAGCTCACCTTTATGGTAACTGGCTGACGGAGGCCGGTTCCCAGACTAGCTTTCCGGCGGTGGCTTTGGTAGTTTCCGGGGGTCATACAGAGTTGGTGTTAATGAAAGGACACGGCCAGCTGACCTGGCTAGGGGGGACTCTGGATGATGCGGCTGGTGAGGCTTTCGACAAAGTGGCCCGTCTTTTGGGCTTTGGTTACCCCGGAGGCCCAGCTATTAGCCGGGAAGCGGAAAAATATGAGGGTCAGGAAAAAGACTTTCTCCCCCGTCCCCTCCTCCACTCTGGCGATTTTAACTTCTCTTTCTCGGGTCTAAAAACGGCCGTGATGCGAGAGGTTGGTCGGCGCTCCGTCGAGGGCCTCGCTTGGGAGTTTCAAGAAGCAGTCACGGAGATTTTGGTTGGTAAGGCCCTTCGAGCGGCTGCCCAAGTGGGAGCCAAGTCGGTCTTGTTAGCCGGCGGGGTAGCGGCTAATCAGCGCTTGCGGGATAAACTCGGGGAAAGTGCGGGAAAAGTAAGGGTCTACGTGCCGCCTATTAGTTTCTGTACCGACAACGCGGCTATGGTGGCCTCGGCGGCTCACTTTAATTACTCCCCTTGCCCTTGGGAACAGGTGTCGGCCGACCCTAGTTTGGAAATAGTCTGAGATAGGCTTGCTAGGAGAAAAGTGTAAGTATATATAAGTATATAATTGGAAACGATAATGGAAGATAATCAAGCGATCCAGCCGGAACCCCGCCGCTTCATTGTTTCCGTAAAAGCTTACCTTAAGGCCCACTCAGTACTTGTTTTCCTCATTGTTGCCGTTTTAATTACCCTTCCAGCCTCTGTTTGGTTCTTTGCCTCTCTTAAGGGCAGGCAGAGTGCGGGTTCTCAAGAATCTGTTACCCCGCCCCCTCCTTCTGGGTGGGAGTTCTATGAGAGCGAAGAGTACGGCTTTTCTTTAAACCATCCACACGAGTGGGCGGCCTCTGAGTCCTGGAAGGAAGAGGGTTTGCCGAAGACTGCGGTTTACTTTTTGGACGAGCGGGGGGAGTTGGCTGTAGGGGTAGTTTCTTTGGAAGTCACGGGAAGTTTGGGGGGCCAAAAATTATCCCTAGTGAAGGAGGTTTTGGCGAAAGAATCTTTGCCTAATCTCTCCGAAATAGGAGGCTCTTCCCAGGTACAGCTTTTCGATAATTGGCCTGAGGTTCGGGATGGCTATAGTTCACGGCGGGAGGTAGAAATTATGCTTAACTGTCCTGAGGGGACAGAAGAGATTATGATCAGCGAGGCCCCGGATTTTACTGGAGCCTTCTGGGAGCCAAGGACGGCGCTTCGCCCCTGGACTTTTTCCGATGGGGACGGTCTAAAGACGATCTTTGTGCGTTTCCGCCTCCAAAGCGGAGAGATTTTGGAAGATTCAGCTACTTTTGGATTAGATACTCTTGCCCCTTTTGGAGGCATAGGCATTGAGAGGTTTGCAGTAGGCCCGCGCGCCATGGAGTTAACGGTCTATTTAGGGGCTGAGGACAATCTCTCTGGGGCCAGGGACCTACGCTTCGGCCTTACTCCAGACTTTCAGGATGAGCCTTGGAGGGCCTACTCTACTCAAGTAAGTCTCTTCGTTGACCGCATTGTGGAGGAGAACCCTCATGGAACAGAGATCCCTGTTTATGTTCAATACCGCGATCTAGTGGGAAATGTTTCTGATGTGTATAGTGATTACTTTGTGATCGACAAGGAGCCCCCTGTTCTTTATGTGGAAGTAGAACCTGGGGATTCACCTACGCACTTAGTGAAGATTCTGGCTTACGACGAGCTCTCTCAAATCGCGAAGATGTACCTTTGTAATGACCCCCGTCTTTTAGAAGGCGTGGTCTCGATGCCTTACCAGCAGGAAGTGGAGTGGACCTTTGACGAACGCCGGGTGGTTTGGGTTCAGCTTGAGGACAGTGAAGGCAACCTCTCTGAGCCTTACCCCACCTATGCTCGGACTGCAGCGCAGGCGCAGTCACAGGTTACTGAAGACCTAACGCCTCCGTTGGATAAGGGTGAGCAAGGGAGCAAAGAAGATGAGGTAGGGGGTCGTGGAGGGAGCGAGACCCAGAACTTAGAGGAAAAAGGTTCGAAGACGGTCAAACCCGATCTAGCCTTTTTAAAAACGGCTGGGTCGACGGAAAGGGTTGTTGAGTCTTTTTGGCCCGACTTCTCTAAGGTCAGTTTGTCGAGTAAGAAGGTTGGTGGGTACTCTCCGGTGCGGGCTATCTACGAGATGTCTTCCGAAAAGATTGGCAAAAGGCGCTTGCTCTTAACGACTTACGCTGTTAATGATCTCTTGTATATTGTGTTTACATTTCTAGAAATTGATCCTTCAGCAGGCGATCTTGTCGATCAGGGAAAGTGGGATCTCTACGAGAAGGTAGTTTCTAGTTTTTGTCTTCTTTAGTCTTCCCTACTTTCGGTGATTCTCCTACTCTCGGAGTGTGCCAGGGCCGTTCCCGCGCCATTAAAACCTCTAGCGGTAAATTATCGGGAAATGTACGGGAATTCGGATGAGCTTTAGGGTTCTAGGCGCTGGAGATCGGCAAAGCGGTCAAAATCTCGGTCATAGGAATAAATTTGCTTGAGTTTCTTTTCTCGAAGGTGAGCGATGGTTAAGGCATCCGCAAAGTCAAGTTTGTTTGCAGCGTAGATCTCTAGGGCCGTCCTAAAAGTTTTTTTCGCTGGGCATTTTAACTTGGCCAGGTTAACAAGCGGCAAAAGTAGATCCCTAACTTCGGCTGGCTTTAGCTGATAAAGTTTGGGAGAGGAGAGAATAAAGACCACTTCCGCCAGAACTGATTCTGATGTAAGCAGGGAAACCTCTCCCTTTCTCGCTTTTTGGAACAAGGCGTAGCAGCGAGCGGCCTTTGAGGGATCGTCCTTGGTTAAGAACTTCAGAAAGATATTGGTGTCTATAAATTGAGGCTGGTTGGTCATTTTTGGACACGCTCTTGGCGCGCCAAGCGTCTTTGTTCAGAAAAGGATTTCTTGATGGGCTTAACCGCTCCGTAGGCCTCTTCGAGGCTCAGCTTAAGGGGCTTAAGCACAGCCATATTTTCTTTTAGTTCAAAACTGACCACATCTCCCTCTTCGAGAGAGAGTAATTGGCGGACGGGGAGGGGAATGGTAACTTGCCCCTTGGTGCTCAGAACTCGGGCGTAGATTTTCTTTACTTCCATAATAAGTAAAGATTACATAAAGAGTAAGGAAATGTCAAAGGGAAACATTTGTTCTAGAGCCAGGGGCGGACGCGGTGGCGATAATCTTGGTACTCTTGGCCAAAGGCCTCTTTTAATCGCTTCTCTTCTTCGGGAATAAAATCTATTTGGAGGATTACCCCCATCAGCAAGGGAGCCAGAAAAGGGGAGAGGGTGCCCAAGACCAGACAGACCCCGAGCAATAGAAGAACAAATCCCAAGTACATAGGGTGGCGGCTAAAGCGAAAGGGGCCTTCCCGAACCAACCTACTTGGGGTTTCCGAGGGCTTAACCGTAGTCTGGGCTTTTTTTAGGGCTTGATCGGCCCAAAGGTTGAGCCCGATCCCACCTGTGATGAAGATGAGGCCTAGATAGCTCCAAGGAGGGGGAATAATCTCTTTAAGAGGCCAGAAGAAGTGTAGGCTAAGGCTAAGGGCTAGGCAAAGGAGGAGGTAAGTTGGTGGCAGCGGCCCAGATTTTAGACTCACGGGACTATGCTAGCATGATTGGGTCCCTACTTCTGCGGTAAATTCTAGGTAAATGTGCGGGAAATACGGTGAGCTAGTAGAGAATAATACCTTTCCCGCAGTCAAGGAGAACCTTCTCTGCCTCTAGTTTAATCATTCCGTCTTGGTCGATAGTAAACTGACGCTGAAAGATTCCTTTCCATCCGTAGATGGAACCATAAACTAGGTTGCCGCGGAATCCGCCGGCATCCTCTGTGACTGAGGTGTAGCTGGGTGTTATCTCTTCCCGAGCCGGGGCACAGCGGTACTTTTCGAAGTCCTCCTCGTTCAGAATAAAACTATTCCTTTCTAAATCTTTCTGAAAAGCCAGGTAATCCAGAACCTGGTCCGGTTCTAGCGGGGTGACTAATCGGCCGATGTTCGCCTCGGTAGCCAGGCAGTAAACATCGGGCCAAACCTGATGGTTAATCTTGATAATTTTTGTGGGGGTAAGCCGAAAATAGGGGTTACTAATCTCCTCTGCCAGAGCGTGGAAGTTGAAAAGCCAACTCTCCTGGTTAAGAATGGTGGAGTCGACCCAGAGAAACTGGATAGAGCCATAGAGTTTGCTAGCTAAGCACGCTGGCACCTCAATAGCCGTAGCTTCCCGGGAAGCTTGGTCGAGTGTTTTCCAACGCAACTTCGGCTGTTCCTTTTTAGCATAGAATATGGGTGGGTAGTCCCATTTAGGAGAGAGAAAAGCTAAACTGTCGCTTGAACCATAAAGGAAGGTGCAGTGTTCCAGCTGCTTGACCACGAAGAGGTGGTAGCTTAGGTGGAGCAGGACGAGGGTGGCGGTAATTACTCCTGCGGTGAGGAGACCCCGCCGCCCCCAGCGGCGGTAGTACGCTTTAGCTAGTTTCCCAACCACCACGAGTATTAAGAGACAGGCGAGAAAGAACACAAAATTGACAGTTACTGTTAACCAATCGAAGACTACTTCTTGTCCAAATTGAGGGGATGCTATTTCTTCATAGAAAGGTATGGGGTAGCCACGGCCTAGGTAGCTGCCGGAGTCGCTGCTCCAGGTCTTGAGATGACAATAACCTCCGGCGGTAGCAAGACCAGCAGTTAGGGGGATTACCAGGGTCTTCCTGATTCTTTGCATCTGCGGTAATCATAATTCCTGGAGGCCCTTTTGACAATCCTTTTGCGGGTATCTTTCCGTAATCACGCGGTAATTATGGGAGAAAACATAAGTTGGCTGGGAAACATGGGTAACACATTCGGGTAGAATGTGAAGCTCATAAACCTATGATAGCAGGACTAAGCTCAGCTATCTGCGGTAAATTCTAGGGTAATGTGCGGGAAATAAAGAGTTAGCCTTGCCGAAAGGGCTAATCCGTGGTAAATAAAGAGATACTTTATGGCCAAAAAAGATTACCAGCCTTACAACCCGGCCGAAGCCGAGCCACTGATTTACCAGAGGTGGGAGGAGGGGGGTTATTTTACCCCCGAGGCTGACCCCACTAAAAAACCCTTCACTATTATTATGCCGCCGCCGAACGCCAATGGGCGACTCCACATTGGGCACGCTATGTTTGTGACAGTGGAAGATATTTTGAGTCGCTGGCATCGAATGATGGGGGAAGCCGTTTTGTGGCTACCGGGGGCCGATCATGCGGGAATTCTTACCCAAGTGGTTTTTGAACGAGAACTGGCCAAGAAAAATCTTACTCGCCAGCAGTTGGGTCGGGAAGAATTTAACAGGCAGTGCCTGGCCTTTACTTTAGCCAATAAAGAGATAATGGAGAGACAACTGCGAACCCTGGGAGCCAGTTGTGATTGGACCCGGGAGAAATTTACGCTTGATCCCAATCTGCAACCCGGGATACTTTTAACCTTCAAAAAACTGTTTGACGCTGGTTTGGTTTATCACGGTAACCGAATTATTAGTTGGTGCCCCCGCTGCGCCACGGCTCTTTCTGACTTGGAGGTAGAGCATAGCGAGGAACAGGGGACATTGACCTACATCAAGTATCCCCTAAAAGACTCGGACGAATTTATAATCGTGGCTACCACCAGGCCGGAAACGATGCTGGGGGACACGGCGGTGGCGGTGAATCCTAAGGATAAGCGCTATAAGAAAATGGTGGGTAGGGTGGTGAAGCTTCCTCTGACCGACCGAGAAATTCCGATTATCGCTGATGCGATGGTCGACCGCGAGTTTGGGACAGGGGCCGTCAAGGTTACCCCAGCTCATGATCCGGTGGACTTTGAGCTTGGGGAGCGCCATAAGCTTAAGCCCATTTCCGTCATTGGGGAAGACTGGCGGATGACTCCGGCAGCTGGGGAGAAGTACGCCGGCTTGAAGGTTAAGGAAGCGCGGGGGAAAGTGGTGGTCGATTTGCAAGCTCTTGGTCTGGTGGAAAAAGTTGAGCCTTACGCGCACTCCGTGGGCCACTGTGAGCGCTGCAAAGCTATTATTGAACCCCTCATTTCTTGGCAGTGGTTTATTAAGGGGAAAGAACTGGCCGCGTCAGCGATCGAAGCGGTGCAGAAGGGGGAGACCGAGATTTTGCCGGAGCGGTTCGCCAAAACCTACTTCCAATGGATGACCAATATTCGGGATTGGTGTATTTCCCGCCAAATTTGGTGGGGGATTAGGATTCCGATTTGGTACTGCTCTGTTTGTGGCCAGGCGCTAGTGGGAGTGGACGAGGAGGGAAACCTTCAGCCTCCGAGCACATGTCCTCACTGCGGTCAAACGGAGGGAACCTTTGATCAGGAGGAGGACACCTTCGACACTTGGTTCTCTTCCGGTCAGTGGCCGTATATTACTTTAGGTTGGCCCAAAGAAACGGCCGACTTTAAATATTTTTACCCTACCTCGGTAATGGAAACCGGCTACGAGATCCTTTTCTTCTGGGTCGCTCGGATGATGATGCTGGGTCTTTTTGCTACCGGCCGAGTGCCCTTTCGTACGGTTTATCTCCATGGGCTAGTAAGGGATGCTTTTGGTACCAAAATGAGTAAGTCCAAGGGGAATGTGGTTGATCCTTTAGAGGTGGTGGCCAAGTACGGGGCGGACGCTTTGCGGATGGCCCTGATCATTGGTTCGGCGCCGGGGAACGATATGAGTTTAGGAGAGGACAAGATCAGAGGCTACCGTAACTTTGCCAACAAGATCTGGAACGCCTCTCGATTTGTGTTGACGGCTTTGGAAAAGGAGGGCTGTGAAGGGCCTAACCAAGCCCTTAGTACACTCCCCGAGTGTACCGCCGCGGAGGATAGGGCTATCTTGAAGGATCTGAGGGAATTGACGGAAAGTGTGACGACTTCTTTGGAAAACTACCGCCTCTCTGATGCGGCCTCGGCTACCTATGATTTCTTTTGGCATCGCTACTGCGACTGGTACCTGGAGGCGGTTAAGGCCCGGTTGTCTGGTGAAGATGCCGCCAGCCGTCAGCAGGCCCTGGCCGTTCTGGTAGAAGTGCTCCAAACTTGCCTCAAGCTTTTGCACCCCTTTATGCCCTTTGTTACCGAAGAGGTTTGGGCGAAGTTGGGGAAGGAAGAACCCTTAATTATCTCCTCCTGGCCGCGCACTGATAATCAAAAATAAAGAATTGTGGGAGGGAGCTATTCTTTTTTCTCTGCTGCCTCTTTAACGGGGGTTTCAGGCTCTTCGCCTTCTTTCTTTTCTTCTTCTCCCTCAACTTTTTCTTCGGTGGCCTCCACCTTGGCCACGGCTTCGGCTTCGCTGACCTCTGTCTCGGCCTCTTCGGCCATTTGGGCGTAATCGATCTTTAAGACTAACTCCTCAGGACTGGCTTTGATGGCCACTTTGCCGCGGTCCAAATTCAAATCTTTAACGGTGATGCTCTGGTCAATTTCGGTGAGGTTTGAAATATCCACCTTAATTTCCGGGGGCAAATCCATTGGCAAACATTCCACTTCCACTTCATCGAGAACTTGCAGGAGGATGCCATCGCCCGTCTTGACGATAGGGGACTCGCCCACGGTTTCGATCGGGACCATCGTGGTGACTTTTTCGCTGAGGTTAACCTCGTGGAAATTCACATGCAGGGGATGCCTGGTTAGGGGGTGGTCTTGGACCTCGGTAATCAGCACTTTTCGAGGCTCTTCTCCCTCAACTTGCAAATCAACCAGGGTGGCCTCCCCGGCTTCGGCAAAAGCGGACAGAAACTCCTTTTCGTCAACAGTAATGGCTAGAGAAGGCTTACCTTGGCCAAAAATGACCGCCGGGATCTGCCCCTCACGGCGTAGAGCTTTGACTTTCTTACCCAGGATTTTTCTAGGCTGAGCTTTGATTTCCATTGCTGGGGTAATCTAGCAGGCCTCTTTCTCAAAGTCAACTGATGATCTATGATAAGTTAATGACCAAAAATTCTGCCTCGGTTACTTTAGAAGCGGTTAAAGAGCACCCTCAGGTCCAAGCTTACTTGCGGCGAGCTGATGAGACTTTAAAAGCTCTCAATTATACCGAACACGGGGTGCGCCACGCCGAGTTGGTAGCCAACATTGCCCAAAACACCATGCTTCACTTGGGTTATACGGCCAAAGTGGCTGAGCTGGCTGCTATCGCTGGGTACTTACATGACATTGGTAACATGATCCTGCGGGAATATCACTCCTTGGCCAGCGCCCTTTTTTCTGCCCCCATTTTGGAACGACTGGGAATGGGTTATGACGATTTGGCCTTGATCCTCAGTGCTTTAGGCAACCATGAGGAAGACTTAGGTGAGCCGGTCAACGAGGTAGCGGCAGCCCTGATTCTGGCTGACAAGACTGATGTCCACCGCTCCCGAGTGCGAGACAAGGCCGAGATCTCTTTTGACATTCACGATCGCGTCAACTACGCCGTTACCCGTTCTTTTTTACGGGCCGATGCCAAAGAAAAAACTATCACTTTGGAGCTGACGATTGACCCGCAGATCTCTTCGGTTTTGGAGTATTTTGAAATCTTTATGGATCGGATGTTGATGGTTCGCCGCGCCGCCCTTGCCTTGGGTTGTCGGTTCCACCTACTTATCAATGGGGACCAGATGGTGTAGGTGGGTGAAGGATGTAGGATTTAGGATTAAGGATGAAGGAGTGGTATCGTGATCTCCAGATCCCGGTCCAGGCTGCGGCTGGTCTTCCAAACCTCGCCACTGTTGTCAAATCCCTCCGGCGGGGTTTCCTCGGTTTTTCCAAAGGGCGGGTAAAAGTTAAGGGTAAAGCCGTCGGCCTCAGTTCCTGGCTGTTTTTGCACCAGCAGAGTGTAAAAGCGAGTGGTGGGCTTAATGGCAATTCTGTCGGTAGGCAATTGGTAAACAAAATTGAGGTTGAGGGTCTTGCCCGGATCTAAGGTAAAAGGGTAAGCCCAATAGCTTTTTCCTGCTTCGGAGCCGACGACCACCTCGGGAGTAATCTCCTGAGATTTTTTCTCTAATTGGGTCCCTGTGAGGGATACCTTCTGAAGTTGTGTACCATAAGGCACAAAAAGGCGGAGGTAATTGGTGTAGGGCCCTTGAGGCCAGGTGGTCGTCGTGCCAGTGTGTTGGTACCTAATGGTTAAGTTCCCCTCCAAGGCCCCCTCGCGATTGATGTTTTTGACGGTATAGTCAATCTGACGCTGGATTTGGAGGTTGGTCTTGGTGGCGCCGACATTGCTGTCTACTAAGTAGAGGTAGTCCCCGGAGGTGGGGCGCACGGAGCCGTCCCAGCCCTTTTTGGCCAGAAGAGCCGCTAAGGGGCCTGGAGGGAAGTCAATGAGCAGATGCTTCTCTTGGAGGGACTCTTGCCACATCGTTAGCAAAGAGGGGTAGCGGCCTTTGTCTAGGGAAAAGACCTGCTCCAAAACTTGGCTGCCCAGGTCCGAGAGAAACGACTTTTTCTGGGGAGAGCCCTCAAAGTAGTTGGCTTCGCTGTGGTATTGAGCTCGCTCGTAGAGGTTGTCGGCAGAGATGGTTTCCTGATACTGAGCCAAATAAATAGGCCCGGTTAACTCCAGCAAGTTTTTCACAAAGCCCAAGTCTAGAGCGATCACCCCGTCTACTTCTTTATTAGTGGCCAAGAAGTACAGGCTCTTTATTTTTTCGGCCGAGGTGGGAAAGTCTGGCCACCAATTGGCGTCCCTTAATCTGAGGTTGGTAACCTGCTGGTACTGAGTTAAGGGGGTGGGGGGAGTTTGGGAGAGGCCTTTCTCGTCCAGTAACCCGTCGACATTATAAACATCATCAATCTGTAAATTGGTAATTTGGCCTTGGTGGAGTTGAAGAAGGGCGTAGGAGCCAATAAATCCGCCGGTAGCTCTCAGTTCGTTGGAGTTTTGGAATACCACCAGGTAAGTTCTGGTTTGTCGGTAGCCAAGGACTTCTGGTAAAGAAGCTAGGAGGGCCCGGCCAATATCGGCTGACTGGCGAAGCTCCCCTAGGCTGGCAGCGGCCGGCTGAATCTTGTCCTTAAGGTTTTTGGGGAGAGCCTCCAGATTAAGGATGTTGAAAGAGGTTTCTCCTAGCTGCAGGTACTCAAAAGCTTTCTCCAAAAGAACGGTCGATTCGGCTACTTGTGACTCGGTTAGGGGGGGGCCGCCAGTTTGGGGCGGATAAGTGGGAATAGCCCGCATAAGGGGAGCGACGGCTTGGCTTAAATAGTGGGCCGCCCAGCTAGTGTAACTGGCCACCGAGAGCCCGTTTTCAGTAGTTTTAAGAACCGACTCCTGGTTGGTTAGGTTGGCTAACCAGACCAGACGACTAGCGCTGTCCTTGGCTTTCTCAAAGGCCGAAGCGGCTGTTTTGCCAAGAACTGCTGCCCCCTCCAGGTCTCCCTCAAGCAGGAGGGCTCGCATTTGCGTGAGGTCGTGGTAGCCTTTCTGGATGTTTTTGCTCAATCCCCAAACAGGGCCAACGATGGTAAACCAAAGAACGACGATGGCTAACCCCAGAGCGGCTGATTTGATCAGCCTAAAAGGAGAAGCCGGCTGTCGTTTGTGAGAGGAAGTTTTCTTTTGGGACTTGGGTCTTACCAGTCGGCCACTGATCCTGGTATCCAGGAGCTTTAACCTCTTCTTAAGAGTCTGCCCTAAAGATGACTTTTTTTTAGGCTTTAGATTTAGTGGTGGCAGCTGGAAAGGGAACAGGGGAATTTTGGCCGCCTTAACCGCCTGACTAGCTGGGGGAGAGTAGGCAAAACTCTCTAAGGTTTTGGCCAGACCTGTTTTTAAGTCCACTCTTGGCTCCCAACCGATTTCGTCCTGAGATTCTGTGCCGATGATTTTAATTTCGGGAAACTCCACTTCTCTTAGAGCTGGTTTAAACTGGACTCCCGTTTCCTTGGAAGCAAAAGATTTAACCAGGTAGGTGAGCTCTAGGGTGGTGATTGACTCTGGGGGACAGAGGGGGACAATGGACCCAGCCGTTTGGGGTGAGAAGAGGGCCTTAACTAAGCCGCTGATGGCATCATCTAAGTAGAGGTAATACTCCTTTTCCAGGCCTTCTCCGTGAACGACTAAGTCTTCTTGGGCTAAGACCTGCTCTAGGAGCCTGCCTAAGGAGGCGCCTGACTGGAGGCTCATTCCAGGGCCGTAGATCTCGGGGAGCCGAACGATCCTCACGTCCAAATCGTAGCGTTGGTAGTACTCCCAGACTAAGGCCTCGGCGAAACGCTTGGCTTCTAGGTGAGAAAAGAGCCTTTCCTCCTCTTCGGAAGGGCCGAAGTAGTGATCGAGATTAAAGGGAGAAAGCAGGCCTCGGTAAACCTCTACAGAGGAGGCAAGCAGAAACTTAGCCTTGGCGCGGCGGGTGAGGTCCAGCAGAGCCTTGGTGCCTAAGGAGTTGGTGAGGAGGGAGTCAAGGATTACCTCTGGCTTACTTTTGAGGTAGGTTTCTTGCCCGGCTAGATGCACTATATAGTCCAGCGATTTGATGTTTTCGGGTAGCCCTTCGTTAAGATCGTGCTCGATTAAAAGCAGGTGGGGGTCGCGAAGGTGCCTTTCCAAATTGGTTTTTTTGCCGGTAGAGAAGTTGTCAATAATAACTACTCGAGCTTTTTGTCGAAGAAGGGTTTCGGTGAGAGCCGCTCCTATAAAACCGGCTCCGCCGGCAATAAGCACAGTGGGGGTAAGCGTCGATTTTTCAATCAGGGGCAGCTTCTGGGCAGTCATAAACCTTAGGCCCATTGTATAAGAAGCGGCGCCCTTTGTCAGCAAGAGAGTTGGGCTAGAGTAGTTCTTTGATCTCTTGACGGGACTAAAGCTAATCTTTAAAGTAAAGGAGATGCTTGGCAAACGGTCTCTTCTTACAGCAGTAATGCTCCTGCCCTTATGTCTAGTCGTTTTGACCTCCCCCGCTTTGGCAGCTGATTATTCTCTGACTTCCTCCGCCAACTACAATGCTATGTTTACTGGCCCCCCTCGGGCTGGAGGCAGCTCTACTATGCTAAGTAGAGATGGGGCCCTGGTTGTGGGTGATGTTAATGGAGACTTGGTGGATGATTTGGTTATGGCCGCCTATACCGATTACAACGGTAGCATGTCAGGCTCTGTTTGGGTACTTTTTGGCGGGGAGACTTGGGGTGGGGACAAGCCCTTAGGAACTACCTCCAATTTTAATATCCGCTTTGACGGTCCGACCGGCGGTTACCTGAGTGATCACGGGGGGTTGGAAATTGGCGATGTCAACGGTGACGGCAAGGGAGATTTGATTATTTCCAGCTATTCCTATGGTAACGGTACCGCTTGGGTTATCTTTTCTACCCTCATTGATGACTACACGGGTACAACGGAGAATGTCCTCCGTCTTGATCAGCCGGATTGCGGGGGAGATTATTGTTACCACCTGCGCTACGATGGCCCCAGTGGGGGGGATTTGACTAGGGACAGAGTTATGAAGATTGGCGATGTGAACGGCGACGGGAAAGGCGACCTCCTCTTAGGTGGCTACAATTACGACTATAATGGCAGCAGCTCTGGCTCAGTTTGGGTTATGTTTTCTACTCTTATTGATGATGTCGGCTCCACGGTAGGGAATAATAAGTCCTTGGGAACGGATGGTTCTTTTAATGTGCGCTTTGACGGCGGTGCCGCAGTTGATTATCTGGGAGGGAATGGTAGCTTACAGGTGGGCGATCTTAACGGAGATGGCTGGGGAGATCTTGTCCTGGGTGCTAAGTATGCCGACGGGGGTGGAAGTAGTTCTGGTTCCGCTTGGGTTATCTTTTCCACTCTCATTGATGATGTCGGCGAAACTACTGGCAATAAGTGGCAGCTCAACCAGCAGGATTGTGGTGGTGACTATTGCTACAACATTCGCTACGATGGGCCTGGGGCTGTCTCCTACCTGACGAACGGGGGGTCTATCCGAATCGGTGATGTTAATGGAGATGAGAAGGGGGATTTAATTTTGGGCGCCACTGGGACAAACGACAGCGCCGGCTCGGCTTGGGTAATCTTTTCTACCTTGATTGATGACATCGGCTCGACCGTCGGTAACAACCTTCAGCTTAACCAGCAGGATTGTGGTGGTGACTACTGCTACAACATTCGCTACGATGGTTCGGAAAGCTGGGATGGGCTTACCAAAAGGGGAGCGATAGCCGTTGGCGATGTTAACGGTGACGGGAAAGGAGACCTTATCGTCGGTTCCGACGAGGCCAATAGTTGGTACGGAGCTTTTTGGGTTATGTTTTCTACTCTTATTGATGATGTCGTTTCCACGGTGGGGAATAACAAATCTTTAGCTACCGCAGCCAACTACAATCTTCGCTACGATGGGGAAGGCGCTTGTGATCAGTTAGGTTACTATAACCCGCCTCTGGTTGGCGATGCCAACGGCGATGGGTTTGGTGACCTCCTTTTAGGAAGTGAGTATAACGACTATGTTAGTAGCGGAGGCTCCGTTTGGGTAATGTACTCCACTTTGATTGATGATATTGGGACTGAGACGGGCAATTTTAGGCCCTTATATAATTCCAGCTACTATAGCTCTCGTTATGATGGCCAAGTGCGTCTCGGCACCGGATTTTATGCTGCCCCCAAAGGAAATATGGCCACTGGAGATCTGAACGGGGATGGCCGGGACGATTTGATTTTAGGAGATGCCTGGTACTATTCCGGATCTAGCTTAGGGTCAGTTTGGGTTATTTATGGCTTTCCCCACACCGTCTCCCTCACCGGGATTAGTTCCACCAATGACACTACCCCTACCTTCTCTGGGAGTGTCGCAGCTACTAATTCGGTGACTAACATTGCTGGGGTTGAGTACCAGGTCGATGGCATCAGTGGTAGCTGGACTGCCTGTACGGCTTCTGATGGTTCTTTCAACTCTACGGCTGAGGATTACTCCTGTACCCTAGCCGAACTGGAGGAGGGGGAGCACACAGTCTACATCAGGGCTTATGATGTTAACTACAGCTATACCACCAGTGGTGCCTACGCTTCCGATACCTTTATCGTGGATGTTACTGATCCCATCCTTTCTTTAGTCTCCGCTGCCCCTTCTTCTACTTCAGCCACTATTACTTGGACCACGGATGAAGCCTCTTCCACCCGAGTGGAGTACGGTCTGACCAGTATCTATGGCAGTCTCAATAGTCATACCGATACCTCTCCTCGGGTAACTTCCCATACCTCCACTCTCTCTAACCTGGTCTCCTGTACCACCTATCACTACCGAGCCACTTCTTTCGACGCTGCTTCCAACCAAGGAGTCTCTGCTGATGCTACCGTCACCACTACTGGCTGCATGGGCAGTGCTTCCGTCTCTTCCCAAACCGCAGAGACCATCACTACCTCCGGTGGTTCCCTCTCTTTATTGGATGCTAACTCTCAAGGCCTCTCTTTAACTATCCCGGCTAGCTTTTACTCCTCCACGGCTACCTTCCAAGCTAAGCAGCTAGACTCCACCTCCGTCTTAGCTTCTACCTCTACTCCTTCAGGGAAAGAAATTGTCGGTACTCATACCTATGATCTGGAGTCTCTCACTGATCCTGCCACTACCCTCACTACCTTCAACCAACCTCTGACTATTACCATCTCCTATGCCTCCTCAGATCTTTCCTCGACTGTAGTGCCCTCCACTTTGATCATCTACCGCTACACCGATTCCGCCTGGCAAGCCCTCACCGACTGCTCAGTTGATACTGCCAACCAAACGGTGACTTGTACTACCAGTAGTTTTTGAGGATGTGACCCTGAGGTATCAAAGCTTGGTTGATTTTTTCGAAAATCAGGTAACTAGCGGAAGAACTGCCCGCAACTTAGTTCTTGTCTTTGCTAGTCTCTCTTTCTTGGTTGCTCTCTGCGCAGCTCGACCGGCTCTGGCTTCCATCTTTGGACTTTTTGGGCAAACTGACGTGACCAACCCGACGGCGCCTGTTTTAGTAGCGCCTAAAAATGAGAGCTACCTTAACAACCCCAACCCCACTTTTACTTGGCAGATTACCTCCGATCCCGGGCTAGCGACGGGGATCTCTCGCTATCGACTTTACATAGATGGTTTCCAGGTGAGCGGCGATTTTACTAGCAGTCCCGATTCTAATCTTATTAGTTACACTTTGGGAGCTAACGCTCTCGTTGGTGGGCAGGCGCAACTTTCGGAAAACGGGCATAGCTGGTCCGTGCGGGCTTACGACCACGCCGGTAACTATACGGAAAGCTCCGTTTACACTTTTAAGGTTGACTTAACCCCACCTCAAGGGAAGGTGCAGATCAGCGGTGGCCAGTCAGTAACCCGCTACCGAAGGGCCACTCTTTACCTGACCGCTCTGGACCCTTTGCCGGAACCTAACCCTTTGAATCTTCCATCAGACTTTCCGGCGGGGGTAAAGTCGTTCCGGGTGGGCTTAAGTGACTCTTTTGATGCCACCGCCGCTCCTTGGCAGGATTGGCAGCCACCTGAAGGTAACCAAATGACCACTACCTTGACTTTGCCGGCTGAGGCGGGGGAATGGGCGGTTTACGTGCAGTACTTAGATAAAGCGGGGAACATTTCGGAGGCTTACCGGGTGGTAACTACCTACCGGCCTACTTGGGTTAGCCAAACCATCGAAACTTTAGTCGGTCTACCTTCGTCTCTAACGGAGCCGAAGCTGGATTTGGATGTGGTCGAGGAAAAGACAGTGCCTTACACCGAGGAGGAAAAGTTCTCGGGTGAGGCAGGTCAGGAGATGGCTCAGTTTTACGCCGTGCGGGTGCAGGTGGTAGATGACAAAAAGGACCCGGTGGCGGGAGCTCAAGTGACCCTGGCTTCGGATCCGCGGACAACCATCACCGACGCCAAAGGGTGGGCGCTGTTTGACCAGGTACCCGCGGGAGAACACACCCTGACCATTGCCTACGAAGGTTACGAAGGTCAAAAGCGTATCAGTCTAAGTGGTGAAGTGAAGGAGTTCAGCTACGTTATCCAGGTTCGGCCTGTCAATCCCTGGCTAAGTCCTCCCGCGATCATTCTCCTCCCCCTGGTGGTTCTTCTTCTAGGCTTCGTGATTTACTTTTTGGCCAAAAGATAAACTCTCGCCCTGTTAATTGACTTTCGGCCCCTAGTTAAGGGATAATGCCGTCGTGGAATTGCGTCAGGCGCTTACCATTCTTTGGCGATACCGGTCTTTTTTGATTTTGGTAATCACTCTCTCCGCTTTGGTTGGTTACGGTCTTTCCCGGAGGTGGCCTGTTTACTACCAGGCCCAAGGGTTGCTTTTTGTAAACCGGGAAGTCGAGAAGCAACTGGGGGAACATACCTTCTATACTTACGAGGGTTTTTACCGCCAACAAACCGCCGAACGATTTACCGACACTGTGGTGGGACTACTTAATACCGATCCCATTCTAGCCGCGGCGGGTAAGAGCTTGGGGTTGGCCACTGATGCTGGCGGCTTAAAGAAGCTGGGTCAGGCCGTTAAGGTGCGCAAGCAAGCTCCCCAGTTGATCAAGTTGGTGGTGAGCCACCAAGAAGCCGACCAGGCCCAAAAGCTTTGGCACGCCTTAGCTGACGAGGGTGTTACTCGAGTGAAGGCCCTTGGCACAGACGAGGAAAGTCGTCTGCTTCTTTCCCAGGTGACAGAAGAACCTTTGGTAGTGGCCGTCTCCCCCCGACCTCTTTTGGACACTTTGATAGCGGCTGGTTTGGGGCTAGTGGGGGGGATTTTTATAATTTCTTTGAAGGAATATTTGGAGGCCTCATGAAGAAACTGCTTCTTTATACTGACGGGGGGTCTCGCAGTAATCCCGGCCCAGCAGCCATGGGGATGGTGTTAATGAATGAGGCTGAGAAGGTCCTTGCCCAAAAGGGTCAGTTTCTGGGGGAGAGGACTAACAACGAGGCGGAGTACTTGGCTCTTATTTGGGGGATGACGGAAGCTTTAGCTTATTCCCCAGAGGAACTAGTTTGCCATTTGGATAGTGAGCTGGTGGTTAATCAGCTTAATGGGTTTTACCGAATCAGAAAGCCCCATCTCCAGCCTCTAGCTAGGCAAGCCAAGGCTTTGGAAAAACAGTTGGGTGAGGTTAGCTATGTTTATGTTCCTCGGGAAGAGAACGCCCTAGCCGATAGCTTGGTGAACGAAGCTTTGGATAAGTGTACCCCGTGACCGCTCTTTTTCGAGAACCCCTCCTTAAGACCTTGGCCTACCACGATTTGTTCGATTTTCCCCTCACCGAGGCGGAGATTTACCGTTGGCTAATCTCTTCGGAAAGAGCGGCTCCCTCCACGCTGGCCAAATCCCTAGCTAAGCTTGTTTCCGAAGGAGTTGTGGTTCAGGAGAAAGGCTACTACTGTCTAGCCGGTCGGGAGGAGATTATCCCTTTAAGAGAAGCCAGGCAAAAAATATCTTCTTCCAAAAGGAGGCGAGCGCGGGTTCTGAGTTGGTTGGCGAGGGGAGTGCCTTGGGTACAGTTGGTAGCCGTGACTGGTAGGGTCGCGGTGGCCAACAGTGACTGGGAGGATGACATTGATTGGTTAGTGGTCACCTCGCCCCGGCGCCTTTGGTTATCGAGACTCCTGCTTGTTAGTCTCCTTCGCCTAACAAGTCAATACCGTCGTCCCCAGCAATTTACCAATAAAATCTGCCCCAATGTTTGGTTAACCAGTGACCACCTTAAAGCAGCCAAAGCCAGTCGAGATCTTTTTTTGGCTCACGAGATAGCTCAGCTGGATGTTCTCTGGCAGCGAAGAGGGGTCAAGGCCCTGTTCTTTCGTGAGAACGGTTGGGTGGAGAAGTTCCTGGTTCACGCCTTGATTGACCAGAATGACTTACCCCATCAGGCACTTCGATCCAAAAGACTGCCTTTGGTGGGGCAGGCCCTAAATCTTCTAGAAAGGGTAGCCGGCTGGGCGCAGAAAAGGCGAATGGCCTCCAAAATAACTTCGGAGACGATTGCCGATTCGGCTCTACATTTTCAAACCCACGATAATCGAGAGTGGATCCTCCCCGCCTACCGCAGGCGCTTGGAGCGTTTGGGACTTGCCTGATGGAGACATGCCCCCCTTGACACTTTTGGTAAACTAAAAAAAGAAAGGGGGTGAAGGAAGTATGGCCATTGTTCATTGGGAACCCTTTTCTCTGCGCCCTTGGTCGCGCTGGCCGCGGATGTGGGAGGAAGAGGAGTTCTGGCCTGAGGAATTTGAGGGTCGGGGCTTAGATGTCTACGAGACAGACAACGAGGTTGTGGTTGAAGCTCCGGTTCCCGGTGTTCCAGAGGATAAGGTCGAAGTTTCCATAGAAGGTGATCTGATTACGATTACAGGGGCGGTGGAAGAGGAAAAAGAGGAGGATAAGAAGAAGACCTACTATCGGAAAACCGAGAAACGCTCCTTCTGCTACACCACTTCCTCACCACGCCCCATTAAGTCTGACGAGGCTACTGCTGAAGTCAAAGACGGCGTGGTGACGGTGCGGATTCCTAAAGTGGAGGAAGCCAAACCTAAAAAGGTGACCGTTAAGCCCAAAGGGAAGTAATTTCCCTGGCTTTGCTACTCTGCACTAGTGCATGATAGCAGAGGAACGAAACAAAACCCCCGCGCTCAGCGCGGGGGTTTTCTAGTTATCTTAACTGGCTACTGAGTTATTCCAGTCCTTCCATGCCACCCATACCAGCACCACCAGGCATACCAGGGGCTTTGTCCTTTTCTGGCAAATCGGTGACTAAAGCTTCGGTGGTTAGGATCATCGTGGCTACCGAGACAGCATTTTGCAAGGCGCTGCGGGTGACCTTGGCGGGGTCAATAATCCCTTTATCGACCATATTGCCAAAATCCATTTCCAGAACATCAAAGCCAATATTGTCTTCTTTGGCTTCGACCTCGCGAATCACCCAGCCGGCATCTATCCCAGCGTTGTTGACAATCATCCGCATCGGCTGTTCCAAGGCGCTGTCTAGAATTTTAATGGCGATGGCCTCATCGCCTTCTAGTTGGACATTCTTGAGGGCTCGCTTAGCTTTAAGATAAGCGACTCCACCTCCAGGAACGATGCCTTCTTCCACAGCAGCCTTAGTGGCCTGGACGGCGTCTTCCACTCGGTGTTTCTTTTCCTTCAATTCGACCTCGGTGGCGGCCCCGACATTAATGACGGCTACTCCTCCAGTGAGTTTCGCCAGACGCTCTTCTAGTTTTTCGCGGTCAAAATCGGAGTCTGACTGGTCAATTTGCTGGCGGATTTGCCCGATGCGAGCCTCGATTTGTTCTCGGCTGCCCTTACCGCCGACAATAACGGAGTCATCTTTGGTGGCAACTACTCGATCGGCTTGACCCAAATCTTCTACGGTTACCGATTCCAGTTTGCGGCCGGTGTCCTCTGAGATGACGGTGGCTCCGGTTAGAACAGCAATGTCAGCCAGCATCTCCTTGCGGCGATCCCCAAAGCCAGGAGCTTTAATAGCTAAGGCGTTAAAGGTGCCTCGGAGTTTATTGACAACCAGAGTGGCTAGGGCCTCTCCGTCGACATCATCAGCGACGATGACCAAATTTTTGGTAACTTTGACCAAATTCTCCAAGAAAGGTAACAAATCATTAAGGGAGGAAATCTTTTGATCGGTTACTAACAGGCGCGCGTCTTCCACTACGGCTTCCATTCTTTCGGCGTTAGACACAAAATAGGTAGAGACAAAGCCCTTATCCAGCTGCATACCTTCCTTGTACTCCACTTCCATCTTTAAGCCCTTGGATTCCTCGACGGTGACTACGCCCTCGTTGCCCACTTTTTCTAGGGCCTCGGCAATGAGCTTGCCAATCTCGGGATCGGCTGCCGAAATGGTAGCGATTTGAGCCTTTTCCTCTTTGGAGGAGATGGGCTTAGCAATGTCTTTAATTTTGGTCACAATGGCTTCGGTGGCTTTCTCTAAACCTCGACGAATGATCATCGGGTTAGCCCCCGCCTCAATGTTCTTCATGCCTTCGCTCACAATAGCTTGGGCTAGAAGGGTGGCGGTGGTGGTGCCGTCGCCGGCCACATCGTTGGTTTTAGAAGCCGCCTCTTTAACTAGCCCAGCTCCCATGTTCTCGAAAGGGTCTTCTAGCTCGATCTCTTTGGCAACAGTGACTCCATCATGGACGACATTGGGGCCGCCCCATTTTTTGTCCAGGGCGACATTCCGTCCTTTAGGACCGAGAGTGGTGACCACGGCCCGGGCCAGTTTGTCTACTCCCACCTTGAGTTTTTTACGAGCCTCTTCGGCATATAAGAGTTGTTTAGCCATAAGTTATAAAATGCCGCGGTTGGTATCTAGGCTTTGCAAAGCTCCGCTTGTAAAGACTAGTTACCAGACGCTGACTCCTCCATAACCGCCAGTAAATCCTCTTCCTTAACTAAAAGCATCTCCTGCCCCTCAACTTTAATCTCGTTGCCGCCCCACTTTTTGTAAATGACTTTTTGCCCCACCTCAACACTGGGAGGAATGACCTTGCCCTCGTCGTCTTTCTTGCCTGGGCCGACGGCGACAACTTTGCCCTCTTGGGGCTTTTCTTTGGCGGTGTCGGGAATGACTATTCCCGAAGGGGTAGTCCGCTCCTTTTGAAGCGGCTCAATGAGGACGTTATCGGCTAGTGGTTTAACGACCATAGCTTGAAAACTTGGGCGAGGGGATCCCTGAGCCAAGAAAGGCTAATTCTTGGCAGAGTGAACCACTCCACCTCTAAAAAACTTAATAAACCTGATGCGTTAGGGGTTATAGCAATTTTTGGTGAGGATTGTCAAGTCCTTTCCCTGTATCTATATGTTGAGACGGGAGGGGGTGGCCACGCATGTCTGGCAACGGGCCCTCCAGAAGGAAGTTGCCAGTTGTCAGCTGCCAGTAGCCAGTTATTGGTATTCAGTTTTACTTGGCTGAGCTTAGCTCGGCTACGGTGGGCACTCCTAGCTCTAATCCCACGTCTGTTGGCCGAAGGCCACGTGGATCTTAGCGATAGCAGGTCTCCACCCAACCCGCCTGTCCTCCTTCGCCCTTCGACGAGCTCAGGGCTTCGGAGGACACTGTAAAGCTCTAAGCTCACCGCCTCACTCTGCTTCGCCGGCCTCCCACCTCTGGTGGGAGTCCGTCGAATCATGGTGGAGCTAGTGGGATTCGAACCCACGACCCCTGTCATGCGAAGACAGTGCTCTAGCCAGCTGAGCTATAGCCCCGTATAGGTGGCTGTGCCACGTGGATCTTGGCGATAACCGCTCTTAACTTAACCTTGCTTGTCCTAGCTCTACCTCGCTTCGTGTGGCTGCGCCACGCGAATCTTGCGACGGGCCCGCCTTCGCCCTTCGGGCTTCGGTGGGCACTGCAAAACTCTAGCTTTGCCCTTCGGCTCCGCCTTTGCCTCACCAAGATTTTTACTGTCCTTCGGCTTTGCTCAGGACACTACAAAGCTCTAGTCTCGGACTTCACTTCGTTCGTCTTCGACAAGATCTTTGTGTGGAGGCGCAGAGGGGAATCGAACCCCTGCGGTAGCTGTTTTGCAGACAGCTGCGTTTCCACTTCGCCACTGCGCCAAAAAAGTTAAAAGTTCAAAGTGCAAAGTTTAAAAATTGCCGCGAAACACCTAGTTCTAAACTGGCAACTGGCAGCTGACAACTGGCTACTGAGTGGTTGAATTTTAACACATTCTCCTCTAAACTCTTTAGTGCTATGAAGAAAGCTTTACTGATTGCCGGCGGCACCTTCACCCTTTTGATAGTGGGTTTTCTCTTCTATAAACTTATTATCCAGGGGGCGTGGCTGCGCAAGCCAGCTGCTTTGTCTGTTTTGACCCCCTACGAGCCGGCGACGGTTTTTATTGACGGGCAGCACGTGGGGACAACCCCTTACTACACAGAGGACCTCAAAGCCGATGAGGTCTCAGTTAAACTGAGCAACGGTACCGAAAACTACGAAACCAGGATTCGCTTGTCCCCCTCCACCTTAACCGTAGTGAATTGGGATTTAGGAGTCAGTCAGTCCCCCTTTTCTATGGGTGAGATTATCTGGTTAGAAAAATCGGTTGGGGGGACTTTGCTTTCGGTGGTGGCAGATCCGGCCGGTTCGGTGGTTCGCCTTGATGGGCAGGAAGTGGGGGTGACTCCCTACCAAGCTTCCGTGAGTGAGGGGGATCATTTGGTGGAGGTGTACCAGGAGGGCTACGAGCGGCGCGGGGTCAAGATCAAAGCCCAAAAGGACTACAAGCTCAATTTATCGACCCGGCTCTTTTTGAGTCCTTACCCTCAAGGGGCGCCGGAAGTAGAGCCCCTGGATGGGGCTAAACTTAAGAATCTCTCCTCGGACAACCCCTTGCTCTACTCTGATCCGGCCACTTGGGCTAAGGGCTTAAGTTACTGGCTGAGGACTCGCCAAACGGGTGAGGAGGTTCTTAGTCTCTTTTTGGACTACGATGGTAGTCTTTACGAAGCAGCCGGTGGCGTTAAGCTCACCGCTGGTGGTCAGGAGAAGCTCAGTCAGGGGGCCATTGCTTACCTGGGGCGGGTTCAGGACGGAGGCCTTTCCGAAGCAGCTAAGAAAAAACTGGAGGAGCTTACCGGAGAAGCTCTCCCCGAAATTACTCCTCCCGCCGGGTCGGGGGAGACACCCAGCGCTCCCACTGAAGCGGCAGCTAAGCCGGGGGTCTACGCCGAAGTCCTGGCTACCGGCACCGGTTGGTTGCGGGTCCGTTCCGAGCCAGTAATTGACGGTACCAACGAGAATGAAATTACCAAGGTCGATGTGGGGGAAAAGTTTCCCTACCTCGAGGAAAAGTCTGGCTGGGTGAAGATCAAGCTGCCGGATGGCCAAATCGGCTGGGTCTCGGGGACTTTCGTCAAGAAGGTTACGGTGGGGGAAGAGGATTAGCTAGGGAAGCTCTTTCAGTTCCTTTTGGGCGGCTAGGTAGTCGTTTTTGAGAGCCAAGGCCTTTTGGAAAGCCTGTTTGGCCTCTTCCGTATCCTCTTTGACTAAATACATTAGACCCAAGTTGTAATAAGCCTTGGGGTCTGTCGGGGCTAGCTCTACATTGTGTTGGGCTATCGTTAAAGCTTTTTGAGGATAGACCTCCGCCTCTGGCCTGGCTAGGGCTAGGAGGCTGTAAATTCGGACTAAGGACTTGAGGGTTAAGGAGTTGTTGGGGTTGAGATCGTAAGCCTTTTGGGCAGCCAGGTCCGCCAAAGCGGCCCAATCGACCTCTTGATGGGCAGTCTCCTCTTCGGCGATTTTGGTATACATATAGGCCAGCTCTCGCCAGTAAGCCGGTTCACGGGAGTTAAGATCAACAGCTTGACGGTAATCTAGCGCGGCTGCCACGTACTGCCCTCGCTTTTCTTGACTGAGCCCTTGAGCGTATTGGACATCGGCCCAAAAGATTTTCCCCACGACCAAGAGCAGGCCGGCCGCTCCTAGCATCACGGCTAGGCTAGTGAGCTTGCGGAGGTCCGACCTCGGGGGAGGTCGGACCTCTACTAGGGGGGGTTTGGTACCAAGGGCCAAAATGAGGGCGGGAATCAACCAAAAGAGAAGGTTAGTGGCCACCACCGAAAAGCCAAGGAAGTTGGTGACCCACAGCGAGGCCCACCCCGCCGTTAATCCCGCTATTAATGTTCTTTCCCCTAGCATCCCTTGTTTTCCCTTAGCACCCCTTAGAGCTATTGAGAATACGCCGGGGAGAATTAGGAGATAGACGATTAGCCCGGGAACGCCGATTCCGGCCGCTAGGTTTAAATACTCGTTGTGGGCTTTGTTGTACAAGAAATCCCATTCCGTAGTGTAGTTGAGACTGGCCGGACGGTAGGGGAGAAAAGAGTAGGCGAAAGTTTCTGGCCCCGTTCCCAGGAGCCAGTGTTGGCGAATAAGCTTCAGGCTGCCCTGCCAAACGGCGAGACGGATATTGACAGTACTGCCCTTTTCTTGGAAATCTTCCCCCAAAGTTTGGGCCCGAGCGGTGGGGATGGTGGACACTTGTTTTTGGAGGTTGCCCCAAGTGCTGCGGAGCCTTTCCCCAAACATCCCCGGTTGGAGAAAAGAAATTGCTAGGCTAAGCAGCGTCAGGGTGATTAGCAGGCGCCCTTCTCTCTTTAGAACTTCACGGGGCAGTAGAAGCACTAAGGTTCCTAAAGCTGCCGCCAAGCCCGCCAGCCCGGAAAGGGAGTACGTAAACCAGAAGGCGGCGTAGTTTAAAAGGAGCAGCGCGCTCAAGCCTCGGCGACGGGGGGCTGACTGGAGGGGGGTTTGCAGGAGGAGGGCTAGGTTGATAGGAATGACGGCTGCCAGCCACGCCGCTAGCCAATTGGGCTGACCCAGGGTGGAAAATACCCTGGCTTGCGCATTTTGAATCCACAAGTCTTTATCCCAGCCCCAATGTTGGGCTAGGGCGTAGCCAGAAACCACCAAACTAGCGGGTAGCAGCCCCGACCAGAGGTGAGTAAGTTTCTCCAGTTGCCCCGAGTACTCCAGGTAGATTCCTAAGGCCAGAATTAGGTAGGCCATAAGGCTTAGCCAGCCTCCGTTGCCGCGGGTATAGTAGCCCCAAAAGGAGGTGGGGGGGTGACTGGAAAAGACTGTGGCTAGGGAGTAAAGGCAGAAGAACCCAAGAATGATTAGCCCTAACACTCTAGCCGCTTCGGCAGAAGGTACTGATTCCCTCGGAAAGTGGAGTCTTTGCCAGGCGAGGAAAAAAAAGATTAAGATCGTTAATCCATAAACTAGCAAGAGCTTGGGAAATTCGAACAGTTCGTAGGTGTTTAGGCAAAAGACTAGGGGAGTTAGAAAAAACAAAACCTGGTACAGGCCAAAAATGATCTTTGACAGTCGCACCTTGGTCATTGTAGATTGATTTTAGAGGATTTAGATTTTCCTGCCTATGGCTTCAAAAACTCTGCTCCAATTAGTCGATCGGGCCATTATGCCGGCTCTGCTTCTTTTAACGGCCAAAGTGGTAGGCACCGTGGTGGCGAACTACTACTTTGGGCTAGCTTGGGACCTAACACCCACGGGTCTGACTTACTTCTCCCAGGACGACTACCTTAAGGCCAATTCTTACTCCTCGCTGGTAATGTTTCTGGTCGTTTTTCTGGGTCTGGTTATAGTTTTTGTTAAAGCCCGCTTCCTGGACGAGCGAAAAATTCCTCCTCGGCTAACGGCGCGGCTAGCTTCTTTAGGCTGGCAGTCTCTAGTACTGACCAGCTTCCAGCTTTACTCGCGAATGGTAGTGTGGCTAGCCTATGGCTGGCTGACCACTTTGGTGTTGATTGTTTCGGCCTACTTTCACCTGAGTTACCTTTGGTTGGCTGAGCTGGCCTTGGCGCTCACTACGGTGATGACTCTGCTGTTAGTCTGGGAGGTAGAGCGAGGGATGCGCGATTCCCAAGCCCTCCTTGACGAGGAGGATTCGGCTGCGGCGCCTCCCATTAAGGTGTGGGAATTTAAGGATGTAACTTGGAGTTAACTATGCTTAAAAGACTGGGGCTGGACGCTTTTTTGCTAATCACTTTAGTCTTCCTTTTTGGCTTGCCTTTTGGGGTCTTTCCTCTGCTGCAGGTGGGGGTCAACTCCCCTTCCTTAGGGCTTTCGGGGGCGGTTCTTTCGGCCAGCCAGCAGAATTTTGGTGGTCACCTGCTCGTGACGGAGGCTCCTCTTAAGGTCACTCTGGTTAAGAAAGTTTACTTTACCCTTTTCTTTGGCCAGGAGGCGGTTTACGAAAACTTGGCTTCGCTAACCAACCCGTCTTCACAGCCTGTTAAATACCGTTTGATGCTTTTGGATCGCCAGGGTAAGAGTTGGGAAGGGGAAGAACTAACCCTTTATTTTGGGGACCAGCCTTCCCAAGCGGCAGTGGATCTGGGTCCAGGAGAGACGGTTTCTATTAACCTTAAAGTGGCGGTTCCTGGTAGTACTCAAGCTCCGGCTCAAGAGAGTCTAACTCTAGCGGTTTTGGAAGAATGAGCTTACCCTAAGCCGTAGGTTATGCCGATAATCAGCAGGCCCCACAGGATCACTGTGCCTAGCAGGGGATAGTCCGAGAGGAGGACTCTCTCCGGAGACTCAGCCTCTTTCTTCTCGTAGATCACATAAAGGTAGCGAGCCACTCCGTAGATGACCAGGGGGATGGTGAGCATCATCCATTTAGGGCTGGCCAAGGTTCCCGGTAGGTACCCCTGGAAAAAGGGGACCATTGTTCGGGGGGAGGTTTGGAAGGCAAACAGAGAGTAACTAAGAATGGTGTAGGCCGAAGCCATTGAGATCATCGAGTCCAGGAGGGTGTCCGGGTAGTGTTCTAAGGTCTCGCGGGTGCCCAGTTTCTGATTAGCTAAAATAGTTCTTTCGCTGCGGCGCTTGCCAAAAGCCATCAGGAGCGACAAGCCGATGGTGGTTAAAACGATCCAGGAAGAAAGGGAAACCATCACCACTACCGAACCGGCATAGACCCGGATGATGAAACCGATGGCTACTAGTAGAGCGTCTAAGATAATGACATTGCGAAATTTTAAAGTATAAATTAACTGCACCCCCAAGTAGAGAAGGACCATCAGGAGAAAGTAGGGTCCCAGGCGCCAGGCCCACAGGAGAACGACCATCACAATGCTCACCGCTGCCGCCGCGGCTTGGGAGGGATTTAACCGGCCGCTGGCAATGGGCCGATTTTTCTTGATGGGGTGGAGGCGGTCCTTGGGGGCATCTACCAAATCATTAAAAATGTAGACGGCCGAGGAGGCCAGGCAAAAGACCGCGACCGCCTGAACCACTCGGGGGAGAAAGTCCGGCCGAAAGAGCTCCCCCCCAAAAGTGACGGCGGCAAAGAGGCTTAAGTTTTTTAGCCACTGTCTAGGCCTGGCGGTTCTTAGCAATTGGTAGAACATCTTCAGTAAGATAATAATGGGTAGGGTCTAGAAGGTCTAGGGGGTATAGAGCCTCTTCACTTTCTAGTCATTCTTACTTATCCCCTCAACTACTTAGTTGATTTAGTGACCAGAACAAACTATTTGCTAGAAAACCAGCGGCGTTCTCTCGAGGAAATATTTATTCGGGAAGGCGGTTATACGGAAAAGCTTTTTAGGCGAAGACTTGCCTGTAGGTTTTGACAATCCTCGAAACACATAACATCCAGCTTGACCGAACGGTCAAGCTGTAGGTTAAGAGGGTGAGACCGTCGGGATAGGGTTAGGGTAGGGGGTTGCCTTTCTTTAAAAGAAAGGTTTAAAATCAAAACGGTTATGAGAACACTTCTTTCTGCTCCTCTTTCTTCTCGTAAATTAGTCGAATATCTTCTCCTCTTTCTGCTTTTAGCTTCCGTCCTTTCCGCCGCAGTGTATGGGGGGTATTGGTATGGGAAGCAGCAGGTGGTTACACCATCACAGACAGCTGCTCCTAAGGCAAAAGAACCTACTCCTCCCGAAGCTGACGATGAGACGGTGGGGTGGAAGAGTTATATTAATGAAACATATAACTACGAGGTCAAGATTCCGCCCGGTTGGGTGTACCGAGAATTTCCCGGAACCAAGTCGGGCGCTGCTTTCAGGCCGCCTGATCTGCCTAATGAAATAAACTCTGAAGTGATAAAAGTCGATGCTGGGGATCGCCCTCTAAATAAACAGGGAGTTCCCTTTGAGAGTTATGTGCGAGAAGCAGCCGCTCAAGAAATCCAAGGCTACGAGACTCTGTACTCAATTGAAGAAACAATAACGAAGTCTGGTGTAAAGGGTTATAAAACTAGGTGGAACTACCGCTTCCTCTCAGATCCACCTCGTGTGTCTTTGCCGATAACTTATTTTGACACCGGAAGGAAAGACGGGAAGACAGTACAGGTAAGCTTAGGTAACGAGGATTATATGGATGTATATGATCAAATCCTCTCCACCTTCCGCTTTTTAGACCAAGCGGCGGACGAGACGGCGGGTTGGAGAACGCTTGAAAATACTCAAGCGATAGTTAAGTACAACTTAAAATACCCACAAAGTTGGGCTCTAGATCATGAGGTCGGTCCAAGAGGCGCAGGATATGGGCCGAGAGATAACGTGATCTTATCTAAAGGCAATTACAAACTTACCATTTATCAAGATGAGACTCGTTTGGGTGGTTACGTTTCGTGTGCCAACGATGGAAAGGGGACCACTCTTAGCCTTGGGGGGAAAAGTGCTCTCCGGGTGAGGTCTGAGGCCACCAACCGTTACACAAGTTCCTCGGAAGAATCTGCTCTGTATTTTGTATGCGAAGAGTCTGGGGAGGGCTTCAGTAAAAACACTTCTTTAGGAGAGATTACTTATTGGGTTCCCGAGAACGCATCTGGGGAAACACTTCTAGAAATGGACTCTATTATCTCCACCTTAGGATTACTCTAGTAGTTTTCCCATCTCCTCTCTCCTCGCACCTACCTAACCATTTTTTAGCCCCAGCGTTTCTTTATTATTTTTTTAGCTTATTTTCCGTCATTGACAACCACGCTTAGCGTGGTTAAGTCAAGCTAAGCTTGAAACTAACAACCCCTTTGTTAGACCCCTTTCTCAACTAACCCCGCAGAATTCAAAGTAATTATTCTGGTTGAGGAGTTTAACTTCGGCTTGGGGGTAGGTGTTGGCGAATAAAGGCGGGGTTTTTAGTTTCTCCTCCGAGTATTTGAACTCGTAACCGAACAACTTCCCCTCGCGTTCTTCCAACCAATCAATTTCCTGCCCATCCCAAGTCCGCCAGAAGTAATTGTTGGCGTAAATTCCTAAATACTCTTGCGTTTTTAATCTTTCGCCCACCAGAAAGTTCTCCCAAAGCTTACCGATGTCGTCTCTCAAAGGGAGGTCGTTGAAATTGGAGATGACGGCGCTTCTGACACCGTTGTCATAAAAGTAGTATTTGCTTTTCTTGGTAATTTCTTTTCTTAGGTTTTTGGAATAACCGCGAAGGTTATAAAGAACGAAAGATTTTTCTAGCAGATCCAAGTATCTGGCGACGGTTTTGTAATCTAACCCTAATTGGCGACCCAGTTCAGACAGGGAGACTTCGCTCCCTGCCTGAAAGGCCAGCAGTCGCAGAAGGTCAAGAACAATTTTTGAGCCTTTCACTTTTTCTAGCTCTAAAATATCCTTTAGAAGGTAGGAGTTCACGATTTCCTCCAGGAGGTGCGGTTTTTTCTTTAAAGGGGCACGGAGGATTTCGGGGTAGGCTCCGAAGACGAGGATTTCTGATAGTTTTTCCTTAAGCTCGTACTTGTTGTAAAGATTGGCCAACTCTAACTGGGAAAGGGGGTAGAGGGTCAGAGTTCTTTTTCTTCCGGTGAGTGGTTCGCCGATTTGGCCGGAGAGTTCAAAAGAGGAAGATCCGGTGGCGATAACACGGATATTAGGGATTTGATCCACAATAATTTTTAATCCTTGGCCGATATTGGGCACTCGCTGGGCTTCGTCCAGAGCGTAAAGCTCGTAGCCAGCCAGATAAGAAGTGATTTGGGAAAAATCTTGGGAGCTTAAGATTTGTTGAACCTTAAGGTTATCGCCGGAATCCAGCTTGTATTTGAAAGGAGTTTGCTCCAAATAATTTTGTAAAAGCGTGGTTTTCCCCACCTGGCGGGGGCCATAAATCACCAAAACCTTATTCGGCTCTAAATATTGGGCTAATTTGTCGTAGTGACGCGGGAAAACCATACTCGTACTCTACCACAAAATCCTCTAAATTGTCAAGTTTCAAGGATTGGCAATCCTCGAAACACATAACATCCAGCTTGACCGAACGGTCAAGCTGTAGGTTAAGAGGGTGAGACCGTCGGGATAGGGTTAGGGTAGGGGGTTGCCTTTCTTTAAAAGAAAGGTTTAAAATCAAAA